>OLPE01000084.1_pt1 | contig 104546 bp, 89 predicted proteins | sample 1671901 | NCBI WGS metagenome assembly OLPE01 (sample SAMEA3136624, study PRJEB25190) | human gut metagenome | biome: human gut; feature: human-associated habitat; material: faeces | place: Austria | collected 2013 | reverse complement strand
TCCTTCCTTTTAAACGTAAAAAAGCAGACAAAAATCAATTCAGATTCTTGTCTGCTCATATTTCACTTATTATGTTATTGTCACTTCATACTTTAATTTTAGTATATCAGAGGTTAGAAATGAAGTCAAGCAATTTATTGAGTTTGTTCAAGATATTCTTTATATGTTATAGAACGGTCATAGTCTATTTGTGCTTTTGATTCATTATAAGCAGCATCACTCAAATATTTGTAACGTTTTTGATTAAGTAATCTATTTAAAAGCGTGTATATTTCATCACATGTAGCTTTTCTGTCAATCGGTATCCAATATATCATATCATTTTTGTTGACAATATTTTTCTGAGCATTTTCAAATAATCGTTGATATTCTTTAGATTTTTCAAAAAATTTTCCTTTTTCAGTTTCTGTATCTTCTAAACACGCCTCAATCATAACAATTGCATCTTTTATTGTAATATAGTTCTTTCCTCGATACTCGTATGTTTTTTTATATGTTTGTAATATATTCACATCACAAGCAATATAACATAGTGTGTCATATCTGTATATTTTATCAAATTCCACTTTACTTATATCATTAGTTATTTGATATTGATTTCCTGTTTTCAAATCATCAGTTGCAAAGCCTTCTCTATCCATACCGTAGCAATACATATCAAAAATATTTTCATTTAAACCTACAACTGAAAGAATCATTCCTAAAAAGTCTTCCCTACTCATGTATTTCTTTGATGATGTAATATATAATTCATCACATATTCTTTTTGATTTATCAATGTTTTCTATTTTAATTGGTTTGCAATATGTTAAAATTGATATACAGCTTATGCTTAGTATGCAGATTATTACAAAAAAAATTATTACCTTTTTACGCATATTTCGCCCTCCAATAAAAACCTTGTTCCCTTCTTATGGTATTTTCGGTAAAATACCAATTTGCAGCATCAGCATAACTACCATCATCTCTAACGTGATTGATTCCTACGGTGTCAAATTCTTCTTGTCTCCAATACTCATTGTTTGCTCCGGGCATTGTATTAGTTCCCATACCTGCTTTTTTTCTACTACCTTTCATGCCCCTTAATGAATGTATTAATTCATGTGCCAATGCAATTTGAACTGGCTGCTTTTGTTCAACAACATTAGCATTTTTATCATATACAAATACTTTATATTGTTTTTCATAATCTGCAATGAAGTTAATTGTTGTATCAGTACCAGCTCCTGACATAGAAGCCAAATTTATATCAGCATAAGTTGTTTCATTTTTGTTTGAAACTTTAATTGTACAAATGTTAGAATTGTTTATAAGTTGATATATTAATTCTGTTCCTGCACTTCTATCATCAGTATTCATTCCATAATTTTTAATTTTTACATATCCATTTGAGTCAATGTATAATTCATCCCTTGTTAAAATGTTTAAATAATCTATGATTATACTTTGATTTTCAGGTACATAAATCGCTAACCTACTTGGATCAAACATCATAACAGGATTATTATCACAGTAAGCATACCAATTCAAGCCGTCTTTAGCCGGATCTTCAGTTATAAAACGCCTAATACTACTATCATAATATCTTGCTCTTAGATATGTCATATCACTTTCATAATCGTAATATTGACCATAGTAGCGTAGTGGGTTATTTTCAAAAGAACTTGATTCATTTTTGGTTCGTATTTCTCCCCACGCATTATATGTATAATCAGCGGTTTTATTGCTTGTACTTGTGTAAATAGAAAGTACATCACCATGTGCATCTTTAAACAAATAACCGGTTGTACCATTTTGTCTTCTTGACACATATCCGTTTACACCCATTACATTTGTTGCATGACTGTTATTATTTAACGTTTCATTAACAACATTATCACCGTCATAGTAATACTTAGTTGTATTGTCACCTATTGTTTTACTTGCTCTTAATCCGTCTGATTAATAAGTATAATTTTTTTGTTAAATGTATAAGAAAGAAAGTCAAATTGCTTAAAATTAAACGCGGACATATAATTGATGTACCCCCAAAAGTTAGATTCTGGGTGTAACTTTTGGGGGCGGTTCAACAAATTCAGATTCTTGTCTGCATAAATTTACTTTTTATTTTGCTGTCACTTAGTATATTAATAGATTTATATTTCAATCTGAATTATATAAAAAATTATATATGTTGAGTGATAAATAATCTTTACTGGATGTATTTATTACATTCCAAGTAAAATTATTGTCTTTATCAATAGAACCACACAATTTTAACGAAACGACTTTTCCGGGAGGTGTATCCTGATATACTTGACATCTATTATTTACACCAAAACATATCAAAAAGTCCATTTTAGAATTATTATAGAAATCCCTCAGTGCTTTCTCATTATCTATAACAAACTGATTATTTTGTTTTATATATTCATCAATTCCGGATAAAACAATAGCATTTGTTTTACTTTCTTTCATGCCTATAACCAACTTTTCAATTACTTCTGAATTATTTTTTAAAACTTCTTCAATTTGTTCTTTCTTTGTATATGTATAACTATCACTAAAATTTGCACATTCATTATGCTCAATTTCTTTTTTTTCACAATAAAACCATACACAACATAAAGATAAAGCGCACGCAACAACAACTATAATTATTAATCTTTTTCTCATTTATAAATCTCCCTTCTAAATTATAATTAAAAAGGTGAGCTATATCCCCCACCAACCATTGTAGACATGTCTGTATTCCACAAAATAAATATCTTTTTCATTTTTATTTACTTCCTACATAATCAAATATTAATTCGGATTTTGCTTGTTTATTAGTCAGAATGAAGTCAATATTTATTTCTTTGAGATAATTCAAACAAACTGTATTCGGTCATATTATTATCCTCATCTCTTTCTTCAATAAATATCCGTCCGTCTATTGCACTTATGTGTACACGAACATCACAATGATTTGCAATATATAATTGATATTCCAAATCGTAACCATCATTCGCTTTTAAATCATCTAAATTTATATTTTTATCTGGTTCAAAAATCACTTCTTCTATAAATGTATCATCAAGAAACCAACTTCTACCGCAAAAATCTGTACGATATATAGAATTCTCTGTTATTTTATCATTATAAAATTCTTTTATAATCGCCCTGCCTATTGTTTCACCTGTATCATAATTATTTATTGCTCTTTCCATTGGTGATGAAAAAGCTATGCTATTTTCATTTTCATCCCACCGTACATCCTTTGACAACATTTTTGCTACATCTCTGACAGCTATATACGTTGTATTGTCATAAGATAATACAGGATATTTAGTTGTTATTCGCTGTCCTTCATATCTTATTTTACGGTCTACGACTGTTGTATATATTTCGTCTGCAAATATTCCCGTAGACAATCCTGCTAATACTAACCCTATACAAATTAATGCTTTTTTTATAACAATCACTCCCTACTTTATATATTTCTAATAAAATATTATCATATATAAGAATGATATACAATTAGGAAATATATAGAAATATTGTACTGTTTTTTAGTTGTTTTGACATTAAGAATTCAGTTTGTATACTCTTCCATGTCCACAGATTAGAAAAAGAGTCAGATTGATGCACTTTTAAGTGTTATCATAATCCGACTCTTTTTTATTCTTATTTTGTATTATTTAAAATTTTCAGATATACGCATTAATACTGACGCTGCTTGAGCTCTTGTGGTATTTGATTTAGGTTCAAATTTGCCGTCTGTATCTCCTGTCATAATATCATTTTGATTGTTCCAATCAACTGCATTTACAGCATATTCGGAAATACTGTCTTTATCTTTATATTCAGCGTTCTTTTCTATATTAATATCATATCCTTTGTATTTTGCATAACGGTATATAATAGCCGCCATCTGTTCACGGGTTATATTGATATTCGGTGCAAATTCATCGTCGGATATACCTGAAACTATATTATTTTCGGCAGCCCAACGAACTGCGTCTGTATAATAAGCATTATCCGTATTTTTAAATGTCACCTTGTAATCTGTATTCGGCTCACCCTCCATGCGCCATAAAACAGTCACCAACATTCCTCGTGTAAGATTTTCTTCAGGTCCGAATTTATTATCTTCTATTCCCTGCATTAAATTATTTTTATTAGTGTATTTTGCAGCATTGAAGAACCTATCTTACAACGGAATTTATACAATGACAGACGGTCATACTTTTCAAGGCAGAAAACGCGGTTTAAGTGAACACCGAAAAATTCGCAAAAAACTCGGACTTGCTTCATCGGTACTTTCATCAGATGATTACATACCGCCTTTAGGTCTTTTGGAAAAATGTACCCTTTTGGATAAAATGCCGCTTGCTTTCTGTATTATTGAATTGGTTTTTGATGAAAAAGGTCACGGTGTTGATTTTGTATTCAGATATTGCAACGAAATGATGGCAGATGTAGAAGGCATACCCATCAGTGAGATGATTAACCGCTCATTTTATGAAGTTTTTGAAAACGGTGATAAAAAATGGTTGGTTACATATGCCGATGTTGCCCTCAACGGCAACAAGCATACTCTGACCGATTACAGCCCTGAAATTGACAAACATCTTACCATTTATTGCTATCAGCCTATCCCCTGATATTGTGCCTGTATTTTAATTCCCAAATAATTATTCTTATGCACAGATATGTTTTTTTGTACTTATTTTTGCTTAATCAAAAACAGACAGAAATTCATTTTGAATTTCTGTCTGTTAAAAGCTATTTTAATTCTTTTAAAATTTCAATTAAAAATTTCCATGTGCGTTTGGTAGAAGCTATATCAAGTTTCTCGTTCGGAGTATGAATTTCTAAAATATTAGGTCCTATTGATACTGCATCGAGATTATTAATTTTATCGGCAATAATACCGCACTCCAACCCTGCGTGGATAGTTTCGATTTTAGGCGTTCTGTCATATAAACGTTCAAATGCAGCAGTCATAGTTTCTCTTAATTTTGAATTTTCAGCATATTCCCATGTAGGATAGCTTGCGGAATGTTCAAATGAACCGCCAAGTGATAACACTAATTCATCTAAAATGTCCGATTGCTGTTCTTTTTCATTCTTCAAATTGGACCTAATCATAAAACTTGCTCGAAATGTATTATCCGCTAACGAAACAACACCTAAGTTCAGAGATGTAAGAACTTCATTTTTATTGTTAAACTTTAATGCGGTAGATTTTGTATTTGTAAGAAACGTTATTATTTTTTCGGTACTTTGCTTTGAAAGTTTTTTGCTGATTTCAGTTTCTGAAAACGTTATTTTTAAGTCTTTTTCCGTATTGATTAATTCTGATTTTATGTTTTTGACTATGTCTTTTAATTTCGATGTATCCTCTATACAGATTACGGCATATGCTTGCTTAGGTATGACGTTTTCTCTAACTCCCCCATTTATATCGCAAACAGAAAATTTACAATCTTGTGATAACTCATAAAGTATTTTCCCTAATAATTTGATTGCATTTTCACGTTGCTTGCCAATATCAATACCGCTGTGTCCTCCGTTTAAACCGCTTATTTCTATACGCAAAGTGTTGTTGTCACTGTTTTCAAATTCTATCGGAATATTGGCAGTATAAATCATTGCACCGGCACAACCGGCGGTAAAAATGCCTTCATCTTCACTGTCAATATTAATTAAACGCTTACCTTTCAGATATGACGTCTCAAGCTCAGCCGCACCTAAAAGACCTATTTCCTCATCTCTTGTTATAACTGCCTCAATCGGCGGATGAGGTATATCGTCTGAAGCAAGAATTGCAAGTATATAAGCAACCGCAATTCCGTCGTCACCGCCAAGCGTTGTACCGTCAGCCCATAAATATTCACCGTCGGTACACAATGTCAAGCCATCTTTAGACATATCAATAGTGCAATCCGGTACTTTGTCACACACCATATCCATATGACCTTGTAAAATAATAGGCTCACTGTTTTCAAACCCTTTTGTACCGTCTTTAAAAATTATAATATTTCTGCCGGAATCGTAAATTGCTTTAAGATTATGTTCCTTTGCAAAATTCATTAAATATTTTGATATTTCTTCTGTATTTCCAGAACCATGCGGAATATTCGATACTTCCTTGAAATATTGAAATACTATCTTAGGTTCTAATTCATTATAATCCATCTTTTTCACCTCAACTATATTATATCACATTTATTTTATAAACAAAACAAAATCAGAGTATATTTCAACTCTGATTATAATTATTTCTTCAAAAACTCTATAACACGTTTCTTTATATCTTCCAATGAATTATCCAAACCGTGTCCTTCACCTTCAATTAATACAAGTTTGGTATTATGCGGCATACATTCTTTATATCTGCAAGAACCGATAACTCCCTCTGCGTCATCGGCAGTACCGTGTATGATCAGTGTTTTACCAACGAACACGAATGTGTAATTTCATAAATCAGCAAACATCTTTTTATCTCGATTATTATTTTTTCTGTCATACAATGCGTTTAACGCTACAAAATTAATATATGTTTATCGTCCCTTCACTATTAAAATTAATTATTACATCAGTTCCATTTATATTTAATACTACTCCTGGATTTCCTGATTTTTTCCTTGTTTCAACATTATATCTATACATAGCCAATGATAATTCACTACCATCTGATAATACATATACTGCCCACGGTGCTCCTGAACCGTCCCAATAGCTTGGTTCTCCCATTCTCTCCATTATGTCATTTATGGACATATCTATTGTTAAAAAAGAAAAATCTTTAAGCGTATATGCTGTTCGCTCTGTATTTGGTTTATATGGATTTTGTGTAGATTGAGGTTCATTCGTAGATATTGGTGCTAATGGGGTCTTTTTATATATACTGATTTCTTTATCGTGTGCATCCCAATATAAATTCATATTTAATTTTTCACATAGTTCCCTTAGCGGTACATATGTATTATCATTAATAGTAGCTATAGGCAAGTTAAATTTTTCTTGCCGTCCATGTAATACTATATTGAAATTAGCCTTTTTTGCCTCTAAAACATCGTTATTTGCAGATACTTGCAAACAAGAGCAACTAATTATCATCACAATTAAAAATGTTGTTATTTTTTTCATACTTAATCTCCTCAACTACATTAATTTATAATTATTTCTTCAAAAACTCTATAACACGTTTCTTTATATCATCCAATGAATTATCCAAACCGTGTCCTTCACCTTCGATTAATACAAGTTCGGTATTATGCGGCATACATTCTTTATATCTGCGAGAGCCGATAACTCCAACTGCGTCATCGGAAGTACCGTGTATAATCAAGGTTTTACCTCCAAACATTGATGTAGTTTCATAAATTGGTAATGTTCTTGCAACTCTGAAATACATACCGCCGACTTCATAATGATTACCCTCATTATCTTTTACAGGGAATTTATCCGGTACGTTTATCATATCATACGGAGTGCCGAAACACGAGCCGATTAAAGAATCGTCTTTAATTGTTGCGGCAGGAGCAAGCATTATGAGTTTACTGATACATTCACGATAATATCCCGCCATCATACCGCCTACCAAAGCACCTTGAGAATGACCGAGTATATTTATTTCGGTAACAAAATCAAGTCCTCTGACATAATCAATTATTTTAGCGGCGTCAAGGATTTCACTTAATACATTCATATCACAAAATTCACCGTCACTGTCGCCGTGACCGTCAAAATCAAACCGTATTGTTGCGATACCGTTATTCAGACATTCATGTGCAATCTGATAAAACATTGATTTATCATCTTTACCTATATTCGCCATAAATCCGTGAAATATAATAAGTATCGGACATTTTTCAACGTCCGGCTTTAAAAGTTCTCCTCGCAAAGTTAATCCGTCACGCTTTAATGTTACATTCATAAATTAAACCACCTTAAAATAAAATATAATACAATTATATCATTTTATTTGCTTTTGTAAAGTGTTTTTTGTCAATAGTTTCTTATATGTTAAGTCTATCAAAAATGCTCCCAACGGTGCGGTGATTATTATTGACAAAACCGCAACGGTTAAAACTGTTGCACCGCAATTTAATCCCATAGAAAGTGGTATTCCGCCTATTGCGGCTTGAACAGTCGCCTTTGGCAGATAAGCTATCATACAGAACAGTCTTTCTTTTAAGTTCAAATCAGTTTTTAACATACAAATAAATACGCCGAACATGCGGAATAGCAAAACTAAGAATATCAATATAATTGCGGCTACTCCCGCTTTAAGTGCGTAATCAATATTAACGCTTGCACCGACAAGCACGAATAATAATATTTCCGCAACAACCCATAGTTTGTTGTATCGCTGAGAAAGACGTTCAGTCGCCTCTTTTCTGACTTTTTGCAAAGAAATACCTATGCACATAACGGCAATAAGCGATGAAAACGGCACAATCCCACCGTAAGTATCTTCAAATGCAACAAGCAAAAACGACACGCACATTAAAATGATTATTTTTACCGTATCTCTGATATGTGCTTTAGCAAAAAATTTGCCTAACACTATTCCGACAAAAATACCGACAGTTATACCCAATACAATGGATATTGGGATTTTTACAAAACTGACAGCAGACATATCTCCTGTTTGCGACAGACCGAGAAATGCAGAGAAAAGAACTATAACAAACACGTCATCAACCGACGCTCCGGCAAGTATAAGTTGCGGAATGCTTTTATCTTTACCGTAGCCGTTCTCTATTAAATTCAGCATTTTAGGCACAATAACCGCAGGTGAAACCGCACCTACCACTGTACCCATAACTGCTGCGTCAACTACGGATATTCCTAACAATTTAGGTGCAAGAAGTATCATACCTATTATTTCAAAACAAGCCGGAACAAAGCACATCATTATAGCAGGTCTGCCGACTTTTTTCAATTCCGACACATTGAGCGACAATCCGGCTCTTGCAAGAATTATAATTAATGCAATTTTGCGTAATTGTGCGGATATTTCAAGAATTGATGTATCAATTAAATTCAGTGCATACGGTCCTATTATAATTCCAACTGCCAACATTCCTATAAGTGACGGCAATCGCAGTTTTTTGCATATTCCGCCAAGTAACAGACCGAACAATAAAATGATTGCTAAACTAAAAAACATAAATATTCCTCCATAAAATACAGAAAAAGCTGATGTTTCTGCATTAAAAAATAGTGCAGAAGTCATCAGCTTAAATAAGCGGTTTTAGTATTATACTAAGGGAGAACCTCATTCCCTTTATTTAATTCTAAAATATTATATCAGATTTATTTGTGAAAATCAAGTCCTAACTTAAATATTTACTATAATTGTTCCAATATCAACTAATTTACCGTCTTTAAGCGGAATAATATCAACATTATATTTATGGCAAAACACCTTAATTTGTTCACTGTCGGGGTGAGAATTAATGTCACCGTTTACAGCAAGCGTGTTATTATCTATAAGTCCCGTTGCTCCACCAATAAAGCCGTAATCAAGTTTTCGCAATTCAATATGACCTGATGATATTTTTAGGACATCTATTCCCTTTTGTGCCACTGTCTTGGCTATTCCGTTATCAGACGTTATAATTGCATTATTGTCTACAATACAAATATTGCATTTACTGTACCCCTGCTTGACGTTAATAATTTCTTTATTGTGACTATCAAGAATCGTTTTATCAGTATATGCTTTATTACAAATAACATAATCTTTTAAAGCCGTAGCATTATACCACACGTCATACGGATATTTTGAGTCTATATTGTTTTGTCCTTTAATTAAAGTACACTTTTTAGGCATATATTTTTTGTAATGTTCATATGTTTCGGGAGCAGATATAAAACAATTATTTCCGATATAGTGAATTTGAATATCTGCGTGGGTTGCAACGGAGTCATACAGATTATCAATCTTTAAAGTCGGAATTACTTTGATATTTAATTTTTCAAGAGTATATACAGTTTTATCATCTGCTCTGCAATCTATAATTGCTATTTTTTTCAATTTTAAAACCTCTTAAAATCAATTTAGTTTACATAATATTTTTATGGTAAACTAATTATTATAAGTATCTAAATAATCAACTGCAGTTTGTGACAAAATCGCACTTCCAATAGGTAAAGCGTCTTCGTCTGCTATAAACTTCGGACTATGTATCGGATAAACAGCCCCTTTTTCTACATTTCCTACGCCTAATTTAAAATAGGCACTTGGAACGTTTTCTCCAAAATATGAAAAATCATCACCCGCCATTGCCGGTTTATCAAGTGTCACTACTTCGTTTATGCAGGTAAGCTTTTTTGCACTGTTTCTGATTACATCATTCATTTCACTGTTATTAACAACAGGCGGAAAAAGTTTATTGAATGTAAAATCAATAGTTGTTCCATGCTTTTTTGCTGTTTCATGTGCCGTTTTATCAAGTAATTCTATGAGCATTTCACGAGTTTCATTGTCAAGCGAACGTGCCGTACCCATAATTTCAGCAGTTTGCGGAATTGCATTATTGCAAGTTCCGCCGTTAAAATAGCAAACCGTCATAACACACGGCTTGTCTTTTAGAACAGTTGCATTTAGTTTTTCAAATTCCGTTATAATTGCCGTGCCGATAGTAACTGGATTTACGCATTTTTCAGGTGCGGAGGCGTGACCGCCGACACCGTGAACAACAATTTTAAAATCGTCGGGCGACGCCATAATTGAGCCGTCCTTAACTTGGATATTGCCCGTCTTTTCTAACGGTTCAACGTGAAGTGCAAAAGCCGCGTCAACGTGCGGATTTTCAAGTATTCCGTCCTCAATCATAGGTAATGCACCGCCTACTCCCTCTTCAGCAGGCTGGAAAACAAGTTTTACGTTTCCGTTCAACTCGTCTTTAATATCGTTTAAAATTTTAGCCGCACCTAAAAGACACGTTGCATGAATATCATGTCCGCATGCGTGCATATATCCTTCGCGTTCCGATTTTATTTCAAATTTACTTTCATCTTTTATAGGCAATCCGTCTATATCTGCACGCAAAAGTACAGTTTTATTACTGTTTTTCCCTTTAATCAAAGCAACAGTTCCTGTTTTAGCTGAGGTTGTATAAGGTATTCCGTATTCGTCAAGTTTACTGCGAATAAACGCAGATGTTTTTATTTCTTCAAAATCAGTTTCAGGAGTACGGTGGAGGTGACGTCGTATGGAAATCAGCTCGTCCTTTATTTGAAATGCTTTTTCTTCAATCATTTTATCATCTCCTCAAATTCATCTTCATTGATAACCGTTACACCCAAGCTGTTCGCCTTGTCAAGTTTACTTCCTGCGTCTTCACCGGCAAGAACATATGTTGTTTTCTTTGACACACTTGACGATGTTTTACCGCCGTAATTTTCTATTATTTTTCCTGCCTCACTTCGCTTATATTTGGAAAGTGTTCCTGTCAGAACAAATGTCATACCCTCAAAACGTCTGTCGATAATAGAATTTTCACTGTCGTCTATGCAGTTTACACCCGCTTTTTCAAGTTTATCAATAAAAGCGATTGACTGTTCTTGTATAAAAAATTCAACAACCGATTGTGCCATTTTACCGCCTATATCGGCAATTTCGGTAAGTTCTTCAACCGATGCGTTTCTCAAATTATCAAGAGTTTTATATTTTGCCGATAAAATCTTTGCGGCTTTTTCACCTATATGACGAATACCGAAAGCATTTATCAGTCTGTATAATGGGTTTGTTTTTGACTTTTCAAGAGCATTTATAAGATTTTGTGCTGATTTTTCACCCATTTTATCCATTTCGGCTATATCTTCGGCTTTTACATAATACAAATCGGCGGCGGTTTCGATTAAATCTTTTTCTATCATTTGTTCAATGATAGACGGACCAAGACCGTCAATGTCCATTGCATTTCGAGACACAAAGTGAATTATATTTCTAAGTCGCTGTGCCGGGCAATTCACACCTGTGCAACGATATGCCGCCTCGCCTTCTTCACGCACGATTAAAGCACCGCATTCAAGGCAATGTGTAGGCATTTCAAATTCTTTTTCACTGCCGTCACGATTTTCTTTTATAACTTCAACGACAGCCGGAATTATATCGCCTGCCTTTTGAATAATAACGGTATCGCCTATTCTGATATCCTTTTCACGTATAAAGTCAAGATTGTGAAGTGTCGCTCTTGATACATTTGAGCCTGCAATATGGACTGTATCAAGTATTGCAAGAGGTGTAAGAACACCTGTTCTTCCGACTTGAACTTTAATATCTCTTATAACCGTTTGCTGTTTCTCGGCGGGATATTTATATGCAATAGACCAACGAGGGAATTTTGCGGTATCTCCGAGCATTTCTCTTGCGGTCAATTCATTTACCTTAATTACCGCACCGTCTATATCAAAATATAGGTTACCTCTCTCCTCACCTATTTCTAATATTCTCTCATATGCCTTTTCTATAGATGAATACGATTTTTTATCAAGAATAGTTTTAAATCCCTGTTCTTTCAAAAATTCAAGGCCTTCAATATGTGTTGAAATTTCTTTACCCTGTATTTGCTGAATATTAAAAACAAATATGTCAAGATTACGTTTTGCGGCTATTTTGGGGTCAAGCTGTCTTAGTGAGCCTGCCGCTGCATTACGCGGATTTGCAAAAAGCGGTTGTTCGCTCGCCTCTAAAATATCGTTTATTTTATTAAAGTTATCTCTTGACAAAAATACTTCTCCTCTTACTTCAAGAAAAGGTATATCGTCTTTTAAGGTAAGAGGTATGCTCTTAATTGTTTTCAGATTTTCCGTAACATCCTCGCCGTTAATACCGTCACCGCGCGTCGAACCTCTTGTAAATTCACCGTCTACATATTCAAGAGAAACAGACAAGCCGTCAATTTTCTGCTCAACAACGTAATTTACATCATGTACAACGGCTCTTACACGTCTGTCAAAGTCAAGTATTTCTTCTTTTGAAAATGCCTTTTGCTGACTTAACATAGGCACGTCGTGATGAACTTCACCAAAACTTTTAACAGCTTCTCCGCCTACTCTTACGGTAGGTGAATTTTTCTTTTTATATTCGGGATATTTTTCTTCAAGCTGTTCAAGTTCTACAAGCATTTTATCAAACGCAAAATCAGAAATTTCGGGAGCATCATCAACATAATACTTGTGGTTATGATAATTAAGTTCATTTGTCAATTCTTCAATACGTTTTTCAATGTCGTTCATTAATAAAATTCCTTTCTATTCGACTGCTGCAGTCATTCCACCATTTCCGTAATAAGTCGGTGTGTCACCTACAATAATCGTTTCATTTAAAAGCACTGATGTTTCCACAGTGTCGGATTGTGCAAACATCATTCCCACGAATGACATTTTCATAGATACGTCTAAATACAATTTATGCTTTACCTGATTAATACCGACAGAGTCAAAACTCTCTTTAAAATCAGCATTTACAATACTGACCGGATATATTCGTATCGGCACGTTAGGACCGAGTCCGGCAAGAAAATATAAATTACTGCAGCTTCCGAGCGGTACATATACCGTATCGCTTTTATGTGAATCAATATTTTTCTGCATTGACTGTATTATTGCCGATTTTAAGCGATTGATCTTTGCGGTATCCGTTTCGATTGCCTTTATATTTTCGGAGGAATTCTCCATAATTTTTGCAAGGCTTTGGTATTCTTCTTTAACAAATACATCATCTACTGCACTGTTTACAACCTCATTTGCAATGTTATTTGAATACACCTTTGCATATTCGATAAAAGACGGTTGCAATTTTGTGAATATAAGCCATATAAAAAAAATTAAAAAAAACAGTGTAAAAAATATTCCTACACCTTTTAAACTTCTGTTTCTTGTTCGTGAAAGTCCAAGCCTCATATAAATCCCTCCCCGACACTGTATAGTATGTCGGGGAGCAAATTTACGTTACATTAACAATTATATTCTCTTTGTGTCGATTTCTTCTTTAACTGCTTTGATAAATTCATCTATTGCCATAGCACCCTTGTCGCCCTCTTTTCTTGAACGAACAGATACAGTGTTATTTTCAATATCCTTATCACCGACAACAAGCATATAAGGTACTTTTTCAAGCTGTGCCTCACGAAGTTTATAACCAAGTTTTTCACTTCTGTCATCAACTTCTACACGCAAAATACCGTTTGCCTCAAGCTGTTTCTTAATTTCATATACATAATCCAGATGTCTGTCCGCAATAGGCAAAAGCTTGATTTGTACAGGAGCAAGCCATACAGGGAATGCACCTGCATACTTTTCAATAAGAAGTGCAAGTGTTCTTTCGTAACAACCGATTGATGTTCTGTGAATAATATACGGATTTTTCTTAGTACCGTCTTTATCAACGTATTCCATACCGAATTTCTCGGCAAGCATTTGGTCGATTTGGATTGTTACAAGGGTATCTTCTTTACCATGTACATTCTTAATTTGAATATCAAGTTTCGGACCGTAGAATGCAGCCTCACCGACACCGACTTTATAATCAATGTTAAGGTCTTTCAAGATTTTCTCCATTGTATCTTGTGCCTCGTCCCACTGTTCTTCTGTACCGATATACTTTTCTCTGTCGTCAGGATCCCATTTTGAGAAACGATATGAAACGTCTTCGATTAATCCAAGAGTTGTAAGCATATAGTTTGTAAGTTCAAGACAACCCTTAAATTCTTCTTCAAGCTGTTCAGGTGTACACATCAAGTGTCCCTCTGAAATTGTAAACTGACGCACACGGATTAGTCCGTGCATTTCACCCGACGCCTCATTTCTGAAAAGTGTCGATGTTTCATTAAGTCTCATAGGCAAATCTCTGTATGAACGACCTCTGTTTAAAAACGCTTGATACTGGAACGGACAAGTCATCGGACGAAGTGCAAATACTTCCTTATCCTTTTCTTCATCACCAAGTATGAACATACCTTCTTTATAGTGATCCCAGTGACCTGAAATTTTATACAAGTCGCTCTTTGCCATTAGAGGTGTCTTTGTAAGCTGCCAGCCACGCTTTTGTTCTTCATCTTCAACCCATCTTTGAAGTAATTGAATTACTCTTGCACCCTTTGGAAGCATAATAGGAAGGCCTTGACCGATATAATCAACTGTTGTAAACAATTCAAGTTCACGTCCAAGCTTATTATGGTCACGTTTTTTTGCCTCTTCAAGCTGTTCAAGATGTGCCTCAAGGTCGGCTTTATTTAGGAAAGCAGTACCGTAAATACGTTGTAACATCTTGTTTTTCTCATTACCTCTCCAATATGCGCCTGTTGCACTTAGAAGTTTGTATGCTTTAACCTTGCTTGTGTAATTTACGTGAGGTCCTGCACATAGGTCAACAAAATCGCCTTGCTTATAGAAAGAAATTGTAGCATCTTCGGGTAAATCGTTAATCAATTCAACTTTGTACGGCTCATCTTTCATTAATTCAAGAGCCTCTGCTCTCGACAATTCAAATCTTTCAATTTTAAGGTTTTCTTTAGCGATTTTTTTCATTTCTTTTTCAAGAGCTTCTAAATCCTCAGGGGTGAAAGTATGCTCCGTATCAAAATCATAGTAAAAACCGTCATCAATAGCCGGACCGATAGCAAGTTTTGTATCCGGATAAAGTCTTTTTACAGCCTGTGCAAGCATATGAGAGGCTGAATGTCTTAGTGTTTGTAGTTCATTCATTTCCATTTTTATTAGTCCTTTCTTTTTATAAACTAAAAACACCCCTAAAGTACGGATAATATCCATACCTTAGGGGTGCATAAATATACACGGTTCCACCCTAATTACAGCATATAATGCTGTCACTTAGTTCGTCCTTGTTTCGTAAGGAATACGGCAAAACTTACTTAATATAAATTGTTCAGTCCGCAGCTCCGAAGTGGTATTCACATCAAGCCCATCAAAGAACGCTTACAGCCCATGACGTTCTCTCTCTTGTGACTTTTGCTTAATGCTACTGTCTTCATCTACGCTTTAAAGTTATTCTAACACTCTTTTTTTATTTTGTCAAGGTTTTATTCGAGCATTTTCTTTAAATATTTTCCGGTATAAGATTTTTCGACTTTTGCAACCTGCTCAGGTGTACCTGACGCAATCACGGTACCGCCGTTATCGCCGCCCTCAGGTCCCATATCAATGATATAGTCTGCGGTTTTTATAACGTCAAGGTTATGTTCGATTACAACAACGGTATTACCACCCTCAACAAGTTTATCAAGCACTTCCGTAAGTTTGTGAACGTCAGCAGTATGAAGTCCTGTTGTAGGCTCGTCAAGAATATAAATCGTCTTCCCTGTACTTCTCTTTGAAAGCTCCGTTGCAAGTTTAACACGTTGTGCTTCACCGCCTGACAAAGTTGTTGAGCTTTGACCGAGTTTGATATATCCAAGACCGACTTCCTGTAAAGTTTCAAGTTTTCTCTTTATCTTCGGAATGTTTCCAAAAAATTCAACACCCTCATCAACCGTCATTTCAAGCACTTCATAAATATTTTTGCCCTTGTATTTAACTTCAAGAGTTTCTCTGTTATATCTCTTACCCTTACATACCTCGCAAGGAACAAATATATCCGCCAAAAAGTGCATTTCTATCTTCTTTATACCGTCACCGCTACAAGCTTCACAACGTCCGCCTTTTACGTTAAAGCTAAAGCGTCCTGATTTATAACCACGCACTTTTGCCTCATTTGTAGATGCAAAGACTTCACGAATATCACCGAAAACATTTGTATATGTTGCCGGATTTGAACGTGGTGTTCTTCCAATCGGTGACTGGTTTATATCAATGATTTTGTCAAGCTGTTCTATGCCCTTTATCTCTTTATGTGCGCCGGCATGAGTTCTTGCACGATTTAAAACGTGAGCAAGTTTTTTGTAAAGTATTTCATTTACCAATGACGACTTACCCGAACCCGAAACACCTGTGACACAAGTCATAACACCTGTCGGTATTTTTACGTTGATGTTTTTAAGATTATTTTCTTTTGCACCACGCACTTCAATCCAACCCGTCGGTTTTCTGCGTTCCTTAGGTACTTCAATTTTAAGTTCACCACTAAGATATTTACCCGTTATTGAACGAGGTGATTTAATCAAATCTTCAACGGTACCCTCTCCTACGAGTTCACCGCCGTTTACACCTGCTCCCGGACCGATGTCAACAATATAATCTGCGGCATACATTGTATCGGTGTCGTGTTCAACAACGATTACCGTATTACCCAAATCACGAAGATGTTTAAGTGTTTCGATAAGTCTGTCATTGTCACGTTGATGAAGTCCGATACTCGGCTCGTCAAGAATATACAACACTCCCATAAGTCCCGAGCCTATTTGAGTTGCAAGACGTATTCTCTGTGCCTCACCGCCCGACAAAGTTCCTGCCGAACGTGACAATGAAAGATAATCAAGACCTACGTCAAGCAAGAATTTAAGTCTTGCCTTGATTTCTTTCAAAATCTGTTCGCCAATCATTTTTTCACGGTCGGTAAGCTCCAATGAATTTACAAAATCCATTTCTTTTTGGATAGACATAGTTGTAAATTCATATATATTAACTCCGTTAATTGTAACCGCAAGCACTTCATCATTAAGTCTTGCACCGTGACATTTCGGACAAGTTACGTCATTGACGTAACGTTCAATGTCGTTCTTTACATAATCGTATGTGTTGGCATTATAACGTCTTTCAAGGTTTGTTATAACGCCTTCAAACGGTGCACTGTATTTACCGTTGCCATAACTGCGTTCGTAATTCATAGGAATGTTTGTATCGCCTGTTCCGTAAAGAATAATGTCGTGTATATCTTTAGGCAAATCTTTATACGGTGTATTTACGTCAAATCCGTAGTAATCTGCAAGGGCAGTAAAATACATATAAGCCATCGAATCTTTTTTGTTTGCATTTGCCCAGCCTGTCGCTGAAATAGCACCGTTTATTATACTTAAATTTTCGTCTGCTATAACAAGGTCGGGGTCGATTTTAGACAACGCACCCAAACCGTCACAATTATCACACGCACCGTATGGATTATTGAAAGAAAACAATCTCGGAGTAAGCTCCTGCAAGCTGATACCGCAATCATCACACGCAAAATTCTGACTGAAAGACATAATCTCTCCTCCGATAACCTCGACAAGCACAACATCACCTGTCAATGCAATGGCTGTTTCAAGTGAATCGGTAAGTCTCTGAACAATATTTTCACGAATAATCAATCTGTCTATGATAATTTCTATGTTGTGCTTTTGCGTTTTCTTTAACTCTATCGGCTCACTTAAATCATATTGTTCACCGTCAGCCTTTACACGCACATATCCGCTTTTTCTTGCATTTTCAAATACTTTTTTATGCTCACCTTTTTTACCGCGTATAACAGGCGCAAGAATTTGAATTTTTGTACCTTCGCCCAATGACATAACTTTGTCAACAATTTGGTCTATACTCTGTCTTTGAACCTCTTTACCGCATTTAGGGCAATGCGGTATACCGATTCGGGCATACAAAAGTCTTAAATAATCGTATATTTCGGTAACTGTACCGACTGTTGAGCGTGGATTTTTTGATGTTGTTTTTTGGTCGATGCTGATTGCAGGCGACAAACCGTCAATATAATCTACATCAGGCTTTTCCATTTGACCGAGAAACATTCTTGCATATGACGACAGTGACTCTACATATCTTCTTTGTCCCTCTGCATAAATTGTATCAAACGCCAAAGATGATTTACCAGAGCCCGAAAGCCCTGTAAGTACGACAAGCTTTTCTCGTGGTATTTTTACATCGATATTTTTAAGATTATGCTCTCTTGCACCTTTAATTATAATATCCTTTTCCATTGATTTACCTCTGTTTTACTGTAAATAGCACGTTCCGCATTCTTTATATCTCTGCTGAACGTCCTTTCTTTCATCCATAGCAATTTTAAAATCTTCCATCATTGATTGAGCAAATATTTTTTCGATCAGCGGATGTTCGGAATAAATTAAAGTCGCTTGATTTATCACTTCAATTCTTTCCGATTCGCCGAATTCACGAATGTCGATTATCTCAACATTTTTGCTTGTAACCTCTTTTATTTGCTGTTCTACATTATATATTTCCTGCATTTTTATATTTCTATCACAAAAACATATAAAATCAAGTAGATTATCGTTTTCAATCATATATATAACAGGAGTGAGAATGTTTTTTGAAATTATCTTAACAAGCTTATTTTTAAGCTCATAATCCATTTTATTCACTCATTTCTTTTTCTAATTTTCGTATTCTGTCACGCAAAGCCGCGGCTTCTTCAAATTCAAGATTTTCAGCTGCTTTAATCATCTTAGCCTGAAGCTCGGCAATGGTTTTTTCGTAATTTATGATATTTTCTTCTGCGGTTTCGGTATCGTCCTCAATAGGCTTTAATGATTCTATAATATCTCTGATGTCTTTCTTAATTGTCTTTGGTATTATGCCGTGTTCTTCATTAAACTTCTGCTGAATACCTCGACGTCTGTCTGTTTCGTCAATCGCCTTTTTCATTGATTTTGTAACCGTATCGGCATACATAATAACTTGTCCCTCACTGTTACGCGCGGCACGACCGATAGTCTGAATAAGTGACATTTCACTTCTTAAGAAACCTTCTTTATCCGCGTCAAGTATCGCAACAAGGGCAACTTCGGGTATGTCAAGTCCTTCTCTTAAAAGATTAATTCCGACAAGTACATCAAATTCACCCATACGCAAATCTTTGATAATTTCCGCACGTTCGATTGTCGATATATCGGAGTGCATATAACGAACTTTAATACCTACACCGGTAAGATAATCGGTCAAATCCTCCGCCATACGCTTTGTAAGCGTTGTCACAAGCGTTCTAAAACCTTGTTCGGTACGCTTATTAATTTCACCGATAAGGTCATCAATTTGATTTTCGGTAGGTTTAATTGTTATTTTAGGGTCAAGAAGTCCTGTCGGTCTGATAACCTGTTCCGCAACAACCGTTGAATGTTCTTTTTCATAATCTGACGGTGTCGCGCTTGTGAATATTACCTGATTTAATCTATCTTCAAATTCTTCAAATTTCAAAGGTCTGTTATCAGCCGCACTCGGCAAACGGAAACCGTATTTAATAAGCGTTTCTTTTCTGGCTCTGTCACCGTTATACATCGCACGCACCTGCGGTATTGTAACGTGTGACTCGTCTATAATCATAAGATAATCGTCAGGAAAATAGTCAAGCAACGTATACGGTGCACTTCCCGGAGCACGACCGCTTATATGTCTTGAATAGTTTTCTATACCTTGACAAAATCCTATTTCCTGCATCATTTCTATATCGTACATTGTACGCTGTTCGATTCTTTGTGCCTCGATAAGTAAATCACGTTCTTTGAAATACTTAACCTGTTCACGCATTTCAGCCTCAATTCCGGCAAGTGCCGCAATCATTTTTTCGTTGGTTGTAACATAGTGAGAGGCCGGAGATATAACTGCGTGTTGCCTTACACCTACAATTTCACCTGTAACTACGTTTACTTCGCAAATACGTTCTATTTCGTCACCGAAAAACTCGACACGAATAGCGTTTTCACCGTTATTGGACGGAAATATTTCCACCACGTCACCTCTGACGCGAAACTTGTTTCTGACAAAGTTAATATCATTTCTTTCATATTGCATTGAAACAAGTTTTTTTAGAAGCTCATCTCTGTCTTTTACCATTCCTACACGCAAAGAAAGCATAAGATTTTTATAATCTTCAGGATCGCCCAAACCGTATATGCAAGATACACTTGCTACGATTATAACGTCCTTTCTTTCAAGCAAAGCAAATGTGGCACTGTGACGTAGTTTATCTATTTCATCATTGGTCAGTGAATTTTTCTCGATAAACGTATCGGTTTGCGGAATATATGCCTCCGGTTGATAATAATCGTAATACGACACGAAAAATTCAACACAGTTATTTGGAAAAAATTCTTTAAATTCACTGCAAAGCTGTGCGGCAAGGGTTTTATTATGAGCAAGTACAATGGTAGGTTTGTTCACTTGTGCAATGACATTTGCCATAGTGAAAGTTTTTCCCGAACCTGTTACACCGAGCAAAGTTTGGCATTTCTCGCCTTTTTTTATTCCGTCAACAAGTGTTTGAATTGCCTGCGGCTGATCTCCTTGTGGTTTAAATTCAGAAACAAGTTCAAATTTATCCATACAGCTTCCCCTTCTTAATGGTTATTTCCTTAGATTTTTAACAAGTATATTTATTCTTCTTGCATTTATCGATGTATATTGTTCAACATTATTTCTGACTGCAAGCTGAATATTTTTACATACAGAAAAAATATCACAGCCATATTGTAAAATGACTGTCATATCTATATGTACACCGTGTCCTGTTTTTCTTAGGTTTATATTTTGCACCTTAATTAGTCCGTCAATCTTTTGTGCCTCATGTATTGCTATTGAATTTATAACATTATCTGAGATAATATAGTCACCCATATAACTGAATGTGGGTCTGACGATTGATTTATCAGCCTCGGCAGTTGTTATTTCCGAATCAAGATTTTTTTGAAATCTTCTTAACGGATGCAAGAAATATCCTGAAAATTCCTTCTTTATTTCAAATGTCGGAACAGGAATAACGTGTTTCCCTTCAACTGTACGCATTCTAAGTGCCATATTCATTTCTTCGGGTGTTGCAACATCCTCTATTCTTATAATTTGTTCAATCTCATGAACACCGATATTTTTAGCAATTTTATTTACCATTCCGTCAGATGTACCCAAAATCATAAGGCACTTAATCTTATTCCTTTTCAGAACTTTTTTTATTTCATTTACCTGTGACGGATTCATAAAAAGTGCGTGTTTAACAGACGCAATTTTTGTCGGTTCTTTTTTGGCAGATGTGCCGGCTATAACTTTTCCGTGAGAAATAAGCAAGCCGTCATCAATTATAGCGTCAGCTCCGTATTGCTGCGAAACCATAACACTTCTGTAACTCTTTCCTGTTCCACTCGGACCTACAAATGCGATAACTCTCATAATTATAACACCTTAATTCTGATTTTGCTTGATTTTGTATGACAATGTCATAAGCGGATCTGAAAGGTGAACGTTTTCCACCGCTACGTCCTTATCGAATTTAAGTTCGGTATACGAAAAGTTCATAAGACCTTTAACTCCGCAATTAACCAATTTTTCAGCCGTTTCCATTACTGCCGCTTTCGGTACGGTAAGAATTCCGATGTCAACTCTGTGCGAATTCAAAAATTCCTCAAGCTTATCTATTGACATAACTTCTATACCGTTGATTTTTGTACCAATTATATTAATGTCATTATCAAAAATGCCTACAAGTTTAAAGCCTCTTTTTTCAAACGTATCGTGACTTGCCAATGCTCTGCCGAGATTACCGGCTCCGACTATAACAGTAGTATCTCCGTCATTAAGTCCTAATATGTCACCGATTTCGTTATAAAGATGTTCGACATTATAGCCGTATCCCTGCTGACCGAAGCCGCCGAAATAGTTAAAATCCTGTCTGATTTGTGATGCAGTCACGTTCATTTTTACGCTAAGTGCATTTGAGGAAATACGCTTTATATCCTGCTTTAAAAGTTCGCCCAAATATCTGTAATAGCGTGGCAGACGTTTAACTACGACCGTAGGAACTTTCTTTTCATTTTCACTCATGTCCTCTAAACCCCTTGTTAATTATATAACATTTATTATATCACACTCATTTCGTTTTGTATAGTCTTTTTAAATGTATTTTTTTGTATTTTGACATTTTACACATATAAAAAAATGTCACAACAAGCCGATACTGACTTATTGTGACATTAGTTACTTAAATTAAATCATTAAGTTTTATCCATTTTTCAAGAGAATCTTTCCACTGTGCAACGTGCGGTATACTATCTGCCAAGCCCAAGCCGTGAGAACCGATTGGGTATATGTGCATTTCATACGAAACTTGCACTTTGCTTAGTGCGTCAGCGTACATCAAAGAATTTTCTACCGGTACTGCCTGGTCTGATGATGTATGCCATATAAATGTAGGCGGTGTATTAGGTGTGACGTGTTTATAAAGCGACATAAGCTCTTTATCAGAATGTAATGCTCTTTCACCTATCAAGTTTTTTCTTGAACCGTCATGTCTGTATTCGAACATATCTATTACAGGGTAACACAAAATTGTCGCATCAGGCTTACAGCTTTCTTTATCTATTTCATCTGTATCTTCATACATTTTCTTATCATAATGAACAGAAACAGAGGCCGCCAAATGTCCGCCGGCACTTGAACCCATAACTGCAATTTTATCCTTATCAATGCCGTATTTGTCGGCGTAATATCTGACATATTTAACAGCACGCATTGCGTCACTTATTTCTGCCGGATGTTTGTACGGTGCAACTCTGTATTCAACCACAAATGCAGTAAGACCGATTGACTGCAACCACTTAGCATATGCAGTACCTTCGTGGTCGGCTCTTATTACATAGCCACCACCCGGAAAAATAATAACAGCACCTTTTGAATTTGCAGGATATGCCGTTATAGTCGGTTTTCTTACCGCTGTTTCATCAGCCTCTATAAATTCTTCGTTCCAATAAGGAATCATGTCATTCCATAAATTCTCCATAATTAATCTCCTTGCTTTTCCGGATTTTCAACATAAGTATTGAATAAATCCATAAATTCATTAAGCTTACTTTTCTTGATTGTAAATTCGGTTTTACCGTTGCGGATTAAAGCACAGTACAAATCATCAATACTCTTAAATTCGATTTCCGTATCAGAACTGCTTTTGATACCTTTATATTTTATTCTCATAACGGTATCGCCGAGTGTTTCGTCTTTATATACTCCGTCAACCGCCAAACCGACAATGCTCTTGTATATTGCTTGTGTTATCTTTGTATCAACCTTTTGACCGTCAAGCACAAAAGTCATATCCGAATCGTTATGAGTTATGTCAATCGTATGTTCTGCTCCGTTATACTCTACCGTTACACTCTTAACTTCCGAAATATCAACAAGTGCCTGCAATTTACTTACAATGTTGTATGACGAGTCATTCGCAAAAGATATAATGTCCGATAAAACTTTAAATACCTGTTCCTTATATTTTACATAAGTCATATCACCGTCTGTGCGACCTATTGTAAGTGTTTCGGTATATTCTTCGCCGTATTTGCCTGTTGAATTGTCGTAAGGCTTAACGGTTATCATTAAAACAGGCGATTTTTCACTGAAACCGCCGTCAGCATTTTCAATCGGTGTAGTAAGTGAAATTTCCTCTATCGGAGCAAGTATTTTGTTATCGATATAGTCATCATTGGCACCGCTCTGATACGGCTGTACCATTTCCCATACATTATTTGTGTTGTTATTTATATTGCTTAATATTCTGATTTCAATAGTTTCATCACTGCGGACAATTTTAATGTCATTAATATTGTCAATATTAATGCTGAAACGATTGAATTCTTTATAATAGCTGATAGGCTTTTTTAAAGTATCAACTTTAAAATCATACATTGTATAGACAGTATTATCGCCGTCTTTCATCACAAAATATTCTCCGAGTGTCGGACTTAAATCACCGATAATCATTTTATCAATCTGACCGTTTTTCTTTTCAACTGTAACAGTGACTTGCGGATTGTCAAGTCCGTATTGTGATAAATCAGCCGGATTTTCTTCAATCTTGTTTTTTGATGACAATGTTGAAATTGTACCGACAAGCGCACTGGCTTTTGAAGAATCTATTTCAGACGCATCCATATCATTTACGGACCATTCCGAATCGCCTATACTTTTTACTGTAATTGTACCGTTTTCACTCTCTGCCTTTACAGATAAAATATCGGTTGTATCAGCTGAATAGATACTGTATAAATCATCGGTTGTATCAACATTATTATCTTTTGACGTGTCAATATTACTTATAACAATCGTTCCGACAATAAGCACTATAATCACTGACGCGGCTATAATTATGCTTTTCGTTGTTTTACTCATAGATTTCTCCTTTTTATCCAAATTACAAGTCCGATTATTAATACGGTAATCGGTATTATAATTACAACAAATGCAAAAATAATTGTTTGACCTAAATCAGATAATGTAATAACATTGTTTACAAGTGTTTTTTCATCTACAGTAAAGCTTTCTTCGTTACCTATCATAAAGTTGGTCAAATTCATAAAATAATCATAGTTTGCAAGTCCGTAATTATTTGTAAGTGTTGTTTCGTCTATGGTTAAAAGCATAGTATTTCCCGATACATAAACCGATGAGGCGTGTTTTGCATCTACCGAAAGTTCGCTGACCGGATATTCACCGTCCTGTTCGCCGCCGACTTTTGAAACATTTTCATAATTTGAAGTCGTGTATGCTTTTTCTGAACTTGTCAAAACAGGTGTAACAGATATATCGCCATTTGATTCAAATTCTTGAGTTATCAATCTTGAATATGGGAAATATGCCAAAGTTCTTTGATTGTCTATTATACTGTCGGTAAATTCATATGATTTTACGTTCGGCACGACAAGACTCATCGAACTTCCGCTCAACGAAACAGATTTTGATGTGTCTGTTTCAATTACAAGGTTATCGCTTACACCTATGCCCCATGATAACTTTAGATAGTCATACAAGTTAGTAAGATTTTTTGAATCTACATCAAGATAAACTTGTATATTACCGCCTTTTTGCAAATAAGAATCAAGTTTTGTGATTTCTTCTTTTGAAAAATCGGCCGTCGGTTTTGCAACAATCAACATATTTGCGTCTGACGGTATATCATCGGTCAATGTATTAACTTCTCCGACTTCAAAGTTTTCTGATTCAAGTTTAGTTTTTGCACCGTCAACAGCTATCTCATTATGTCCTTTTATTAGGTATGCCTTTTGTTGTGTTTCGCTTGATACATACTTTAGTGCCGAAGTTATTTTATTTTCAACATTAAGTGATGTATACTGTCCTGTTTGTGCATTTACTCCGTACAATTCAGTCATAGTATATGTTTTAAACTTATCTCCGCCGTCAACAATGACAGAATTTGATTGCAGACTTTTGCCGTCAGTAACGTATTTCTTGCCAAAAGTCGGGTTAGATGTCATATTAATATTTGTAACATTGATATTTTTATTTGCGGCGGCATATTTATCAAGCACCGTACGAATATTTCCGTCTTGTTCCGATTCACCGGCAAGAATATATATATCAACAGGAGTATCATAATTTTTAAGATACTCTTTTGTTTTATCTGAAAGTTCGTACATTTTATTTGACGTAAGGTCGATTTTTAAAGGTAATTTGTTGTTAAGCACGCTGACAAATACGTTTACAACAATAACCAAAACAACCGCTATTGCAATAGCAACGGAAGATACAAATTTATATTTTTTTACGTTATTCATTACATATCCTCCTATCTCATTCTGCGTCTTTCAAATACCATAACGGTAAAGAATAAGAACAGACTGGTGATGCTTAAATAATAAATTATCGGTTCAAAGTTAAGGATTCCGAGAGTAAAATCCGAAAATCTTTGTACAGGCGATAACCACAAAAGAATTTTTACAATTATTTCGTTTGAAACGTTTGACGCAACCGATCCTAAAAGCAATGTGAAAATCAATACACCGTAAGTGGCGACTGCAGCGACAATCTGACTTTCCGTAATAGATGACATAAACGCACCAATAGCAAGTATTGCCGAACATAGCAGTATAAAGCCGACATAACAGCTTATTGTTTCCGCAATCGGCAAATTACCCGTAAACGCTAATATAACAGGATAAATAAGTGTTATAAGCACGCCTACCATAAATATTCCAAATGCCGCAAGATACTTACCGAAAACTATTTCTTTTGTAGATATAGGTGCGGTCAGTAATAATTGGTCTGTCTTTTGCTTTCTGTCCTCTGAGAACAATCTCATTGTCAATAACGGCAACAAGAACAACGCCCAGTTATTGACGATTGAAAAGAAATTAGTCATTCTTGCAGTCATAAATCTGATATTTACAACATAGAACATTACTCCTGTTAAAAGAAGAAAAATAGTTAAAAATACATAACCGAGCATTGATGTAAAATACGAATTGAATTCTCTGTTAAATATCGCTTTCATTTGTATTTTCCTCCTTTTCTGACGTATTGTCAGTAAGTTTTAAGAATATATCCTCCAAAGACGGCTCGATTTCTTTTTGCATTAATATCGGTATTTCATTTTCCGCGAATGCAAAGAACATTTTTTTCTTTTCTTCTGCCGCCATTGCATTATCAAATTCAAAATCATACGAATCATTTTCAGACGAAACACAGGTTACATTTGATATGCCGTCAAATGAATTTAGGATATTTTCGGCTTTTTCCCTATCGCCTGATATTCTGAACAGCATTTTTTTATTGTCACCAAGCTTGTCCGAAAGATTTTTCGGTGTATCTTCTGCGACAAATTTGCCTTTATTTATAATAATTACTCTGTCACAGACTGCACTTATTTCGCTTAATATATGCGAACTTAAAATTACAGTCTTTTCTTTTCCGAGTTCCTTAATAACATTTCTTATTTCGATAATCTGCTTAGGATCAAGACCAACTGTCGGTTCGTCAAGTATAAGAATTTCTGGATCACCGATTAAAGCACCTGCAAGTCCCACTCTTTGTCGATAGCCTTTTGACAAATTGGCAATTTTTCTGTTTTTAACATTATCAATCTTCACCATATCAATAACTTGCTGTATATGACTCTTTTCGTCCTCGGTCTTGATTTTCTTCAATTCATATACAAATTCAAGATAATCCCACACTACCATATCAAGATAAAGCGGTGGTATTTCAGGCAAGTATCCTATTTTCTTTTTCACTTCAATAGGATTTGCTAAAATATCATAGCCGTCAATATTAACAGAGCCATCTGTATATGAAATATATCCGGTGATAATATTCATAGTTGTTGATTTTCCCGCACCGTTAGGACCTAAAAATCCAAGAACTTCACCCTTTTTTACATTAAAACTAATATTGTCGAGTGCATATTTATCACCGTATTTTTTTGTTAAGTTTGAAATAGTAATCACTTAAAACTCTCCGTTTCACAGATTAATTTTCAGATTGCCGAGAAATTAGTTCGGATTTTGAAAAAACGAACTCGTCAGCGTACATTTGTACGGCAGAGTTTATTTTTTCAAAAAGTGCATAGGCAAGCCTATCAATATAGGCTTGCCTGCTATTTTTTTGATAAATTAAATCATACAAATTTGAATAATACTTCTGCACGTTCCGGACAATTTATCGACAGTCTTAGAAGCTGAAAATTCGGCTCCTATTTTAAGGTTATTATACAATAACGTTATTAAATTATTATGAACACATTATTAATTTTCTTTCTTTTCAGGTATTATGCTTATCGAAAGTTCCTGTAATTGTTCTTCGTCAACAACATTAGGAGCTCCCGACATAAGTTCTGACGCATTTTGTACCTTAGGGAATGCAGTTACATCTCTTAGACTGTCGTTACCAGTCATAATCATTGCAAGTCTGTCAAGACCGATACCCATACCGCCGTGAGGTGCGGCACCGTATTTATATGCCTCTACAAGGAAACCGAATTTAGCCTCGATTTCTTCATCAGAAAGTCCAAGTGCCTGGAACATTTTTTGTTGAAGTTCATAATCTGTAATTCTAATTGAACCGCTTGAAAGCTCTGTACCGTTAAGGACAAGGTCATATGCCTTAGCCGTAACTTTACCCGGATCAGTATCAAGATATTGGATACACTCGTCCATAGGCATTGTAAACGGATGGTGCATAGCAAGCCAAGAATCTGTATCTTCGTCATATTCAAAGAATGGGAATTCAGTAATCCAAAGGAAGTTAAATCCTTCAGGAATTATATCAAGTTGCTTTGCAACCTTTAATCTAAGTGCGCCGAGTACAGGAAGTGTTACTTTATTCTTATCTGCAACAATAAGTACAACGTCACCCTTTTGAGCGCCTACTTTATTTAATATTGCGTCAAGTTCACCTTCGCCCAAGAATTTTGCAAATGCACAAGTCGGTTCATCATCAACCCAACGAACAAACGCCAGACCTTTTGCGCCTATTCCCTTAACGTATTCTGTAAGCTTGTCGATTTCTTTTCTTGTAAGCGTCTTTGCCGCGTCTTTTGCAACGATTGCTCTTACCGAGCCGCCGTTTTCGATAGCCGAAGTGAACACGCCGAAACCGCAATTCTTAACAAGTTCTGAAATATCGCATATTTCCATACCGAAACGAGTATCAGGCTTATCTGAGCCGTAACGTTCCATAGCGTCTTTATAAGTAAGTCTTGGGAGCGGTAATTCTACGTCAACATCAAGAACTTCCTTAAACAATCTTTGTATAAAGCCTTCGTTCATTTCAAGAATATCCTCAACATCAACGAATGACATTTCAAGGTCAATTTGCGTAAATTCCGGCTGTCTGTCTGCTCTTAAGTCTTCATCTCTGAAGCATCTTGCAAGCTGAATATATCTGTCAAATCCTGCAATCATCAAAAGTTGCTTGTACATTTGAGGTGACTGCGGAAGTGCGTAAAACTTTCCGTGATGTACTCTTGACGGAACAAGGTAATCTCTTGCACCCTCAGGAGTTGACTTAATCATCATCGGTGTTTCGATTTCTATAAAGCCGTTTTCATAGTAATAATCTCTTGCAACTTTTGCAATCTTACTTCTCATAATCAAGTTATCCTGTAAAACCTTTCTTCTAAGGTCAAGATAACGATATTTCAATCTTAATTCTTCGTTTACGTTAGTATCGTCAACAATTTCAAAAGGAGGTGTCTGAGCCTTTGCCAACACTCTCAAATCTTTTACGTCAATTTCAATATTACCTGTTTTAATTGCTGTATTCTTGCTTTCTCTTTCACGAACAACACCTTTTGCCATAAGTACATATTCGCTGTGGCAATCAGACGCTTTTTCAAATATTTCTCTGTCTGTCGAATCATCAAAAGCAAGCTGAACTATACCTGTTCTGTCCCTTAAATCTATAAAAATAAGATTTCCCAAATCTCTTACTTTTTGTACATAACCGCCTACTACAACTTCATTGCCGATTCCTTCAACATCTCCGCAATAGTGAGTACGTTTTAAACCTTGCATTGTATCCATGTCTATTCCTCCATATAAATTTACATACTTATTATATTTTACCCTTATATCAGCTTTGTGTCAAGTCAAAATGCCGATTTTTGACTTATTTCTATACAATTACTTTATTTTTTTATGACAATACTTGATTAAATCCGTATTTAGTTTTATAATATGACAATGTGAACATTAAATTAGGAGGAATATAATGAGTAAACAAAACAAAGAAAACACTCAATCGTTTATGAATAATGTTACTATAATTCTTATTTCACAAGTGCTTGTAAAAGTTCTTGGTATGGTTTACAGAATTGTAATAACAAACATTGACGGTTTCGGTGACGAGGGACTGGGATTTTATAATGTAGGATTTCAGATTTATACCCTACTGCTTGCAATTTCATCTGTCGGAATACCTAATGCAATTTCAAAAATGGTTTCCGAACGTGTAGCACTTGACGATTACAAAGGTGCACATAAGATTTTCAAAACGGCTTTATTGCTGTTCTCAATAATAGGTCTTGTAACGACTGCGGTTCTGTTCTTTGGTGCGGATATTTTTGCACAGCATATAATTAAAATTGACGGCTCTCAATATGTAATGCGTGCGCTTGCACCGTCACTGTTCTTCGTTTGTGTATCTTCCGTAATCAGAGGATATTTCACAGGTATGAAGAATATGAAAGCAACAAGTAATTCACAGGTACTTGAACAGATTTTAAAATGTACACTTACTATCGTGTTTGTATACCTTTCAATCGGTCTTGCACCTGCAATTATGGCATCTTGGGCTAACTTTGCAACATCTGTTGCAACTGCGCTTAGTATGCTTTACTTAGTATACTTCTATTGTAAACGTAAAAGCGGTATCAAGGAGCATATTGAAGAATCAAAAGGCGAAACAATTAAGATTTCAGGCAGACATCTTATGATGAGTATTCTTATGATAAGTATTCCGATTTCGCTTGGCTCTATCATTACAGCTATAAACAGAGTTATCGACACAGCAACAATAAGTCGTGGTATTGAAGTTGCATTTGCATCATTAATTCCGGCACATGGCAACGTCGGCGATATTATAAATCCGACCGCCGAGCAACTTAATCAGGAAATTGCAAGATTATCGGGACTTCTATCAAAGAGTGATACACTTTACAATATGCCTTTGGCGGTAAACTTCGCTTTTGCAACAGTTCTTGTTCCGTCAATCGCAGGTGCGTTGGCGGTAAAAGATTATAAAGAGGCCTCTTCAAAGATAAACTATTCATTGCTTATTTCAATATTAATTATCTTGCCTTGCGCAATAGGTTTGATAACTCTTGCTGAGCCGATTTATAAAATATTGTATTTCAGCACTTCGAGCGGTTTTGAGCTTTTACAGCTTGTTTCGGTATCGCTTATATTTGCGGCACTTGCACAAACTATGACAGGTTCGCTTCAAGGGCTTGGAAAAGTTTATGTTCCTGCAATCAGCTTGTTGTTTGGATGTATAGCGAAAATTGTATTAAATATTGTACTTATAAGAATACCGTCAATCAATATTTACGGTGCGGCAATAAGCTCTATTGCTTGTCAGTTCATATCATGTGCAATATGCTTTGTTGTTCTTGCAAAGAACTGCAAACTTAACATCAAGCCAATGAAATATATCTTAAAACCGATTATAGCAGGTGTTGTTATGGGCGTTGTTGCAGTCGGTGTTTATAAGCTTTCAATGCTTGTATGCCCATCTGGATTTATAGGTAATTTGATTTCCACTGTAATTGCAATAGCGATTGCGGCGGTTGTATATTTCTTTACGGTGTTTATGCTAAAAATTCTTTCAGAAGACGAAATCAAACAGCTTCCTATGGGTACAAAAATTTACAATGGTCTTGTTAAATTAAAATTCTATAAAGCACAGTAAATTCAAAAAATCTTTGCCATACGGTAAAGACTTTTTTGATAGTTACTTAAAAGTACCTACTTGTTATAATAACAAAAACACGTTATAATCATTTCAGAGGTGGTAATATGACACAGAATGAAAGACTTGATTTTCTTATTAATCATCTGATAAGTGAGGACAACAGATATAGCAATATAGTTATCCCAAAAGATTCCGAAGAAAAATTTAATTTATTCCGTTCTCTTGTAAACGTCAGAGAACCGAAACAAATTAGTAACGAATTTATAAAGCTACAAGATGATTATTTGCAAGAACGATTGACGGAAATTAACATAACCGACGCATATGATTTACAAGCAATATCGAACAAATTATACCTTTGGCAAGGCGATATAACAACATTAAAATGCGGTGCAATAGTAAATGCCGCAAACAGTGCAATGCTCGGTTGCTTTGTGCCTTGCCACAAGTGTATTGATAATGCAATTCATACGTTTTCGGGTGTTCAGCTTAGATTGGAATGTAATCGCATTATGAAGCTACAAGGTCACAAGGAACAGACTGGTGCTGCGAAGATAACAAAATCATACAACTTGCCTTGTGATTACATTCTTCATACGGTCGGTCCTATTGTATACGGACATCTTACCGATGAACTCCGCAAACTTTTAGCAAGTTGTTACCGTTCTTGTCTTGAGTTGGCTGAAGCTAACGGTGTAAAATCAATAGCTTTTTGTTGTATATCAACAGGTGAATTTCATTTCCCAAATGATATTGCCGCACAAATAGCCGTTGAAACAGTGAAAGACTATTTGAAACATTCTGAATTGGAAAGGGTGATTTTTAATGTTTTTAAGGATACCGACAAAAAAATCTATGAAAAATTACTCAGATGAGATAATGGTAAACGGTAAAGATTATTTTGTTATTACCACTAACGTGGACCATTGTTTTCAGAAAGCTGGTTTTGATAAAAAACGCCTATTTTACACTCAAGGCGACTACGGTTTGCTTCAATGCAATATGTTTAGATGAAGATATTTATAAAGTTATAAAAGATGTCAGGAAGTGATATAATGCACGATATATGGAATCCGTGGCACGGTTGCGTGAAATGCAGTGAGGGTTGCCAAAATTGCTATATGTATTTTTTAGACCGTGTTCGTGACAAAAGCGGCTCGGATATTTATAAAACAAAATCAGGATTTGACTATCCTCTGCAAAAAGACCGTTACGGCAATTATAAAGTGCAGAGCGGTGAGCTTATTCGCGTATGTATGACGTCAGATTTCTTTTTAGAAGAGGCTGACAAGTGGCGTGAAGAAGCATGGGATATTATAAAGCAACGCAGTGACGTAAAATTTTATTTGCTTACCAAACGTCCCGAGAGAGTGCATAAATGCCTTCCGTCAGATTGGGGCAACGGTTGGGAAAATGTATTTTTTAATGTTACCGCCGAAAATCAAAAACGTGCCGATGAACGTATTCCGCTATTACTTGATTTACCGTTTAAACACAAAGGAATAATGTGTGCTCCATTTATCGGTCCTATCAGTATCGAAAAATATCTGCAAAGCGGTCAGATAGAACGTGTAGTATGTGGCGGTGAAAATTACGACGGTTCACGTCCTTGTAATTTTGATTGGGTAAAATCATTACGTCAAGAATGTGTATCGCATAATGTTACATTTTGCTTTATTGAAACAGGTACATATTTTATAAAAGACGGTAAAAAATATCGTATACCGAAAAAATCTACACAAAGCGAAATGGCGTATAAATCGGGTATGAATTACATCGGTAAACCGATTAAATTTAAGTTGTGCGATAATTTCGGATTTGATATACCCGAAAATGAATTATATGTACCCCACTATCGCAAAAATTGCGAACATTGTAGCAGTAAACTTATTTGCAATGGGTGCTGTGATTGCGGTAAATGTGATTAAGAACTTTGAAATGAATTTTCAGCCGCTAAAACTTCGTTTAACATAGGTATAGATACAGACGCGCCTTTTCTTGATACTGCAATAGCTGATGCAACTGACGCAATTTTTAAGGATTTTTCAACAGTGTTCCCCATTGCTGTTTGTGCAAAAAAGTATCCTGTAAATGTATCTCCCGCGGCAGTTGTATCAACGGCATTAACCTTAAATGACAGCTGAAAAACAACCTTTTCGGTATCGCCGTACATACTTCCTTCACTTCCGAGAGTAATAATGATTTTAAGTTTTGGATAATTCTTTGCAAAATATTTTAAACCGTCTTTTGGATTATCACATTGAGTAAGCTCCGACATTTCTACTTCATTCAGAATTATATAGGAAAGCATATTAAAATCAATCTTTTTTATTTTATCGTTATACGGTGACGGATTTAATATTATGCACATTCCCTTTTCGTATGCTTTTTCTACGATATAGTCTATCATATTTATTTCATTTTGAAGCAAAAGCATATCGCCTTTTTGAAATTTATCAAGCACTTCATCAACAAATTCTTCGGTTATTTTTGCATTTGAGCCGGAATAAAGAAAAATCGAATTATCACCTTTGCTGCTTACTTGAATAATAGCGTGTCCTGTTTTTTCGTCCACTTTTTTTATATTTGAAATATCGACACCGTTTGACTCTAAAACATCTGTAAGCATTTCTCCGTCAGTTCCGATACAACCGGCGTGATAAACTTCCATACCCGCCTTAGCTAAAGCGACTGATTGGTTAAGACCTTTTCCACCCGGAAATACTTGCATTGAATTACTTGTTTCGGTTTCTCCTATTGCGACAATATGGTCTAAATTATATACAAAATCAATATTGCACGAACCAAAATTCAAAATTTTCATAACAGTCACACCCCATATAAAACCGAATTTATTTATCTTTTGTCTTTTTAGGCTTACCGAGTCCATGACAATATGGGCATATAATCTTGCCTACATCAGGATTCCATACATATTTTTTCCCGCAAACCGGGCACTTTTTAAATATTGGTATAATTGTCATTTGTATCACTCTCTTTCAATATAATTTATTTATCTCTTGCCGAATATTCGGTCGGCCACATACTGGTTTCACGTTTGAATGTTTTTGAGAAATAGTATGATTCTTTAAATCCGACTGCGTCGGCAATATCTTTTATTCTTAAATCATTATTTTCTTCGATTAATTTCTTTGCTTTTTCTATTCTGTATTTAGTTACATATTCATTGGGTGATACGCCTTTTTGGCGTTTAAACAATCGGCTTATATAACTCGGTACAAATCCGAATTCTTTTGATAGAACATCGCTTGTAATGTTTTTATTATAATTATTAATCAGATATTCTTCCACTTCATTTGCAAGCTGTTCATATCTGTCAGGATCACGTTTATCGTTTCTCAATGTTGCCAATATTGATATAATATCATCTATAAACGCATCATATGAAACAAAGCTTGCAAGTGCATTGACGAATTCTTTTTTTACACTTGTATTTTTCCGCTTCATATGATTCGGATAATTCAATGTGTAAGTATCCAAAATTATATTCAAAAAACCGTTTATTTCTTCTTGTGTACAATCAGAGGACATCATATTATTCATTACGGCGGTTAATTTGTTTTTCAATTCATCGTTGTTTCTGTTTTTTATTGCAAAAACAATACTGTCGACATCTGCTTTTGAATATGGCTGTGATATATCTTCATAACTGTCCGACAATGAATTACAGCACAATAATTGCGATTTGTTTAGAATAAGATGTTTTATGAGTTGTTCTCTAAGTTTACTAAAATATTTGCCAGTATCTTTAAACAACACACCTTTTTGATAAACAATAGTCATGGGAAGATTTTTCGTTGAAAATTCATCATAAATTTTGTGTATCAATTCTTCTTGTCTTTCTTCCGTTTCGGCGGTTATAACCATAAGACGTTCCGAAAGCATATTGCTGTTAAAGAAAATATATTCTTCTGATGTTGTAAGCAAATTATCCATAAAAGTATCGATTCCCGAATCGGTCCAAAAACGTTCGCCGGGAAGAAGAACTTCCGAGCCATATAACAAATACGCACCGGCACATGCAAGAATTACAATAGTATTATTTTCGGCAAACATTTTGTTTTTTTCGGCAATTTCACTTTTTATTCTTTGAGTAAGCTCGCTCACCTTATCTTTGGATATAGGCTTTAACAAATAATCAAACACCTTATATTCCAATGCTTTCCTTGCATATTCAAAATCAGAATATCCGCTTACAATTATAACTTTTGTATCGGGTTTATTCTGATATATCCAGCCTGCAAGTTCGATACCTGTCATAATCGGCATTTTAATATCAGTAATAACAATATCAAAATCTTCATTTTTTAGCTTTTCTACGGCATTTTTTCCGTTTATGCAACATTCGGTAACTTTAAAATCGGAATCAACCGATTCTAAGGTTGATTTAATCATTCGCATAATCGGAGGCTCGTCCTCAGCAATAAGCACTTTAAACATATTTTTACTCCCCCACAACAATTTTTATTTCCATACCGTTATCGTTATATATATCGTATTTGAGATTTTTGTTGTGCGTCATAGTAAGACGGACTATTGTATTTACAATACCCAATCCGCCGATATTCCCCACTTGTCTTTCATTTAATGCTTTATCTATTTTGTCTTTTATTTCGGCAATTCTTTCTTCGGATATTCCCGAACCGTTATCCTTTATGATAAGTTCCCACCTATCTTTTGTGCCTACCATCTTTATATCAATATTCCATGGTGGCTCTTTTTCTTTAAAAGCATGTATAAAACAGTTTTCTGCAAGCGGTTGTATAAACAATTTTGGCACCGGAATGTTCATCAAATCGTCTGAAACATCAATCTTATAAGAAAAATAATCCTCATATCTTGATTTCATCAATGCAAGATAATTTTTTGTATGAATTATTTCTTCTTTAAGCGGTACGGTAACTTTTTGATATGCTGCAACGTATCTAAGCATATCAGACAGTTCGACGCACATTGTGGAAACACTGTCACATCCTGCCTCACTTCCGGCAGAACTGATTACCGCCAGCATATTGTACAGAAAATGAGGATTCATTTGAGCCTGCAAAGCAAGTGCATATGCCTTTTTCTCTTGAATAATCGAATTATTCATTCTTTCAAGCATTTTTTCAAAACTGTCCTCAAGCTCTTTTATTTCATCAATAGCATCATCGTTGATGTGAGCCATTTTATCATCCGGTGCGTCAATTTTGCAAACGTGATTTGCTAATTGTGAAATCGGTTTTATAACTTCTTTTCCGATAGTTCGGCTTATCAAGAATACAAACACTAACAATATTGCATACAAAGCCACAAAAATCGATAAAATAAATATTATATTTGTCTTTGTATTCGCTACGGGTGTTCGTATCATTATTTCCCAGTTTGCATTATTGACAAATGCCGAAGAATACTCGCTTCTTTCTCTTTCTGTATATACGGTCGGATATATAATTTTTCCGTTTGAACGGTCGCAAATTAAAATCTCGGCATTATCTTCCGTATGCAGCATTTGTTCAAGCCTGTCCACACTTGCTCTAACCTCAATTATACCGCAAACAGTATCGGAATAATCATTTTTTAGACTCTTTTTTAAAGTTATAAATTCTCTTGTACTTTCCGTCCAAGGATTTTCCGATGGTGCAGTTATTATTTTATCGTCGTTTTCTTCGATCTGATTTAACTCTATGGCATAATTTATATTTTTCATAGTGCTTTGAAATTTCTTTTTATCAATGAAGTAATTTTGATTTGATACAAAATCACCGTATCCGTTATAGACCGATATATTGAAATTACCGTTTCGATCAGTAATCAATCCGTTAAGGATAGATGAAACGTCAATTCCAAGCAAAACGTTATCATTGAAAAAATTACTTTTATCATTTTTGGTATTGTTAATGTTATAAAAAATATTTATTATACGAGGTTGACGTTTCACTTGTTGTGCAAGTACGTCTATTTCTTCTATGTATGTGTCGACCTGTCGAGCCATGGTTTCCGCAATTTTTGTCCCTGCATTTTCTGCCTCATAATTAAGTTTTGTCACAACAGAAAAGTACATTACAATCATTGCCGCAGCTAAAATCAAAGCTATAAAAATCAAATATGGTCTGACAACTCTTTCAACAAGTCTTGAATGTTTTTTCATATCAAACTCCGTTTTTATTACATTTAGTAAAAAAGTACAAATCACAGAAATGTACAATCAATATGTTGTACTATATTAACATATTAATTATACTCTATCGGCATTATATTTGTCAACAAAAAAATGCCCCTTTATTAAAAGGGGCATTTTTTGGGGGGAAATAATACAATTAATCAGTCATTAACTAAAATCAATAAACTTCTTTCCACTCAGCAATGTTTTCTGTATCGAATTTGAATGGGTCACCAAGCATTACTTCTGTACCGCCATCGGCAGCCTCTGTAATCTTCTTTTCACCAAGGTCACCGGCATTAAATGAACCGCCTACATCACCTGTAATTGTGCCTTTTACAAGTGCATCCATTGTGTAGCCTGACAAATAACCTATATCAACAGGATTCCATAGATACATCCAAGGGCAAGTACCGTCTTCGATAAACGGAGCCATTTCTGACGGTAAGCCAAGACCTGTTAGTTTTACATCTGACTGTTTATCTTGCAATACCTTACCTGCAGCAAGCATACCTACTGTTGTCGGAGCAATGATAACTTTAATTGATGAATCTGTCAAAAGTGCTTGTGTTTCTGATGTTGACTTTGTTGGGTCATCGTCACCGTATGCAACTTTTACAAGTGGTGTATTTGCATACTTTTCAGGATTTTCTTCTAATTCTTTTTTCATCCATTCAATCCATAGATTTTGATTTGTAGCCTGTGCAGTAGCTGACAATACTGCAATACCGCCGTTACCGTCTACCATTTCATAAGCCGCTTGAATTAGTCCTCTGCCGATTTTTTCAGGATCAGCTTGTTGAATATGAGTTTGTCTTGAATCTTTATTTACAGCACTGTCAAGTGAAATAACCTTAATACCTGCGTCCATAGCTTCTGTCAATGCAGGTTGCAATGCGTCTGCATCGTTAGTTGCAATAGCGATACCCGCAACGTTTTGTGCTACAAGCTGATTGATAATTTCAATCTGCTTTTCCGGTGTGGCTGCTTCAGGACCTTTGTAAAGTGGTTCTGCTCCGATTTCTTTACAAGCCTTTTCAAAACCGTCATATACTTTCTGCATATAAGGATTTTGTACATCTTTCGCCACAAATGCGTATGTACCGCTTGCCGATGAGCCATCTGAACTTTGAGATGTTGTGCTTCCGCCACCACCTCCGCAACCTGCCATCATAGTTGCTCCGATTATTGCCGTTAGACCTAATGCCAATAGTTTTCTTGCTTTCATGTTTAAAACCTACCTTTCTTATTTTAAGTTTTTTCTTTATTTTTCCGAAGTTATAAACTTCGATTGATACTTATTTATTTTTTTGATTTGGTTGTCATTGCTTTAAGCTTTTTAAACCAATTCATATTACCGATACTATCTCTGAAACTCGGAATTGCTACCGCAATAATTAGTAGCAAGCCTACAACTATCATAATAATTTGGCTTGACGCATTGATTAGACCAAGACCGTATCTTAGATAACCGATTACCATAATTGCAAGAGTTGCACCAAGTATTCTTCCCTTACCGCCTGAAGTTGATACTCCGCCAAGTACAGCCATTGCTATAATATCAAGTTCATATCCTTTTGCAACGTCGGGACGAACACTTGACATCTTTGATGCAAGATAGATTGCGGCAACTGCCGAAAGTAAACCTGTCATTGTATAAACGATAACTTTAATTTTACCTGTTTTTACACCTGAAAATTTTGCAACGGTTGTTGAATTACCCATTGCATAACATCTTCTGCCGAATTTTGTATAGTGAAGAAGATATGCGAAGAATAAAGCCTCAAATATAACAAATATCAAGGCATACGGAACCATTTCGTCGATTTTGCCTGCTGCGATTTTTGTAAACCAACTCGGGAATCCTCCGACCGAATTGGTTTCCAAAATAATCTGTGCTATTCCTCTGAATATTATCTGAGTTGCAAGTGTTACAATCATACTTGACAATTCAGGGAATTTTACAAGGATGATTCCGTTAATCAAACCACATACAGTGCCTGTGACAAGTGCAAGACCGATTGCTTCAATCATCGGAACTCCTGCGTCAAACGCAACACCCATAATTGTTGCTGAAAGAGCCATAATTGACGCAACACTGATGTCGATTTCACCGAGCATTAATACGAATGCCATCGGAAATACTACTATTGCTTTATCCAAGAAGTCACGGGTTGCATTTAAAATTGATTTTGCATGTGCATAATACGGTGACGCGGATATATTAAATACATTTACCAATATAAGCATTAATACAAGCATCCACTCCCATTGAAAAAGAAATCTCTGCCAAGAAAATCCTCTTTGGGCTGATATTGTTCTTGTACCGTCACTGCTTACAGCCTGTTTTACATACTCTTTAGCCATCAGATATTCCTCCTTCTCAATGCTTTCATTTCAACGTTTCTTTGAATTAACGAATTTGCTATAATTGAAAGAAGTATAATCAAACCGCGAATTGCCTCTTGCCAGAATGAAGATACATGGATAAGCGGCATTGCGTTGTTAAGAATACCAAGTAATACAGCACCCAACAATACGCCTTGTACTCTTCCTGTACCGCCATTAATGCTTACACCGCCAAGTACGCAAGCTGCGATTACATTCATTTCATATCCGGTACAGGTTTCACCTTGAGCAACTCCGTATTTACAAACATAAAGTATACCGCCTAAGCCGGCTACCGCACCTAATATAGTATAAACCATAATTAATGTTCGATCTGTTTTGATACCCGAAACTCTTGCACTTTCTTCACTGTTTCCTACCGCATAAATCTTTCTGCCAGTACGGGTTTTATTTAGGAAGAATGCGGCAATTATATAAACAACTATTGCTACAACTATAAGATTATTTATACCAAGAAACTTTCCTGTCGCGATTGACAGAAACTTTGTACCCATTTCCTGTTGTTTTACCCAACTTCCGTTAGCAACTAAATATGTAAGTCCGCGATATATATTCATCATACCGAGTGTTGCGATAATAGGTAATATTTTCAGTTTAGCAACCAATGTACCGTTTATGAAACCACATACGATACCGACTGCTATCGATACTAAAATTATTACCACTCCGGGAACTGCTTGATTATTTTTAAGTATCGTTCCGCCGACCATTGCACCCAACGCCATTATCGAGCCGATTGAAAGGTCGATACCGCTTGTGATAATTACCATCATCATGCCTACCGCCGTAATTGCAAGAACTGCCGTTTCTGTGAACATATCGGAAATGTTTTCAAGTGTGAAGAAGTTTCCTCCACTTCTTATTTCAATAAATACAGAAAGTGCAATCATTACAATAATTAAGCTGATTTCACGAATATTCGATGAAAAGAATTTTTTTAACTTCATAATTAAATTACACCTCCTACATATTCATTGCGGCCTCAAGAATTTGTTCTTGAGTAACGCCTGTTGCATCTGCAAAAATCTTAGATACTCTGCCCTCTTTCATAACAAGGATTGTATCTGCCATACCCAATACTTCCGGCATTTCCGAAGAAATCATTATTACTCCGAAACCTTGTGCCGCCAATTCTGACATAATTTCATATATCTGTGCTTTTGCACCTACATCGACACCCTTTGTCGGTTCGTCAAGGATAACTACTTTCAAATCGGAATTTAAAACCTTTGCTACGATAACCTTTTGTTGATTACCGCCTGACAAACTTGACGCCTTATCAAATACAGAAAGAGCCTTTGTTTTAACTTTTTCCAAAAGTTCTTTTGAACGTTCACGTTCTGCTTTTCTGTTTATAACAGTGAACTTAGTAAATTTTTCAAGTGTTGATAATGTTACGTTTTGTCCCAATCCCCAATCAAGAATCAGACCTTCTTTTTGTCTGTCCTCAGGCAAATATCCGATACCTGCTTTCATAGCGTCTGACGGATGTTTTATTGAAAGTGTTTTTCCTTCCAAAATGACCTTTCCTTTATCGGGTCTTTCAATACCCATAATACCTTGACATACTTCTGTTCGTCCTGCACCGACAAGTCCTGTCATAGCAAGAATTTCGCCCTTGTGAAGTGAAAAAGAAACATCTTTGTAGTACCCTGTCTTTGATAATCCCTCAACTCTGAAAATTTCTTCTCCTCTTTCAACTTCTTGCTTAGGATAAATTTGAGAAATTTCACGTCCGACCATTTTTGAAATCAATACTTCATTTGAAATTTCATCTACATTCCATGTACCTATGTACTGTGAGTCACGAAATACGGTTACTCTTGTAGCAAGTCTGTACATATCTTCAAAACGATGCGAGATAAATATTATTGAACAGCCTTCATCTCTAAGTTGTTCTGTAATTCTGTATAATTCCTCACATTCTCTTTTTGAAAGAGCCGCCGTAGGCTCGTCCATTATGATTATTTTTGCATTTGTAGAAATGGCTTTTGCAATTTCGACTATCTGTTGTTCCGCAACTGTCAGATTACCCATACTTGAATGTGGGTCAATGTCACTTCCCAATCTCTCCAAAAGCGCTTTTGCATCCTTGTGCATTTGTTTCCAATCAATTGTATGGAACTTTGTCATTTTCTCGTGCCCTATGAAAATGTTTTCCGTTACACTTAAATGTTGATATGCCGTACCGTGCTGATAAATAGCGGCAATACTTAATTTTGTGCATCTTTAGGATTTTTTATTTCTACTTTTTCGCCGTTAATGAATATTTCACCCTCTTCAGCTTGATGTACTCCGGTGATAACTTTTATGAATGTTGATTTTCCTGCACCGTTTTCACCCATAAGAGCATGTATTTCACCTTGTTTTAACTGAAAGTGAACATTATCAAGAGCCTTTACTCCGGGGAATATTTTCGTTATTCCTTTTAGCTCAAGAATGTATTCAGACATCTCTCTCATTCCTTTCTTTGTTTATTTGTTGACTTTATTTTAACTAAAACCATTAATATCTTCAATGGAAAAAATCGAAAAGAAGATGTAAAATTTTAAAAAGTGTATTATTTTAAATTTTTCTATCGTGTTAGTTGCGTAGATAAGTGCACAAACCGCTTGGGGATACCTGAAATATTTAGGTTTGTTTAAAATGCTGTACCTTGCAATAATGGACGTCACGAAAAATGGATTAGTCGCCGTCGTGATTGGATATGAGCCTCATTCTCGGTTGGAGTTCTTCTTTGCTGATAGAATCCGCTATTGACTTGCCGATTTTTTGATAACGTAAAAGCGGACGGAATTTAATTCCGTCCGCTTAAATAAAATTTTCTATACCATTTTGTATTTACACAAAACTAAAAGAATACTCTTTTAGTTATTGTATACCTCTGCTATTGCTTTACCTGCCGCTATTCCAACTGTATTATATGCGATTTGGTGAAAATGATAATTGTCTTTCATATTTTCCTTAAATTCAAGGAATGAACCTACTGTATAAACATTATCATTCTCACTTGCAAGTTCTGCTTGTGCATCGTGTACTGTGACATATGCCTCATCATGTTTGCCGTCTGTATCATCGTCACCGTTATAGTGACCTGTTTGAACTATGAACATATCTGTAACGCCCACTGTTTTCATATACTCAAACACATTAAGCGTCTGTGACTTATATGACGCTGCCGACTGACTTCCCGAATAAATTTTATCCGCGTCTGCCTCACCTTGACACCAAACCATAAAGATATGATTTACAGTATAACCGTTATCTTCAAGATATGTTTTAGCGGCGGTAAGTCGCGACTGTGCCTCATTCTTTTGTGCCACAGTATTCCAATAGCCTATATTTGTACCGCCTCTTGATGCTTGGGCTCCTACAATCGGAACACCTGTTTGGGCATAATAGCTGTTCATAAGTGATGAAACCATATCCCCACTTCTTCTGTCTACACCGTTACTTCCGTTGTCATTTATAGAATCGTTGTTTTCACTCTTGCCAAAAGGTTCTGATACACCGAATAACATATCTGCATTTGATACACTTCTGAATTCATATCCTGCGCCTATCGGGCATTCTGTCGCGTCAGCGTATTCACCACGTCCTGCCATATTTGATTGCCCCATAAATATAGCCAAGTCAACAGTTTTTGTATTTTCAGTCTTATTGTCTGTTAAATTCTTTGCAAACAACCAATCAAGCAAGCCAGATGTATTCGCTGCTGACTTCAGAATATTATGACCTTCGCTGTAAATTTCTTTATATTCAACATTCGTCGCACCGTTCTCGACAAGTGCTTTATATATTGCCTTTGATGAATCATTAATTTCCGTATTGTCCTCGCTGCCCGCAAAAATCATTACACCTGTATTATTTTTTGCTATTGCCTGTGCTGACGTTATATCGCCTTTTCCTGCTATTGCAATTATTCCTGCATACTTATCGGGATTATCAGAGACAACCTTATAACAGCCCTCTGTACCCTCTGAATAACCAGCAATATATATTTTCTCACTGTTTACACTATACTGATTTTGAATATCATTTACAACTCCGTCAATCATATCCGACAAATCAGTCCAACTGTTATCCACACTGCATTGCGGTGCAACAAGAATACAAGGATTTGTGCTTTCCTGTTCTATAACCTTATCAAATAAATCTTGTGCGTTATACAACTGCTTTTCATTATCGTTGCCCTTTCTTGTTTCGCCGTGCAAGAACATTACTACCGGATACGATACTGAACTGTCATAATTTTTAGGAAGATAATATCTGTATTTCATTGTACTTCCGTCTTTTGTATATGTTCCGCTTTTAAACTTAGGAAACGCAGTTTCGTCTGTATCCGATGAATCGGTTTCATATTCTCTTACTACAAGATTGTCAAGATATATACTTCTGTCAGCTTTCTTTGAACGCTCCGACTTAAACGATATATCCGAAATCAATCCTGTTTCTGCTCCTGTGAGCTTGCCGGTAAATGATTTCGAGCCTATGTTTACAGTAACTGTATTAGTTGCAAAATTAATCTCATTTGACACTTGCGTTACTGGTGCTGACATACCGTCACCATTTACTTTTGATACCGCTGATGCAACATCACTGTCAACAGCAATTTCTTCGCTGCCGATAACCATACTTCCTGTACCGTTATATACGTTAAATGAGCAATTTACAAGATTTGTACCCTCACTGTCATTAATCGTGTATGTAAACGTCTGTCCGCCCAGTGCACCGACATACAAATCAAAATTAACATTCGCCTTATTACCTATTGCAGGGTTTAATTTCAATGACAAAGTACCCGGTGCAGTTACATTTGCATTAAATTTAATATTCTGATTCGTTTCGTTCCAAGCCGCAGAGCCTGACACAACCGGTACATTTTCACCCTCTGTCGCCGTTGTATTTTCTGTGAAGTCCCACTTCTTTTCGATTGTCGGTAAAGATTCTGTATTGGCTTTTATAAACTTTTCAGCCTCTGCAACGGAATAAACTCTTGTCACTCCGCTTTCTTCACCTCTGATAACCTTACTGTCACTGTCGGCAGAAAGACTCGACAAATCTTTATATGTATATGAATAATCGGTTGTTTCATATCCCATACTCTTTAATTCTGCCGCAATAAATGATGACGCAAGCAAAGCGGAATGTTGTGTCAAGTGTAGGTTATCGCCTACCTGATAATTATTAACCGCCCAATTTGTATCGTTTGTATCTGTTTTGGCTTGATTTACATATAATTGAGTGTATTTATTAAGGTCTATGCACTCCACACCGATACTCTCGGCAAATTCAATTATAGCATTAATCTTTGTTGAAGTGCTGTATGTGAAATATGTTTTGTGCTGATATTTACTGTTGTAAACAGGGCTTACAAGAACAGGTACTGCGCCTTTTTCTTTCGCCATAGCCGCCATTTCACTCATATACTGTTTCATTTCATCAATAGTAATCTTATTTGATGAACTTATCGAATCATTAATACCGAAGTCAATAATCAAAACATCATCTTTTTGAATTAACTTTTTAACCGATTCAAAACATTCGTTATACCAAGTCTTAACCGTAGCACTCGGCTGACCGAAGTTTGCAACCGCATATTTTGTCGGTGATAAGAATTTTTCAAGCTGCATACCGAAGCCTGTCATCATAACTTTATTGTTATCCAAGTCGTCACCGTCTGCATTTTGTGGATAGTAATTTGCAGATTCACTGTCACCCGCTATCCAAACAACTTGCTTTTTATACTTTTTGGGTACTCTGACAACTTCAATCGACGCAACTCTCTCATTTCCGCACGAAGTATTACCGATTGCAAGATTTATCTGACCGCCTGTAACTTCCATTCTCGGTGCATACATTACACCGTATCCTGACGGACGGTTTTGTGAACCCGATGATGTAGTATTATTTATAATCTGAACACCGTTATTATAAACATCTGCTCTCGCTCCGCCATTTCTGTATACAGTAATGTCATAAAAACCGTCAGGTACATCTATTTTTATAGTATTGTCACCTGTCGGCAAGCAACCGTTTTCGTTAATATAATAATCACCGTTTCCAAGTCCATAACCTTTTTCTTCTGTATAAGAATTTGCATTGACTTTTACATATCCGTTTATATATTCATCTTTTGATGAAGAAGTATTGGTAAATTCAAATTTATACTCCGGCACTACCGTCACTTCTGATTTTGACGTATTATGAACTTTGCCGTTTTCTGCCTTGACGCTTTTGTATGTTCCGTCACCGTTATAAACCCTGTATGTATTGCTATCATATGAAGTAAGCTCTGATACGTCTATATATTCGTCTGATGATGTTATTTCTTCTGATGAATCATCTCCGTCTGATAAATCTTCTATATCGCTTACTTTTATCGAATGTGTTTTTCCGATTGGGTTCATCTTATCCAAACTGTCCCAATTCATCACTTTTACTGCATATCCGTCTTTTGTTGCAGGCATTTTAAGTGTCAAAGTTTTTTCGGCTGTATTGTCTGTTTCAGTGACAACCTGCTTTAAAAGTCCGTCTTTATCGTATAGCGCACAGATTGCAACGCCCTCAAAACCTTTATCAATATCAACTAAAATTGAACCGTTCTTTATTGATGTACCTGTAATTTTTAACCTTTCCGTTTCAGGCTTTTCAAGATTTATAACTTGAGGTATATCGTCTTGTTTTTCACCTGTCACAAGTTGTGCCACACGAGTTGTTATTTGAGGTAAGATATAGTTTGAGAAATCTGTATAATAATGATTATAGTCCTTCCACATACTCATAAGTGCCGTGGCTCTTTCCTGTGCTTTTGCTCTTGCCTCAATTTCGTTTTTTCCGCTTTGAATTGCAGTATTATATACTGTTCGTACATCATTTGTCATAACGTTATCTGCAATTTTTCCAATATCGACAAAGCCTATAATATTTGTATCGTTCACTCTTTCGTTATATACTTCTCTGATTGCGGTATCGTAACTGTTTGTTCTCATACCTTTGAACAATACATTATCTGCGTCATAAACCTTGTCTTGGGTTGAGCCGTAATTACCTGTCGGTGTGTAACTGCCCAATATTACCTTTGCGCCCATTGCTTTGATAGCGTCTATATAAATGTTATTATACTCTTTAAATTCATCTTTTGTCGAAGATGTATCATTTGTTCCCATACCGCTTATTGAAACAACGTCACCCGGTTTAATACCGCATAAGACATTGTTAAGTAAACCTTCTGTATAATATGAACGGTGCTGACGTCCTGCTTGACCGCTGTTATAAAATGCACTTATAACATTTGATAGTTTCGGATAATCAGACAATGTATTATTAAGCGTATAAGCCCAACTTCCGTTTTGCTGTACCGTAGAATCGCCTATTGTCCACCATGCAGGCTTACTGTTTGCTGTGCGTTCTACTTTTTCAACTGTTAATGATGATAGCTTACCGTCACCCGAGAATGTAATATCCAGCACACCGTCACCGAATACCGCCGTCTTATATGTATCACTTTCTAATGTCTTTTTAGTTCTTTCAAAGCCTGTAAGTGACGAATTTACTCTTTCACACTTAATTGTGCCCTCATAAACTGCCGTAATTTCATATACTTCACCTGTTGTCAAGTTAAGTTTAAAACCAAAATTCTGACCGCTCATATAGCTTTCACCGTCTGCACAAGTTCCGTCTATACCAAATCCGCGGCTTTCCTTATATTCGGTTGAAGAAGTTACTGATGTATAACCGTCTTTTGCACTTGTTGTGAAATTGAATTTTAGATTATATACGTTTACCTTAACCGATTTTTCAAGCGTTTTACCATTTGAATCGGTTGAGATTGCTCTAACATAGATATCTGTCGGCTTTGCAGATGATGATACTGTTAATGTACCGTCACTTGCGATTTTTATATCACTGCCTGTATATTCTGTTGTGTTATCAGAATTGTATAGTTTGTATGTTACAGTCTTGTCTGTCAATACTTCCGCATTTCCGTTTTTAACAACTGCCTCATATTTGTTACTGCTCGGTATTTGTGCACCGACAGGTGATTTTACAAACGCAATACTGTCATTTTTACCGATTAGTTTTACTGTCTTTGTTACAGACTTTCCGCCTAATGTCACTTTAACAGGTACGTCGCCGGCAGACGCCGTTGAGCTTACGACAAGATCTGCCGAATGTGAATCGTTGCTATCCGTTTCAACAGAAACACCCTCTGCAAATTCATCATCAATCTTCCATTCAGCTGTACCGAATGCAATATTACCGTCTGTCATATTTGCAGATACTGTCATAGGCACTTTTACACTGTCGTTTACAGGAATATTAACCGTATCCTGCCCGTTTATTTTAAATGAATCTGTGTCAACCTGTGCCGATTGAATTTTAACATTATTTATATCTATAGAACTCGATTTATCTTTTGATAATGTAATTCTATAGTACTTGCCTGTTGTGTAATTTGCATTGAAGTTTGTCAATTCAGATTGCATTAACGGAGCTTTGTCGTTATAATCGCCGTTTGAATCCAAGTTATATATCTTTGCTATACATTTCTTTACTGTCGGATCGGCTGTTACAACTATGTGATACCACTTATTCTTTTCACCTGTTCCGATTTCTGTACCGTTCAAGCTGAATTTTGAATCTGTAAAAGACAATTCAAAGCCAACTGATGTGCTTTCTGTCACGTTTCCGCCTATATAACCGACAGTTCCGTCTATGCCGAAACGCATATCTTGTTCAAAATTAGTTTGTGATGTAATCTGCCCTGCATTATTGTTAATATATGATGAGTTTCCTGTAAGTTCACGAGACAGACTCAAATATTTACCGCCGTTATCTGATTTCAAAACAACATTACTCTTATCAGAGCCGTCTGTTGACCAACCGCCTGTTAAAATATCGTTTTGCGATGTTGTATATCCGACTAAACCGTTTTCGTAATTGTTGTAATCTGCGGGATAACCAGCTTTTGGCAAGTATACATCAGAATTAGCCTCTGTATCAGCTAACAGTACCAACGGGCGTGACACTTTAGCTGTCTTGCCGTTATATGTAACTGTGGCAGTTACCATGCCATAATAGTTAGCCGATGTATTCTTTAGTTTAAAATTGACTGAACTTTGATTTGCACTGTTTACCGTTACACTTCCGTAACTGTCACAATACACCTGTGTTCCCGGGAATGTTCCGCTTTCACCTGTCGGCTTGCCGCCAAGTGTTCTGAAACCGTCAAACTGCCAATCAATTTTATAATCTTTTACCCTTGAATCAGGGTTTGTTACTATGCTTGTTCCTCTTTCACCGACAATCTTCAATGAAATTTCATTGTCAGCATATGTATCGGAATCAGCTCCCATAACAAGCATATTGTCTGTCGGGAATGAATTGAATTCTACCGTTGCAATATTTTCAATATAATCTTGTGATATTTGTGCTGTGATTGTTGTATCTTTTGTAATTTGATATTTGTTTAAATCGTCAGAGCTTAATAGTTGACCGTCAACACTCCACCCCTCAAAATACTTGCCGTATGCCGACATATCCGGTATGTTTACAACACTTTCACCGTCACAGACATACTGTGAAAATTCATCAATGCTGTTATTTATTTTTACTGTATGGAATACTTCGCTTAAATCCGAATCAAGTGCTTTTGAAATTTTGATATTGTCAATGCAAGTATCAACTCCGCTTGACGGTGCCAAAAGTGCAAGACAGCTAAATGATGTTATATCCTCCGACATATTTGTTCTTCCGTGATAATATACCGTATTTCCGTCAAGTGACGTTATGTATGCCGTAGCCGTTTTATTTGTAAAATCACCTATCACTTTTACATGAATCCAATCATCAGGTATTTCTTTTGTCAAAACAGTCGGCTGAGCATATCTGTCAAGCGAAAGTCCGCTGTCCGATACACCGTTATTTATAACAAATTTATTTAAGTCCGCCGGTCTGTTCATTTTAAATGTGTACTTTGCATTACTGTAACAACCGTGATTCATATATAGTGAACCTGTTTTTTCAAGAACTTCAAAATTAGAAACATTCGTTTTATAATTTGTTGTCTTTATATCTGCCTCAAGTACAAAATTATCATTAATTTCAGTGATACCTTTGTATGTTGAACGTGCAGTACCACTTTTACCTGAAGTAACTGCAAGATATTTGTTTATTGTTTGATTGCTGTCACTTTTTAATTCTGCTGTTCCGGCAGGTGATTTCCAACCGTCAACGCTTGTACTGTTACCCGACGCTTTATCTCCGACCGTACAGTTTTCAAAATCCTCCTCATATAAGACTTTTCTCTCAACATCTGCTTTAGGTGTTGACTGTGGATTTGATGTTTGTATCGGATTTTCTGTTGGTGTTACAGTTTCTTCGGGAGTTTCAGTTGGTGTGAATGTAATATTTTGTAGATATGAAGTTACTTTTCTGTAACCCAAATACATTGTTTCTCCTGCTTTCATATCATAATTACCATTTGAATAACCCTTATATGTGTTATCTATATATACACCTATATCCTTTCCCTCAAACGTTGCTTTTCCGTCTGACGGTGCAGTAAATGATACATAACTTCCATTGCTGTATGACGAATTGGCATTTGTAACCTTACTGCTCTTTAAGTAAACCTTTCCGTCTGCCGATACATATGTTCCTGTATACGTTAAAACCGCTTTTGTATAATCGTCAATATCGTATATATCATCAGCCGTTCCGTATGTTGTATCTGCATTATTTATGACAAGTGATGTAAAATCACACGAATATGTATTATCATTTTCTGCAAATGACGTTACAGAAAAAGCAGAAAACATTGATATACACATTGCCAATGTTGTAATTAGACTTATAACTTTTTTGCACTTCATAGTTATACTCCTTTCGCACAATTACTTTTTTATTAATTAAATTATACAATTTTATAAAGAAGTTTTGAATTGCAAATTATAGAGAAAAGTTTGCAAATAGTGACATTATAAAAAATACCGATTGAAATTTTCAATCGGTATAAATTTACTTGTTGGTTTTAGGCGGACGCTCTCCGAAGAATTGATATAGATTGCACTTAATCATACCATTATACAATTTACGTTTTTTATTTGCTTTTTTGCCGAACAGCGATTCAAAGTTTTCGTTTGACGCGATAATATAATACGACCACTTATCAAGTGCATTAAAGCTTTTGCCTATTTCCTTATACAGTTTTTCACATTCTTTAATTTCACCTATTCTTTCACCGTAAGGCGGATTACAAATAATTGTACCATACGGCATATCGAAGTGAATTTTTCGTGCGTCACCTTTTTCCGCTTTAACAAAGTCACCCACACCTGCAATTCGGGCATTTTCATTTGTCAATTCAACATATTCGTTTTCTATATCATACGCATAAATTTCAAGCGGCACATTTCTTTCCATGCTTTTGGCTTCTTCAACGGACTTAACCCACAACTCTTCATCTATCCACGCAAAATTTTGTGCCGCAAATTCTCGGTTTATTCCCGGAGCAATGTTTCTTTTTATCATTGCGGCTTCAATAGGAATTGTACCGCTGCCGCAAAACGGATCACATAGCGGATATTCAAATTTCCAATGACTCAGTTCAACCATTGCGGCGGCAAGTGTTTCTTTTAGCGGTGCAACATTTGAATGTTGTCTGTAACCGCGTTTGTGAAGTCCCTCGCCAGACGTATCTATCATAAGTGTAACTTTATCTTTAAAAATTGAAAACTGTATTTGATAATTTGCGCCGTCCTCCGGCAACCATTCTATGCCGTATTTATTTGAAAGACTTTCAGCAGTTGCTTTCTTTATAATTGCCTGACAATCCCTTACGCTTGCAAGAGTTGACTTTAAGGAATATCCTTTCACAGGAAAAGCGTCATTTTTGCCAATCCATTTACTCCAATCAACAGATTTTGTCTTTTCAAACAATTCGTCAAACGTGACCGCAGTAAATTCGGCAGTTTTTATAAGCACTCTCTCTCCTGTTCTTATCCACATATTTGCTCTGCAAACAGCCTCATTATCACCCATAAACGTAACTCTGCCGTCCTCAACTGAAGTTGTTTCATAGCCAAGACGACGTACTTCTCTTGCGACAAGCGATTCAAGTCCGAACAATGTTGTTATTATAATTTCAAATTTCTCCATTTGTAAACCTACTTTTTCTTCTTATTGTATTTCTTAAAACTCTTTTTCCTTTTTGACTTCTTACCGTGTTTTTCCGATTTAGGAATTTCTATCGGTTTTGCGAACTTTTTAAGTAACTTACGGTCCGCGTCTTTAGCTAAAACAAAGTCAATCTGTCTTGAAAGAATATCAGTTCTCGCAACAACTATATTTACCACATCACCGGTAGTATACGACTTCTGTTTTCTTCTGCCGGTAAGCGTATTTACCTTTTCGTCATACTCATAATAATCATCGGTCATATTTTCAACTCTTATTAAACCCTCAACCGAATTGTCAAGTTCTACAAACATACCGAAATTAGTCACATTTGCAACCACGCCCTCAAAGGTTTGTCCGATAAATGATGACATATAAGCCGTTTTCATCAAATCGTCAACGTCACGTTCGGCCGTTTCCGCATTTACTTCACAATCGCTTGAATGTTTGCTTGCCGCCGAAACGTAACCTGCAAGATATGAAATTCTGTTCCCCGTAACCTTGCCGTCAAGAAAATCTTTTAATATTCTGTGTATCGCCAAATCGGGATAACGTCTTATCGGCGAAGTAAAATGACAGTAATATTTTGCCGCAAGTCCGAAATGACCGAGATTTTCTTCACTGTACTTTGCTTTCATAAGTGAATGCAGCATTGTTGACGCAACAATACGCTCCTGCGGTGTATCTTTTACTGTATCGAGTATTTGTTGCAGAGCCTTTGGATGAATAGGTGTATCTCTGTCAATCTTACCCTTAAACGACAATCCGAAATGAAGTATAAATTCATTAAAAGTCATTATCTTTTCAAGTGTCGGTGCCTCATGGTTTCTGTATACAAACGGTATTTCAGACCAAAAAGCATATTCGGCGATTGTTTCATTTGCCGAAAGCATAAATTCTTCTATCATTTTGTTTGAAGTACCGCGTACTTCTTTTTCTATTTCAATCGGCTCTCCGTTTTCATTCACAACTATATGACTTTCAGGAAAATCGAACTGTATCGCGCCTCTTAAAGTACGTTTATTCTTTAATATTTGTGCCAAGTCCTCCATTAGTTTCAATGTCGGCAAAATATGCTTGTATCTCTCACAAAGTTCTTCGTCACCGTCTTCAAGCATTTTATTTACATTATTATATGTCATTCGTTCTTTTGAGCAAATAACCGATTTACAAAGCTTGTGGCTCACAACATTTCCGTCACCCGTAATTTCCATAAATACAGACAAAGTCAATCTGTCCACTTGCGGATTAAGACTGCAGATGCCGTTTGAAAGACTGGTCGGCAGCATAGGAATAACTCTGTCTGCCAAATACACGCTTGTACCACGCTTGTATGCCTCATTTTCAAGTGCTGTACCCTCTTTTACATATTCCGAAACATCGGCTATATGCACACCGAGATAATAGTTCCCGTTGTCCTTTAACGTAAGAGATACGGCGTCATCAAAATCTCTGGCGTCATCACCGTCAATGGTGAAAATAATCATATCTCTTAAATCTTCTCTGCCTGCAAATTGGCTTTCCGTCACTGTTTGAGGGATTTTATCAGCCTCATTTAATGTTTCTTTATCAAATTCCTGCTTAATATCATTTCCTAATATAATACCCTCAATGCAACTTTTAAGCGAATCCTGTTGTCCGAGAACACTTATAACTTCACCGAAAATCTTTTTCTTATCACTGTATCTTGTAATCTGTACGGCAACTCTGTCACCCATTTGAGCCGTCATTGCGTCCGATTGAGCTATAATAATTTTTGAATATATTTTTCTGTTATCGGGACGCACATAAAAATATCGATCTTTTTCCTTATATATAACACCGACAATAACCTTGTTTCCGCGTTCAAGCACCTTGGTTATATGACCTTGTCGGTGACCTTTTGCATTGTCGTTATCGTCAATATGAACGATAACTCTGTCGCCGTTTATAGCGTCACCCATATCGTCACCGGAAATAAATATGTCACTTTCGTTTTCGTCGTCGCATATTACAAAACCGAAAAATCCTTTCGCATTACAGACAAGTTTACCTACTACCGTTGAGCTTTCTCCCTCAACGCTCATATATCTGCCTTTTTTAGTCATATATATTTTACCCTCAATACAAAGTTCGGTTAATATATCGCGAAGTTCTTCCTCATTTTCCGCCGGTACGTCAAGTACAATCATCAATTCGGCAAATTTAAGCGGAATATATTCTTTTGAACACATATATGAAAGTATCTTTTCTTTTCTGTCCATTTCTCTCTCCTATTTTTGTCAATTTAATTCCAAACAATTCTTTACTTATAATCATTCTATAACAAATATGTAATATACGCAAGTATTTTATACCTATGATTAATCTGATTGTAACCTTTTTGTTACATTATAGTAATATAATTTTTATTGACGAAAAGGTTGTATAGCGATATAATAACTTTATGCTATTTTATAATGGGTTTTAATGAGCAAATAGAACCCAACAAAGAAAGGAATGGATACGCAAATGAAAAAGAAGAGCATTATCACTCTTTGTTTCGTTGTTGTATGTGCCATTTTGCTTAACTATGTAGCCTTTATAGGTTTTAACATAGCTGGTTTTTCATATGGCGGTATGTTCGGCGAAACAGGTATCAAAAAGGGCATCGACTTAGCCGGAGGTTCAGTTATAACTTTCCAAGCTGATTCAGACGCTCCGACCGACGACCAAATGCAGGTTGTCGAATCAATTTTCCAAACTCGTATGACTAATGCGGGATATACAGAAGCACGTATATCTCAAGGCGAAGGCGGAAAAATTACTGTTGAAATACCTTCAGTATTTGAAACAGACCAAGCTGCAAGCCTACTTGGCGATACAGCAAAACTTACATTTAACGATGCTGACGGCAACGTAATTCTTGACGGTGCTACAGACATCAAGAACGCTTCTTACCAATACGGTAAGACTTCACAGACAGGTTCGGCTCAATCTTACGTTCAGGTTGAATTTAATGCTGAAGCAAAGCAAAAGTTTGCCGACGCAACTAAGGCTGCTGCCGCAAGATCAAGTGAAGGCAAAAACTACATTTCAATTCAAATGGACGGAAAGGATATTTCTTCTCCGAGAGTTTCAGAAGAAATCAATTCTGACTCATGTATAATTTCAGGTGATTTCACTCCTGAAACCGCACAAGACCTTGCTAACAAGATTAAGTCAGGTCAACTTCCGTTTGATATGAAAGTTATTTCTCAGGAAACAGTAGGTGCCGAACTTGGTGCAAATGCACTTCCTACAAGCCTTTTGGCTGCTGCAATCGGTATCATTCTTATAATGATCTTTATGGTTATTATGTACAGAATTCCTGGTCTTATCGCAGATATTTCATTGTTAATATATGTCGGACTTATCGGTTTAGCAATGGGTATATTCCATGTTAACCTAAGTCTTTCAGGTATTGCCGGTATCGTTCTTTCAATCGGTATGGCGGTCGATGCTGACTGTATCATATTTGAAAGAATGAAGGAAGAATTAAAAGTTGGTAAAACTATCAGAGCGTCTGTTTCGGCAGGTTTTGATAAGGCATTCTCAGCAATCCTTGACTCTAACATTACAACAATCATTTCTTGTGTAGTTCTTTACATCTCAGGTATCGGTGCAGTTACCGGTTTTGCTACTACACTTGGAATCGGCGTTATTTTGAGTATGTTTACTGCTATCGTTATCACAAAGTTCCTTCTAAAGCAACTTGTAGGTATCGGTATCGAAAACAGAAGTCTATTCTATAACGCAAAAGCAAAAAAAGGAGGTGCGGAAGAATAATGAAAGATTTGACTAAAAACAGATGGAAATTCGTGCTTATCCCCGCACTAATTGTTATTGCCGGTATTGTTCTATATATCGTACACGGCGGATTTAACTTCGACGTCGAATTTATGGGCGGTATCAGAATGCAAGTTAATATGCACACTGATTTCGACAATAAAGAAGTCGCTGACTTAATCCAAGAAAAAACTGTTGATACTGTATCAGCAAAAGTTCAAACAGGTGACAATCCTCAGGTTGCAGTAATCAAAACTCCTCCTGTTGACGAAACTGTTAAGACTGAAATTTTCAATGCACTAAAAGATAAGTATAATCTTTCAGATGATGATTTACTTTCAGTATCATCTGCATCAGCAAGTTTCGGTAACGAAATTCAAAGAAAAGCTTTGCTTTACACATTGCTTGCTATAATCTGTATCTTGATTTACATTGCAATTCGTTTCGAGTGGAGAAGTGCTATTATGGCTGTTATCGCTCTTGCAATCAACGTACTTATCATGGCTGCGATTTATGCTATAACAAACATTCCGCTTAATACAAACTTCATTGCGGCAATGCTTACTGTTGTAGGTTATTCTATCAATAATACAATCGTTATCTTTGACAGAATTCGTGAAAACACAAAGTCACGTAAGAAGAATGAAACTATTTCAGAAATGGTTAACAGAAGTGTTTTTGAAACAATGGGTCGTACAATCAACTCAACAATAACAACACTTATCACAATCGTTCTTATTTACATTCTTGGTGTATCTGCAATCAAGGAATTTGCTCTTCCTCTAATCGTAGGTATCCTTGCAGGTGCATACACATCAATCTTTATTGCCAGCACATTCTGGGCTTCATGGAAAGAATCAGATATGAAAGCTAAAGCAGCTGCTGCTCAAGAAAGAAAATCAGCAAAGAAAAATAAGTAATTGATGTTACAAAAATAACCGTTCGATATGAACGGTTATTTTTTTGCCCTATTTTTAAAAATACTATTTGTATTTCTAATTTTTATTATGTTTCTTTAAACAACTTTTTCCTCACTATTGCATATGCAATTAACACCGCAATACCTGTTATAATCCACGAAACAGGATACACATTCATCAGCATTTCAAAACTTCTGAACTTATTAAATACGGTGTATATCCATATTAATCTAAACACACACGACCCCAATACAGTAAGCACCGCAGGAGTCATTGAATATCCCAATCCCCTCAATGCCGCACCGCCTATTTCATACGAGCTTGCCAAACATTCAAACAACAATACGTGGACCATTCTTATTGACGCATATTCAAGAACGGCTTTATCAGTAGTATAAATTTCTGCGAAGAAGTCACGCCACACAACAAATATAGTACTCATCAATCCGCATATAACCACACTTGAAATCATACTGTATACGAATATCTTTTTACAACGTTTAAAATTTCTTGCACCGTAATTTTGACTTGTAAATGTCACTGCCGCTTGTACGAATGCACTAATTGTAAAATATGTAAAATACTCAAAATTCAATCCTGTAGCAGAGCCGGCAACTGCATCAGAGCCGAAACTGTTTATAGCAGTCTGTATACAAACATTTGAAACAGAGAACACAACTCCTTGCAATCCCGCCGGTACACCTATTTTGATAACTTTTATCAATTCGCTTTTCTTTATTTTTAATTTATTAAGCCTTAATCTGATCGTTTCTTCTTCATTCATCAGAAAACAGATTATAAGCACCGCACTCACACCGTCGGCTATTACTGTTGCAATCGCCACTCCCGCTACGCTTAATTTAAATACTATTACAAACAGCAAATTAAGACAGGCATTTATTACTCCAGATATAATCAGACAATATAGAGGTCTTTTTGTATCACCTTTACTTCTTAAAACAGCTGCTCCAAAATTATATATCATCAAAAACGGCATTCCCAAAAAGTAAATGTGCAAATACAATACCGCTAAATCTATTACATTTTCGGGTGTTCCCATAATTTCAAGAATAGGTCTTGCAATCATCAATCCTAACACAAGCAGAAATACACCGCTTATAAGCGAAACTATCATTACAGTATGAACTGCATCTTGAATTTTTTCTGTTTTCCCCTGCCCTATATAATTTGCTATGACAACATTCGCACCGACTGAAATTCCCACAAACAGATTTATCAGCAAGCTTATAACCGAACTGTTACTTCCAACCGCCGCCAGAGCCTCACTGCTCGCAAACCTTCCGACAACAGCCACATCAACCGAATTAAACAGTTGCTGCAATATGCTGCTTATCGCCAACGGAAGTGCAAATAATAAAATTTTATCAAAAATACTTCCATTCAGCATATCCATCTGATTTGATATGCCTTTACTCTTTTTCATTACATACATTCCTCCAAATATTTTAACTACTACTATTATAGCACATATGTATAAAATTAGAAAGTTAGTCTTGCACAAAAATAGCAGAAGAATTTAATCTTCTGCTATTTATATTAACGTAAATATTATTGTACGTTGTATGTAGTCATAATATATCCGGCACTTGAAACAAGTTTTCTCAAAAATAATTCAGATAAATTATTTTTCATATGTACCGTTGCTAAATTTTGACTTAAATCAACTTCTGCCCATACGCCGTCCTCACTGTTAAGTGTATTTTCGACTCTCGCTTTGCAGTGATTGCAAGTCATTCCGTCTATGCCTATCTGAACACAGTACGGATAATGTGACACATCTTTATCCTCAACCTTAATTTTCTTAACGTGTTCGATTTCAGCGCCGCAACACCCCGAAGTCAGTTTTTTAGCATAACTTCTAATAGCTATAACTGCTATAACTATCAATACTGCTACTATAATCGCTGTACTCATAATATATCTCTCCTTTGCTTTAAATCACAATTAAGGTTAGTATCCTCTAACCTTAATTAGTTTAGCACAACTAACCGATTTTGTCAATATTTCTTGATTTTTTTCAAAAAAAGAAATCAAGCTTAGTTTTTAAGCTTGATTTCCGAATTGCATTTCTATTCTATATTTTTAACCAATCTCACATTGTCCATCTGTACCCATTCATTTGCGTGAGCGTCCGAATATAGTCCTACTGTACATTTTCCGTCTGTCACTTTTATATCTGTTGCAACAACAATTTCTTTCCAATCATCAATATTTGTTTTAACAGAATATGTTTTCTTTTCATCACCGCTTTGTGCGTATACATTACATACATTTTGTCCGCCACTGCTTTTTACCCACGCAGTCATTGTATACGTTCTGTTAGGTAAATCAGTTATTTCTTGATACAAATCCGAAATATAATCTTCCGGTGCAGTTTCCTGTATTACAAAATTACCGCTGTCAACCTTTCCGCATGCATTGGATACAGAATAATTGCCGACATTGTCACGCACTTTCCAACCTGTTGGTGTTGCTGTTATTTTTCTGTCCGCCTCAAATTCGGGATTGGAAATATAGTTATTGCCCTCTCCGACTTCCCAAGTACCTTTTTCAGCGTCCAACTTCCATTGATGAAGATTGTTAAAGTACGGTTTGCCTTCTTTATCAAATGATAGCGGTACCCATTGATTATATCCGATTCCGTTACCTGCAAAATCGCCCCATCTGTCACCGCAATAAATAATCAAATCGTTTTCACTTCCGTGAATCGTTGTATAGAAGCCTGCTTGCGAATTGTGAGCAAAACTATCTCGTGTGTTATTCATTATATATGGAAGTCCCATATCTTTATTATAATCGCCCAAAATGCTGTCAGACTGCATTACATACACTCTTGACGAATTCCAGCCGTATAAATCAGAGCCTGTATAATAGTAATTGCCGTTATATTTAAACATACAATTACCCTCTATACCTGTTTTGTCTTTCTTATCCACTTCGCCGTTTTCATCTATGTAACTGCCGTCTTCATCATAGAAAAGCATTTTGATATTTTCTTCGTCTATATCCAAAAAGTCTGATTCTCTGAGCGGAATTACATATTGATAAGCACGTCCGTTTGCACTTGAGCATATTATATATGCTTTGCCGTCATCATCTTGGAACAAAGTTTGGTCACCTGTAACATCATTTTGAATTGGCAACGTTTTTTGAATATGGTCAATCTTAAATGGTCCTTCAGGCTTATCACTTACCGCATAAACCATACCCGGTGCATATTGAGAAATTAACACATATTTTTTCGTGTTTTCATTATAAACAACACCCATTCTGCCAACCCAACCGTTCGGTTCACCGGTAAGAGGATAACCCTCAAACTTCCAATTCACCAAATCGTCCGACGAATAACAAGTAAATGTTTCGTAAGCGGCATTTCCCGCTTTGCCGTTTTCGGGATTTTTAGCATATATATCCGCTTCTTTATATTTTACACCATACCAATAATATTTGTCACCAAACTTTTGAATACAACCGCCCTGTGAATATATATAATTGCCGTCAGTGTCTTTAAAAAATGTATCGTTTGTGATAGTGTTGTCAGATGTATTGACATTAACCGCACATTTTACGGTTTGCTTACCGTCAGAAGTTGAAACCGTAATTGTAGTTTTACCCTTGTCTTTCGCCGTAACAACTCCGTCTGTCACGCTTGCAATATTTTCGTTGTCAGATTTCCAAACCAAGTCGGAATTTTCAATATTTGCCGATAACGGATAAACCGAATCTATCTCGGTTAACTCTATACTTGTTTTATTCAATGACAGTCGCTCGAATTTTTTGTCGGTCACTGTGACTTTACATTCGTCCGTAAGTATTCCGTCCTCTGATGATACGGTAATTGTAGCATTGCCGTTTGAGACAGCTGTTAAAATACCGTTTTCGCTTACTTTTACTATCGATTCGTCAGAACTTTTCCATGCAACCTTGTTGTCATACGCAAATTCCGGCATAATAACGGCGTCCAATATTTTATTTTCATCACCGACATTCATTGTCACATTATGCTCCGATAATGTCAGACTTTTTGCTTTACCGATTGACGTATCTTCATTTTTACTGCTGTCCTCGTTATATTCAATTTCTTGTGTCTTTGAACGCAAATTATCGTCTTCGAGCAAATATGACTTCACTATATATTTGCCGTAACCGCTCACATTTTCAAAAGTTCCCGATGTTGAATTGTTTTTAAAACCGATAAGTTTGTTATTCTCGTCATACAGTGCCACGCCAAATAGCTTACCGCCTTTATAATCGGCTGAATAACTTATTGCACCGTCACCGTCAACGCCTGTCATAAGACGTGATATGTACCCATCGGCTTCTTTCAATACAACATCATCAACATAAACGTCCGCTTTATCCCACAAATTAAAATATGCCAAATAATCTTGAGTATTGTTACATTCAAATTCGATTGTATGCTTTGTCCAATCAGTATTTACCGATATTTCTTTCGTTTTTACTGGATAACTTCCCGGCCAATCCTGTGAACCGTCAAAGAAACCTACATTTACAGTACAATCCTCTTTGGCTTTTATATAAAATTCAAGTGTGTATGTCACATTTCTTTTCAGTTCAACTCTCTGTGCAACAACAGCACTGTTGAAATGAAGTGCCTTTTCACCGCTGTGCACTTCGTCTGTTGTACAATCGGCAGAGTTTTCATTTTCATAAACCCAACCGTCCCTACCTGAAAAACGCCAACCGTTTGTTCCGAGTAATTCAGTTTCAAAGCTATCATTTTTTATAAGATTTTCCGCCGCATATGCCGAAGTCGTGCATAACGCGGTTATCAGTAATGCAGTAACGATTTTTACTTTATTTTTCATTTAACAATCTCCTTTTGTATTCATTGTTAAAATTTTATCACATTTCTTTGAATTTTTAAAGAGTTTTTTTCAAAAAAACGGATATAATTAAATATCCATTCTTTAAATATCAGTTTTTTATAACAATTATTCAGTGAATATATATGTTTCTCCTGCACTTGCATTTTCAATAGTATACTTGTCGTCTACAAACTTTATATTCTCACCCTTTAATTTTAATATATTATCTTTTTCGTAACCGATTGTAATATTACCGTCAACAGTCGGTGTAATCTTTATTTCCGTTGCTTTATTATCACTCCATTTAATAGATACTTCTGCACCGTTTTTAGCCTTAATACCGCTTATTTCACCACTATTCCATTCTGTAGGCAATGCAGGAAGTATGTAAACAGTTCCCGTCTGTGACTGCATAAGAAGTTCCATAACACCTGCCGCCGAACCGAAATTACCGTCTATCTGGAACGGTGCGTGTGTATCAAACAAATTAGCATATGTTTTTTGTGCTAATTGATAACGGAATAATTCAAGTGCTTTATCGCCGTCAAGACATCTCGCCCAAAGTAAGAATTTATTCGAGCATGACCAACCTGTTGAATCATCACCTCTGTTTTCAAGTACTACTTTCGCACCGTTTAACAATTCCGGTGTGTCACGATTTATAAGTGTTCCCGGGTACAAACCAACAAGATGTGAAATATGTCTGTGCACAGGGTCACCCAACGTTTTTCCGTTTGCGTCTGTATTATAGCTTGTTTCTTCTTTCCATTCCTTAATCTGTCCGTCACCACCTATTTCCACAGGTGTTTCAAGATGATTTCTTATTTCTTTCCACGCACTCACCTTATCGGTATCAACACCTAATATTTCTGCCGCTTTTATAGTATAGTCGTACATACCCGCAACAAGCTGTAAGTCATATTTTATACCTTCCTCTGTTGGTCCTTGCTCCGGTGAACGACCTTCCCAAGTAGTATAATAATATCCGTTAGGATACTTCTCGGTATCTGTTGTAGTTCTGCGTTGATTTTGATACAAATACTGCGTATAGAAATTTGCCGCTTTTCGCATTATCGGATATAATTCGTCCGCCAAAAGTTGTTTATCGCCCGAAGTCTGATACAAATCCCACAGATTATACATAAGCCATGCGGTATTACCTGCCGACTGAATATTTGTTGAGCCTGTCATATCTGTTGTACCCATTATCGCTTGCTTTGTGTGCATAATAAATACATCATCTTTATCATCTGTACTGTCTGCAAACGTCATCTTGCCGTTTTCAAACGTATACGATTTCGGAGTAACTTTATACATATTTTTAGCCGTTATACGTCCTGCCGGAATTTGTGAATTAAACCAACCTATCAGTGATTTACCGCTGTCAAGAAGATTTGCACTGCCTGCAAACCAATAGTTCATTTCCATATTGATATTAATACAGTAACACGAACCCCATATTTCAGCGGTTGACTGACACCACTTACCTTGAAGTGTTGACGGCATAGTTGTAGAACGCGATGATGAAATCATTAAATATCTTGCATTATTGTAATGAAGTTCTTCAAGATGCTTATTTAGATTTGCATACGCACTTTCATCATATGAAACGACTGTCTTATTATCAACAGATTTTGTTGTTACTGTGTTTTTATATGATAATTGCAATTCATTTGTAGGTACTGAACATATTTCATTATTATCCGTCAAACTAAATTGTACTTTGTCGAATTGCTCTTTATAATCTTTTATATGTTCATTTTTCAATTCTTCATAAGTTAATTCAGACGCACCTTGTATTCTTTTTTCTGCTTTTTCGACAGCCGCTTTAACTCCTTGTGTATTCTTATACGGTGTTTTTGACATATTGACAGTTCCGTCTGCATTAAATTCAAACTGAGTCGGGTCATAATCCGTTGCCACCGCTACAAGTATTGTTACACCTGTACTGTCAGATACATTAACCGAATTATATCCGCCTGTCACTGTACCGTCATCGGCAATAACTTTTATAATAGTGCAATATTCCAAATCGGATTCTTGATTCCATGCAGCATTACCGCCCGATGAATACGGTTCACTGTCTTTTAATTTACCGACAATTTTAATCTCACCGTTATTTACGGTTACATTACCCGGGTGCATTGAAACAGGTTTTACGCCAAAATTCAAATCATCACCTGTGTAACGGAATACAAGTACTTCTTTAGGATAGCTTGCGAAATATTCTCGATTGAAATTTTTATTATCATATTCGTATCTCACATGAGCAACAGATTCGTCAAGGTTGAGGTCACGGTAATAATTATTGACAGTCGCACCTTTCGGCATATTGAAATCAACAAAAATATTACCGACGCTCATATAACCGTTTATGCCTTCACTCATTTTACTGTTTACAGTATTTGAATTAACCCCTGTTTGAGTTCCTCTGTATCCTGCCGCCCAGAAAGTTTCTTCATTTATCTGAATTTGGTCTTTGTCAGGAAGTCCGAAAATCATACCGCCCATATATCCGTTTCCGATAGGCAATGCTTGTTGCTCCCAATCCGCACCGTCACGAGCGTAGATACTGTTATTTGCCCCATTGGCACTTGCAAGAAACGCACCTGTCTTGTACCATAGTGCATTATCGGCAGTTGCACCTTGATAATTATTGTCATATGTATAATTTACATTCAAAGTTGATACATCAACTAAATTCGGATCAATTCCATACGATACACTACTTGGTGATATGACACCAGCACCCATACCAAGTCCCGATTTTGCACCTGTCAACCAATCTGAAACAAGAGGAATGTTTGAATACTCTCCTGTGGTTGTACTGAATATTTCATCAGATACAACTTCGCCTATTTTATAATCTTCGTTTTCACTTATCTTTGTTAATGCAGTTGCCAAAGGTGTCATATTGTCACTCCATAATAAAATCTTTATATCAGCTCCGTTTATTATTTTAATATCCGATAAGTCAATTTTATTTTTGCCTTTTTGAAGTTTTACTTCTTTATCGTTTATTTGCTTTAATATTCCGTCTTTATATTGAGCTATTATAAGCGTTGCATTTGTTTCGGTTTCGCTCTTATTTTGCATTATAGTAGTTGTATTCAAATTTTCATCAATCTTTGTGACATTTACAATGTCATATTCATTATCGCTTGCTGAATACTCATCATTTGTTTTTGCTATATATACCTTTACAAATGAGGCTTTTTCAAAAGCAATATCAGTGTTTATCTTCTGTACTCCGTCAGTCAATTCACCGATAGCAATTTTGTTTTCTTTGATTAGCTTTTTATTTTCATCAAATACTTTCACAACGGCAGTATAGTCGTTTGTACTGTCGATTTTTTTATCAACAATTATTCCGTCTATACCTTTTGCATTTTTTACATCTGTTTCACCGTTTTTCAATAACAGCCCTTTTACTTCATACGGACAATTTTCAGAATTGTTTGTTCTGACTGTCACTTCAAATTCATCAGTTACTTCCGACGTTTGAACAGATGATACGGTAAGCGTTGCTTTGATTTTCACAATACCGTCAGCGGCACTGTCTGAAACAGTAAGTGTGCCGTCGTTTGATATTGACACTCCTTCTGTATTATCGACTATCTCCCATTTTGTATCACGAGCAGGAATAACCACGCCGTCCGCGATTGGAATTGCCATATACTTTGATGTTCCGCTATGTACGACTTCATCACCGTAAATTTCAACTGCATTCGCATTGCCGAGTGACTTAAGTACTAAATTTATAGATTTTTTTATTCCGCCACATTCTGCCGAAACTGTTACTGTTCCGGCAGTTGCAGACGGAGTAATTGAGAGAGAACCATTATTATCTATTGATACACCGTTATATCCGTTTACCGAATAAGTGATATTTGCCGTTGTATCCTCACTTCCTTTTGAAACAATCTCTGATTTGTCTTTTTCTGTTGTAATGCTCTTATAAACTTTCGCAGTATACTGAACTGTTTGATTTTCTGATGTTATATACTTTTCAGTTGTGTCAGATGTAATTTCCAACATATCTGCCGTATCTGTAATTTCAATTTTTGAAATTGCTATTGAGCTCCATTTTCCAAAAGCAAAATCAATCTGCGATGTTTGATTAGATAATTTTACTGTTGTTGTGTACCACTTGTCAAATTCACAATTTGATTGTACATCTATTTTTTCACCGTCGATTGACATTGTGTTTTCATTACCTACACTTCTGTTTGTACTTCCGTTATTTGTCGAAGTCGGTTTTGCATATGTTATTTTTATGTATTTTTCCGACTCTATCGGATTGTCAAATTTAAGCGTCATTGATGTGTTGCTGTTTCCACCCGTACCCATAAACAAATAATATCCGTTATCACTAAGTCCTGTTCCAAGCGGATAATAGCCTGTTCCTGTTTTCGTTGATGAGTCCATTATTACAACATTACTGTAATTTGAACCGCTTGTTGATATGCTCAATCTCGTATCGGCAATCTTTGTTTCAGATAATGATGATGTATTAAATGCTTTTACCTGATTAAACGTACTGCCAAATGTATATGTTGACTTTTCTAACATTACATTATAAGTTTCATTTGTTTTTTCAGCCGGCATTTTCTCTGCTTTTACAGGTAATATACCTATTGAAGTGTAAAGCATTGACACCGACAGTATACATGAAATCAAATTCTTCTTCATCGTTTATTCCTCCATAAACATTTTATCTGTTAATTGTATTTTAACATAACCAATATCAATTTGTGTATCTAAAAGTCACATCTTTTTATCAAAAAGTCAGATTTATATATTTACAAAACAATAAATATTTCTTATAATACTTTTAGAGGTGATATATATGGGAGAAAATCCACACAGTCAAAATCAACTGCTCAATCAATACATTTCAAAATTAGAAATAAGATTTATTTTAATAGACAACGGCTTATGTCCCGATTGGTCAAGAGAAGAACATACTCGTATGAGAGATTGTTTTTATTTAATATTAGACGGTCAAGGTAAAATAACGGTAAACGGTAAAGAATTTTATCCAAAGAAAGGCGATATGGTACTGTTGCCGAAAAATTCAAGGGTATCGCTATACTCCCAAAACGAAACTTGCTACAATAAATATTGGTGTGATTTTTTTGCAACAATTAACGGCAAGTCGCTATTTGATATAATTGATTTCCCGTATGTTGTTCATATTGAAAATCCGGATTATGTAAAATCGCTCTTTAATAAATTAAGCGAACTCAGATTAAAAAATGACGCAGTATCTGCTCTGATGATAAAATCAATTTTGATTGAGCTTTTAGCAATATTTTTGAGTTTCGATAAAGCTAAACCACACAATGAAATACAAGATGATGAATTTGTCAAATTTATAAATGACTATATCAAAAATCATATTCACGAAAAAATTTCCGTAAAGTCTCTTTCAAATTTAATGGGATTTAATGAGAAATACTTTATATCGATTTTTAATAAACATTTCGGCATAACTCCCGCACTTTACATTAAGCATATGCGTTTGGAAACCGCCAAATATGATTTACTGTATACAGACCATTCTATCGCCTTTATAGCCGATACAATAGGCTTTTCCACAATTCAAAAGCTATCTAAAGATTTTAAAGAATATACAGGCTTTACGCCAACCGAATTCAGAAAAACATTCAAATAGACCCAGCATTTTTGATGGGTCTATTATTTTAATCGTTAAAATTTTCTACAAACCGCATAAATACCGCTGCCGCCTCTGCTCTTGTGGCATTGTCTTTCGGATTAAGTGTTATGTCTGTTTTTCCGACCATTAATCCGCTGCCTGCCGCCCATTGCATTGACGGAATTGCATATTCAGAAATATCGTTATAATCATCATATGAAAGTATATTTGTGTTATCTCCCACTTGTGTATCTATCTTCTTGTAATTTGCGTATCTGTACAAAATCGCTGCCATTTGTTCTCTTGTAATATCTGCGTTAGGATTAAATTCTGTTGCCGATATTCCTGCCACTATACCGTTAGTGCTTGCCCAAGCAACTGCTTTTTCATAATATGCACCGCTTGGAACATCTTCAAATTTACATTCGCCTTCCTCTTTTTCACCGTCTATTCTATGTAGAATAGCAACAAACATTGCTCTTGAAAGGTTTGTGTTCGAATAAAAAAAAGATAGTACAAAACAGCAATTATACCATTCTATGCTATTATACAAAAAAGCGACACTTATTAATACAAGTGTCGCTAAAACCTGTCGACATTTTGTTGACAGGCTCTTTTTATCTTTCAACAGTCTTACTTTCTACATTACACAACGGTTTTAAATTTCTGTTCCACAACATTACCTTTATCGTGTAACCCTTGCTTTCGTCTTTGATATTTATATTATCTCTGTTTTTGTCGCTTATCGCAACCACATTACCTCTGTCATCATATACGGCAACATAAAACTTTGCATTTGCAATATCTGTTCTGTATTCAACATCATACTTTAACATTGAATTTTCTATCGCGCCGTCTACTTTTGAGATGTAGTTCTTACTGTCGGGTTCTGTTCCGTCAGCATATGTTTCAAAATTAATATTCTCTACAAATACGCCGTAATACGGTGCGTCTGGCGTATATTTTTCCGTACAGCCTTTAGCCGAAATATCAAATTTATTTTCTTTCGGATATGGTACAGACACGATATATTTGCCGAATTTGTCAGTAGAGACGTTGTATTTTTCACCGTTTACCGTAAATGTTATTTCTGTATTTCTAACAATACCTTCATCATTGCTGACTGTACCCGTTATATTAATTTTGTCGCTTGCGTTTGTATTGTATTTCATAGCCTTTTGTCCGTCAACTGCTTTTCCGTCAAAATCAAATATAGTCGAATTCGGCACAACATTGCCTTGAGTTTTGTCGGTTTTCTCATCTATCGCCCAACCGATTTTACCCGTACCGCCGTCATATACCATTACCGGATCCCAATACAAATCACCTATACATCTGCCGCCAAGCACTTGTTTCAGCTTTGCATACAATTCCGTCAAAAACGCTCTTTGTCCCGATTGAGTTTCACCGTATTTGATAATATCCACTGTCCTGAAGTTGACCGTCCCAACCGTCAGGCTTTGTTTCATTCCAGTTGTAACCCGTTTCCATTATTATAACATCTTTATCATAACGATTTACAAGTGTATTAAATTCATTCACTACATCATCAATAGAAATCGACTTAGTGTAATACGGATAATACGAAACACCGATTACGTCAAAATCAATATTTGCAAGTGCATTAATAAAGGTCTTTCTTCTGCTCAAAAGTTCACCGCCGTGGTCACTGTGAAGCACGATTTTACTTTCCGGTGACGTTTCGCGAACAGCCCTTGCACCTGCATTTACAAAACGGGTAAGATAATCACTTTTGTTATAGAACCCGTTATTATTCTTATGGTTGTTGTAAAGCAATCCGTATTGCATTTCGTTACCTATCGAAACATATTCAGGACAAGTTCCCTGTTCGATTAATTTAAGCATCATATCCTTTGTAAATTCGTATATTTTACCCTCAAGATATGTTGCAAGCTCATCACCCGTCAGATTATTTTCCTCAATATACGGACGCCAATCATATGGAATAAGCTGATTTTCACCGTCCGACCAAGTATCAGAATATGCAAATGTAAATTCTATCTGCATACCTTTATCCTTTGCACGTCTTGCCATTGCCAGGCAGTCGTCGGGATCTTGATAGCCTTCAGGTAAATAATATTCGTTTCCGTGACCTTTTCCCGGATTGTTTAAAACTCTGATTCTTGCAAAATTAAAGCCGTTTTCAGCCATAATTTGAAGTGCGTCACCCTCTTGACCGTTTTCGTCATAGAATTTGCCGCCCCTGTCTTCTACATATGTAAGCTTTGAAATTTCTCCGCCTTTTAAGAAAGGTATTCTGCTTTCCTCCGACTTTGTAAAAGACAATTTGTCAAGAGTAAGAGTTTGCGAGCCTTTTATATAAAGTCCTATATCACATTTTCCGTCCTCTACGATAATTCCCGGCACTGTAACCTTGCTCTCATTGTCACTTATCGGTATTGACGTTGATGCCATTGTGTGACCGTTTGTCTTTGCGTACAAATAACAAATACCGTCCGTTGTGTCATTAGTCAAATACGCATTTAGTGTATATGTTCCGTTTTCCATATTTCCGACCGTTTGACTGATTTGTGCCTCGTAATCTGTACCGCTTGCGTTTAACTTACCGTCAGATACTGTCATATTTTCACTGTTTGTAATAGTCCAATTTGCATCACCGTCAGAAAATGACGCATTTTTTATTGCATTATCATCATCACCTATTACAATCTTCGGTGCATTACCGCTGTTTGTACATGAACCGATGTTCCAGTTTGTGTTGTTGTTCTGCGACTTAACGTCTATTCTAAACGCAACATTTTCCTTATCCTTGATTGATTTTATGTAGTCTGTCACATCAATTTTAAACTCACCTGTATTTGACGGTGATGTGAACGACATAATTTCTTTTTCGGTATATGTCGGTGCAACAGTGTATTGCATACCGTTTTCAAAAGCAGAATAATCAGCCTCATATAAGTATGCCGTTCCCGAATTTGCGACAGAAGTTGTATCGAGTACAAGTTCTGCCTTGCCTACATTTTCCACATTGAAATTTTCAGGCAATTCAAAGCCCATATATGCCGCCGTTTCCCATCCTGACCAACCGTGAATACGCAAATCATACGTTGCACTGTCGCTTTGGGTCGCTCGCCATTGTGCCGTTTTGGCTGCGGTTATTGCTGTGTTGCTTGTCGGTTTGTCACTTTCTTCCGCAAAAGAGGTAACCGCAAACATATTGCATAGCATAGCAGCCGTTGTTAGTAGTGTAAATATTTTTTTCATTTTCTTCTCCTTATATTTAATTAATATAATGCCGCACCGACGATACCTGCGTCGTTAAACAATTCTGCCGCGGTTATTTCGGTTTTGTCAAGGTATTTATTATAATCATACTTATAAACAAATTCTCTTACTCTGCTTATAAACGGCTCACCCTCTCGGCTGATACCGCCGCCGATTACGACCTTTTTAGGTTGAAATATATTAATTACATTCACCAATCCCTCTGCAACGTATTCAATATATTTTTCTACAACCTTTAATGCGGTTTCATCGCCTTTATCAGCCGCACGAAAAGCCGTTTGTCCGTTTATAACTGTTTCTTTTGACATTATGCTTTCGGGATTATTTTTTATCGCCGCTTTTGTCTGTGCAACAAGTGCGGTAGCGGACGCATATTTTTCCCAACACCCTTTTCGACCGCACGAGCATTGTACACCGTCTTTTATCAACGTAGTATGACCGATTTCACCGCCTGCACCGTTAAAACCGTTATATATCTTGCCGTTTATTATAATCCCGGAGCCTATTCCCGTTCCGAGAGTTATACAAATAAAGCTATCCGCCTTACTTCCCGACGCAACATATTCACCGTATGCCGCCGCATCCGCGTCATTCAATATTTTAACCGATACACCGCACTTTTCTTCAATCGGCTTTATACTTACTTTATTAAAATTAAGATTGCACGCAAACATAATCATTCCGTTTTCGGAATCGACCGTTCCCGGTACTCCTATTCCTATTTTTTCAACTTGCGACAGCTTGATATTGCTTTCATCACAAATTTTTCCGCACAAATCGGCGATATTATCTATTATCGCATTTTTCCCTCTCTCAACTTCTGTCGGTACTGATATTTTTTTCAATATTTTGCCGTTTTCATCAACCAATCCGCCGGCAATATTTGTACCGCCTAAATCTATTCCTATGTAATATTTCATTTTCTTCACCTGCACTTTTTATTATATTATATTCTAAATACTATAAAAATACAAGCATTTATTTGCAAAAAAAATCTGAGCAAGCCAATATGACCTACTCAGATTTTTTCTCTTAGGGAAGTCTATTTAATTATAGCGTTGCTACAATTTTACCTAAACCGTTGCACGCTGTGACAGCGTCCTCATCAGGCGAATCATTTACGATTACGCTTTCATTGGCAAGCTTTGCGCCTGCGTCAGTAACTCTCTTTTCCCATTCACGCATCCATTCACCGTCGCCCCAACCGTATGAGCCGAACAATGCTACATTTTTACCCGAAAGATTAACCTCAAGTTCTGCGAAAAACGGTTCAAATTCACCCTCTTCAAGCTCCTCTGCACCCATTGCAGGGCAACCCAAAATCAAGTTATTATAATCCTTTGCCTCATCAGCTGTTATCTGGTCAACTAAAAATAGTTTTGTATCTGCATTAACCTCTTTTGCGCCGTCAAATATTGCATTTGCCATTGCCTCGGTATTACCTGTTCCACTCCAATAAATAATTGCTGTTTTGCTCATTTGTATGAACCTCCTCAAAAAATAATTATTAACAAACTGCCCTTTGCAGTTATGCTATACAAAATAAATCTGTTAGAGTTCTTCCCTCATTAATTCTTTTAATTACTGCCTTACGGCATTTATTATAACGACAGAATAATTTTTTAGCTCGCTCTGTGTTCTCATAAACTTTCCATTCACCTGTCAAAAGACAGCCTTGGTGTTTATGATTTATAAAACCGTATATATCATGCAAAGGATAGCCGAGAAATGCTCCGATTTCGTGTGGAAATTCCTTATTCATCAATCTTTGTGCATATATCCTTGACTTTAGTATTGCCAAATATTTCATTAATGAAAACTCTTTTGGATAACCGTTATCGCACAAAAATGATTTTATATCATCTCTTTGCAAGTATTCGCACAATTTCTGTTTTCGATACACCATCAAAAGCACACGTTCACCACATTCGCACAAAACATCTATGTAAATATCGTTTTTATTAAGCTTTTCGTTAAGCATTTTTATCTGAACGGTTATATTCGGATTTTCACGCTTACTGCACGAGGCTATATTAGACGGTTTTATACCCGCAAATGCCGGTGCACAATGATATGCTAAAATATATTCTGTCGGCATAAATTTTTCTCCTTTATGATTAGTTTAGACTAACCCAATATTAAAAATATTTATACTGCTTTGCAGAAACATTCTGTAAGTGCATCATTCAATGCACAAGCACTTGATGAATTACAATGCTTTATAATTGCACCCGACTTTTCAGCCTGACCTGACGCAACTCTTACCATTTTATGTGCTACCGTTCCTGTGAACACAATAACTATATCCGGATTGCCTATCTGATTTTTAAAATCCGCAGGACATTGCGTAAACACTTTACATTTGCATCCGAATTTTTTGCATATTTCTTTATATCGGCAGTGCATTCTGTCGTGACCGCCTACTATTACAATACTCACTTAACACACCTCTTATTCTTAGTTAGTATAAACTAACGACAGATTAAAAATATATGGTTAGTTTTTACTAACCATATATATACTACCATACATAAATTATTTTGTCAACAATTTTATTATATTTTTTTAAATCTCGCTGTTTTCTTCTATATCGTTATTGCTTCCGAAGAAAATAGTTGCGAAAAAGTCTTTTATTATAAGTCCTATTCCCTTTTTCTCAACTGCCGACAACGCATTCAAATCAATATCCGCTATAACTTCACCGTCACGGCTTATTGTCATAGTTCCTATTTTTTGTCCTGCCTCTATCGGTGCGGTAATCGTTTCGTCAATTTTTATTTCCTTGGTAATATTGTCCTCTTGTCCTTTTTTCACAAGCGTTGAGCAGCTGTCACCCGCAACAACGCCCACTTCTTTGTCCACACCCTTTTCAACAGCTATTTTCTGCACTTCATCTCCGGCGGTTATTTGTGTGTTTACCGCATAATTTGCAAATCCGTAATCAAGAAGTGATTTCGCTGACGCAAATCTTTCTGCCGAAGTCGGTGCACCGAGTACAACAGCTATAAGCTGCATATCATTTCTTTTTGCCGCCGCACTCAAACAACATAGTGCCTTTGATGTTGAGCCTGTTTTCAGTCCGTTTGCACCGTCATAAAAACGTATCAATTTATTTGTGTTCGCAAGCTGGAACTTTCCGCCGCGAAGTGTGTCCATCCATATTGACGTGTAATTGAAAATCGTTTCATGTTTCATCAATTCCCTTGACATTATCGCAACATCTCTTGCACTTGAATAATGGTCATCTTCATCAAGTCCGTTTGTGTTCATAAAATGAGTATTTTCCATACCGAGTCCCTTCGCCTTTTCATTCATCATATCCACAAACGCACTTTCACTGCCTGCAAGATGTTCTGCCATTGCCACACAACCGTCATTCGCACTTGCAACCGCAATACCTTTCAGCATATCATTTACAGTAAGTTGTTCTCCTGTTTCCAAAAACATTGTACTTCCGCCGTAACTCATTGCATTTTCACTTACAGTGACCATATCGTCAAGGCTTATCTTTCCACTGTCAACAGCCTCCATTATAAGGAGCATAGTCATAACTTTTGTAACGCTTGCAATAGGTAATCTCTCGTCGGGATTGCTTTCGTAAAGTATATTACCTGTCGCTTCCTCCATAAGTATTGCTGATTTTGCATTAAGTCCTAAATCGGTATTGCCTTCGGCAAATACAACAATACTCTGCATCATAAAACATACGCAAATAAAAAAGCATATTACTTTCTTCATACTTATATCCTCCGTAAAGTTTTTTCTGTATGAATTTATAATATGCTTTTTATGGTTTTCTATTCATTTTATAAGTAAAATGTGAAAATCTACTATTTATTTTTACGTTTTATATGTATTTCCGGCACTGCCACGTTGTCATATGTAATGGTTTCTGTATCGTCCGTATCGGTTGTTTCTTCTACATCTTCCTTGTCGATGTGAACTTCCGGTACTGCAAGATTTTCTGTTTCAACTGTTATAAATGGTTTCTTTTTCATAATAAATCCCTCCATATCACTCTTAGAACAAATTTATAAAGAAAGTTATTGTTAAACTATTTAAAAAGTCTGCAAACATACTGCCTATAATCGGTACAAGCAAGTATGCCTTTACTGACGGCACATATTTTTCTGTAAGTGCCTGCATATTTGCCATTGCATTAGGTGTTGCACCCATTCCGAAACCGCAAGTACCTGCCGCAAGCACTGCCGCATCATAATTTCTGCCCATTACGTTAAATAGAACGAAATACGTAAATACAAACATCAACGCAACTTGTCCTGCAAGAAGTATCAATAGCGGAAGTGCCAATGATGCAAGTTGCCATAATTTCAATGTAATCATTGCTATGCCCAAGAACAATGAAAGACATATACCACCTATATCATTTATTTCACCCATATTTACGGTGAAGAGGTTTGTGTGTTCGCTTATGTTTCGCATTGCCGCCGCAACTATCATTGCACCTATGTATATTGGAAATGTCATTCCTGTTTTGCTCAGTGCCCACGAAACAATCGTTCCCAGTCCCATTGCTATGGCAATTTGATATGTTGCAGGTGCATACATACTTACACTTCTCTTGTGTTTCTTTTCATCCTCAACAAGTGTTGCGTCATCTTCCATAACGGCAGTTTTTAAAAGGTCGTGCTTTAATATAAGTCGTCTGCCAATAGGGCCGCCCATAAGTGAGCCGGCTACCAATCCGAATGTTGCCGCCGCTGTACAAAGTGTTGACGCACCCGAGATTCCTAAGTCCTCAAGTACAGGTCCGAATGCTCCGGCTGTACCGTGTCCGCCGACCATAGGTATTGAGCCTGTGCTAAGTCCTATAAGCGGACTTACCCCGACCAACTTTGCCAATCCTACCGAAACAAGGTTTTGGCTTATAATAAGCACTATTACGCAAACTAAAAATACCACAAGGCTTAGTCCGCCGCTTTTTAATACTTTCAAGTTGGCTTGAAATCCTACCGACGTAAAAAATATTACCATACATACATTTTTAAGTGTTTCGTCAAATGATATTTCCAAAATCCCTGTCGCATACAGTATGCACGAACCAATCGCAAATATCAACCCTCCGACAACCGGTGACGGAATACAAAATGTTTCAAGGAATTTTATCCGTTTTTTCAAAAACGCTCCCAAAAACAATACTGCAACCGCCATACCGAGCGTTTGGTACATATCTAAAGAAATCTGATTCATGTTTTGCATTTCCCCTTTTTATTTATTCTGTTGCAACATTTACTCCGTTTTCCGCATAATATTCGCTTGCACCTTTGTGGAACGGTATAGTAACATTTTCTGTTGCAAAGTTCATATCGAATGTATCATCTTTGGCAAAACCAAACTTGTTGCTGTTGTCGAAGATGTTTTTTGTGATTGACTTTACTCTGTCGTATGACATCTTGTCACTCGTAATCAGTACCATTTTCACACCGAGTGTCTCAATATCTTCTGTTTGTCCGTCATATGTGTTTGCTTTTATTGTATGTTTTACATATCCGTTGTATTGCTCTGTAAGTCTGTCCGCAACAGTTCCGTCAATAGAGATAAGCTTTATATCGTCTGAAATTTCTGTTATTGCACGAGTCGGCGTTCCGGCTGTACAGAAAAATGCGTCAAGATTTCCGTTTTTCATCGCTTTTGCTGCGTCAGTGTATGATAAATACTTAGCGTCAACCATACTTTCATTTAAACCGTATGCCGATAATATTTGTTTTGAATTTTGTAATACACCCGATTCTTTTTCTCCAAGCGATACACTTTTTCCGTATAAATCGCTTATTGAATTTATATCCGAATCTTTCGGCACTGCCACTTGTATCGCCTCTGTATATAACCCGGCAATAGCCGAATAACCTTTGTATTCCTTGTCAAAATATCCTGTTCCGTTGTATGCGTCTTTCATAACATCACTTTGTACAAATGCAATGTCAACATATTCTTGAGATATTAAACGTAAATTTGCCGCCGAACCGGCTGTTTTTCGTACTTTAAAATAAACATCACTGTTGTTGTTTAATATTTCCGCTAACTCCGTGCCGTAAGCATAATATGTACCGTTCACATCGCCCGTACCAACCTGTACTGTGTTTTTCATTCCGCACCCCGAAAATGCCATTACCGAGATCGCTGCGATTAAAATATATAAAACTTTTTTCATGTTCTCCCTCCATTTCTTTTAACAATTTATTTTAACATATAACAACATTTTTTTCAATATGTTTTAAATACATTTTAGAGAAAAACAGTATCTTTTCTCGTTCTTTTGTACCAACCTGTGTATAGTGATTCATAGAGCTTATCCTTTCACTAATAATCGTTGCAATTCTATTATACCGAATTTTTCCTTTGAGTTATTTTTGCTCGTTGAACTTATATTGCAAATTCAAGATGACTTTACGCTATGCTTGATTATTTCAACACAATATGATACAATAAATATACTTAATGATGAGTTTTGTCTTATACTTAACAGAGATAATCCGTCTTATTTTCCTATGTACAATATGTTTCGCATATTGAATAAAATTGTCCGTAAGAATAGAAATGTTGAAATTGCAAAAAAGAATTTTATATATGATTATACGGAAAATACGATTATAAATAATATAGGTATTGTTATATGAAAAATAATAAAAAACAAAATTTATTTAAGTATATAAAAGATACAACAGGTTTATCTGTTTCAAAAATGCTATTATCTTTTATTATCGAACCCAACAGAATTACAACGCTCAACAATACAGCTTTGAAGAAAATCGTTATTGAGTATGCTCCCATCTTTGAAAAACATAGATATATGCTTGATGGTCCTTCTGAGCTAGATCAATTAGCTTGCTTTGATCTTGTTCTTATGTGGCGAATAGAAAATAAGCCTGAATTGAAATCAATTCTCGGTATATAATCCAAAGAGCTAACTGAAAGTCAAATCAGTTAGCTCCTATTTTTTGTACATTAATTCAATATTTAGAATAGATTGTTTAGTTACAATACCTTACTCCAACTCGCTCCTGAAAACTGTGACTTAAACGATTATATATATATCGTTTGGCACAATTTATAAGGATTATTCAGAATTACCGTATATCATAATTCCTGTTGTCATTGTGTTGTCACACAAAAATTTTAATTTCCTGTTACGCTGTTTTTGTAGTCCTCTCCCCAGTTCCACATAGCGTCAAGTATCGGTTTGAGACTTTGACCCAATTCCGTCAAAGAATATTCCACTCTTGGCGGAACTTCGGCATATACCTCTCTGCGCATAAGTCCATTCGCTTCCATATCACGAAGCTGTGCAGTCAACACCTTTTGCGATACCGTGCCGATGGATTTTTTCAACTCGCCAAAACGCTTTGTTCCGGGCATTAAATCCCTTAATATCAAAACCTTCCATTTGTCGCCAATCAATGTCAAGGTAGTTTCCACAGGACAAGCCGGAAGTTCTTTTGTTTTCTCGTTCATATACTACCTCCGCCATAATATCTAATTGTTATTTACAATTTAATTGTACCATACCTCCCTATTTGCCGTCAAGTACATCATAAATCAAAAAAATCTTAAAAAATTTTCAGCATTTAAAACTCCGAAATCCCTTGTGTTTACGCATTAGTTTCCGTTCGGTAACCGCCCAATAGTATCTTTCAGGTAACTACGGCACAATATTGTGCTTACTTTACAAGTGATACCGACACAGATATAATAGTGTCAAGAGCTACGAAGAACGGCCGTTTCATAATTCAAAGCACAGACAAAAAGAAATCCAAAATGAATATTTTTAAAAAAATCTTTGGTAATAACCAAAACGACAAGAAAGAGGTAATCACAATGACAAATACAGAAAAAGCTATTGCACTTATTAACACTTTTGCCACAGGCGATACAGAAAAGGCTTCCGAGCTTCTTGCAGAAAATTACATTCAGCACAATCTCGCATACGACACAGGCAGGGATGCTTTTGTAGGCTCTGTTTCCTACCTTGCTTCAGCTCCCGTAAAAACAACTGTAAACAACATTCGTGCTTTCGAGGACGGCGACAAGGTGTTCTTGCAGACAGTTTATAACTTTGCAGGTGTGGGCGAGCAGGTTGCCTTTGACATTTTCCGCTTCGACGAAAACGGCAAAATTGCAGAACACTGGGACAACCTTGCAAACAAGGCAGAGCCGAACCCGTCAGGTCACACGCAAACAGACGGCACTATGGAAATCAACGACCTTGATAAGACAGAGTCAAACCGTAGGCTCATAAAAAACTTCCTTTATGATGTAATGCAAGGCAATCGTCCAGAAAAAACGCCTGATTACTTTGATGGCGATACTTACATTCAGCACAACACAGGTATTGCAGACGGACTTTCAGGACTTGGTGCAGCACTTGAAGCACTCGGCAAACAGGGCATCCAGATGATTTATACTACTGTTCATCAGGTGCTTGCACAGGGCAATTATGCGCTTGCAGTCAGCGAGGGAACTTTCGGCGGAGCACCTACATCTTATTATGATTTGTGGAGAATTGAAAACGGCAAAATTGCAGAACATTGGGATGTAATGGAGACTATTGCCGATAAATCAACTTGGCAGAATCAAAACGGCAAATTCTAATGAATGTGAGAGTCACGTAAGCCCTTTCTTGCGTGACTTTCTGCCTTTATACGGAGGTAATAATGGATTATCTTAAATATCTTACAAAAGAAATACATTCAACCGTTATGGCAACTGTGGACGAAAACACCTTGCCTGTAACGTGTGCCATCGACATTATGGACTATGACGAAAACGGGCTGTACTTTCTTACCGCAAAGGGCAAGAATTTTTATGCTCGATTAAAGACTGGCAGATATGTTTCTTTGACAGGGATGAAAGGCACTGACACGCTTTCATGCATTGCAATTTCTGTCAGAGGAAAGGTTGAGGAAGTCGGTAACGATTATCTGAACAGGTTGTTTGAGAAAAACAGCTATATGTACGAAATCTATCCCACAAAAGAGTCCCGCACGGCTCTTACCGTGTTTAGAATTTATGACGGATGCGGAGAATGGTTTGACCTTTCAAAAAAACCTATTGAGAGAGAATCTTTTTCATTTGGAAACGGTATAAAAACAGTTGACGGCTATTATATAACAGATAAGTGTATCAGTTGTAAGAAATGTATTGTAGTCTGTCCGCAGCGATGTATTGATTTTACAAGCGGATACGCAAGAATTATTCAAAACAGTTGCCTGCACTGTGGAAATTGCTTTAAAGCGACAATTTCATTTCTTGCCTTTGTACTTAAATATATATGGTATTTTTCTTCTCCCACACTATTCACCTCGCTGTTTTTATCTGATCGATGATATATTAAATAGGAAATTTTATCAAATATGCAAATAAGGCTTCTGCCCAAAACAGGGCAAAAGCCTTAAAAATTATGCGATTTTTAGGTTTAGTTGCAAACCAATGGGGACTATTTCATCTGCCCGAAAACACGTTTTTGAAAAAAAGTGTTGCAAAAGTGTTGCAAAAACGGTTGTTCAAAAAGTGCCAAGTCCCGAAACCCGCATAAATACTGAGTTTTTCGGCACATCTAAACCAAGGGGAACTACTCCCACTCGGCAAAGTTTTTCCGATATTAAATTTATTTGTTTAGCGTTTTGTCTTTCTACTTAATCATTTTCTACATATTCTATTGGTTATTTCTCGCTTTCATTATTTTTAGTATCAAAATAGTATCATTCTATTTTGTATACTGAAAGAATAATATTTATGTATTTACTGCTTTAAATACTGTTTGTCATCATAGTATTTTTTCATTCCCTCTATTATTCCAGACAAAAATCCGAATATTGTATCTTTTATATTTTCCAAATCAGAAATAGTTAAATCTCTTGCACAATTGCTAAAACTTTCGTCACCATGGGCTAATGCATTTCTTTTTCTTCTTACTTCTTCAAGTTTCATTTTATCATCTATAACTCTATATCTTATACAATGTTTATCGCAGATATTTTTAATTTTTTTAGCGTTCAAGTTACCATTGATATTAAGCATTTCTTTACTGAAAATCAATGGGGTGCCTTCAATTATATTTTCTACTATACTTTCTACTTTATTTGTATAAGCCTTTAACTCTGAAGAAGATGAATATACTTCTTTGACTTTATAATCTCTCCACATATTCTGCAATTCCTTAATTAAATCAGAATAGGCACATCTTTCATTTTTTAATTTCTCGTAAATTTCCAACATTCCTGTATTAACTGTTGCTTCTACAATGTTATAAAGCATTAATAAGAAATTTGATTTTAATATTCTAAAAAATAATGGGTTATTAATTGTATTTACAATATCTTTATTTCCATTATCCATTTCTACCAAAACGGAATAGTAAAACTCTATCTCGCATTTTCGTTCTTCAAATATTTCGTTCGTATTAATCATTGTATACACCTAAAAGTTGATCTCTTACATATTCAATCCTGTTAACTAGTTTGTTTTGGTTGTTGCTTGCATCTGACGTTGTCAATTCCTTGAACTTTTCTGAATTAACCCATGATATATCATCTACATTCAATTCTGGTTGTTCTCTTAATGCTAATGCCGTCCCAACCGCAATAGCTTCAAATCTTACTCTTGGTGTTGTTTTAGCATTTTTTACTTTTGCAAATCCATATTCAAAATGTTTATTCACAAAATCCAACATAGATATAAAATCATTCTCAAATAGTTCTTCATTAAATGAATTTAGGTTATTTATAAGATATTCATCCAAAAAAGCATTAACATCGTGAACAAATGCTTTATAATTATTTAAATATGCAAAAAAACGCAAAATTAATTCAAAACGTTCATATCTATCCTCTTTCGTTTCTGAAACTGGACATAACTTAATAAACAATTCATTCTTGCAACAGGATTCTATGAACGAAGTAAACTTCCCAGGATACGATCCTCGTCTAATTTCCGAGTCACTTGCCTTTACCCCTGTTGTGTTTATTCGATTAAATAAATCTTGTCTGACATCAGATGTAGTTTTTTCATCAAGCACAACAACTCTGAATGCTCTATCGTTAAATTTTCTTTGTTGAGATTCTGATAAATCTGAGAAATAAAATCCGTTCAAATCGGTCAATTTTTTTAAATCGGATAATTTTATCTTGTTATCAACAAATGCAGCCAAAGTTTGCATACGCTGTGCTCCATCAATTATCTCATGTCTTCCATCATCACATCTAGCAAAAAACATAAATGGAATGGGAAATCCTAATAAAACAGATTCTATAAATAAGGATTTATTCTTAGGTCTCCAAATAAAATTACGCTGATAATCCGGAATTATAAAATCCTCCTTTTTGAATTTTGACACCAATAATTCGACCGTATAATCTTTTGTATCATACTCAATTTTCTTTTGACATTCTTTCAATTGCATTTCCGCTGATGATTTTTGCTTTTGTGTTATTGACCTCTTCCTTTTCATTCTTCAACCCTCCGAATGTGATTTAATATTGAGTTACCGATTGCTCTTCCTAATTCCACAGGAACTGCATTGCCTATTTGTATTCCTAAACTCCTTTTATTTAAAGGAGCATCTTCATTTATGAATCTATAATCTATTGGAAAAGATTGTAAAATTGCTCCTTCCCTTAACGATATTGCTCTGTTTTGCTCAGGATGTCCAAATCTACCATTTCCATAACCATAGAATTGTGTAGTAATTGTAGGAGATGGCTTATCCCACTCCATTCTGCCGTAAACAGACGGATAACTCGTACCGCTATCTTTTTTATGACATTTTAATTGTAATTCCTTGTCCCAATCTCTCCATGTTCCACCGGGAACCGATGCCTTAATTCGTCTTATGTTTTTTTCACTTAATCCTGTACTTGTGTGTAACGGATCATTTTCGTCTGTTTGACCTGCTTGCAAGGCTGGTAAATTAGCAATGGCATCTCTTACAGTAACATAATTCTCTGGTTGATGTGTTGGTTGAATCAATCTAATATTCCCTAAATTTGATGCAAGCAACACTAATCTTCTTCTATTTTGAGGAACACCATAATCTGGGCAGAATACAACCGAATACCATACATGATAATTTAATTCATTAAGTTTATTAACAAAATCAGCGAACACATCCGTTGAACGAAGCTCGGGAACATTTTCCATAGCTATGATTTCGGGTTGTATTTGTTCAATTATATTTCCAAAATAATATAACAATCTCCATTTATCATCCTGATATCCATCTTTTCTGTATCTGTTTGTATATTTAGAAAACGGTTGGCAAGGTGCACATCCCGCTAATATTTTTATATTATTCTCTGGAAATAATTCATCTATTTCTCTCGGCTCTATTGTTGTAATATCACTTTGAATAAATTGAGCATTATTATTTTGCTCATAAGCATATCGGCATGATTCTTCAAAATCAATTCCTGCCACAACGTTCAAGCCGGATAGTTGTAGACCGTGGGTCAATCCACCTACTCCACAAAACAAATCAACAACTGCACTCGGCATTTTCTCACCTCTTTATTTCACAAACCTTATCTGCAAATTCAACTTCAAAATCTGTTTACCGTCAACTTCCTCAATCACACCAAAATGATGTTTTGTTTTACTCGGCGTATCAAACTTTGTATTGTTATACAAATATTCTCTAAACTCATTTCTGTTGTAAATGTGGTAACAAAGAATATCTCCGTCCTCTTTTACGATTATGTAACCGCCCGTAGCTTCGTACTTTCCTTTCCATTGTGAAGCAGGCATCATACCGAGAGCAATTATTGTCATAAACTCTTGGATTTTATAACTGTAAAATATATCTCTGCTGAGTTCTTTTGCATTACATACATTATCCTTTTTACAAATGTCCGCCAAATCAGAAACTTTGCTTGCTTTCCCTCTGTAAAAATTTTCAAGCATATATGCGAGTATTCTTGATATATCCCTATCAATTAGCATTAAATTTGACTCGAATACCTCGTTATCGACTTTTACAAAAGACACCTCAACGCCCAATGAATCCAAATACTTAAACTTATCTTTAAATTTCTTAAAACCGTGGAATATATCTTTTTCAGGTTCTGTCAAAGTGTGTCCACCCAACTCGTAAATAAAGTTTGTTGCACCCGAGGCATTAAACAATGTTGACGGACTTCCGAGCTGTGATTTTATACTAAATCCCAATGTGGGATCACTGCCCGTTTTTACATCGTGTACCATAAGCGTAATGTCTGCTTTGTCGGAGGACTTTGCTTTGGTGGTATTACATTTTATTTTGCTGATAAAACCGTCAATTGCCAGCACCTCAAAAGAACCGTCTTTACTTTTTACCGCTTTGATTGACGATAAGAGCAAGTTTGCATTTGCTTCAAACTCCGAAATCGGAATGGTTGCAACTTCCGCACCCGTACTTTCCGCAATAACCTTAATATTTCCGTTCCTTATATACTGCCAATTATCATCTTTTTGACTTCTGATAATTTTTAATATATCGTAGTAAATAGTGTCAATTTTATTGGTGTTCGCATCGGCAGCGTATAATCTGCCGTCAGCAGCCAATTTGAACAATGTATATAATTCGCTCCATTCGCCTTTGTTACCTTTCATTTCTGTGTTCCTCCAACTGCTTCAAGCATTTTTTCATAAACTTTGCCATTTCCTCAACCGCAGGAATTGTAACCGCATTACCAAACTGTTTATACTGTTGTGCCTTACCCACACCGTTCGGGAATGAGAAGTTATCGTTACCGTCTTTATCAATAAATCCGTAATTTATAAATCCTTGCAGCTTGCCCCATTCGCGAGGTGTCATTACTCTGATTCCTTTATTGTTGAGCGGTGTTTTACGCAAAGGGAGCTGCATACCCGCAATTCCATCACGCATATCTATTACAAGATTTCTTTCTTTTCCGGAGCCGCCCGTTGCCAACAATGCGTTTGATACCGGATTTTCTATCTCAGGCAAATTAACTATTTTATATCCGAAACCGTTTCCTTTTGATTCGTGTCTTGCTTTATGCCTTTCCAAAGTTTCAACATAACCGGATGCCAAGAAAAACTCCGGTTCGGCATTCATCTCAAGCAAATCATTTAAGTCATTATAAATCTTTTTTGAACGCTTTTCCGGAAGTGTATTAGGTAAATTATCGACTTCATCACCCCAAAACTCTCTGTCAAAACCCATAATATAAACACGAGGTCTGTTCTGCGGAACGCCGAAATTTCTCGAATTTCTCACAAATGTTCTTGAATTATATTCAATTTCTCCGTCCTTTTGAGTTACGCCTATAACCTTATAATTCAACTCCTCCGTAAGCGTTCTTATTATTGTGTCAAATGTTTCACCCTTGTTGTGAGTAATTAAATTATCAACATTTTCGAGCATAAAAGCCTTCGGTCTTGTCCTCTTAATCATATCGGCAATATCAAAAAACAGAGTACCTCTCGTTTTATCATGAAATCCTAACTGTTTCCCCGCTCTGCTGAATGCCTGACAAGGAAAACCGGCTAACAGAATATCATATTCCGTATTTTCAACCTTTTGCTTAAATTCTTCTGTGGTAATATCATTTTCGGGATTATCACCGTATAAATGTTCATACGTCATACAAGCGTATTTATCTATTTCGGCAGACAAAACATTCTTAAAACCTTTTGCCAGCTCATACCCTCTCCGTATTCCACCGATACCGGCACATAAATCTATCATCTTATACATCATAGCAATTCTCCTCTTACCGCTTTTTCGATTATATCGGCACAACCGCAGACATTTTTCTTGATTTCTTTACCCCAAAATCTTAAAACTGTCCAGCCTTGCCTTTGCAACTCAGCAGTCACTTCTTTGTCACGCTCCATATTGCGTTCAATTTTCGGTATCCAAAACTCCTGATGTGATTTGAAGTCTTTTTTTCGTTCTTCCCAATTATATCCGTGCCAAAATTCACTGTCACAAAACACAGCAACTTTTTTGCCCTTGAACACCAAATCGGGTTTTCCGAATATACTTGTCACATTTTTTTGATACCGTAAACCCCTGTTCCATAATTCTTTTCTCAAAGCAACTTCAATTTTAGAATCTTTATTCTTTACCTGTTTCATATTAAAACTGATTTGCTCTTTTGTTTTCTTCATAATATCATCTCAATATTTCAAAATTCTTCTGAATGCCAACTCACAAAACTCACCGGATATTTCTATACCCATTGATTTTCTGTTTAACATTTTTGCAGCTATCAATGTTGTACCACTGCCCATAAACGGATCCAATACAACATCATCAATATAGCTGAACAACTTAATACATCGCTTTGGCAGCTCTGTAGGAAACGGTGCCGGATGCCCGATTCTCTTTTTGCTCTCTCCCGGAAAAGTCCATATACCGTTAGTCCATTCCATAAACTCGTCCTTGCTTGTATCCGATTTTCCTCTGCAAGTCTTTTTCCATTGTTTTTTATACATGACAACGATAAGCTCAACGGGAGATATAACATGAGGAGAACTTGCACTCATAAAACTGCCTCTTGCACTGCTCTTGGAAATATTTCCCTCGTTCCAAACAATTGTTGTCCGATAATTCCAACCCACATCTTTTGCTATGCAAGTAATATCCGCACCCAAACTTCTTTGAACACCTTTTCCGGTGTCAATAGGAATATTCATACACAGCCTGCCGTCATCTTTAGCCCAACTGTAGCATTTTCGTAGCCAATTATAAGTAAATTCGATATAATCGTCATATTCCAAGTTATCATTGGCTTCACCGTAATTTTTGCCAACATTGTACGGTGGAGAGGTTACAATTAAATCAATATAATTATCGGGTATTCTTTTGTCGTTTAACATATCGCCCTTTAATATTACGGCATTTTCATCTTTATAGAATATTTTAGTATTCATATCTTATTTGTTACGATTGCAATGTTCGTTCAAATACTTATCTATATCAGCCTTTTGTATTCTCCATGACTTACCTACTTTTGAAGCCGCCAGTTCTTGACTTGATATAAGCCTTCTCACCGTCTTTTCGCACACTTTCAAATATTCGGCTGCCTGTGCAACCGTTAATATAGCATCGGACATATTCAATACCTCCTATTTTTACTATATAATAATACCATATATTTTGCGGAATGTCAAGGTGTTTGAGGGAATTTATTGGACATATCCGGACAAATGTAAATTTAATATATCTCTACCTAACTACCCATACAGGAATGTGGCACATTCCTGTAAGAGTAATTAAAGTAAATGCGTGTTATTTGGAAATGTCCGTCCGTTTGCTATGCCTGGATATTTGCCTTGATTTATTGATATTTTTCAAAATTTCCGCTACTTTGTCAATACCGAGATATTCTTTTATTTTATCAGAGTTTCTGACTTGCACTTTGAGTTTGCTGTTTTCCATACTTAAATTCCAGACTCTTGATTTTAATTCTTCTTTTTCCGTCTGAAGCTTCGATATTTTTTCACTTGCCTGTTCGGCGATCTCTTCCGCACGATAACATCTGCGGGCAAGGTCTTTTATGATTTTAATAAGCTTGTTTATAAACGGTTCAACATATTTTACTTTATATGATTTTGCCGACATCAACGGTGGAGGCTCCTTAATTTCAAAATCCTCACTATCCTTTAACTTTCGTGCGGTAACCTCTGCATACTTTTCAGCACCCTTGTAAGCTGATATGGTACGTTCAAGGTCTGCCTTCTGTTCTTGCAGATTTTCTACCTCCTCAATAAGCTTGTCCCTTTTAAATTTGCTGACAGATTTATGATTTTCGTGCGTTCCTTTTTTATCCCATTCTATGCCGTGTTCAAGCATTATTTTTGATAAAACTTCTTTTTCGGAATTGCGCCATTGATTCAGTTCTGTATTACTTCGTCCCGCACCGCTGAAACCTTGTGCTTCAAGAGCTTTTTTAAGTGAAACTCTCGTTTCAAGTCCACGCTTGCTGCCTGTTACAAACGGTACAAAATCAATATGCAAATGCGGCGTTGCTTCATCCATATGCAAGTGAGCCGAGAATACATAGAGATTGGGATTTCTTTTTTGAAAACCCTTCATATATTCATCAAGGATTTTCTTTGCAAGATGTCCGTTATCCGTTTCTGCTCCCATAGTATCCTTATCTCCGATTTGTACAATTACTTCCGTAAACGGTTTTTCCTGCTTGCTCTCTTGATTTATCTTTTTGTAATAATTTGTAATCTCCCTGTCTTTACGAGTTTGTTTTGCGTTATACTTCTTTACGGCTTCATCAAATAATTTGTGATAGACATTTCTTATGTTATCGTTACAGTAAACAATATTATTTTTAGTCCGTTCGGCATCAACATTCTGCGCCGTAAATTTTCTGTCATTATGATTTAAAGAGCCTTTACCGGTTGTTATTGATAGTGTTCTTAGCATATCTTTTTTCACCTCAATTCTGTTATAGTGGGTACTAATTCGGTTTTGTTACTTTTGTCAAAAGTAACGCAAATGCACTTTTGTCAGCAGAGCCAACAAAAATGCGGCAATCAGCGATTGTTTGCGCTCTGCGAGGCTTGTTCGGCTGTCGCCGAATGTGCATTCGCTTCACTCACACACAGCAAACGCCCGATAAAAAATCGGACATTTGCATTGGTCGAGAACGTTCAAAGCTTCACGTTCTATCTTATAGGCAATCAGTCACTTTGTTCCTTAATTGCCTATACAGGAATGTGCCACATTCCTGTAAATATCTCTTAAAGAGAAGTTACCACCGAAAGCTTTCCGGCACTCCTCTTTCATCAAGATATTTTTTGCGTGCTTCCTCACGCTCTTGCTCGGTGGGAGCGGTTTTATATGTTGTGTAATGCTCGCGCATTACTATTGAATTTAATTTTTTCTCAAGCTCATTTTTTATCTCATTTTCAAACTCATACATTTCGAAATAATGATATTTAATCAGCTTGATAAACAGTTCTTTTGAAATCTGAACATTTTTCATATCTTATCTATCCTCTCTATTGCAATCCGTGACGGTTGTGACGATATTTCATATACAGAAACCGTCACTCAAAATACCGTCACTATCGTCACCATCGACACGTTTATTCCGTCTCTTTTGGAATTATCTTGAATGTAACCTGTCTCCCTGCGTGGGTGCGTGTATTTTCGTAGGATATGTTATATTCATTGAACAACCTATCTGCATTTACATTCAGATGTCTTGTCAAAGAATTAGGAGAAATATCCAACCCCAATTCGGTTACAAGCTCCGTTGCTGTTCCGATCCATTACGTATTTTCATTATTTACGATATTTGAAACATTTTCAAGGATAGGATCATCCGGCAATGTCCAAAGCTCGTTTTCGGCTTTTATCAGCTCCCATATACAACGCTCACGGTTAAATTCCAAGTACAGCCGTTGGTCTTGTTGATCTCTGCCGACCGCATCAAGTGTTGCCTTTGGAGATGTACGTTTTTCTTTTTGTAGAAGAAACGCACCGTCTGCTGCTCCCAAAAGTCCGTTTGTACCCGATATTGTTTCAAAGCAATCGTCCGACTGCTGCTTTCTCGTATGATGAACAAGGAGCAGACACACATTATTGTTATCGCTGAATTTTTTAAGTCTTGCAACAATATCATAATCACTTGCATAACTGAATTTATCGCCGCTGATTTCACGAATTTTTTGCAGAGTATCAATGATAATCAGCTTTGTGTCCGGATGCTTGCCGATGAAATATTCAAGCTGTTTATCCAACCCGTCATTTAATTGATGTGATTGTGTTGCAAGATATAAATTATCGTTTTCACACTCTCCGAACATTGTATAAAGTCTGCGCTGAAGTCTTGCATAATCATCCTCCAGAGCAAGGTACAGAACCGTACCTTTATTAACTTTATAATCCCAAATATCGACACCTTTGCTTATGTGATAAGCTATCTGTGCCATAAAGAACGATTTACCGACTTTAGGCGCACCTACAAACAAATATGTGCCGCTGTACAAAAGATTTTCTATAACCGGCGTTTTCGGCTTGTAGACCTCATCGTATAAATCAGTCATAGACTTTGCATAAAGATAATAAGGATTATTCATCTGCATAAAATATTTCCTCATTTCTTCCGACTGCATATCATCAAAATTTTTGTCAAACATATATTTTTCACCTCGTTCCTATTGAAAAATCAACAGGAATGTGGTAAACTGATAATTGTAATACGGAGTGTTTACCACATTTCCCGTCCCAAAGTATTTGCCGATATTTTGGGACTTTACTTTTCTTCCAAGCTATTGTAGGTTTCGGCAACCGTTTTGATTACCGCAATCAGCTCATCATCAACATTTGCACCGTTTTCAATTCGTTTAAGCTCGGTTAAAATCTCCGTCATTTGATTTCTTAAAGCCTTAAACAATCTTGAACTCGGCTGAACGATAACATTTCTTTCCAGTAATCGTTTTATAATGTAGTCCTGTTTTGTAAGCCCCGACAGCTTTACTCTGATGTCCAAATCATCACGTTCTTGCGGTGACATTCGGAACGACACAATTATGTTGCGCCATCGACCTTTTCTATCCAAATTCTTATCCAAGCAAATCACCCCTTTCCTCATCAAGCTTATTTGCCATATCAACCTGCTTTGACGGAAACAGATGTGCATATCTGTATGTAATATCTATGCTCTCATGTCCCACGCGGTCGGCAATGGCAACCGCCGAAAACCCCAAATCTATCAAATGACTTATGTGACTGTGCCGGAGCCCGTGAATTTTTATCCGTTTAACACCCGCTGCCTTTGAACCTCTGTCCATCTCATGATGCAGAAAGCTCTTTGTCACTACAAACATTCTGTCATTGGGTTTTATGCCGTAAAGCATATTCAAATACTCCTTAATTTCCTCGCATAAGAAATTCGGCATTTTTATTGTTCGTATGCTTTTCTTTGTTTTCGGCTCAGTGATAACATCTCGCTTGCCTATACGCTGATATGATTTGTTTATACGCAGCAATCCGTTTTCAAAATCAAAATCACCGGGCGTGAGGGCAAGGAGTTCACCAACTCGAATACCGCACCAATAAAGCACTTCAAAGGCATAAAAGGATTTCGGCTTGCCCATTATGGCATCCGCAAACTTTTGATACTCCTCCTTTGTCCAAAACTCCATTTCACCTGCTTCTTTTTCGCCTATGTGTCCGGCTTTTGCCGCCGGATTGGATTTCAAATCATAATATCGTATTGCATGATTAAATATCGCGCTCAACTGATTATGAATTGTTTTGAGATAAGTTTTCGAATACGGCTTTCCGTTTTCATCACGATAAGCAAGCAGCTCATTCTGCCACTTGATAACATCTTTGGCGGTTATGGTATTTATTTTCTTATCCTTGAAGAAAGGTAATATTTTTTTGTAGATTATATTTTCCTTTGTAATAAAGGTATTTTCCCGAAGTCTTTGTTTTAAATCGGAAACATACAATTCAACAAAGGTTTCAAACCTCATATCAAGGTTAGCCGTTGATTGCCTCAAAAATTCTCGCTCCCATTCAAGAGCCGCCTTTTTTGTTTCAAACCCCCGCTTCATTTTCTTTTCACGAACACCTTTCCAATTCGTACAGTAAAACGAAGCATACCATTTTCCTGTTTTCTTGTCTTTGTACGCCGGCATTTTTTACATCTCCTTTCCGTAATGCCTTGAATAAAGCTTTTCCGCAAAATATTCACGGTTAAGTCTTCCGTTGATTACAAGATAGCCTTTTGCTTTCAGTTCCTCATTCAGCTCTTTAATTAATTTATAAGCATAGGCTTGAGAAACTCCAAGCTCTTTGGCTACTTCATCCGCTCGCATAAATAATTTGTTATCCATTGTTAGCCTCCTTTGATTGACATCGAACTATACTTAAAAGTTTAGTCTGCATTTTGTATTATACTAAACTTTTCTGTGTAAGTCAATAGTTTTTCTGAATTTTTTTTATTTTTTTCAAATTACTCATTTGCTCTTGATTTTTTGCAAATTATATGATATACTAAATTAAGAAGTTTAATTTATGAGGTGTACTGTTATGGCTATCGGTCAAAGAATAAAATTTTTCCGCAATTTACGCAATTTTACCCAAAAGGAATTGGGTTTAAAGCTCGGCTTTCCCAAGAACGCCGCTGATGTGCGTGTTGCTCAATATGAATCGGAAACAAGAATACCGAAAGATGATTTAATAAATGCTTTCGCACACTTGCTCAATGTTTCTCCAAAGGCATTAAATGTGCCGGATATTGATTCATATATCGGCTTAATGCACACGCTGTTTGCACTTGAGGACACATACGGCTTTAAGATAAACAAACTTGACGGTCAGCTTTGCATTACCCTTGATACCAACAACAAGTCTTTTACAACCTTGTTTGACAATCTTAATTCTTGGCAATCCGAATACCAAAAGCTGTTAAACGGAGAAATAACGCAGGAAGAATACGACCAATGGAGATATACTTATCCAAAAATTCAAGCAGAGCGTTTTAAAGAGGATATCGACAAGCTCCGTACCAAAAAGAAAAAATCAGACTAAACACAAAAATACCACCGAAAACTTTGCTGTTTCCGATGGTATTTTTTAATCAATTACTATCGTCTGCAATAATTAAATAGTATCAAATTAGTATCATTGCAGTTTTTTAAGTCTTGAAAAGCCTTATTTTATGCGACTTTCAAGCATTTTGTTTATTACTCCCACTCAATAGTTGCAGGTGGTTTTGAAGTTATATCATAGACAAGTCTATTAACGTGTTTTACTTCGTTTACGATACGATTTGATGCTTTTTCTAGGACATCGAAAGGTATTCTTGCCCAATCGGCTGTCATAAAGTCGGTTGTGGTTACGGCTCTTAAAGCAAGGGTATAATCATATGTTCTGCCGTCACCCATAACGCCAACGCTACGCATATCTGTAATAACGGCAAAATACTGGTTTATATCTCTTTCAAGACCTGCATTTGCGATTTCTTCTCTGAATATAGCGTCTGCGTCACGCAAAATTTCAAGTTTATCTTCTGTAATTTCGCCTATAACTCTTACGGCCAGTCCCGGTCCCGGGAACGGTTGACGCCATACGAATTTTTCAGGCAAACCAAGTTCGATACCAAGCTGACGCACTTCATCCTTAAACAAATCACGAAGCGGTTCAACAATTTCTTTAAAATCAACGTGTTCCGGAAGTCCGCCTACATTATGATGGCTCTTAATAACAGCCGCATCACCTGCACCGCTTTCGATAACGTCCGGATAAATTGTACCTTGAACAAGATAATCAACCTTACCGATTTTCTTAGCTTCCGCCTCGAACACACGGATAAATTCCTCACCTATAATCTTACGCTTCTTTTCGGGTTCTTTTACACCCTCAAGCTTACCTAAAAATCTATCCTGTGCATTTGCTCTGATAAGGTTAATATCAAACTGATTTCTGAAAAGATTTTCAACTTCATCGCCCTCATTTTTACGAAGAAGTCCGTTATCAACGAACACACAAGTAAGCTGCTTGCCTACCGCTTTATGAAGCATAACTGCCGCAACAGATGAATCCACACCACCTGAAAGAGCACACAAAACTTTACCGTCACCAATCTTTTCACGCAAAGCCTGAATTGATTTTTCGGCAAAATCGGACATAAGCCAATCGCCCTTACAACCACAAACGTTAAACAAGAAATTCTTCAACATCTGCTGACCTTGTACAGAATGATTTACTTCCGGGTGATACTGTACCGCATACAATTTCTTTTCTTCATCTTCATAAGCCGCACACGGACAATCGTTAGAATAAGCAGTAATCTTGAAACCTTCCGGAATTTTATCGATATAATCCGTATGGCTCATCCAAACTACTGTATTTTTATCAACATTTTCAAACAACTTACTTTCAGAAGTTGTGATTTCCGTCTTACCGTACTCACTTACAGGAGCAGTATCAACGTGACCGCCAAGAGTATATGCCATAAGCTGACTGCCGTAACAAATACCCAAAATAGGAATACCAAGTTCAAAAATCGCCTTATCGTAGTGTGGTGATTTTTCGTCATACACACTGTTCGGACCGCCAGTAAAAATGATACCTACCGGATTTTTTTCTTTAATCTTCTCGATAGAATTTTTGTATGACATAACCTCGCAATATACGTTACATTCACGCACTCTGCGGGCTATAAGCTGATTATACTGACCGCCGAAGTCAAGTACAATTACTGTTTCATTCTGCATTTTCTTTCCTCCGTTTATTATATTATTTTAATTATATCATTAATCGACACTGTTTTCAATAGCTTTTACAAGTTTTAATGTTCTTTGCACGACCATTCTGTCACAGCTAATTTTATGACAACCGTGCGTTCAAGCACGTTTTCGTTAAATTCATAATCGGATTTACCTGTATAGTGGTGCATGATTTGATTAAGTCCTCTAATTTTAGTGTCCCTGTCTGCCACTATTTTTACCTGTCCCCTACCCATAATGCTTTGATACAAATACGAATGACCGCAAGCAGTATCACTTGTTACAAGCTCATGTTTCGTATATGTTTCAAAACTTATTTCGGGTTGATTATTGATTAGATTAATCTTCTTTCCCTCTGTCGCTCCGTGAAAATACAATATAAGTTTGCCGTTATTATCTTCATATCCGAAGTTCATCGGAACAATATACGCACCTTTATCGTCCACCAACCCTATACGACAGCAGTCACACGATTTCAATATTTCAATCATTTTATTGTAATCCGTAACTTCACGTTCTTTTCTTCGCATAATCACAACCTCAGTTCTTGCTCTCCAAAATTATTGTAACAGGTCCGTCGTTTGTAAGCGACACTTTCATATCCGCACCGAATTCGCCTGTTTCGGTATGTATACCTTGTTCCCTGATATATGCAACAAATTTTTCATACATTTCATTTGCGCTGACAGGCTCCATTGCATTGCCAAAATACGGACGTCTGCCGTGTGAGCAATCGCCGTACAAAGTAAATTGCGATATAACAAGCATACTTCCGCCGACATCTTCAAGACTCAAATTCATTTTATCGTTTTCGTCACTGAAAATACGCAACTTTATAATCTTGTCTGCGATATACTTCATATCTTCTTCAGTATCACCGTTGCCGACACCGAGAAGAACAAGCAAGCCGTCATCTATTTTTCCGTTCACTCTGCCGTCAATTTTAACATCGGCATTCGTTACTCTCTGTACAACCGCTCTCATATGTCATACCCACTTTCTTCTATTATCATTTGCAAGCGTTCCCATTCTTCCATAAGGCTTTCGATTTTGTCCTGCAATTCTGTTATTTTATCGGTTATCTCGCCTGCTTTGACATAATCGGTTGCAATATCGGAATTTTCAAGCTCTTTAGAAAGTTCCTCAACCTCCGATTCCTTATTTGATATTTCGTCCTCAACCTTTGCAAAGCGATTAAGCGTTTTACGTTTTTCCGCCTCCAAACGCTTTTGCTCCTTATAATCAAGGTGACCTGCCGACTCTGTTTTCTGTTCTGTCTTAATCGTTTCGCGTGCCACAAAGCTGTCGTAATCACCGCTGTAACTTTCAACACCGTTCGGTGTCAAATACAAAATTCTGTCGGCAAGTTTATTTATAAAATATCTGTCGTGCGATACCATTATCATAGTACCGTCATAATCGGAAAGTGCATTTTCAAGAGCCTCTCTCGATTCAATGTCAAGATGGTTTGTAGGTTCGTCCATTATAAGCAGATTAACACTCTTAAGCATAAGTTTTACAAGTTCAACTCTCGCTCTCTCGCCACCGGACAACTTATGTATTTCCTTAAACACATCTTCGCCTTTAAACAAAAATACTGCAAGTGCATTTCTGATTTGAGTTTGAGTAAGGTTAGGATATTCGTCCCATACCTCGTCTATAACTGTTTTATCCATATTAAGATTTTCTTGAATTTGATCATAGTATCCTATATGGATATTCGCACCGATTTTATATGAACCTTCCGTCTGCTCATAATCGCCCATTAAAATTTTAAGCAACGTCGTTTTACCGCAGCCGTTCGGACCTAAAAGGAATACCTTTTCGCCCTTTTTAATAAGCATATCAACATTTGAAAACAATCTGTTATTATCAAATGCCATACCCAAACTTTCCGTCTGCACAACGTCTTGTCCGCCGCCTGCACAAGCCTTAAACGTAAACTCCATTTCTTCGGGCGACTGCATAGGTGCATTCAAATCTTTTTCAAGTCTTTCGATAACTTTCATTTTGCTCTCGGCAGTTTTGATATTTTTCTCTCTGCCCCAACGTCTTTGTTGCTCAACAACATTTTCAAGACGCTGAATTTCACGCATTGTGTTATCATAATTTCTCTGTTCGGTCTTTTTGTCAATCTCCCTTTGTGCCATATATGCACTGTAATTTCCGTTATACGAACGGAAACGACCGTTTTCAAGTTCAAAAGTCTTGTTCGTAACTCTGTCAAGGAAATATCTGTCGTGAGATATTACAATAAATGCACCGCTATAATTTCTTAGGAAATCCTCAAGCCATTCAACCGACTCTATATCAAGATGGTTTGTCGGCTCGTCCAAAAGCAACAAATTTGCATCGGACAAAAGAATTTTACCGAGTGCGACACGCGTTTTTTGACCGCCGGACAATTTGTCTACACACAAGTCAAATTCATCTTCCGAAAAGCCCAGTCCCGTAAGTGTGCTTTTAACTTTTGATTTATAATAAAATCCGTCACGTTCGGCAAATGCTTCCTGCAAAGAAGTTTGACGTTTTACAAGCTCGTCGATATTGCCGTTATTATTTTCTATATCGAAACGAATTTCATCAAGCTGATTTTCCATTTCGATTACATCGGCAAACACAGTAAGAGTTTCTTCCCATATACTCTTTTCACTGCCGTTTACGGAATACTGATCAAGGTAACCGACACGCAAGCCTTTATTCTTAAAAATTTCACCCTCATCATAATCCATATCACCTGTGATTATCTTAAAAAGGGTTGATTTTCCCGCACCGTTTACACCGATAAAACCGATTTTATCGTTACTGTCAACATTAAACGATACACTGTCAAAAAGCGTTTCATCAAGAAACATTTTCTTTATATTACTTCCATTAAGCAGTATCATAAATTACTCCTTGTATTTTAGTATTTCAACATATTTTCAACCATTGTCATTATGTCATATCCGTAATTAATATCAGGACACCAACGTCCGCCAAGTTGCTCGACATACTTTACCGTACCTGCCCAAGCTATACTCTTTACAACATAATATCTGTCGTGCGGCTCTCCTACGGGTGCAAGTCCGACATACGCAGCCATATGATTATAATGTGCTCTTACACCGTCCTCAGGTGTTGCAAAAGTTTCGTGATCCTCTGTTTTGTCACCTGTCGGTTTTTTAATTTTTATGCCTGCCCAGTTATTCATTTCAGGCAATACAGCGCCGCCGTAATTTCCGTATGCTGTTTCCTTGCCGGCTTGCGCATACATCACTTCCGGTCTGATTCCGAAAACTTCTCCGTAATACCAATAAATCGGTGCTATATCAATAAATCTTTGGTGTGCCCCTTTTGCCTTTGCCCAAGCCTGTGCCTGTTCAACCGTTACCTGTGCGTTACCTGTGATTGAAGTTTTGTCTGCCGCAGGATTTACCACTCTGTAAAGGAACGTACAAGCCTCCGCTCTTGTAAGCAAATCTTTCGGACGTATATTACCGCTGTCACCAAGCATATACAAATTTGTTACCGCAGTTTCAAGCAAATTTTTATATGCGTCATCAACGCTTTGAGCGTCTTTAAAGCTGTAATTTGTGATTGTATAACTGTCAGCTGCCTTTTGACCGCTTGCTTTTACCAATGACGCCGCAAATTCTTCACGCGTTACATATTCACCGCCGTTAAATAACGAGCCTTTTTTCGGCATATAATCTTGAAATGCCTGTACATATTTATATGACCACTTATTTTTTTCCACATCATTAAATCGAACTGCTGAATTCGATTGTAAATTAAATGTATCTGTAAATATTTTCGCCATTTGTTCTCTTGTAAGATTTCCGCCGAGCATAAGGTCACCTGTTTCGTCACCCGAAATTATATTGTTTTCCAAGCAATATTCAACGCTTTCCTTTGCCCACGGATACTGTTTCTGCCAACCTGCCGCCATAACAGGTGCAGATACCGCCGCACAAATCACTGATGCCGATATTAACGATATTATTTTTTTCATAATAGAATGTTTCCTCATAGAATGTTTCCTCCAAATCGTATATTTTACCAATAATACATTATATATCAAAAACACACCGATTTCAACATCATAGTTAAAATTATTTTGATATATTACCAAAATATATATGTATCATATCTCAATTTACCGAATAAAATACATTTTTAAGGTTATTACTATACACAAAAGGAGTGATATTATGATAGAACAAGATACTGTAAAACTTTTAAGAGAATGTGACGCCGGTATAAAAATGGGCGTGTATTCAATAGAAGAAGTTCTCGGTGATGTAAACAACGGTAATTTCAAGCAAATGCTTGAAAAAGCAAAATCAGACCACCAACAACTTCAAGATGAAATTCAAATACTTCTTGACAAATACCACGACGACGGCAAAGATCCTAATCCTATGGCTAAAGGTATGTCGTGGTTTAAAACGAATATAAAAATTTCTGCCGATTCTTCGGATAATACGATTGCCGACCTTATCACCGACGGCTGTAATATGGGTGTTAAAACATTGCACAAATATCTTAACAAGTACAAAGCCGCCGATGAAAAGTCAAAAGATATTGCTAAAAAACTTATCAATATTGAAGAAGAACTTACCGTTGATATGCGTTCTTATTTATAATTTATTTAGATAAAAACGAAACAAATCTGAACTTTTTATCCATCATATTGCCGATAATGCCGACCGTTTTACCCATAGTAAACGCCGCAAGGACAGTTCCTATTCCCAATCCGTCAAGACGTCCGAGAAATATAAGCGTCATGCCGGCAGTTACTGCCAAACACGTTACGTCAAAAATTATTTTGACTTTTGAATATGAAACGTTTATAATCTCCGATAACTCTCTCGGGAAAAGGTCTGTCGGTATTATCGGTAATTTACATCTGTTTGATAATGCTATGCCTATGCAAAGCAAGAAATAACTTACGACAAAGTATAACACGCACCAACCCAAATCGGTCGGCAAAATGTCTATCCACATTTTATGTACATCAAGCAATTCACTGAATATAAAGCCCACCACAAAGCTGAACAAATATTGCGGAACAAACTTTTTCCTAAGTATCATTAAGCTCAAAACAAGCAATCCTTGAAAAATATATGTCCATGTTCCGAGCGATACTTTCGGAATAACCTCCGAAAACGCATACGGAACACTTGATATAGCCGAAATCCCCGCACCCGAATGTAACATAAGCACAACTCCGAAACTGTTGATTATAACCGCCAACGCAAGTGCCAATTCTCCTCTGAATATATGTAAATTTTCTTTGTCCATTGTGTATCCCTCCATTGTTTTTGCCTTTTATTTACATATAGGTTTTATTGTATCACATATACTTTATTGTTACAATAATATATATCCATATTGATTATAAAAGTATGTAATATCAAGATTTATTTTTCATCTCTTGTGCTTTAACAACAAAATCTTTATAAAAATCGAATTTACAATTCAAATATCTTTTTACCTCTCGAGAATCTCCTGCATATTTTTCAATTCCCAATATATCCAGAGCTGCATACGCACATCCCGAAGCACTTGTACCAATAGAAGTGTAAGTCTCGGACTTTAATTCTTTTATTGAATCAATAATATCATCATCTGTTATATTATACATTACCGCACAAGCAATCGCATTTATTCTATAATGTAATCCGGTACATTTTAACCCCCATAGTATCGCATTTTTATCTCCTAATCGCATTGCTCTGATTTTCTTTTCATCTTCATCTGATATTATTTTATTATTTTCCATAAAGTTTCTGATACTCCTTACCTAAATATACAGTTTTTAACCTATAGTACAACAATTATTTTTAGTGTACTTTATTAATAACAGTGCCATTTGCATTGTTTGCATATCTCTTTAAAATTTTCTTTTGCTTTATACTTTTTAGGTAAACATGACATTTTGAAACAACCGTCAATAATATCTCTATTTTCAATACAATCTATATCCTCTATAATTTCGTCAACCAGAGGACAAAACACCTCTGTAACAATGTTTTCCTCATTATATTCCATATTCATTACTCCCAATATTTTTATATACAAATTCTTTAATTAACTTAATAAATTTTTTCATAAAGTAACCTTTACATTTTTAATTTTAACATTTCGTATCGCATTTTCATCAAAGCCGTTTACTTTTGTTTTAATCTGTAAATTTTCAAAAGCAAAATCTGACAATATATATTGACTTTCATCTGTCTTGACATCGAAAAACGTATTACACTCACATTCGCAATTTTTCATTACAACATTATCCGCATAAGAAAGCGGTATATCTTCCCTATCTTTCAAATCGTAAAACTGCGTCCACGGGTTTATATTAATAAAACTATCAATTTTACCGTTTATATCTTCAACACTGATATATTCATAATGCTGAGGTGTATCAGGACGCATTTTAAGCCACAACAAATTTTTACCCTCTTTAATATTTATTCTTCTTAAAATTATATTTTTATTATGTACAGATTCCGAACCGCAAGTTAGGCAACCGTGACAGAAACCGTATGTACAATCTTCGATTAAAATACGTTCGTTAGAGCCGTTTTCGGATAACTTATCCGCCCAAGGACCTTTTCCACCTTTCAGTACCACCGAATCATCATTAACTTCAAGATAACAATTTTTAACCAAAACATCTGTACACACGTCTATATCAACAGCGTCTGTACTCGGTGCTTTAATCGGCTTTGCCGGTGAAAATATATTGCAGTTTATATACTTGACGTGATGACATTTGTATATATGAGTAGTCCAATAGTGAGAATTTTGCAAGTGCAAATCGGCTATTGTGACATTACTGCTGTTTGATATGTAAACAAGTCTTGGACGCTGCTCGTCCTTGTTGGTACAGTTTGGATTCCATTCGCGTCTCAGCCAAAACGCTCTCCATGATTTCAAACCGTTTCCGTCTATTGTACCTTTTCCGCACATTTTAAAACCGTCAACATTATCTGCATTAATCAACGCAGCAAAATACGGACACGTTTCACCCTCCATACGAGTTTGCATGATCGGATAATCGTAAATATCATCACTGCCCTTTAACACTCCGCCGTCCTCAATATAAAGATTTACCCCTTGTTTGAAAAACAACGCACCCGTAAGATATGTTCCTTTCGGAACTACAATCACTCCGCCGCCGTTTTCATATGCTCTGTCAATCAAATTCTGTATTTCTTTCGTATGTATCTTGCCGTCATCAAGGACATTGTTATCGGTTAATACATATTGCTTACCCAAATCACTTAATTCGGGTATATTTATATCGTAAAACCACTTATCTATAACAGTTCCGTCAGGGAAAATTTCTTGTTTATCCATATTAATTCTCCTATTTTTTTATTTAATTAAATTATATCACGTTACTTTGCATTTTACCATATGTTTTGCTTGTTTTTCACTTGCATAATATGATACAGTAAAATAAATTTTTATAATATTGAAACTTTTTATATATTTTCTGTGTATATAATAGCGTACACATCAAAAAATAGTGCTATTTTTTACAACGAGAGGAGGCTTATATTTTGATTGATGAACAAAAACTTTTACATAATCTCAAAAAGCGAAATCGTAACAGCTTAGATGACATTATAAAAATATACACGCCGTATATAAGCGTGATTGTTTATAATACAGTCGGCTGTAAATTATCAAAAGAAGATATGGAAGAAATCGTTTCCGATACATTTTTTCTTTTATGGCAAAACTCTTTAAATATTGATGAAACCAAAGGCAATATGCGTTCATATTTAGCAACTATTGCCCGAAACACATCAAAGAATAAACTTCGCAAATATCATTCAAATGAAGTTCTGAATGAGCAAATTATATCAAGCGATTTAACACCTCAAGACAATATAATAAAAGCAGAAAACAGTCAATTTTTAACCGAACTGATTACATCACTCGGCGAGCCTGACAGTGAAATATTTTTCAGATATTATTACTACAACGAAAAAATTAAAACAATTTCAAAAGCAATGAATATTTCCCTGTCGACAGTCAAAACAAAACTGTATCGCGGTAAACAAAAATTAAAAAACACTATTATAAAAAGGAGGGCTAATGATGAATAAACATTTAGCTAAATTACAAAAAGAATTAGATATTTCAGATACTCATAATATGCCGAGTACGGATATTATTCTGAAAAACGTAAACAACAAAATCAATGTTTCTCCTGAAGAAAGGAAGATTTATATGAAAAGAAAATATTTAAAAATAACATCAATCGCCGCCGTTATATGCGCACTTGCGGTTACAACCGCATTTGCGGCTGATTCAATCAGCGGTAAAATCGGCGAAATTATATCATATTTCCAAAATGACAATGCTGTCGAAATGACAAGTCTTGAACAGCTTGCAAATTTTAACGACTCAATCGGAAAAAGCATATCAAAGGACGGTTACACACTTACTCTCGACAACGTAGCCGCTGATGATAACTTTGTTCATGTATTTTATACAGTTACTTCTGAAAATGAGCCTTTTTACAATAACTCTGACAATAACGCACCTATTTGGAGCAACAGTTTAAATGTTTCGGCAGACATTCAATGTGTTATAAACGGCAAGCTATCAGACGTAAGTAACAACAATCACGAAAGCGGATATTTTGTTGACCAACATACATATAAATGTGCGGAAAAATACAATGTGTCAGGATATAATATTCCGAATAAATTCAATCTTGAATTGTTTGCATTTATATCAAAAGCAGATACTTCCGAAGAAAATTTTCCTGTCGCATTTACCAAATTGTTGAACGGTCAATATGACGGTATAACCGATGACGATAAAAACTCAGTGTGGTACATTTCAACCGATATTGACAAATCAAAAGTCAAGGTTAGTAGTATAACAAAAGACATAAATTTAAAATTGCCTAATTCTGACGCTACTGTTGAAAAAGCCGTATTTTCACCATTCGGCAATCAGCTTGTGATTTCAACCCCATCAACAGGTGATCCTGATAATGTCATCGCAAATATTGACAGTTTTGCTTTGTATGACGAAAACGATACTTGCCTTGATATTTTAAACTCTGATTTAAGTGTAAATGGTGACGGAAGTTCACGAAATTCACTTGAATTTCTTAAAGCAAACAAGGATACAAAACAGTTAAAATTCGTACCTGTTAAATACTCATACAATACAGAAGATTGCGATACAATATTTAACAGTGTCGGAACATATCCTATTGAATACAAAATTAACGACTATGGCAAAGTGATTGTAACCGGTATCAGAATTACAGACGGTGAAATTGACATTGATTATTACAAAGACGGTTTTGTTCCATATGATCCTGCGTTTGTTCTTCAAAATGACAACGGCGAAAATGCCGAACCGGGCGATAAATTCAGCTCAACATTATACACCGATGTAAATTACGAAACTAACAGCTATACTGCAAGATATGTATTTGAAGCATATGACGATAACGGTAAACTATTACCGATACCCGAAAGTTCAAAAGCAGACGCTCTAAAACAGCAATTTACAAAACTCGGTGTTGTTAAAACAGATTACTACACTCTTGATTTTGACAGTGCCGTAACAGTTAATCTAAAATAGTTAAAAAGGTGTCAAGCCCAAGTGAACATAATTTCAAAAAACTGACAACAAAAAAGAGCCTCCTATGGTAAAATGAAACCATAGGAGGCAATTTTATGTCAAGAAGTTATCGTCATATACAAAAATGTAACAAAGAAATTATTGAATTAAAGCATAACGGCTGTCCGGTTAGACAAATATGTGAAAAATTTGGATTTAGCAAAAATACTACTCTATATTATTTTGAATGTTCATTACAGAATACACGGCAAGAAAATAAGAGGGAGAGAAGAAATCTTATTAGGGGTAACAAGTAGACCGTATATTCTGAAATCAACAATCCGAGTGTGAGAAAAAGTCTGTAAAAAATAATCCTTCTATGATAGAATATAAATAAATCATAGGAGGAATTTTTTTATGGCAAG
>OLPE01000079.1_pt1 | contig 105896 bp, 98 predicted proteins | sample 1671901 | NCBI WGS metagenome assembly OLPE01 (sample SAMEA3136624, study PRJEB25190) | human gut metagenome | biome: human gut; feature: human-associated habitat; material: faeces | place: Austria | collected 2013 | reverse complement strand
TGACTTCAATGCAGGGTATTCCGACAACGGTATCTGTTTCAAGTGCATTTTTACAAAAATGCATGAATGATCCGGAAAAAGCAAAGTATTTGGAGGAAAACTTAGCAGCCATTCCGGATTGTACAAAAGATACGATTAATGGATGTTTGGGCACTGTGACAAATCAGAGTTATATGATTGATGCAAACGGAAATATTATAGAGACAGCATCTTGTACAAATGATCCAGATGGGAAAATAGCGAAAGAGAATGCTGAACGAAAGGCAAAAGAGAACAGAGAAAAAGAGGAAAAGATAAAAGAAAAAAGAGCTGCTAAAAAAGCAGAGGAAGAAAAAGCTGCAAAGCAACGTGCAGAAAAATCGGCAGAAAGAAAAGAAACGGGTGATTATACCTTATCCATAACTGGTAATGATGTAAAAAGTATGACACAGAGCCTTGTAGCAGAATCTGTGAGTATTTCTGCACCTGATAGATCAAGTTTTGATATTAAGGCATAAGAGGATTTGATAAAAGAAAAATATCTAATTGGTGCATAGGATGGCATCACCAGAGAGTAGAGTGGCAGAAAGTCAGTAGATATAAAGTTATAGATAGATTTATTTATGAACCGTGAGGTGGATTTATGGGAATCTCTTTCTCAAATATAGGAACAGTTGGAAGGGAACAGTTAATTACTTCTGGTAGTAATGGAGAACCAAACTGGTCTTATATTCCATCGAAAGGAAAAAGTACAAGAACGCAGACTGAATTTGTGAGTGAGATTAAGAAACTGGCACAAAAGGCTGCCAATGCTACTGATAAGACAGAACAAGATGCTATTTCAAGGCAGCTATTGCAGTTAAGGGCAGAATATTTGTCAGAGGTTGCACCGGATAGAAAGCAGTTATACCAACAGGCAAAAAGTGCAATGAAAAATCAAAATGCCAATCCAAAATGTAAAGGGATCGGAGAATTAACCTTACTGGATTTTTTGGAACAGGCAGAGGGAAAAAATCAGAATCTTGCGGACAAGCAGATTGCATTGGCAGGAGGCGGAACATTAAAATTCACTATTTTAACATCAGGTGGTTATGGTGTTCAAATTCAGAGTCAGGGTGTGAATGTATTGTTGAATACCGGTGCCGGCTGGGGGTATGAAATGACTCCGGCAGAACTTACAAAAAAAGATGAATTCTATAGCAAAAATGGCTGGTGTTGAGGAAAAAGATATTGACAGGCTTTTAGCCAATCCACCAGAAAAAGTTGAAATCGAAGTAAAATATAAAATTGCTGTGACTGTTATGGAACTGCGATTTTGGCTAAAGGATTGTGAGTTACCTGTATAATTGTGAGGGCACTTAACGGTGAAATTTATTTCTTGGAGATTTATGACGATATATACCATATAACATTGAGTTAATTCTAAACGGATTTTGAATTTATTTACAAGGAGGTTTTTATATGGCAATGAATATCAGCGGATTAGGTAACACGTATAATGGCATCAATACAAATAGCAAACAATATAAGGCTTTGAAAGAAAAAGGCTGGTTAGAAGGAGTAATTCAGAATGAAGCCATGATGTCTCCAGAAGAAAAAATGATATATGAAACATTCGGTGGAAGAGATACCATTATTAATAATCTGATGAAGCAATTTGATTCAGAAGGTGATTTGCTGAATGCAAATGGAGTGGCAGGAATGGATGTTACCGGCAAAGGTACATCGTGGCAGCAACTCACAAGTGTATCTGAGGAATATCGTCAAAAGATGTTTGATAATGTGAAGAAGGAATTTATTCAGGAAAATGGTCTTTCAAATGGTGATACAACGAAGCGTTCAGATATTTTCAAAGATTATCAGTTAAGTGTAAGCAAAGACAAACGGCTAAGTGGCACATGGACTTTAGAGCAATACGAAGGACAGTATAGAGCCGCTATGTATGCAGCAGTGAAATCAGCTAATCCAAATTGGAAACCGGGACAAAAGTTTGATACAAGCATTCTTGATAATGTCACAAGAGAATCAGTGGAATCTACTCTTGTCAAAAATGGTAATAGGTTAGTTCGCAATTCTATTGATGTATCAGTATAAAATTAGGAGATTTAGATAATAACACAAGGGAAGAAGTTGAAAACTTTTCAAAACTTCTGGTAACTCTTTGAAATACATATCAATAGATACGATAATATAAATTATGTTTGTATTTGTTGATAATATCGGAAAAATTGTAAATTTATTTTCTATGTGAATTTTCATTTTTGTAGGGCTGGCATTAGACCAGCCCTTGATTTCATTATAATGGATAAAAAGATATTGAATATATGCACGGTAAAATGACTATTCTCAATAACGATGTTGAAAAAAGTAACGTTAGTGCTGTTGAAAAAATCACCATAGTTCTAATGAATCTTCTGCATCAACCCATATCTGCATTGTTCCATCAAGATATAATTTTGCATATTCCAGCGGTTTATCAATAGCAAGTGCATTTAATGCACAATCTGATCCGGGTGTTGTTTTTAAATTCTTTTCTGTTTCCCACAGTCAATGCGGAGCATATAGCCAGCACTGGTATATACATCAATGCTGTTTCTGTGTGGATTGTATTCTGCAAATATCGTTCTCATCGTATCAAATCTCTTAAAACAGGTGAAATCTCAATTGGAATTTATGGAGATGACAGAACATTTAAAAATGACTTGGCGAGCAATTATGCAAGATAAAAACCATCATATAATTGTCAAAAAACTAGATGGAAAAATAGTTTCTTCTTGTGTTTGTGTGATTATTCCTAATTTGACAAGAAACATAAGACCATATGCGTTTATTGAAAATGTTGTCACACATTCAGATTATCGTGGAAAAGGATATGCAACGGAGTGCTTAAATTACGCAAAACAAATAGCAGAGAACACAAATTGTTATAAAATGATGCTGCTTACAGGTTCAAAGAAAAAAGAAATATTGAACTTTTATGGGAATGCGAGATATAACAGTACAGATAAAACAGCGTTTATTCAATGGCTTGAATAATACAAGTTCCAATTTGTGGAGAAAAAATTATTATGATCAGAGCATTACAGAAAGCAGATATAGATAGCGTCACTGATATATGGTTGGATACCAATCTAAAAGCACATGATTCTATTCCGACCCAATACTGGAATAGTAATTATGATTTAGTGAAATAATAGTTTTCACAACCGAATCCTTGACAAAGTCCAAAAGGGAGTTGTAAAATACGGATGTGCGTGGAAAAGGACTAGTACGGACGTGCGAAGTTACAGAGAAGAGATCAAACGCTGAGAGATCTCACTTTTTTATCCCCGGAACCTGCCTTGGAGCATTCAGATGAAAGTCTGGCGTAGAACCGGCGTTAACGGTGAAAGAGTGAACGCAATGCGTTAAACTGGGTGGTACCGCCGGAAGCTTTTCGGTCCCTGTAGGCAGGGAGGAAAGCTCCCGGCGTTTTAAGTTAGAAATGTAAGGAGAAAGAAAATGGCAAAGGATAAGAAATTAGTAGAAGCGATCACATCCATGGACACTGACTTCGCACAGTGGTATACCGATGTAGTAAAAAAGGCAGAACTGATCGCCTATTCATCCGTAAAAGGATGTATGATCATCAAACCGGCAGGCTATGCGATCTGGGAAAATATCCAGAAAGAGTTAGACCGCAGATTCAAAGAGACAGGTGTGGAAAATGTCTACATGCCAATGTTCATACCGGAGAGCCTGCTCCAGAAAGAAAAAGACCATGTAGAGGGCTTTGCACCGGAAGTTGCATGGGTAACACATGGAGGATTGAGCGAGTTACAGGAAAGACTCTGTGTCAGACCGACTTCAGAGACCCTGTTCTGTGATTTTTATAAAGATGACATCCAGTCCTACCGTGACCTGCCAAAACTGTATAACCAGTGGTGTTCCGTGGTAAGATGGGAAAAAGAGACAAGACCGTTTTTACGTTCCAGAGAATTTTTATGGCAGGAAGGCCATACGGCACATGCAACAGCAGAAGAGGCAGAAGAGAGAACCGTTCAGATGTTAAATGTCTATGCGGATTTCTGTGAGGAAGTCTTAGCGATGCCGGTCATCCGTGGTAGAAAGACAGAAAAAGAAAAATTTGCAGGAGCAGAGGCAACGTATACGATCGAAGCATTGATGCATGACGGAAAAGCACTGCAGTCCGGTACCAGCCATAACTTTGGCGATGGATTTGCAAAAGCATTTGGAATCCAGTATACCGATAAGAATAATAAATTACAGTATGTACATCAGACATCCTGGGGAATGACCACCCGTCTGATCGGTGCGATCATCATGGTACATGGAGATGACTCAGGTCTGGTGCTTCCACCTAGAATTGCACCGGTACAGACCATGGTAATTCCGATCCAGCAGCACAAAGAGGGTGTTTTAGAAAAAGCACAGGAAGTAAAAGAAGGCTTAGTGCAGGCAGGAATCGCAGCCGGATTAGACGACAGTGACAAGAGTCCGGGATGGAAATTCTCCGAACAGGAAATGCGTGGAATCCCGGTTCGTGTAGAATTAGGACCAAAAGACATCGAGGCAGGAAAATGCGTACTGGTACGTCGCGACACCAGAGAAAAGACAGAGTGTGCGATTGAGGATGTGGCACAGACTGTAAAAGAATTATTAGAAACGATCCAAAGAGAAATGTTTGAACGTGCGAAAGCACATCGTGATTCCCACATTTCCGATGCACATGACTATGCAGAATTTAAGAGAGCCGTAGAAAATAAACCGGGATTTATCCGCGGAATGTGGTGCGGCGATCAGGCATGTGAGGACAAGATCAAAGAAGAGACAACAGCAACTTCCCGTTGTATGCCGTTTGAAGATCAGGAGCATATCGCAGATACCTGTGTCTGCTGTGGAAAACCGGCACACAAACTGGTATACTGGGGAAAAGCATATTAAAATTTGTAATGCTATGCAATGACGCAATGTAATAGAAAGGAATCGTATGAGGATACAGCTTCCCGTTAAAGTAGACAACATCATAAAGACGCTTGAAGCAGCAGGCTATGAAGCATTTGCGGTTGGCGGCTGTATCCGGGACAGTGTCCTTGGAAGAACGCCGCAGGACTGGGATATTACCACTTCGGCAAAGCCGCAGGATGTAAAACGGCTGTTTTCACATACGATCGATACCGGAATCCAACATGGAACCGTAACGGTCATGTTAGAGCATGAAGGCTTTGAAGTAACGACTTATCGGATCGACGGCGAATATGAAGATGCCCGTCATCCGAAAGAAGTTACTTATACGGTGAATTTATTAGAGGATTTAAAACGCCGGGATTTTACGATCAATGCCATGGCGTACAATGAGAGCCGTGGGCTGGTGGATGCCTTTGACGGAATGGGTGATCTGCAAAAAAAAGTGATCCGCTGCGTGGGAAATCCAAAAGAGCGTTTTACGGAGGATGCATTGCGGATGCTTCGGGCATTGCGGTTTGCAGCACAGCTTGGTTTTGAAGTGGAAGAACAGACCTTTGCGGCGATCCGGGAACTGGCACAGACGATTGAAAAGATCAGTGCAGAGAGGATACAGACAGAACTGGTCAAACTGCTGACTTCAGATCATCCGGAACTGATCCGGGAAGTCTATACAAGCGGGATCTCCGATGTGATACTGCCGGAGTTTTCCGTATTGATGCAGACAGAGCAGAACAATCCGCATCACTGTTATACGGTGGGAGAGCATACGATCCATGTGGTACAGCAGGTAGAGAATCAAAAAGTCCTGCGTCTGGCGGCGCTGTTTCACGATATTGCAAAGCCGGTATGCAAGACAACGGATGAGACAGGAGTCGATCATTTTTACGGACATCCGAAAGAAGGTGCAAAGATGGCACATCGCATTTTCCGAAGGTTAAAATTTGATGTGGACACGATGCAAAAAGTCTGCGGACTGGTGGAATGGCATGACGACAATCCGAACCTGACACCGGCAGGGATACGAAAAGCCATATACCGTGTAGGTGAAGAACGATATCCGGATCTGTTCGCATTAAAACGTGCGGATGTATTATCACAGAGCGGCTACCGCAGAGAAGAAAAGTTAGCATATATTCAGAGTTATCAGAAGCTCTATGAAGAGATCATAGAGCAAAAGGATTGTCTGAGTTTAAAGAAACTTGCTGTCAACGGCAGGGATCTGATGGATCTAGGGATCAAACCGGGAAAAGAAATCGGTCAGATCTTACAGAAATTATTAGAAGAAGTCTTAGAAGAACCGGATAAAAACCAAAAAGAATATTTACTCGAACGGGTAAAACAGACATATCAATAACCCCTTTTTCATATGATAGAGAGACACAGAATTGCTGTGAATTGTCATGTGGAGGGGTTTTTGTGTATTATAAAGAAGAAACATTGTTTGAACAGTACCCGCTGGAACTGACAGATACATATAAAGGGCGTGGAGCTGTTTTTGCAATGACAGATATCGGGAGAGTTTATCTCAAAGAGTATTCCGGTTCCGCAGTAAAAGCGGAGTTTTTAGCAAAGTTATTAGAGTGCGTGAATGAACAGGGAATCCATACGGAAACGGTCGTGCGGACTACGGAAGGGGAATGTCTTGCAAAAGACCCGGACGGAGTGTCCTACCTGTTGCGAAAATGGTGTGAAGGAAGGGAATGTAATACGGCAAGCTGGGATGAAATCTTACGTTCGGCAGATATTTTAGCCTCCCTTCATGGAGCGATGAACCAAATGGAACATTCGTTAACAGAGGTGCTGGATACGGATGCCGGACGACTGTTGCGTACATACGAGAAGCATACCAGAGAGCTTCGGACGGTCAGAAATTATACCAGAGGGCGGAAAAACAAGAGCGAATTTGAAAAAGAGTTCTTAGGACTTTACCCGAAATTTGAGGAGCAGGCATCTGAAATATTAGAAAGTCTGAGAGAACAGGAAGGGAAAAAAGAGGGCATGGGAATCTGCCATGGGGACTTTAACCAGCACAATATCGTGTTCCGGTCAGAATATGCAGCCGTGATCAGTTTTGACAATATCTGCTATGATGTGCAGATTGGGGATCTTGCAAGATTTATGCGTAAGATTTTAGAAAAAAACAACTGGAATATGGGACTGGGTATGGAAATGATACGGGCATACAGCGACAAAAAAGCAATGTCTCCATATGAGACAAAACAGCTTTATTTGCGGCTTGCCTATCCGGAAAAGTTCTGGAAGATCGCGAATCATTACTATAATGCAAATAAAGCGTGGGGATTTGGGCGTTATTTAGAGAAGTTAGAAAAGATCAAAGCGGAAGAAGAAAACAGGGAACAGTTTTTAGCGTATATGAAGCATTTTGCCTATTCCTAAAAGTGTATTCCGTAACAAACAATATTGGCATTTCCTAGGGAATCATGTATAATAAAATTTAGATGAGGTGACCTATGAAATACAGGAGAAAACACGGAATCATTTTCGTGACGATTCTTATCGGAATGCTTCTGACGGCAGGCTGCGGCAAGGCAAAAGAGAGCAATGTCACAGTTGGAAATAAAGTTCCGCAACTGGATACATCGACAGAAACATCCAAGAAAAAAACAAAAGGATCGGATAAAAAACAAGAATCAGAAGAAAAAACAGAAGAAAAGAAAGACGTCTATATCGTCTATCGGATAGATGATGAGACACAGACCATACGCCTTCAGAAAGTAAAAAACGGAAAATTTTCCGAGTATGGGATTTCGGATGCGACTGCATACAGAGACAAATACGGAGAGTTTACCAGTGAAGGAAATATTACAGAAGGCAGTCCGGTCCAGATCGGAACAGCCAATCAGGAAGGCAAACTTTCCTATATACAGCAGTCAGATCAGGTGTGGGAGCAGGATAACGTCGGGAAATTCTCGATAGATGAAGAGAAGAACATGATCGTGATCGGAAAAACCAAATATTATTATGATGATTCACTGTTGGTTTTTTTAGATGGTGAGCAGATATCTTTAGACACGATCACCGGAAATGATAAGCTGCGGGTTGCCGGAATGGATAAAAAGATCATCTCGGTCAATGTCACCAGTGGTCACGGTTTCATTGTGCTGACACATACGGATCTATTTGAAGGCGGAAGTATCAGCATTGGCGGGAAGCACATCTATAAGATAGAAAAAGATATGAATGTGGAGATCCCGGAGGGAACCTATCAGGTAACCGCCGCAAATGACGGATATGGAGATACAAAAGAGGTAACCGTCAAAAGGAATGAGACAACGGTTCTGAATTTGGATGAATATAAGGGTGAAGGCCCGAAGATGGGTAAGGTCAAATTTATCCTTCAGCCGGAAGGAACGCAGTTGTCCATCGATGGAAAAGCAGCAGATGTTTCACAGCCGGTAGAGTTGAAGTATGGAACGCACAAGCTGACGGTAACTTCAGAGAAATATGGAACACTTACCAGAAAGCTGGTAGTCGGTTCCGCAGAATCCGAGATCACCATTAATATGGGTACGGAAGCGAAGAAGGACAAAGAGGCAGAGGAGAAGAAATCATCGACAACAACCAATTCCTCGTCCACAGGAACGAATTCTTCCACAACGAACTCATTGAAAAATAAGAAGTCGAGCAGTTCTGCAAACAGTTCCACAGGAACGACTTCCACGAAGAAGAACAGTACGGGAAGCACCGGAAGTTCGACAAAGAAGAGTACTTCTGAAAACAGCGGAAGTACGACAAAAAAGAGTACAGGCACAGCAGGTACTTCGAGTACATCTACGGATAATAACAGTTTAAAACAGATCAGCGATTTTATATCCACAATACTGGATTAAAATAAAAAATGCACAGGAGGAATGAACATGGGTTATAAAGAAATGTATCAAAGCTGGCTTGACAATCCTTATTTTGACGAGGATACGAAAGCAGAACTAAAGAGTATTGCGGGAGATGACAAAGAGATTGAAGACCGGTTCTATACAGAGCTGGAGTTTGGTACCGCAGGTTTAAGAGGCGTGATCGGAGCAGGAATGAACCGTATGAACATTTATACGGTCCGTAAAGCAACGCAGGGACTTGCAAACTACATTAAAAAAGTCGGAAAAGAAGCACAGGGCGTTGCCATTGCTTTTGATTCAAGAAGAATGTCACCGGAGTTTGCAGACGAAGCAGCACTTTGCCTTGCGGCAAATGGAATCAAGGCATATGTATTTGAATCCTTAAGACCGACCCCGGAGCTTTCGTATGCAGTCAGAAAACTCGGATGTACCGCAGGAATCAATATTACGGCAAGCCACAATCCGCCGGAGTATAACGGATATAAAGTATATTGGGAAGATGGCGCACAGATTACCCCGCCACATGATAAAGGAATCATGGATGAGGTAAAGGCAGTGACCGATTTTGCAACAGTAAAGACCATGGAAAAAGAGGAGGCAAAAAAAGCAGGACTCTATGAAGTGATCGGAGCAGCCATTGATGATGCGTATATTGCAGAGCTGAAAAAACTGGTCGTACATCAGGATGCGATCAATCAGGTAAAAGATACACTTAAGATTGTATACACACCGCTTCACGGAACCGGTAATATCCCGGTCAGAAGAGTCTTAAAAGAGCTTGGATTCCAGAATGTGTATGTAGTACCGGAGCAGGAAAAACCGGATGGCGAATTCCCAACCGTAAGCTATCCGAATCCGGAGGCAGAAGAAGCGTTTGTATTAGGACTTGCCATGGCAAAGAAGTTAGATGCAGACTTAGTGCTCGCAACAGACCCGGATGCAGACCGTCTTGGTGTATATGTAAAGGATTCTAAGACCGGAGAATACCACTCACTGACAGGAAATATGTCCGGATGTCTGATCGGAGATTATGTGATCGGTCAGAGAAAAGAGAGAGAGGGACTGCCAAAGGACGGAGCATTTATCAAATCTATTGTATCTACTAACATGGCAGATGCAATCGCAAAATATTACGGTATACAGCTTGTAGAAGTTTTAACAGGATTCAAATTCATCGGACAGAAGATGTTAGAATTTGAAACAAAAGGCACCGGAACCTATTTATTCGGTATGGAAGAAAGCTACGGCTGCCTGACCGGAACTTATGCAAGAGATAAAGATGCAGTAGTAGCTTCCATGACTCTGTGTGAGGCAGCAGCGTACTATAAGACACAGGGTAAGACCTTATGGGATGCCATGATTGATATGTATGAGAAATACGGCTACTACAAAGACGATGTAAAAGCCATTACGTTAAAAGGTATCGAAGGACTTGAAAAGATCCAGACCATTTTAGAGACACTTCGTGCAGATGCACCAAAGGAAATCGGTGGTTACAAGGTATTAAAAGTCAGAGATTATAAAAAAGATACCATTACGGATTTAGCAGACGGTAAGGTGACTCCGACCGGTCTGCCGGTATCCAATGTACTCTATTATGAGTTAGAAGATGATGCATGGGTATGCGTTCGTCCTTCCGGAACAGAGCCAAAAGTAAAGTTCTACTACGGAATCAAAGGAACCTCTTTAGAGGAGGCAGATGCGAAATCAGAAAGTCTTGGAAAAGAAGTCCTTGCAATGATAGAAAAAATGCTCTAATTCCCTATAAAATGGGTAAATTTTCTTGACAACCTGCACAAAAACAAGTATAAATATATTTGTAGGTAATTTGGGAAAAAATCTCGAAGATAGAATTTAGAGGAGGACATATTAAAATGAACAAGACAGAATTAGTTGCAGCAATGGCTGACAAAACAGAATTATCTAAAAAAGATGCAGAGGCAGCTTTAAAAGCATTCACAGATGTAGTTGCAGAAGAATTAAAGAAAGGTGAGAAGATCCAGTTAGTTGGCTTTGGTACATTTGAAGTATCTGAGAGAGCAGAGAGAACAGGAAGAAATCCTCAGACCGGAAAAGAGATGGTAATTCCTGCTTCTAAAGCACCAAAATTCAAAGCTGGTAAAGCATTAAAAGACATGATCAATGCTTAATCATCGGAATTTTACTGATTGATATAAAATGGCTCAAAACCGGTTTCGGTTTTGAGCTTTTTTTGGAGGAAAAGATGAGATTAGACAAATTTTTAAAAGTTTCCCGTCTGATAAAACGAAGAACCGTTGCAAATGAGGCGTGTGATGCAGGAAGAGTATCGGTAAACGGCAAAACAGCGAAAGCATCGGTCAATGTAAAGCCGGGGGACATCATAGAGATCCAGTTTGGACAAAAAAACGTCAAGGTAGAAGTGGTAAGCCTTGCAGAAAGTACGAAAAAAGAAGACGCAAAAGATATGTTCCGTTATCTGTAAAAAAGGAATAAACACAGTTCTTCCTAATATAATGTAAAGAGGACATCCGTTCTCAGATTAGGAGGAAATATGATGGAAGAACGCAGTGCTGCAAAATCACATAAAATCATTCTTGGCAATCGCAGAACCGGAAATTTTACCGGAGTACGGGATGTGATCTCTTTTGACCCAAAGGAAATTCTTTTAGAGACAGAAATGGGAATGCTTCAGATCAAAGGCGAGGACCTCCACGTCAGCCGCCTGACACTTGACAAGGGCGAGGTGGACGTTCAGGGGCTCGTGACCAGCATGGTCTATTCTGAGGTAGAGAACTATGGTAAAAAAGCAGAAAACTTCTTAGGAAAACTGTTCCGATGATCGCGGTCAGTGAAGGAATCCATCAGGAACTGATCTTTTTACTGATCTCGGTTGCCTTAGGCGAAGGACTGATCATACTCTATGATATCTTTCGGATATTCCGACAGGTCATCCCACACGGAGTCATTTGGACAGCCATAGAAGATGTCTGCTATTGGGTGGTCTGCGCCCTGTTGGTCTTTGGCATGGTATTTCGTACCAACGATGGACTGGTGCGGGGATTTTCCATTGGCGGGATTCTTTTGGGAATGTTGTTTTACAATCATTTTGTCAGTCCTTTTTTTGTAAAATATCTCTCCCTGTTTTTCAGGAAAATTATGGTTATTTTAAAAAAGGGATTGAAAAAAATAGTGCAGGCAGTTAAAATTGTATTATACAGACTTTAAAGAATCTTAAGAAACTTTAAGTTGGGAGAAGATAGTATGGCGGGCAGACGCAGAAAAAAAAGAAAGCAGAACGGAAATGGAAAGATATGGATTTCCATTATTGTGGCAACACTTTTGATCGTGATGTCAGTGCAGATCGTAGGTTTGTACAATAAGAAAGAGACTTATATGGCAAAAGAGTCCTCTTTAAAAACACAGTTAGAAGATGAAAAAAACCGTTCGCAGGAGATAAAAGATTACGAGGAATACACCAAGACACAGAAGTTCATTGAAGATATGGCAAAGAGCAGACTGGGTCTGGTATATGATAACGAAGTGATATTTAAGAAAAAGTAGAAGTCGGCAGGGAGTCGGCTTCTTTTATTTGTACATTAAATAATAAAACCTTACTTTTGTGCTAATCTATACTACAATATTAGCATGAAAGGAAAACTACGATGGAGCCCACCTTTGGCAATGAAGTTCCGGTATATGATATGGAACGGACGGTCTGTGATGTGATCCGGAATCGAAGTAATATTGAAATGCAGGTATTTCAGGATACATTAAAACGCTATGTGAAGAGAAAGGATAAAAATCTGCGAAGGCTTATGCAGTATGCAAAAGCAGATACTAAAGTCATTGGCACATTAGGACTTATGATGAAGCGAAACCATTGTGCGATTATGAAAAAATTTTTTGTTGCCAGAGAATACACTTATCCGGACAGAGATTCACTTCTTTATCAGTTAGATTTGGAATAAAAAAGAGAAATTTTGTTTAAGGTATCAGTTACATATGGAAAGGTGAGAATACAATGAAAGAATATAAGAAAAGCTATGTTGGTTTTTGGGCGTGGATGCTTTTATTCTGTATAGCAGAGATTGGAGTCTGCTTTATACCGGAGAAAAATGTACAGATTGTGATCGCACTTGTGGATAATATAATGGTGATCGGGTGTTTCACATTGACATTCATAGTTTATCTGACAGAATCCGTATACTGGTATAATGGAATCAGCTATGAAGAGGCAAAGGAAGCAGGAAGTGAAAGAAGAAAGAAATTCGCATTAGTCCATATGAAGCGTTTTGGTTATTTTGCATTGGCGTTTTTTCTATATAATGTAGTTTCTGTTTTAGTCGGGGTTCCATATGGAGTCGATATTACGATAGCGTGTGTCGGTCTCGTAATTGTTGCATTTAGTACCATGAAGATCAAGTTGTAACTAGAAGAGGAAAGGACAGAATAGGATAGAAAATAATTGACATATTCTGGAATAACTGCTATACCTAAAGAGAAATCGATATTCTAATATATTGATTGATATATAGAGGGGAGGTATGAGGAAATGGAAGGACAATTCGATTATTCAAAAGTTATTTCTCAGACGAATGAGATATCTGAATGTAAAATCCAACTTTCAAATCAAATAAAATCACTGACTCAAATTGAAGAAGAGTGCCATAGTGTGTGGCAGGATATGCAGGCACTATTTATGATTTCATTAAGGATATCAGAGAAGGAAAAACATGGATGGATTTTGTCCAGTCGGGCGTAGATATTTATCAGTTTTGTTCCAGTGCAGCACAAACATATAAAAACTATAAAAAAATTGGAAATATTGTAGGTGCGAAACAGGCAAGAGCATGGTGGATTAAAAAGATTACAGGATTACGACCACTTGGACGTGCATCTTCTGCAAAAACATGGACGACGCGTTTTAAAAATAATCTGACGAATCAAACATCTCCGTTTCATACACAATGGAAAGGGATAGTTGAAGATGCAAAAAGTATAAACGGAAAGGGGGCTATGGGTGCTTTTTGTGGAGGTGTTCTCATTGATGGAGTTGCAAACTGGTATAGTAATAAAGAAGAACAGGCACTTTCTAATGGTACAATGTCAGATGAAAGAGTTGCAGCTGAAACTATAACAGAGACTGCTATTGGTACAGTGATGGGATATGGTTCAGAGATTATTATAGGTGCAGCAGTAACAGCTGCATTGGGACCGGTAGCTGCTCCGGGTGTAATTGTAGTGGCTACAAGTGGTGCAATTGTTGCTGGTTTAAATACAGGAGTGAAAGCATTAACCGGTAAAACAGCTACTGAATGGGCATCGGACATGATACTTGATACAGGCGAGGATATCATAAATTCTGTGGGAAATGCAGTTACAGCATTTGCACAATAGAAAGATACGCAGAGATTTGATAAATTATTTATATATTTAGGGAGGAAATAAAATGGAAAACATTAAAGAATTATTACCAACAGGCTCAGTCGTACGATTAGTAGACGGAGAAAAATATTTGATGATTGTTGGTGTTATGCAGACAATGGCAGGACTTCGCAAGAAGGAATGTGACTACTTAGGTGTTCTCTATCCGGAAGGATATCTTGGAGACGAGTTTTTATATGGGTTTAACCATGTAGATGTGGAAGAGATTGTATTTCGGGGATATGAGGATCAGGAACGGGAAGAATTTTTGGCAAAACTTTCCGATCTGTATGAGGAGCGGGAGCAGAAAAAAGAGAAGAGAAAGGGAAGATTTTTAAGATAGGGAAAATACAATTTTATAGGAGAGTTAATAGATGTGAATAGAGAAGATATTTATAATATAGTGGTACCTATAGCAATTGCGATAATAGGTACTTTAGGTACTTATTTTTTTCATAATATTACTGAAACAAAACAGTGGAAAATCAAACGAAGAAAATCTCCTAGAGATAAAGGTATTGAATACTTGGTAAGAGTTATTGTTCTAGGATTTTTGTTCCTTTTGTTTAGCGTATTGGTTGTAGAATATATAAGGTCATCAATAGGGATTCCTTTGTTGGTAGGGATAAGTATTGGGATAGTACTCTATATAGGGCTGTTTATCTTTTTATACATTGTAATGAAAAGAACAAGTATTGATGATAAAGAGATATTTGTAAAAGACATGGCGGAATATAAAAAAGAAAAGAGCATTAGATTATTACGTCAAATTCCGATTATACTTTCCGGTTTGTTCTGGGGGAGTACAATTCAATGGATGGATTTCGTGTCCGTAATTACAGGATTTATAGGGAAAACAGTATTTCAATTTATTTCAAATATTTTGAGTTATATACCAATAGCTACAGCAATTGCCTGGATAGTATATTATTATATATGCATGAAATTTTTAAAAGGGGAAGGAGAGTTTTTGTATGATAGAGTAAAGTTTGCTTTTTATGATAATAGTATTTTGGACAATATAAAGGTTGAGGATGTATCACAAAACAGAAGTTGGATTATAGCTAAAAATCAAGAAAACATGGAATATAGATTTAAGGTTAAAGATATAAAGACAATCGAATATAGTAACTTTGAAAATCAAACAGAATGTGAACAGTAATATAAGTAGATGTGGTATTCTATGTTTTTATTTGAATCCAAGTACAAGTCAGCATCTCTGCTGTTTCCGGTATCGGCAATCAGAAGTTCCGCTCACTCTGCTCTGGGTTATGGCTCCGTACGAAACCGGTGCTGATTCGTCATCCTGACTCAGGCAGCACCTTTCCCGGACGTCCTGTCCGGGAATTTCTGATATAGAACAGAGTGCGGGAACTTCTATATTGCCGCTACAGTCACAGCAGGAGATGCTGACTTGTACTTCACGCAAATATAAACATCACCCCCTTCAAAAACATCAACTCCCTAAAAACCCATAAATACGGGAAACGAAGTAAAATTTTGGAGAAAAGTTTTTTAGAACGATTCCGCACTTTGACAAACATCGCAAAAGAATATCACTATAATAGCCTTCAGTCGCCCGCAAAGGGAAAAAACAGGATTGGAGGTTTTTTTATGAAAAGAATCAGGACAAAAGAGATTATTCTATATGTATTGGGAATATTGTTTTGCAAGGTGGAGATCGCAGACTGCTATCCGTTGATACCGGCATATTTTACGGCACTCTATATCAGTATGGAAAGCCGTTGGCTGACGCTCGGGGCGTGTTTTGTGGGAATGGCATGTTTCCTGCCGGTGACACAGCTTACCAAATACGGAGTGGCAATGGCGGGAATTATCCTGATCATCCATCTGATCGAATGGGTAGATAAAAATTGCAGAGCCAGATATGCAGCAGTGACGGCGGGAGCGGTGACAACGCTGATATCGCTTGGCGGTAATCTGCTGTCCGTAAAAGGAAGAGGATACATCACCACTTCTATATTAGAAGGAATTTTTATATTTGCAGTCGTCAGTTTAGGGTGCCGTGTGCTACATATGCTGCTGCATGGCAAAGAGATCATGGAGATCGCAAAAGAAGAAGATCGGAAAGAGCAACGTCTATTAAATTATGCAGAATCGTTCAACGGACTGTCTGAGGCATTTGTGAAAATGAGTGCCGGGCAGGAAAAAGCATCGGAGGAGGAAATCGGACAGGTACAAAACGAGATTACCGGAAAAATCTGTGTGTCCTGTGACATGTGCCAGGTCTGTTGGGAAAAAGACAGTCCGATCTACGGTCTGTTTGGCAGTCTGATGGAGTCGATAGAAAAATTCGGAAGAGCAGAAAAAGAATATGAGGACAGGCTTCGGGACTGCTGCCCGTATGCAGACGATATCACGAGAGAAGCGGTCCGGATATTTGAACGGATGAAAGTCAATGCGGCATGGTACAACAGGTTGTTGAGCAACCGGGAAATGATAGCCCAGCAGTTAGACGCCATGGCATTTATCATGGAAGATTGTGCAAAGGATTATGAAGATCTGACCCTGCAGGAAAAAAATATGCTGTCGCAGGTGCGTTTTTTAGCAAAAGACCGGGGCTTTCTTATCAGTAATATCCATCTGTATCAAAAACAAAATGGGAGACTGCAACTGGTTACAACGGTACGGACAAAAGCGGGCTGTCAGCCGGTCAAGGAATATAGGGAAGCAGTCAGCCGTGGAATGGGAAAGACGATGATACAGCACAAAGACAGCAGAAATCTGATCGGTATCGAGCCGTGTAAAATTGTCTTTGAGGAAGATACCAAATATCATACGATCCACGGAGTCGCACGTCTGACGAAAGATGAGGCGGTGGTTTCCGGTGATAATTTTTCATTCTTAGAATTAGAAAACGGGCAGGATATTTTATGTCTGTCGGACGGTATGGGTTCCGGTATCGATGCGTGTAAAGAGAGTGAGACGGTTATAGAGCTGATGGAAAAATTTTTAGAAGCAGGTTTTTCCAAAGAAACGGCGATCCGCATGATGAATTCGGCGATGGTCATCCGCGGAGAGGAGGATATTTTTTCAACGATCGATATGGCGGCAGTAGACCTCTATGAAGGAGAGGCAGAATTTTATAAAGTGGGAGCGGCGGCAACATTTATCAGGAGAAAAGAAGGAGTAGAGTGCCTGTTATCCACCAGCCTGCCGGTCGGAGTGTCCTATAAAATGGAAATAGATGGAGTAAAAAAACAGCTGGAAGACGGGGATTTTCTTGTCATGGTATCCGATGGTGTGCTAGAATATCTCCATGTGGATGAGCCGGAAGAGACGATGGGAGAGATCATAGAATCTTTAGATACGAACAATCCCGGCAGACTTGCAAAGGGAATTTTAGAGCGGGTAATGCTCTATACAGGAGGAAAAGTAATGGATGACATGACCGTGTTAACGGCAGGCATCTGGGAGAAATAATGTTAGAAGAAGCAAAGAAGTTTACAAAAGAACATCATATGATAGAAGAGGGCAGCCGGGTCATAGTGGGAGTGTCGGGAGGAGCCGATTCCGTATGCCTGCTGCTCCTTCTGTTAGAACTGCAAAAAGAAATGACGTTTGAACTGCGGGTTGTCCATGTGGAGCATGGGATCCGCGGACAGGAGAGCCTTGCAGACTGTGAATTTGTAGAAAAAATGTGTGGCAGGCTTGGCGTTGAATGTAAAAGCCATCATATTGATGTGCCAAAAGAGGCAAAACAGTGTGGACGGACGTTAGAAGAAACGGCACGGCTTATGCGCTATGAAATTTTTGAAAAAGAAGCCGAAAGCTGGGGCGGGGCAAAGATTGCAGTTGCCCATAACCGCGGAGATGATGCGGAGACAGTGCTGTTTCATCTGATCCGTGGAAGCGGATTGTCGGGAATGCGGGGCATCCTTCCGGTACGAGGGAATGTCATCCGTCCGCTTCTGCATACCGGACGGGAAGAAATCCTGTCTTATTTAGAAGAAAAAAAACAGCCTTATTGTGTGGATGCAACAAACCGTGATGAGCATTACACCAGAAACTGCATCCGGGCGCAGATCATGCCAAGACTGATCGAAATGAATCCGCAGGCAGAAGCCCATATCCAAAAGACCGCAGACATTATGAAAGAAGCGGAGTCCTATATAGGAAGGCAAACAAAAAAGGCGGCAGAAACCTGTGTGAGTATTCATGGAGATGACATTCTTATAAGAAAGGAACCGTTTGAAACACAAGATCCCCTGATAAAAAAAGAAGTGCTAAAGCTGGCATTAGAACAGGCAGCGGGTGCGATGCAGGACATCACAACCGTGCATCTTGAGCTGCTCGAACAGCTTTTTTCCAGTCAGTGCGGAAGAAGGATATCCCTGCCTTATGGAGTGCAGGCATACCGTATCTATGAAGGGATCAGACTGTGCCGGGAAACAGAAGCAGTGCAGGATAGCATAGGAGAAGTACTGTGCCCCAAAAGTGAGATCGAACAGGCAGGAACAGAGGGAATCTCCTGTGGACCATTTACGATGCGATTGTTAGAGGACACAGCTTTTTCACAAGAAATTCCGCAAAAAACGTATACGAAATGGTTCGACTATGATAAGATAAAGAGTGATTTGTCAGCAAGAACCCGAAAAGAGGGGGATTATATTTGCTGTAATGAAGAGGGGAAGACCCAGAAGCTGAAAAAATACTTTGTCAATGAAAAAGTAGAGGCAAAGGAGCGGGGCAGAATTCCGCTTTTAGCAGAGGGAGCCCACATACTCTGGATTGTCGGGTACCGTATCAGTACCTATTATAAGATAAGTCAGGAGACAAAAAGAATATTAGAAGTACGATTTAATGGAGGAAAAGAAAATGACTGAATCAGTTCGGGTGTTGATTCCAGAAGAGGAAGTCAACAAAAGAATTAAGGAAATGGCAGAAAAGATCAGTGCCGATATCGGAGATGAGACAATTACGCTGATCTGTATCCTGAAAGGCTCTGTATTTTTTTCCTGTGAACTGGCAAAAAATATCAAGGGATCGGTCATGCTGGATTTTATGTCCGTAACAAGCTACGGAGATGATACAAAGTCAAGCGGAGTAGTGAAGATCATCAAAGATTTAGATGACCCGTTAGAGGGCAAAAATGTATTAGTTGTGGAAGACATTATTGATTCAGGAAGAACCCTGAGTTATCTATTGAAAAATTTAAAGGCACGAAATCCGAAAAGTTTGAGATTATGCACGCTTTTGGATAAACCGGATCGCCGGGTGGTAGATGTCAGTGTGGATTATGTCGGATTTGAGATTCCGGACGAATTCGTAGTTGGTTTTGGACTGGATTATGCACAGAGATATAGAAATCTGCCTTATATTGGAGTGCTGGAATTTAATGAGTAAAAGGAGGTTTCTAATTGAAGAAAAATTATAGAGGAATCGGATTTTATATCGGGCTGGTTCTGATCGTGATCCTGGTCTGGTATCTGTTGGGTAACAGCCAGGATACGGCAGGCGCATACACCTATGCGGAATTTGAAAAAGCATTGGACAAAGATGAAGTGGTAGCAGTTACGATACAGCAGAACCGCGAGATCCCGACCGGAGTATTGCGGATCACATTAAAAAATGAACAGAGTGTCAAACTGAATGTTTCCGATGTAAACGATGCACAGCAGTTGATGGAGAAATATGATTTTGATTCTTATGTCATGCGGAATGTGCCGTCGGAGAACTGGCTGACATCCCTGTTACCGCTGCTAGTAGTATTTGCGGCAATGTTCATCCTGTTTATGATGATGAATAATCAGAATGCCGGAGCAGGCGGCAACTCCAAAATGATGAATTTTGGAAAAAGCAGGGCAAAGATGAGCACCGATGAGAATAAGAAGGTTACCTTTGACAATGTAGCGGGACTGCGTGAGGAAAAAGAAGAGTTAGAGGAAATCGTAGATTTCCTGCGTTCCCCGAGAAAATATACAAAGTTAGGTGCAAGAATCCCGAAAGGAGTCTTATTAGTAGGCCCTCCGGGAACAGGTAAGACCTTACTTGCAAAAGCCATCGCAGGAGAAGCAGGAGTACCGTTTTTCAGCATTTCCGGTTCAGACTTCGTAGAGATGTTTGTCGGAGTCGGAGCTTCCCGTGTCAGGGATTTATTTGAAGAAGCCAAGAAAAATGCACCGTGTATCGTATTCATCGATGAGATTGATGCAGTGGCAAGGCGCAGAGGAACCGGAATGGGTGGCGGTCACGATGAACGTGAGCAGACGTTGAACCAGCTCTTAGTAGAGATGGACGGTTTCGGTGTCAATGAAGGCATCATTGTCATGGCAGCAACGAACCGTGTGGATATTTTAGACCCGGCAATCATGCGTCCGGGACGTTTTGACAGAAAAGTGCATGTGGGAAGACCGGATATCGGTGGCCGTGAAGAGATCTTAAAAGTTCATGCAAAAAATAAACCGTTAGGCGATGATGTAGACTTACAGCAGATCGCACAGACAACCGCAGGATTCACAGGTGCAGATTTAGAGAACCTGTTAAACGAAGCGGCGATCGTAGCGGCAAGAGAAGACCGTGCCTATATCGTACAGGCAGATATCCGCCGTTCCTTCGTAAAAGTCGGGATCGGGGCGGAGAAGAAGAGCCGTATTATCAGTGATAAAGAGAAAAAGATCACGGCTTATCACGAATCTGGGCATGCAATTTTATTCCATGTACTTCCGGATGTCGGACCGGTATATTCCGTATCGATCATACCGACCGGAGCAGGAGCGGCAGGATATACCATGCCATTACCGGAAAAAGACGAAATGTTTAATACCAGGGGCAGAATGTTACAGGAGATCACAGTAGACTTAGGCGGACGTGTGGCTGAGGAACTGATCTTTGATGACATTACAACAGGTGCATCCCAGGATATCAAGCAGGCAACGGCATTAGCAAGAGCAATGGTAACGAAGTTCGGTATGTCCGAGGATATAGGACTGATCAACTATGCAAACGAGGACGATGAAGTATTCATCGGACGCGATCTTGCACATACCCGTGGTTACGGCGAGGATGTTGCATCCAAGATCGATGCCGAAATAAAACGAATTATTGACGAATGCCATGAAGAGGCAAAGAAGATCATCAGTGCACACAAAGATGTGTTAGATGCCTGCGTAGAGCTTCTTTTAGAAAAAGAGAAGATCACCAGAGAAGAGTTCGAAGCACTGTTTGAAAACCGTTCTGGACTGTAAAAGGCAGATTACAAAGAAAAACAGCGAAAATACACGAAAATTGTGAAAAATGAATTCTAAAAAAGAAGGGTATGTAAAAAGGGTCTGTATAATCTGTACAGAAAGTTCGTGAAAAAATTATCAATTTTGTGCACACTTATCTGTAGACAGATGCTACAATAATAACCGTAAAAACCCCCCAATACATTATATAGTTTTTGCTACACCCCATAGTAAAAATACCTTCTCCCAAAAGACAGTTTAACGACTGTCTTTTTTGTTTTATATCCCTTTTTCGGGAGAAAGGAATATGTTATAATTGACACATAAATATGTAAAGAGGTTGAAGTATGAATCAGAAGTCCATTTATGATCTGAGCAGGATCGAGCGGTATATGATGCAGATGCGTCCGGTGCTCAGTAAAAAGGCATTGTTTTCAGATGGAACTAAGGATTACCGCAGTCCTGCCGAACCAAGGGAAAATGACAAAGTAACGATTCGTTTCAGAACAAAGCGTGACAACGTGGATATGGTCTGGCTCTGTTCCGGGGAGAAAAAGCACCGGATGAAAAGGACAGAGACCAAGTGGGATTTTGACTATTATTCCGTAGAGATCCAGCTTGGAAGCGAACCGTTTTTCTATTATTTCAAAGTCGTAACCGGAATTTTGGAATGTTACTATGACAGATACGGTGTGAACAATAAACCGAGAGAAGAATATTATTTTTGCATCGTGCCGGGATTTTCCACTCCGGAATGGGCAAAGGGAGCGGTCATGTATCAGATCTTAGTAGACCGCTTCTATAATGGAAATCCGGCAGGAGATGTGTTAGACGGCGAGTATTACTATGTGGATGGTCCTACAAAGCATGTAGAGAACTGGGCACACTGTCCGCAGGGGATCAGTGTCCGTGAATTTTATGGCGGAGATTTAGAGGGAGTCAGACAAAAGCTCGACTATTTGCAGGAGCTTGGAATCGAAGTACTCTATTTTAATCCGTTATTTGTATCACCGTCTAATCATAAATACGACTGTCAGGACTATGATTATATCGACCCGCATGTGAGTAACATTGTGGTCGATGAAGGAGCAGTTTTACCGGAAGGCTGCAAAGACAATACACAGGCGGCACGTTATATTACGCGAGTGACCGATAAGCGTAACTTAGAGGCGAGCAATGCATATTTTGCAAAATTTGTAGAAGAAGTGCATGCACATGGCATGAAGATTATTTTAGACGGAGTCTTTAATCACTGCGGTTCCTTCCACAAATGGTTAGACCGTGAGAAATTATACGAGCAGCAGGGCGGATACGCACCGGGAGCTTACGTCAGCGGGGAAAGTCCGTATCGTGACTTTTTTGCATTCCAGAATCAGGAAGCATGGCCGGATAACGGAAGTTATGAGGGCTGGTGGGGCTTCGAGACACTTCCGAAGCTGAATTATGAGGGTTCACAGGAATTGTGGAACTATGTGCTGGATATCGGAAGAAAATGGGTATCTCCTCCATATAATGTAGACGGCTGGAGACTGGACGTGGCAGCGGACTTAGGACACAGTCCGGAGGTCAACCATCGTTTCTGGAAAGAATTCAGAAAAGCGGTCAAAGAGGCAAATCCGAATGCGGTGATCTTAGCAGAGCACTATGGTGATCCGAAATCGTGGCTTTTAGGAGATGAGTGGGACACGATCATGAACTACGATGCGTTCATGGAGCCGATCACCTGGTTTTTGACCGGAATGGAAAAACACAGTGATGAATATCGTGGTGAGTGCTTTGGAAATCCGGGAGATTTTGAGGGAGCAATGCGTCATCACATGACACGCTTTATGACCTCTTCTTTACAGTGCGCCATGAATGAATTGTCTAACCACGACCATTCCCGCTTTTTAACGCGTACCAATAAAAAAGTAGGAAGAGCAGAACAATTAGGAACGGATGCGGCAGGCAGAGGCATCAACAAAGCTGTGATGAAAGAAGCCGTAGTCTTTCAAATGACATGGCCCGGAGCGCCGACTCTTTACTATGGAGATGAAGCAGGACAGGTAGGATTTACAGACCCGGATAACCGCAGGACCTATCCGTGGGGAAGTGAGGATATGGATCTTTTGAATTTCCATCGGGAAATGATCAGAATTCACAAAGAGCATGAAGCATTTAAGACCGGTTCGATACAGTTCGTATGGGGCGAGTACAACTTCTTATGTTATGCGCGTTATAATCGCAGGGAACATTTTTTAGTGGTACTTAACAACGATGCGGTCAGCCGTACCGTAGAGATGGTCGTATGGCCGGTGGGACTGCCAAAAGAATGTGAGTTAGAGCAGATCATGTATTCCCATGAGGGGGCATATTCCACCAATCCGGTGACCTATGAGGTAAAGGGTGGAAAACTGAACATCACCCTGACGGAATTTTCGGCAGTGGTACTGCGTCTGAAAGAGACATCCGGTGAAGTACTTCTGGAGTAAAGGACAAAAAAATTTGAAAAAATAAAAATTATATCTTGCATCGGAAAAATTCATATGATATAATATCTCATTGTCAGGGCAGATTTTGAAATGACAATGAAATGGATGGATTCCCGAGTGGCCAAAGGGGACAGACTGTAAATCTGCTGCATATTGCTTCGGTGGTTCGAATCCACCTCCATCCATTTTGCCGGCGTGGCGGAACTGGCAGACGCGCAGGACTTAAAATCCTGTTGTGGAAACACAGTATCGGTTCGATTCCGATCGCCGGCATGATAATTGAAGGCAATAAGAAAGTATGCATTTTATGCGTGCTTTTTTTGTGCATTCTTTTTCTTGTATAGCAATTCCCTGAATTACCAAAACAGTCAATGACTAAAACGGAAATTCTCTCGCAAGTCTAACAGCTTCATATTATAATACGCACAAATAGAAGGGCAAAAGCTATATTATGAATAATCATATGAAACAAAGAAAAGGAGGGAGCATATGAAAGGCTTTATGAAAAAGATACTTTCAGCAGGTCTGGCGTTTGCACTGGTATTCACCATGTGCCCGGTTCTGGCATATGCGGACACACCGCAGGAAGCACAGGAAAAGACAGCAGAGACAGATGAACCGAAAGCAGAGACTACGGAGGTTAAAGCAACGGGAGCAGAAGCACTGGAAGTAGAGACTACGGAGGTTAAAGCAGAGTCTGCGGATGAAAAAAATACAGTACTGGTTTATGGAAGGATTGAGGGTTCACAGCACTGGACAAAGGATAATATCTATTATATTATAACGGATTCTACCCTGATCAACCCTGTAATTATCGGAGATTTAACGATCGATCCGGGAACGACGATCTGTTTCGGACAGGGGAATACTTCTCATGGTAAGATTGACCAAACAGATGTAAAATCTGCATCAGGTCTTAGGATTCTGTATGGTTCTCTTACTGCAAAGGGAACGGCAGAAGAACCGATCATTTTTAAAAATGATACAAATGATGAGAATTGGGCAGGGATTATATTTGATACACAGATAGAGGAAGATACAGAGCGGACCTGTGAAGGTGCAACCTTTGAATATTGTCAGTTTATCAACGGTGGAGAATATTTAGCAAGTGATGTGGAAGGAATGTTATCCGTAGACAGTACATCTGATGAGACGGACAGGAATTTTAATCTTACAGTAAATCAGTGTACCTTTGACAGCAGTGAGGTGGTTGCGGCAAAAACGGCAGCAGGGACTTCATTAGTGGATGGAAGTTCGGCAATCTATTTCCATGCCATGGACAGGAAAGTGGAGGTTAAGGTAACCAATTCAACATTTCGTGGAATGGGGCGAGCTTTAGAATCTACAGGAACGGAGTATGTCTATCCGGAGAATTTATCCTGCCTGGTTGAAGGCAACAATTTTGAGTCAGACGGATATTACAATAATACGATTTCTGAGGGAATGAGTTATATTGAATGGTCTGCGAACGCGGTTGTCAGAAATAATACATTTCATAATACAACTGGCAATGAGTTAAAAGGACCGGCATGTTGGTTAAGAGGCGGATGTGCAACTTATGAAGTGGAAGGTAATCACTTTATTGGGAATACGGATGCAACCGGAGAAAATGCAAACCAGTATGCACTATTGAAGATCAGAATTGGTGCAAATGTTAATGCGGATCAAACAAAGGCCTATGCGGCAAATACTTGTAACTATGGTGCAGACATAGGAAAATATGCGGAAGTAGTAAGATCGACACCGGAGCAGCCGGAAACGATTACCGGACAGACCGGTTATCTTGGAAAAATCGAAGGACTGGCATACCGTTTGCAGAGTCCGACTGTTGATAATGCACGAACAGTGACCATTGCACCGGGCGTAACCTGTTATATGAAAGATCTGACGGTAGAGTCTACAGGAAAACTCATTGCAAAGGGAACGAAAGCACTGCCGATCCTTTTATTGGAGAGAATGGCTATTATGCAAATTATATCTATCTGAATGGAGCATGGACAGATGGAAACTATGAAGATGCAAGTGCGGAAACTATCTTTGAAAATTGTACATTTGAAAAAAAGATTACCATCAGTCCGAAATTAGTTGAAATAAATAGTAAGCCGATAAAGGAACTACCGGCAACTCTGTATATGAAAGATTGCCAGATGAAAGACGTTGAAAAGGGACTTAATATCAATATCAGGGGTGGATCATCGGATGGATCCATAGCGAGCCGGATAGAGCTTCAGAATGTGTCTATTGCAGGAAGAGGGACAGACGGAGAAAGCAGCGATTGTGGTATTTATCTCTGGACAAATTATTATCCGGATGTAGCGACATTAGTAGAAGTGTCAAACTGCCGGATTTATAACTTTACAAAGGGAGTGGGTATTACGGCATATGTCTCAAGTCTTGATGAGAGTGAGAGTGCTATAGAAAATGCAGGAAAGCAGATGCAGTTGGATCATCTGACGATTGTAGGATGTAATACAGGTATCTTATACGGATGTCATGTATTACCGGTTATTAAAAACAGTATTATCGCGGGGAATACAACCACTCTGGAGTTGCAGGGAACGAATGCGCAGGAAGATAAAGGAAAAAATATCACATACTCCTGCCTGTATGGAACAGCAAAAGATGACAGCTTAAGTGATTATGGCACAGGCTGTATCACAAAAGATCCATGTTTTGCAGATGCAGCAAGTGGAGATTTCCATCTGAAATCCGCAGCAGGAAGATGGAATGGTACGACATGGGTAAAAGATACCGTGACAAGTCCATGCATTGATGCAGGAGAAGCATCAGCGGCTTATGCGAATGAGCCGTCTCCAAATGGAAACAGGGCAAATATGGGAGCTTATGGTAATACGACAGAGGCATCCAAATCCGCTTCCGGTGGAAGTACGGATCCGTCAGATCCATCCAACCCGGAACAGAGATGTAAACATACCGGTACGGAAGTGCGGAACCAAAAAGCGGCAACCTGTACAGCAGCAGGCTATACCGGAGATACTTACTGTAAGAACTGTAATAAAAAACTTTCCACAGGAAAGAGCATTGCAGCAAAAGGTCACAGCACCACAACAAAGACACAGAAAGCAACTGCAAGCAAGGATGGAAAGATTACAACCACATGTACACGGTGTGGGACAACGACCAAAACGGTGAAGATTGCCAAGGTATCAAAGATAAAATTATCAAAGACAAAATATACCTATAATGGCAAGAAGCAGACACCGTCCGTGACCGTTAAGGACAGCAAAGGAAAAGAGCTGAAGGTAAACACGGATTATAAGGTAAAATTGCCAAGCGGCAGAAAAAATGTCGGAACCTATGAAGTGAAGATTACTTTCAAGGGAAGCAAGTATTCAGGAAGTAAGACCTTAAGCTATACGATCAATCCGAAGAGCACAAAACTTTCTAAAGTGAGTGCTAAGAAAAAAGGATTTGAAGCAAAATGGAAAAAACAGTCCACACAGACAAAAGGTTATCAGATCCAGTATTCCACAGACAGCAAGTTCAAGAGTGGAAATAAGACCGTGACTGTGAACAAGAACAGTACGACAAAGAAGACGATTTCCAAGTTAAAAGCAAAGAAGAAATACTATGTAAGAATCCGTACCTATAAAACAGTTGGAAAACAGAAATATTATTCCGACTGGAGTAAGAGTGTGAAAGTAACAACAAAGAAATAGGAATTGCAGCAGGAAGCTGATATGAAAAAATAAGAGAAAAAAGGCGGCTTGAGAATTTGCTCAGGCCGCCTTTATTGTGCTTTGTGAAGTGTTTTATTTTGTCCGTTTTGCCGTAGAAGCACGCACTACTAATTCAGGATGCAGAAGTGTCCTGCTGAGTGCTACACCGTGCAGCATGGAATTTAAAGAAAAATAACCGGTTCTTCCTAACTCCAGTCTGTCCTGACGGATCGTAGTCAGAAGCGGATGTAAGGTAGAAGAGATCGGCAGATCGTCAAAACCGATAACGCTGACATCGGTTGGGATGCGGCATCCGCGGCGCTGGCATTCCGAGAAGACTCCGCTTGCAATGACATCGCTGCTGCAAAGGATCGCACTGACACCACTGGCTAAGAAATTCGGAACATGCTCGCTGGCAGTTTCCGAAGAGAAATCACCATAGACAGCCAGTTCAGGATGTACAATCAGATCATGTTTTTCCATACTGTCGATAAACGCCTGATGACGGCTCTTAGAGATCATTGAATAAGACGGGCCGTTCAAAAAGGCGATCTTTCTGTGACCAAGCTGATAGAGATGCTCGATCGCAGCATCAATACCCTCATCATTATCCGTTCCGATATAGGAAACATGAGGATTGTTCGGAATATAATTATCGAATAAGACGGCAGGAATCTTCGTATCCCGCAACTGGTCTAGCCAGGTGTCGTGGAGTGAAAAGCCGACAAAAAATGCACCGCTGTATCCGTTTTTAAGCATATAGGTGTCATATTTCTCAGAAAGCTGAAAATCAGGGGTAACCGGAATCACATCGACGTTCCAATTGTCCCGGAAAGCGGATTGTTTAAAACCCAGAATGATGTCATAGCCGAAATCCTCCGGAGATTCGTAATCCATATTTTTAATAAAAAGGCAGAGTTTTTTGAACTCCTCCTTTTTCATTTTCTTTGTCTGATAACCCATTTCAACCGCTGTATCTAAGACAAGCTGGCGAAGCTCCTCGCTGATATCGTTCGCACCATTTAAACCCTTGGAGACCGTGCTGAGTGAGATGCCAAGGCGGTCTGCAATGTCTTTGATGGTAGTCATTGTCCTCCTCCTTTGAAAAAAATAAAACAAATGTGCTGTAACAGTATACTTTATTTCATTATAGCACTAAAATGATGAAAATGGAAAGAAAAGCGCGAAATTTTTGTCTTTTTCTTAAGATAGGGAAATAGGAGTAGCAAAAAAGGCGAAAAAGGTGTATGATAGTTCGGTAAAAAAGAAATCATAGAATGAGGTATCGATCATGAAAAAAAGATTATTCGCAATGTTCCTTGTCCTCGTTATGATGACGGTAGCAGTGGCTGCCTGTGGGAAATCAGGGAATAAAGAATCATCCAAAAATAAAAACGGAGAAGAGACAGAGACCGAAGAAGCAAAACCGGTATATCAGTTTACGATTTGGGGAAGCAAAGCAGATCTGTCAGATGAAAAGGGAAGCTGGTTAAAGACCAGATGTGATATGTTTGCGGCAAAACATCAGGATGCAGAATTAGAATTTAAGTATGCAGCCTATACAGAGGAAAAAGCGGCAAAGAAGATGGAAGAAAACCGCGAGAAGGCACCGGACATTTTTATTTTTAACAGTGCACAGACCGCAGAACTTGTCGAGAGCCGTCTTTTGACAAGACTTTGGGGAGAGACCGAAGACTATGTACTTTCTTCGAATGCAACGAGCATTGGTGATCTGTCGAAATATGCGCAGAAAGTATATGGAATCCCGGTAGAGGCAAACCCATATGTTTTATATTATGATAAGAGAACATTATCCCAAGAGGATGTGCAGAATTTAGATACGATTCTTGCAAAAGGAGTGCTGGCATATCCATTAGACGATGAGAACTATCGAAACGCGTTTTATCAGGCACAGGATGTCGTAGAGGTGCCGGAGCAGGATGAAAACGGAACAGACGGTACAGAAGACGGCACAAAAGATAATACTCAGACAGATGACGCAGCACAGGACAACACACAAACGGATGCAGCGCAGCCGGAAGAATCCACACAGGATAACACACAGTCAGAAAATGGCGAGCAGAAGGAATCCGAGCCGTTAGCAAAGGAAACAGTAGATGCATGGCTTGCAACATTCCGTTCCAATCCGCAGGTATTAAACGATACCGATGGAAATGCGGGGATCACAGGACTGAAAGACGGAACCGTACAGGCAGCAGTACAGGATGCGTCAGCTTATGACAAGATGAAAGAAGCCTTAGGAGAAAATCTCGGAGTGGCAGCACTTCCTGTTTTTACTATAGATGGAATGACAAAGCAGATGAAGTGTGTGACAGAAGCAAAATGTATCGGAGTCAATCCGGACTGTGAGAATTTTGAAATGACGATCGCATTAGCAACCTATCTTGGAAGCGCCGATTCCCAGCAGATGCATTATGACATGAGTGGTGTCATACCGGTCAATCTGTCCGCAGTACAGACGTTGAGAAGTGATGTGGAGTTAGCAGATGTGATCGCCCAGATCGCAGACAAAGAGAACCCGGGTTGGGATTTGCCGGAAGAGGAAGAAGAGGAATAGTACTAAGCGGTAAGTTACGCCATGGGAAGGGATAGGAGCTATGTCAAATACAACCAAGCGGGCATTAGAGGAATCACTGAAAAAATTGCTGTTAAGCAAACCTTTGGACAAAATTACGATCAATGACCTGACAACGGATTGCGGGATCAGCCGGATGACTTTTTATTATCATTTTCAGGACATCTACGATCTGGCGGAGTGGGCGTGTGTAGAGGATGGAAAACGTGCTTTACAGGACAAGCGCACCTATGATACCTGGCAGGAAGGCTTAGAGCAGATTTTTGAAGTGGTATTGAAAAATAAACCGTTTATTACCAATGTATACCATTCTGTCAGCAAAGAAAAAATAGAGAATTATCTGTACAAGCTGACTTATGAACTGATCATCGGCGTAGTAGAGGAAAAGAGCAAGGGAACAGGTTTATCGGAGGAAAATAAAAGTTTTATTGCAGATTTTCACAAATACGGCTTTGTCGGTCTGATGCTGGACTGGATCAAGCAGGGGATGAAAGAAGACTATCATGAGATTGTGGAAAGAATGAGTGTGATGTTACATGGCAATATCACGAATTCAATTCAGAATTTTGAGCAGAATAAAAAAGGATGAATCTTATCAAAAAGGGTAGAATGATAAAAAATTTATCATTCTGCCTTTTTTGTAAGTTGGAAAAAAAGGCGGAGAGGAATAGGATGAAGTTGAAAAGAAAAATCAGAAGCCGACAGAAGAAAGGTGGAATTTTTTATGAGTAAAAAAACAGGTATTGGAATTGGTGTGGCAGCACTCGCAGCAGGCGCAGGTGCAGCAGCCGTAGCAGCAAAAAATCATAAGAAACCGGAGACTAAAACAACAAAGAAAAATAAAAGTAATTCCGGAAAAGAAGAGTATCGTAATACAGAACTTGGAAAACATGAAAAGAACAGCAAGGGAATTTATTATACCAATGGTAACTACGAGGCATTTGCCCGTCCGAAAAAGCCGGAAGGTGTCGATGAGAAGAATGCCTACATCGTAGGAAGCGGATTGGCAGCATTGGCAACGGCATGTTTCTTGGTAAGAGACGGACAGATGCCGGGTTCCCATATCCATATTTTAGAAGCAATGGATATTGCAGGCGGTGCCTGTGATGGTATTTTTGACCCGACCAGAGGTTATGTGATGCGTGGCGGACGTGAGATGGAAAATCATTTTGAATGTCTGTGGGATTTGTTCCGCAGTATTCCTTCCATTGAGACACCGGGCATATCCGTGTTAGATGAATATTACTGGTTGAATAAAGAAGACCCGAATTACTCCCTGTGCCGTGCAACCGTAAACCGTGGCGAAGATGCGCACACAGACGGTAAATTTAACTTAAGCCAGAAGGGCTGCATGGAGATCATGAAGCTGTTCATGACCAAGGATGAAGATCTGTATGATAAAACGATCGAAGATGTATTTGACGAAGAAGTATTTAACTCCACGTTCTGGCTCTATTGGAGAACCATGTTTGCGTTTGAAAACTGGCACAGTGCCTTAGAGATGAAGCTCTACTTCCAGAGATTTATCCATCATATTGCAGGACTTCCGGATTTCAGTGCATTAAAATTTACAAAGTACAACCAATATGATTCCCTGATCCTTCCGATGCAGAAATATCTTGAGGATGCGGGCGTAGACTTCCAGTTCAATACGGAAGTAACCAATGTTATTTTTGAATTTGAAGGCAATAAGAAAATTGCAAAAACGATTGAGTGTAAAGTCAAAGGCGTAGAAAACGGCATTATGCTGACAGAAAACGATTTAGTCTTTGTAACCAACGGAAGCTGTACAGAGGGTACGATCTACGGTGATCAGAACCATGCACCGAACGGAGATGCAGAAGTCAGAACAAGCGGCTGCTGGAACCTCTGGAAAAACATCGCAAAACAGGATCCGGCATTCGGTCATCCGGAAAAATTTTGCTCAGATGTCGCAAAGACAAACTGGGAGTCTGCAACGATCACCACATTGGATGATAAGATCATCCCTTATATTACGAACATCTGCAAACGTGATCCGAGAAGCGGAAAAGTAGTCACCGGTGGTATTGTAAGCTGTCAGGATTCCAGCTGGCTGTTAAGCTGGACGATCAATCGTCAGGGACAGTTCAAAGATCAGGACAAAGACAAAGTATGCGTCTGGGTATACGGACTCTTTACGGATGTTCCGGGAGATTATATTAAGAAACCGATGAAAGACTGTACCGGTAAAGAGATTACACAGGAGTGGCTGTATCATATCGGAGTTCCGACAGACCAGATCGATGATCTTGCAGAAAACAGTGCCGTTTCCGTACCGACCATGATGCCATACATTACAGCATTCTTTATGCCAAGGACCAAGGGCGACCGCCCGGATGTCATCCCGGATGGATGTGTCAACTTCGCATTTTTAGGACAGTTTACCGAGACACCGAGAGATACGGTATTTACAACAGAGTATTCGGTCAGAACCGCAATGGAAGCAGTCTATGGACTTCTCGGTGTAGACCGTGGTGTGCCGGAGGTATGGGGCAGTGTCTATGACATCCGCGAACTTTTAGACAGCAGTGTAAAACTGATGGATGGAAAATCCCCATTAGAGATTTCCCTGCCGGGACCACTCAATGTGTTAAAGAAACCATTGCTTCGCGTCGTAAAAGGAACGGTTGTTGAGAAGGTCTTAAGAGATCATGATGTGATTAAAGAAGGCATGCTCTAGGATACCTGCGAGTATAAACCAGGAAAAGAAATAAATAAGAAAATAAAACAAATAAGACAATGAAACATTCATAGGCTAGTCAGCAGTTTGGGCGTGTGAACCGAAAGGTTCATGCGCCTGTTAGCTTTTAAGGAAAGTGACAATTCATGCCAGAAAACGACAGTTGGTGCCTATATTGTTGTGTGGATAGCTGCCAATATGATATCATGTAATAAATACGGAATGTTTGTCAATCTAATCATAAAATCCAGCATAAGAACAGATGGGAGAAGGAACATGAAAAGAAAAATTGGGTGTATTTTTATGAGTATGATATTATTCTTTGGAGTAGCAGTCATGGGGGTGGACGCAGCAGGGAAAAAACAGGGTTTTACACCGAAAACAATTGTGGTTAAAAAATCATACACATCTTCAACAGAAAAATATCTGAACGAGAAGAAAACATACCGAATCATAAAAAGCTATGACGAATTAAAACAATTCCAAAAGAAAACACAGAAAGCATATGTAAAAGCAAATGGCAAGCAGGCAAAAGCAAAGTTCCAGAAATCTGCCTTTAATAAAAAACTGAACCGATATAAGAAGTCTTATTTTAAATCCAAGACACTATGTATTATCGAGGATTCACAGAGCAGCAGTTCTAAAAAAGTCAAACCGGGAAAGGTGAGATTAAAACAGAACGCAAAGGGAAAGATTTTTCTGCAATTAGAAGTAAAGGTAAAATCACCGGGCAAGCAGGAGAACATGACAACTGATATGCACTACTATCAGTATTTTGTAGAAGCAAATTCCAAAGATGTAAAGAGCATACAGAGTTGTAATGTGAAAAATGTAAACCTGAAAAGATGAAACTTTCAAGATAAAGACATCGTAAAACAGACGAATAAATGATAGGCTAAAGTTGCCCGGCAAAATTATAATAAAAAATTGTAGAAAATGTCTTGACAATTATGCATCTTTCATGTAAAATTCTATTTGCTGACGTAAGAAAGCGAAATGCCCAGTTAGCTCAGTTGGTAGAGCAGAGGACTGAAAATCCTCGTGTCTCTGGTTCGATTCCGGAACTGGGCATTGTGCGGGTGTAGTTCAATGGTAGAACACCAGCCTTCCAAGCTGGATACGTGGGTTCGATTCCCATCACCCGCTTAGCTGTTGACAGAACAGCAAGTAATTTTGTATGCGCGAGTGGCTCAGTTGGTGGAGCACGACCTTGCCAAGGTCGGGGCCGCGGGTTCGAGTCCCGTCTCGCGCTCTTTTTATTTATGGTTAACCCCTTGCAAATGTGGTTTTTGCAAGGGGTTTTCTTTATTCTGTATCCTATTTCTCCCTCGTCATAGACATTGTCGTAGTAACCCCGAAACCTGTCATCTGATAAGTGAGTTTTCCATCTTTATAAGTGAACTTCTTAGTATCATCTGAGGAAGCCAGCGGTTCTTTATCCGTCTTGTCTTTGTCACGCTTGGATTCCCAGGAGTATTCGTTACCGGAATCTTTTGGAGCATCGTAGGAACCAACCCAGAATACCGAGGTGGATTCGCCTTCGTCAGAGATCCAGTTGATCGTGATGACATCATCTTTGATCTCAGCTTCCATCCAGCTTCCGTCCTCTTCTTTTGTTTTCCAGGTGCCGCTCAGGTCTGTTTTACTGTTGCTTCCACAGGCGTAGAGTGACAGTACGAAAATGCCAACGAGTAGTATGGCAAATAATTTTTTTCTCATAAAGGATCCTTCTTTCTTTGAAATATTCTGTCTTGTTTCTTTTGCCGTTCCAGATGAAATCGGAACTGCTTATTCTATTATAGCAAAAAGTCCTCGATATGGGGAGATTTTAAAATATGAAATGTTTTTATGGTTACTTTTGAGAGAAAGAACGGATTTCTGAACATAATAATATTTTGATGGATTTTTCAGAATCTTACATCTATAAATGCAGGAAAAAGGGGAATATTATTTGACATATAGCGAAAATTATACTATCTCTTAGCGCGATATACATCGACAAAAGAAAGTCTTTGGAGTATAATATTCCGAGCGGGAATGAGTTTTGAAGTGTTGGAGGGTAAGAGAGTGAATATCATTATTGTGGGAAGCGGAAAAGTAGGATATACGCTTGCCCAGCATTTGAATGCCGAGGGACACGAGATTACGGTCATTGACTCGGATGAGGAAAAAATAAAAGACATTTCTTCGGAAATGGACATCTATTGCGTATTAGGAAATGGTACCAGTTACCGGACCCAAAAAGAAGCAGGCATTGAAAAAGCAGACCTTCTGATCTCCGTTGCAAACCAGGATGAAGTCAATCTGTTAAGCTGCCTGATCGCGAAAAAAGCAGGTAACTGCCAGACGATCGCAAGAGTGAGAAATCCGGAATATTACGATGAAATTGGATATATAAGAGAAGAACTTGGACTGTCTATGTCCATTAACCCGGAATGGGAGGCTGCAAACGAGATGGCACGTCTGATACAGTATCCGTCTGCCCTTGCAGTAGAGAAATTCCGTGGTGGAATGACCCTGCTTCGTGTAGTCATTCCGGAAAAATCCGTATTAAACGGAATGAGTGTTGCAGAATTTGCCGTTAAGATCAGCAGACAGATCCTGGTTTGTATTGTAAAACGTGGAAAAGAGATCCGGATTCCGGATGGTAATTTTGTACTGATGGCTGGTGATGCAATTTCCGTCAGCCTTCCGATCCGCGAGGCAACTCCGTTTTTTAAAAAGATCGGTGTACCGGCGAACCCAATCAAATCCGTCATGGTAGCAGGAGGAGGAATGATTTCTTTCTATCTTGCAAAAATCCTTCAGGATACCGGAGTGGAAGTAAAGATCATTGAAGAAAATAAAAAGCGTTGTGAAGAACTGAGTGAAGCATTGCCACATGCTATGATCATTCAGGGGGAAGCAATTGACAAAGAGCTTTTATTAGAAGAAGAAATCCGTGAGACAGATGCATTTGCGGCAATGACCGATATCGATGAGGAAAATATCATGCTTTCTCTTTATGCGAAAAAAGTGTCACATGCAAAGACCATGACAAAGATAGATAAGATTGAATTCCCCGAAGTCGTCGATGATCTGGGGATTGACAGCCTGATCGTGCCAAAGGTCATTACCGGTGTGTCCATTATCCGTTATGTGCGTGCAATGCAAAACACCATGGGAAGTAATGTACAGACACTTTATCGTATGATCGATGGACGGGTAGAAGCATTAGAGTTCATTGTCAGCAAGACAGCAAAAGTCACTAACAAACCAATCTGTGAATTGAAGATTAAGAAAAATCTGCTGATCTGCTCAATACAGAGAAAGGGGAAACTGATCACACCAAGCGGAAATGATATGCTGCAGAGTGGAGACAGTGTCATCATCGTAACCACCAATCTGGGTCTGGACGATATTGATGATATATTAGAAGGTTAGGAAAATGAATAAAAAAACTGTGATATATATTTTGGGCTGCGTTCTGGTATTTGTGTCGGCATTCATGCTGTTACCGTGGTTTGTCAGCCTGATCTATAGTGAAGAAACCGGAAAATATTTTTTGTATACGGCAATTGCAGGCTTTGTCATTGGAAGGATCATGACATGGAAAAAGCCGGAAAAGGGCGGTTTTTTTGCAAAAGAAGGATTTGTCAGTGTGGCATTGAGCTGGATCGTTCTCAGTGTGGTCGGAGCAATCCCACTCTGGCTCAGTGGTGAGATTCCAAATTTTGTAGATGCCTTGTTTGAGATCGTATCCGGATTTACAACCACCGGAGCAAGCATTGCGGAAAATGTAGAAGCATTTTCTCATACGGCACTCTTCTGGCGAAGTTTCAGCCATTGGATTGGCGGTATGGGTGTACTGGTGTTTATGATGGCGATCCTGCCGTTAGCAGATGGAGAGAATATGCATATCCTGCGAGCAGAAAGTCCGGGACCGATCGTATCCAAACTGGTGCCGCGTATGCGAAAAACAGCAGGAATACTGTATCTCATCTACCTGACAATGACTATGTTAGAGATTATTGCTTTGCTGATCAGTGGGCTGCCGACATTTGATGCCGTGTGTATGTCTCTTGGAACGGCAGGAACCGGAGGCTTTGGTCTGGTTGTAGACAGTGCGGCAAGCTATACGGCACTGCAGCAGGTGATCATTACGATATTCATGGTGCTGTTTGGTGTCAATTTCAGTTTCTTCTATCTGATTTTGATGAAAAAGAGCAGTGATGCTTTTAAAATAGAAGAAGTCCGTTGGTATTTTGCCATTTTTGGAATTGCATCTATTTTGATTACTTTGGATTTAACACATAATGCAAGTGAACTGTTGCATAACCTGAATCTGGCAACATTTCAAGTGGCATCGGTTATGACAACTACCGGATATGCGACTGCGGATTTCAATCTGTGGCCGACATTTTCAAAGAATATTTTAGTCATGCTGATGTTTGTAGGTGCCTGCGCGGGCAGTACCGGAGGCGGAATTAAGGTCAGCCGTTTGATCATTTATATCAAATCCTCGATCCGGGAAGTCAGCCATCTGATCCATCCGCGAAGCGTCAAGGTTGTAAAAATGGATGATAAGGCGGTATCTGATGAAACGATCCGCACCACACATATGTATCTGATCGTATACATGTTTATTTTTGCGGCATCCCTTTTCCTGCTTAGTCTGGATAAGCATGATATGGTTACGAATTTTACCGCGATCGCAGCAACATTAAATAATATCGGGCCGGGACTGGAAGTAGTAGGACCGATGGGCGGTTATGGAGGATTTTCCGTGTTGTCAAAGCTGGTTATGATCTTTGATATGCTGATCGGAAGACTGGAGATTTTCCCACTGTTGATCTTATTTGCACCGCGTGTATGGAAACATCGTTAATGAAAGAGAGCAGAATGGTAACCGGATAGTCCGAAGGATTGGAGGGGAAGATACAATGGCAAGTAATTGTGAAAGCTGCGTCAATTATGTCTATGACGATGAGATGGAGTGCTACTGCTGTGATATGAATTTAGATGAGGATGATATGGTAAAGTTTCTGACCGGAAGTTTTGACAACTGTCCGTATTATCGTCTGGATGATGAATATGCAGTGGTAAGACACCAGATGTAAGATAATATAAAATTTTTGTACAAAATATATAGAGAAATCAAAAAAGTCAGGTACACTCCGTTTCTAGGGAATCTGTACCTGACTTTTTTTCGCGACAAGGTCAGGGTGTTAAAAGACAGCTCACAACATAGTGGCTGGCAACATGCGCAAAGCCGGGACTGCTTTTGTGACTTTGGGAGAAAATACCGAAATGTCATTGCATTTTTGATATTTGCATGTTAAAATTGATTATAGTCAATAATGGATACTAAACTACAGTCAAAGGAGCGTGAAAAATGCCAAAAGGTTTACAGCCTAAAGGGGTGGCGAGAAGAAACAAAATGCTCTTAGCAGCCGTCCGGTTGTTTTTAGAAAATGGCTATGAAAAGACAACGACAGCGGCGATCGCAAGGGCAGCGGGAATGGCACCATCATCGTTTTTTGCTGCATTTGAGAATAAAGAGGCATTGTTATTGACATTGGTACAGCAGATGTTCAACAGACAGTTTGAGAATGCAGAACAGCTTTTAGGGGAGCAGAAAGATCCGCTGATGCTGTATGGAATAGAGACTGCGTTGCAGATGTATATTACAGAGTTGTCGGAACCGTTACGGGAATTATATGTGATGGCGTACTCACTGCCGACAACCTGTGAATATATATATAACAATACGGCAGAAAGGCTGAGCGTGATCTTTGCCGATTATCTTCCCGAAGCAGAAAAAAAGGATTTTTATGAAATGGATATTGCTTCCGGGGGAATCACCCGTGGATTTATGGCGAAGCACTGTCATCTGTACTTTAAGATAGAGGATAAGATCAGACGGCATCTGCAGTGCTGTTTTACACTCTATCAGGTGCCCAAGGAGAAGCAGGATGCAGTGATCGATGCGGTATTAGAGGTGGATCTGCAATCTATCGCACAAAAACTGATAGAAGATACCATCGTGCAGGCGCATCGGGGATTTGAAGCAGTGATGACTACGAAAGAAGGAAAGAAGGCATAGCATAGGAAAAAGAATAGGAGGGCTAGGATGAAAAAAGGAATATGGAAAAGAATATTGTGTGTTGCAACCGCAACAGTCGTGTGTCTGACATCCATACCGGGGACGGTTTTTGCGGATGAGACAGGATGCAAGGAGGCAAAAGACGGCAAACATGTTCCGAATGAGGCTAAGAAAGAATTGGTGAAAATGGCAACCTGTACAGAGGACGGAGAGTGGCTGATCTACTGTCTATACTGTAATACACAGTATACAACAGAAATCATTCCGGCGACAGGGCATGAGTGGGGCGATAAGAAACAGATCAGGGAAGCAGGATGTGTGACTACCGGCGAGGTGCAGTATACCTGCCAGAATTGCAACGAAGTGAAAACAGAGACCACACCGGCAAAAGGTCATACGATCGTAACGGACAAAGGAGTGACACCGACCTGTACACAGAGCGGTCTGACAGAAGGAAAACATTGCTCTGTCTGTAATGAAGTGATTCAGAAGCAGAAAAAGTTAGCACCGAAAAAACACCATGCTGTAACTGACAAGGCAGTAGAGGCAACCTGCAGCAAGGAAGGTCTGACAGAAGGAAAACACTGTTCCGTCTGCAATCAGGTTCTTGTGGAGCAGAAGAAAGTACGGAAAAAACGCCATGTACTTCAAAAGAAAAAAGGTACACCGGCAACCTGTACAGAATACGGATGGACAGACAGAATTTTCTGCACCGTCTGCAATACGGTCACGCAAAGAAGGGTAAGGATAGCACCACTGGGTCACAAGATCGTAACAGACAAGACAGTAGAAGCGACTTGTACGGAAAGTGGTCTGACAGAAGGAAAGCATTGCTCCGTATGTAAGAAAGTTATTACCCGGCAAAAAGAGATTCCGGCAAAAGGTCACAAGATCGTAACGGATCCGGCAGTAGAGGCAACCTGTACGCAGAATGGTCTGACAGAGGGAAAGCATTGTTCCGTATGTAAGAAAGTGATCACAGAGCAGAAAGTAATCCCGGCGAAAGGTCATACGATCGTAACCGACAAGGCGGTAAAGGCAACCTGTGAGCAGAGCGGTCTGACAGAAGGAACACACTGTTCTGATTGTAATGAAGTAATCCAAAAACAGGAAACCATAGCGGCACTTGGACATGAGTATCTATCGGGTGCAATCTATGATAAAAAGACAGCACAAGTGGTAGATATATGTAAACGCTGTGCTAAACAAACAAAGAGACTGGCAAATTTAGTATCACTGATGGGGGATGAACAAAATACCAAGTTCGAGGATATGGATGGAAAAGAAATCTCTTCAATCCCGGACAATCTGAAAATTTTTTCCGGTGAATCAGAGGATGGAAAAAGAAATCTGTTATATGTAAATGAAAAGGATGAAAAGCAGTTACGCGAGTTTTCGATGCTGTCAGAGCATAAAGAACTGAATAATCTTACTTTGCAGTTTGGAAAAGATGAAAATGCAGGTACGATACAGATGGATGCAGCGGATGGTATCAATCAGCTTGGAATCCGTATGAAGCCGTATGAAAACGGAGAAGTCTTAATATACGTTTCAGAAGACATTGTGAATGCATCCATAAAAAATATTAAGAAAAATGGCAACTCTATCATCTGTGAAACAGACAATGGAAGCAAACTGGCCATTTCCAGCGATCATATGAATTATAAGGTGGGAAAGACAGATGTTCCGAAAAAGAAAGATGATTCTGTTTTGAACCAGCTTGTAGCAAAGAGAGTAGAGGGAAGCGAGGACACAGTGGAGTTCTCCCTACAGCAGATAGAGGAGGAACAGAAAGACTCAAAGACAGAGGATACCGCTAAAACAGAAGATAAATCTGCGTCCGAGGAACCAATGGAACCGATCCGGATCATCTTTGAAACAAAAGAAATGGCAAAAGATGAAGATGAAGATGAAAAGAAGTCACAGGATGATTCCACACAGATCAAAATGATCGAGGAGGATGAGCCAACACAGAAGATTGAAAAAATAAAAGATGAGGAGCCGAGTATCATCATCATCAGATTCGTAGATCCGCCTGTAGAGGAAAAGAAAGAAGAAAAGAAAGAAGAAAAACAAGAGGAAGTAAAGACAGTGAACTTTGAGTTCGAGACTTTACATACCAGTTGTACGATAAGTGGATACAAATACTGTTCATTTAAAGAAGTTAATGATAAATACCACAAATGTAAAAATAAAAAAAATATATTCAAAAAATGTAAAAACACGGATACTCACAAATGGAGTAAGGGTAAATGTGTAGAGTGTGGTGCATGGCACTACAATCATACCCCTGTATACTATGACAAGATTAAGGATGGAATACACGGATGGTGTACAACGTGTGGTATGAAGTGGACCGGACGTGGTTGGGTAATATATGGCTCATAGTGTAAATATTGTGGAGAGCCACAGAAGAGATAAGAAGCAGGTAGAAGTCCTGTGAAATAGGCAATAAAAATGCACGCGTAAATCTGCGCGTGCATTTTTCTATTTTCAAATATTATTTTAAAAATCCGTTGATGATCTGTTCTTCGGCTTCTGCTTCGGTCAGACCAAGTGTCATCAGTTTGATCAACTGGTCACCTGCAATTTTACCGATCGCAGCTTCGTGGATCAGGCTGGCATCAATGTTATTAGCGGAAAGCTCCGGCGTAGCATCAACATGGGCATTTTCCATAATGATGGCATCACATTCGCTGTGGCCGGCACATTTATTGTTACCGCTGATCTTTGCTAAAAAGACCTGATGGGATTCGCCCTTGGCAACGGAACGGGATACGATATTGGTGCTGGAATCCTTTCCGTTGAGTTCTACATGGAAATCAGTCTTTGCATACTGTTTTCCGTGTGTCATGATCTTTTCGCGGACCTCTAAAGTCGCTCCGTCTTTTAAGTCGCCTCTGGTGATACGGTTGGTGGAATCGATTCCCTTGATCTGGGTAGTCTCCATTTCCATATAGGCGTTCTCTTCTAAGTGGACAACGGTCTCAGGATTCATAATGTTCTCACCGCGTCCATCGCCTTCTCCATAGTGTCTTTCGATATAGCGGACTTTGGAATTTTTTCCAACATAGAAGGTGTGTACACCGTCATGCTTTGAAGTATCAGTTCCACAGTTGTGGATACCGCAGCCTGCAATAATGGTAACATCGCAGTTCTCTCCAACGTGGAAATCATTATAGACTAACTCCTGTAAACCGCTCTGGCTTAAAATAACCGGAATGTGTACACTTTCATTTGTAGTTCCCGGTTTGATATAAATATCGATACCGGACTTGTCCTGTTTGGAAATAATATCAATATTCGCAGTAGTGTTGCGTCCGGCAAGCTGCCCATCGGAACGGATGTTATAAGCTCCCTCCGGAATCTCATGCAGTCCCGCAACCTGCTCTAATAAATTCTTCTGAATGGCATCCATGCTAAGACCTCCTTTTTATGCTTTATCTGTTAATGTCTTGCAAGTGCTTGGCTGGTTCATCAGGCGTGGCATGATCTCTTCTTTCGAACCGATGGAATCCACGCTGCCGTTTGCAATGACGATGATCTTATCTGCAATGTTTAAAATACGCTCCTGATGGGAGATGATCAGGATAGAGCCGTTGATCTCATCTCTCATTTTTTCAAATACCTTGATCAGGCTGTTAAAGCTCCAGAGATCAATACCTGCTTCCGGTTCGTCAAAAATAGAAAGCTGGGTTCCTCTTGCTAAAATAGTAGCGATCTCGATTCGCTTTAACTCACCGCCGGAAAGGCTGGAGTTCACTTCACGGTCAATGTATTCTCTGGCACAAAGGCCAACCTCAGAGAGAATATCACAGATATCGCTGACAGACATCGGTTTGCCTGCTGCAATATTTACCAGATCTTTTACCGTCAGTCCCTTGAAATGGACCGGCTGCTGGAAAGCAAAGCTGATACCGCGTTTGGCACGCTCAGTAATGCTGAGATCTGTAATGTCTTCTCCGTTAAACAGGATCTGACCGCTGGTCGGTGTATGAATGCCGGCAATGATGCGGGCAAGTGTGGATTTACCGCCACCGTTCGGACCGGTGATCGCCACAAAATGTTCATCAATCGTCAGATTGACATTTTTTAGAATCTCTTTATTGTCATTGTCGTCATCGACTTCATAACTGATATTTTTTAATTCTAACATAGTTCCTCCAAATTTTTGATAAATATATAACAATCAAGCTACATTATACTATGGCGGGATGTTGTTCTCAACTGTAGTTTGATAGAAATTGCCAAAAAGTGCATCGGCTATGCCGGATAGTGGAGTCTGTCATCCGAAATATGCTCTAACACTTCCTCTAAGTATTTTTTTGCAACATATTTTGCCATAGGCAGATTTAAGTCTAAATAATTGCCACAGTCCTTAGCGGCAGCTCCCGGGATCGTACCTTCGTAATCACGGATAAACGTAAACATTTCTGTTAAAAGTGTAACGATGTCCTCAGATTCGTAATCGCCGGCAAGGATCAGATAGAATCCGGTGCGGCAGCCCATCGGTCCAAAATAAATGGTTTTTGAGGCAAAATCCTTATGATTGCGTAAAAAAGTTGCACCCAGATGCTCGATAGCGTGTATCTCCGCAGTATTCATGACCGGTTCAAAATTCGGGCGTGTCATGCGGATATCAAAAGTGGTAAGCACTTCGCTTCCGGCATGGTCTTTTCTGGACACATAGACACCCGGAAGAAGTCTTAAATGATCTACAGTAAAACTTGCGATTTTTTCCATTATAAATTACCTGCCATTTCTAAGATCAAAGTTACAGAGTTCGCGATTGCCATTTTTTCAAATGCAGGATAGTCCATAGAAGCACTGTCATCTGCTTTATCGGAAATGGCACGGATGATCAAAAACGGGATGTTGTTCAGATAAGCGGCATGTGCGATCGCAGCACCTTCCATTTCGGTACAGTAACCGCCGAAGGTCTCTACCAGCCAGTCCTTTTTCTCATGGCTGGAAACAAACTGGTCACCGCTTACCACACGACCCTCAAATACCTTTACACCGGAAAGAACCTTGTCACAGGATTCTTTGGCAACTTTTCGAAGATGCTCATCTGCCGTAAAAGAAAGCGTGTCCATTCTTGGGATCTGACCCAGCGGATAACCGAAAGAAACGGCATCCATATCATGCTCTAACGTATCCGTGGACAACACAATATCCCCGATATCGATATCCTTATTTAAAGAGCCGGCGATTCCGGTGTTGATGACAGCATCGACGTCGTAATCATCGACAAGGATCTGTGTACAGATACCGGCATTGACTTTACCGATACCGGAACGTACAACAACAGCTTCCTTTCCATTTAAAAATCCTTTATAAAAATCCATGGAAGCCTTGCTGTGGACTACCACATCTGTCATATGCTCTTTGATCTTTGCAACTTCTTCGTCCATTGCTCCAATAATTCCTAACATACAATCCTCCTCTTCTTGTGATTTTAACTCAAACAGTTCCATTTTAAGCCAATTTCGGGGAAAATACAATAGTCAGGGTTCTTCTTTTTCAGGGAAAAAACTGCCGCGTATGACAGCATTTTCTCCATAGCGGGATTTGATCTGATCCAAGGCAGCATCTAATTTCTGCTGCTTTTCGGATTTTGCTTCTAAATAACCGGAGTCAAACAGAGTCATCTGGACCGGTGCATCCTCATCTAAGAGTTTTCCGGTGCGGATACCGAGTAATCTTATCGGGGTGTGGTTCCAAAGCTCGTCAAAAAGACGACAGGAAAGCTCATAGATCGGCTGGGTCGAGTTCGTGGGAAAGAGCAGCACCTTCTGGTGCGAAGTACGTTGAAACGTGCTGTACTTGATCTCCACGGTTACGGACTGTGCAAGCTGATTGGACTTTCGGAGTCTCGAAGAGACCTGTTCCGCTAAGGCAAGCAGCACTTTTTTGGCATCGTCGGCATTCGAAACGTCCTGTGCCAAAGTCGTGGAATTGCCGACTCCTTTTAATTTTTCAACAGTGCTGTGTACTTCTGCGGGAGCAATCCCGTTGGCATATTCCCACATGAGCAGCCCATGGCTTTTGAATTCCCGCATTAAAAAATCTTTGTCGGTATGTGCGAGTTCTCCGATCGTTGTGATCCCAAGAGAACGAAGTCTGGTAGAACTGGATTTTCCTACCATATAAAGGTCCTCGATAGGAAGCGGCCAGAGTTTTTTCGGGATCTCTTCTTTCCAGAGCGTGTGGATGCGGTCTGGTTTTTCAAAATCACTTGCCATCTTAGCGAGCAGCTTATTCGGTGCGATCCCGATGTTAACGGTAAAGCCGAGTTGCTCTTTGACAGTCTTAGAAATAAGGGTGGCTCCGGCAATCGGAGATTCATATTGATAGGCGATCGGTGTAAAGTCCAAAAAACATTCATCAATGGAAAGCTGTTCAATGTCCGGTGTAAACGTACGCAGAAGCGTCATAAGCTGCTTGGAATACTGACGGTACATCGCATGATCCGGACGTGCGATAACCAGGGATTCGCATTTTCGAAGAGCATGTGCGACCGGTTCGCCGGTTTTGATACCAAACGTTTTTGCAGAAGTAGACTTTGCCAGTACGATCCCGTGACGGCTCTCGCGGTCTCCGCCGATAATGGCCGGGATCGTGCGCAGATCGACCGTGCTTCCATTTTTCAGTTGTTCAATGGCAGTCCAGCTTAAAAAAGCGGAATTTACGTCAATATGAAAAATAACCGGTTCCAAGTTCCAAATCTCCTTTTTGCAGATTTCTTTCTAAAACTCATTCTAAAATTTGTTCTAAATTTTGTCCTAAAACTCATTCTGAATTTGTTCTGAATCTCTTCCTAATAAAATAGGTCTGTTCCGTCAAATAAAAATGTCGGATAAAAAATCCACTGGACAAGAACAAATGTTTTGTTTATGATGTTAGTATAACATAGCGAAGCGGACTCGTACAGATAGAAAAGGAGGAGCTATGAAATTTTTTCATTTAAGTGATCTGCATATTGGAAAACATTTATTTTATTATTCACTTTTAGAAGATCAAAAATACGTCTTTCACCAGATTTTGGAAGCGGCAAAGGAGGAACAGCCGGATGCCGTTCTGTTATGTGGCGATATTTATGATAAAACGATTCCGTCTGCAGAGGCGGTCAGTCTGTTTGACTGGTTTTTAACAGAGTTAAAGGAGACACTGCCAAAGGCACTGATCCTTATCATTGCGGGAAACCATGACAGTGGGGAGCGGTTAGAATTTGCACGGGAACTCTTAGAAAAAGAGGGCGTGTTCATTGCCGGTCTGCCGCCGCGGGAAGCAGGCGAAAAGATCCGAAAAGTGGCGATGACAGATTCTGCCGGGGAAGTGTGCTTTTATCTGCTGCCATTTACCAAACCGTCGCATCTGCGAAAAAAATACGAAGAAGAAAAAATAGACAGCTATGAAGATGCAGTGAAAAAATTATTAGAAGAGGAAGAAATAGATACAACAAAACGAAACGTTCTATTGTCACATCAGTTCTATTTATCCGGTGGCAGCGAGCCACTCACCTGTGATTCAGAGATCCGCATGGCAGGTGGGATTGATGAGATCGATACGAGACTGCTAGAGGATTTTGACTATGTGGCACTTGGTCATATCCACAGGGCGCAGAGGATTGGAAAAAGACAGTGTTACTATTCAGGAACACCACTCAAATATTCCGTAAGTGAAGCATCCCATGAGAAATCTTTTCAGATTGTGGAATTAGGAGAAAAAGGACAGGAGCCGGTTGTACGAAAAAAGCAGTTAAAGCCGCTGCGGGAACTTTGCGTGCTGCGGGGAACACTGCAGGAGGTATTAGAGCAGAGAGAGCATGCGAAAGATTTTGTCAGCATTACCTTAACGGATGAAGAAGAACCGTATATGCCAAAGGAACAGTTAGAGCTGGTGTTTGACCATATTTTAGAGATCCGTATTGATAATGAAAGAACACGCAGGATTTTAGATCTTTATGAGGAAGAAGAGGAGCCCGAAAGCCTGTTTGAATCGTTTGCCTCATTTTTTGAAACAGTGCAGGGCAGAAGCATGAATGAAGCGGAGCAGGAGGCGGCACAGGATGCCTGGAATGAGATCATAGAAGGGGGAGCAGAATGAAACCGTTAAAGTTAGAGATGTCTGCCTTTGGCTCGTATGCCGGATTGGTAGAGGTGGATTTTACAAAAGCGGGAAGCGGACTCTTTCTGATCACCGGAGATACCGGAGCAGGAAAGACGACGATTTTTGATGGGATTGCCTATGCGCTCTATGATGAGACCAGCGGCGGGGAACGAAGCGGCAGTATGATGCGCAGTCAGTTTGCAGATGCAAAGACAGAGACCTATGTGAAACTGACGTTTTTAAGCCACGGAAAGATCTATCAGGTGAGAAGAAATCCGGAGCATAAGATACAAAAGGAATTGAAAAACGGTAATACCACACTGCGGAATATTCCAAAGAATGTTGAGCTGATCCTGCCGGACGGACAGGTGTTCCCGGAGAAAAAGCAGGGGACAGACCGCGAAATCGTGAATTTAGTGGGGCTGGATGTCAACCAGTTCACCCAGACCGCTATGCTGGCACAGGGCGATTTTCTAAAGCTGTTGTATACAAAATCCGATGATCGAAAGGCAATCTTTTCTAAGATCTTTCAGACCGGTTACTGTGCGAAGATCCAGGACTACTTCCGGCAGCAGGCTTCTATCTTAAAGGATGAGTTAGAAAAACAGGAGCAGGCACTGCGGCAGGAAGCCTCCGGTGTCCGGTTGGATGAAGCCGGAAAGCTCAAAATGCAGGAACTCTTACAACATGACTTATTTCCATGCGAAGAGGTACAAAGCCTGTTACAGGAAAATATCGTAGCCTGTAAAAAAGAAACCACGGACGTACAGAAAATAAAAGATGAAAAAGCAAAAGCCGTAGAACAACTGACGAAAGACATCAGCGTGCAGGAACAGGTGAACCGTCAGTTTGAACACTTAAACATGGTGACGGAACAACTGAAAGATTTACAACACAAAGTAGAAACTGCAAAACAGGCACATGAAGCTGCAAAGCAGGAACTTGAAAAAAAAGGAGAGAGCATCCAAAAAGAGATCGCTGACATTGAACATTCCCTACCGCTCTATGAACAGGCAGAACAGGCAAAGGAAAAAGAGAAAAGCGGAAAGAAACGTTTAGCGGATTTAGAAAAGGATCAGGGAGTTCTTGGGACCTTAAAGCAGCGTATGGAAACGTCACAAAAGGAGTGGAACATCTGGGTTACGAAGGCAAAAGAAGCCGTAGCAGAGTATGAGCGTGTCTATGAGGCATTTTTCCATGAGCAGGCAGGGATTTTAGCAAAGGACTTAGAAGAAGGGATGCCATGTCCGGTCTGCGGCTCCACACATCATCCGTCTCTGGCAAAAATGGCTGAGGATGTACCATCCGAAGAAGAAGTGAAAAAGGCAAGGAAGAAACGGACAGAGGCAGAAGAACACCGGGAGCAGAGCGAAAGACAATATATGGAAGCAAAGAGTGCCTACGATACGAAAAGGCAGCAGGAGGAGACGGAGATCCGGGTACTCTTAGCGGAGGCGGCAAAAGAGTTAGAGCTTACCTCTAAGAATCTGGTCTATTCAGGAAAAGAAGAAGCCGTGGCAATCTTAGAAAAGAACAGGCAGTTAAAGCAGCGGTTAGAATCTTCCGTAAAAAAGACACAGGAAGAGTTATCTCAGACGCAGGAGCAGGAAGCAGTCTACAAAGGTCAGAAAGAACAGTTGTTACAGGAGACCGAGGGCCGCAAGCCTCTGGAGCTTACAGAGAAGAAACAGCAGCAAAGAGAGCTGTCGGAGGAGGTTCAAAACGCAGAGAACAGACTGCGGCAGCTTCATACCACACAGGAGATCAATGAGCGTATCCGTCAGAACCTGCAAAAGTATGATGCGAAACGGGAGCAGTTCAAAGAGCAGGCAGCAGTTGCAGATACGCTGAACCGCACGGCAAACGGACGGTTGAGTGGAAGTATGAAGATGGACTTTGAGACCTATGTACAGAGGAAGTATTTTAAACAGATCTTAAAGGAAGCAAACCGAAGACTGATCAAAATGAGCCGTGGAAGCTTTGTCTTACAGTTAAAAGAAGGTCAGGAGAGCGGCAAGGGAAAAAATGAGGGATTGGATCTGGTAGTACACAGCCTGGTTACAAATGCGATCAGGGATGTCCGTACCTTATCCGGTGGAGAGGCATTCATGGCGGCACTTTCGATGGCACTGGGACTTTCGGATATTGTGCAGAGAACTGCAGGAGCGGTACAGCTTGAAATGATGTTTATCGACGAAGGCTTTGGCTCTTTGGATGACATCTCAAGAACGCAGGCATTAAATGTCTTAGAAGAACTGACCGGCAGTGGAAGACAGATCGGGATCATCTCGCATGTCAATGAATTAAAGGAGCAGATGGAGAAAAAGCTGGTTGTTTCTAAGGGGGAGAGGGGCAGTAGCCTGCACTGGGAACTGTAAATCTTAACCAAGTATAAAAAATATAAAAGAAAGGTTTAGATTTATTTTAGAATCCTTTAAGTTTTGCGTCACAGTTTGGTCATAAATAGTTCCTATAATGAAAACATCAAATGAATGAGGCAGCAATTACCTTATATATAGATTAACATTTTCATAACTAAACTCCTCGGAAAGTCCTTAGGAACCGCAAGCCCTAAGGACTTTTCCCAGTTTATCAGGATTTATCAGAGTTTATCTTTGGATTTTATTTGTACATTTTATCAAATCTGTTAAAATCTTAACATTCTTTTAGCACCACCCTTAAAATCCGCAAAATCCCTGTGCTTATTGTAAAAATTCGTAAATTTTCACAATAAAATCTATTAAAATCTTAAAAAATGTTTATAAAATTTAGGTGGCTTTTTTTAACAAATGAGAGTATTATATGTAACAGAAAAGTCAACGCATGAAGAGATAGGCTTATATCGGGGAAGTTGCGTGACTGTAATTAAGAAAATAAAAAGGAGTGAATAGCAATATGGAATCATTTAATTTTTTGCTGTTTCTGGCGATTATTTTAGTTTCCACAAAAGTACTGGGTATTTTTTCTAAAAAAGTTAAGATGCCACAGGTTGTAGGTGCTTTGGTGGCGGGCGTTATCTTAGGACCATCCGTATTGAATCTGGTACAGATGGAGAGTGATGGAAATTTCTTGGCATACATGGCAGAGATCGGTGTTATCTTACTGATGTTCTGTGCAGGACTTGAGACCGATTTATCGGAATTAAAGGCAAACGGTGTAGCTTCCTTTATTGTTGCAATGTGTGGAGTTATCGTTCCGTTAGCAGGAGGATTTATTGCATATGCATTATACTTCCATGTAGATGTATCAAGTTTTCATGAGTGTATGAAAGCAGTATTTGTCGGAACGGTGCTGACGGCAACCTCGGTTAGTATCACGGTCGAGACGCTGCGAGAGTTAGGACATTTAAAAGGAAAGGTCGGTTCTACGATTTTAGGAGCAGCGATCATTGACGATATCCTTGGTATCATCGTATTGACAATCGTAACCAGTTTAGAAGATACCAGTGTCAATCCGGCAGCCGTATTTGGTAAGATCGCACTTTACTTTGTTGTAATCGCAGTCATCTGGTTTGTACTGGCAAAACTGAAACCATTCTTAGAGTCACAGGATCAATTGAGAAGAACTGCAATCCTTGCATTGGCATTCTGTTTCTTAATGGCATATGTATCCGAAAAGTTCTTTGGAATCGCAGATATTACAGGTGCATATTTTGCAGGACTGATGCTTTGCTCTATGAAAATCGAAACTTATGTCAATCGAAGAGTTGAGATACCTGCGTACTTAATCTTCTCACCGGTATTTTTTGCAAGTATCGGAATGAAGACCAACTTAGATGGTTTAAATGGCAGCATGATCCTGTTTTCCATTATCCTGTTAATCATTGCTATTTTGTCAAAAGTCGTGGGATGCGGTCTGGGTGCTAAAATATGCAAGTGTACGAATAAAGAAGCATTGCGGATTGGTGTCGGCATGATCTCCCGTGGTGAGGTTGCCTTAATTGTGGCACAGAAGGGATATCAGGCAGGTATGCTGAGTGATGATTTGTTTGCACCAATCGTATTGGTAGTTATTGTTACAACCCTGATTACACCAATTCTGTTAAGTATGGTATTTAAGGGAGAAAAACCGCAGGATACACCGGCAGCTCCGGCAGAGAGTGCGAATATATAAGATCATTCTATTCGAGTATATAAGAGGGAAGTATTCAAAAGATAAAAAGAAAACCGTCATTGGAACCTGAGTGGAACCGATGGCGGTTTTTTGTGCTATAGGATCAGAGTGTCGAAAGACGATTTCAAGTTTTTTTGATTGGCAACTTGCACAAATCCGGGTCTGTTTTGTTCCGTTGTACGAAAATAAGAAAATCTAAGTCTGCCTGCGTCAGGCTGTGATGGAGTGACGCGTACGTCTTAAACACCCCGTCCATGGGGTGCTAAGACTTTTGCTGCCGTCCATGGCAGCAAAACACTATACATGAACAGCCAGACTAAGATTTACTAATTTTCTCCCAAAGTCACAAAAGCAGTCCCGGTTTTGTGCAAGTTGCCAGCCACTAAGTTGTGAGTCGCCTTTTGAACCCCCTGATCATATCAGATAAACCAGGTATCCTGATTGGTCGATGAGACGGAAACGGCACCTGCCTGTAAAAGAGCCATAATGTCTTCTTTTTCTGAAACCATACCGCCGGCAATGACCGGAATCGGAGAGGATTTGCAGAGCTTTTGAATGACTTTTGGCATAAGCGCAGGAAGAATCTCGATGCAGTCCGGTTTTCCGGTACGCATGGTTTTAAAAATACTTTCATATGCCATGGAGTCGATCACAAAGAAACGGTGGATCGTATACAGACCAAGCTCACTGGCACGTTTGATCAGCAGAGCCTTTGTGGAAATAATACCATCCGCTTTTGTATACTGGTGGATAAAATCAATGGCGATCTCTTTCGGGCTGAGTCCGTGGATCAGATCCACATGCACCATGGCAATCTTTCCGGCAGATTTGACTGTTTCTACAATCTGAGGAATATTGCAGATATCGCCATAGAGAATAAACACAATGGAACTGTCGGTTTCTAAACATTTTTTTAATCCGTCATCATCCTTCACGGCGGCGATGACAGGAGAGCTTTCTAAGGCTTCCATAAATTCAGAATGCATAAAGTACCTCCTTGTGTAAAAAAATAAAAGGACAGTATGCCATCCGGCATCCTATCCTTCATTATATATGAAATAGTGAAAAATGAAAAGAATTATTCAGTTTTTGGATTGGGTTGGATTAATCTGCATCCGGCGGGGTATGTCCGGATGCAGATGGGAGAAATCCATATGTTTGCAGCCTATATTCTTAATAGCTCCCCTCATGAGCAACAGACCGGGTAGTCTGTATATATTACGAAGTCATTTGCTGCAAGCGAATTTGGAAATGGGTTGACGGCATCGCCGTCAAATCTATGTAGATTCTATCAATATTGGGTAGGGAAATTGACAGAAGTTACATACCAAGATACAAAAAAAGAGCAGGAAAATAAGGATGCTCTCGCATCTTTTTTACCTTGCTCATTCGTCTCTGTGGCTTACATTATTTATTTACTGCGGTAAGTATAACACCTAAATATGGAAAATGCAAGAGCCGGTATTGTATAAAATGAAAAACATTCCAATTTTTTTGCCTGAATATAGACAATATCTTGACAATAGAATCCATTGCAGATAACATAGAAGAGAAGTAAGTAAGAGGGACGGTGAGGATATATGACAGAAGAGGATAAAGGCGCGTACAAATATTGTAAGAATTGTGGAAGAGTGCTTTCACCGACCTACGAAGCAGAGCTTTGCCCGACATGTGAGGAGAACCAACTGTTTGATAAGGTCAGAGATTACATTCGTAAAAATGATGTCACGGAAATGCAGGTAGCCGAGCATTTTGGAATCCCGCAAAAGAAAGTGAAGGCGTGGATCAAAGAAGGAAGGATTGAGTATAAGGAAGATGGAGATAAGCGGGCATTGGTATCCATCCGTTGTGCAAGATGTGGAGCAAAAGTTACCTTCGGAACACTTTGCAGCCGGTGTCTGAAAATTATGAACAGTTCTAAATACGAGTATGCAGGAAACGACCTTGAGAAGAACAAGATGCGTTTCTTAGACAATGATGAATAATAAATAATGCATAGTTACATAGGATTTTTTGAGATCCATAGTAAATAATAAAAGGAAGTCCCATGCGGTCTGTACAGATTTCAGAGTATGACATTTTAATCTGTATGAACCACATGGGACTTTTTTCTATATTTTTTATAAAAGAATTTCTGTAATTAACTTACATGAAATTAACGCTCACATTTGCAGGCAGCTTCCACAAATCCTTTGAATAACGGATGTGGTCTGTTCGGTCTGGACTTGAACTCCGGATGAGCCTGTGTAGCAATGAACCATGGATGATCGGAAATCTCGATCATTTCCACAATCCTTCCATCAGGAGAAAGACCACAGAGGTTCAATCCTTTTTCAGTCAGTGCATTGCGGTAATCGTTGTTGACTTCGTAACGGTGACGATGTCTTTCGTGGATGGTGGACTCGCCGTAAACAGCGTGGGCTTTGGAATCCTTGTCCAGTTCACAAGGATATGCGCCAAGTCTTAAAGTACCACCGATATCCTCTACACCGTCCTGATCCGGCATCAATGCAATAACCGGATGAGTAGTGTTCGGGTCTAACTCGATGCTGTGTGCATCATGGAAACCACAGACATTACGGGCAAACTCAATAATTGCAACCTGCATACCAAGGCAGAGACCAAGATATGGGATTTTGTTCTCACGGGCATATTTTGCTGCAAGGATTTTTCCTTCTACACCACGGCTGCCGAAACCGCCAGGAACCAGGATACCCTGCATAGAGCCTAATACCTCGTCCACATTTTCTTCGTTCAGTTCTTCAGAATCCACCCAGTGGATGTTGACCGTTGCACGTTCTGCAATACCGCCGTGTTTTAATGCTTCCACAACAGAGAGGTAAGCATCGTGGAGCTGAATATATTTTCCGACCAGTGCAATGTCTACTTCCTTATTCGGATGACGCAGGGCATTGACCATATCTTTCCAATCGGTTAAGTCCGGTGTTGGACATTCCAGATTTAAGCATTTACAGGTAACCTGTGCAAGATGCTCTTCTTCCATTGCAAGCGGAGCTTCATATAAATATTCCACATCCAGATTCTGTAATACATGATCGTTTGGTACGTTACAGAAAAGAGCGATCTTATCTTTGATCCCCTGGTCTAACGGCTGCTCGGAACGGCAGACGATGATATCCGGCTGGATACCCATTCCCTGTAATTCTTTTACACTTGCCTGTGTCGGTTTTGTTTTTAATTCGCCGGATGCCTTAATATAAGGAATCAGTGTAACATGGATCAGCATGGCATTTTCATGTCCGACCTCATGCTGGAACTGGCGAATGGACTCTAAGAAAGGCTGACTTTCAATATCTCCAACCGTACCACCGACCTCGATGATCGCAATATGTGTATCTTCAGAGGTAAAATTGCGGTAAAAACGGCTCTTAATCTCATTTGTGATATGAGGAATTACCTGAACAGTACCTCCGCCAAAATCGCCGCGGCGTTCTTTCTGAAGTACAGACCAGTATACTTTACCGGTTGTAACGTTGGAATTTTTGCTCAAGCTCTCATCAATAAAACGTTCATAGTGACCTAAGTCTAAATCAGTTTCTGCACCGTCATCTGTTACAAAAACCTCTCCATGTTGGATTGGGTTCATCGTGCCCGGATCAATATTGATATAAGGGTCAAATTTCTGCATTGTTACCTTAAAACCTCTGGCTTTTAAAAGACGGCCGAGAGATGCGGCAGTAATGCCTTTTCCGAGTCCCGAAACAACTCCTCCGGTGACAAAGACATATTTTACAGGCATAGGTGTTTCCTCCTTAAAAATTATATATAAATGTTTCCTGAATTTAAAATAACTCATATATTATACAACTAGAGAAAAAAGAAATCCACAATTTTAGAAAAAGAAATCAAAAAAGTTTAGAAAAACTTTAGAAAGGACAAGAAAAGTTCACGATATTCGTATTGATTTTAATAGAAAAGAAACATATAATAAGTACGATACTGCAAGAACTATGATGCAGCATGGAGGAGAGCATGGATAACAATCAGATGAACGGAAATAACAACAATAATAATAACAATAATAATCGGAACAACAAAAACGGGCAGATGTTTTTAGCGTTTTTACTGGTTTCACTGGTAATGCTGTTTATTATGAGCTATGTGAACAGCAAGATGGATCAGATGTCGAGTGAGGAGATTACCTATTCCCAGTTTTTGAAAATGGTGGAAGAGGACAAGGTAGAGAGTGTCGAGATCGGTTCGTCAGAGATCAAGATCACTCCGAAAGAGGAGAAAAAAGACACAAAGGTAAATAACGGTCTTACTACGATCAAAAAGACCTATTACACGGGAATCGTGGAAAATCCGGATCTGTTAAAGACTTTGGAAAAACACGATGTCAATATCAAAGGAACGATCCCGGATAATACTTCCGTATGGATCTATAACATTTTAAGTTTTGTGATCCCGTTAGTATTGGTATGGGTACTGCTTGGATTCTTAATGCGCCGGATGGGCGGTGGCGGAGTGATGGGCGTTGGCAAGAGCAATGCTAAGGTCTATGTGGAAAAACAGACCGGAGTTACCTTTAAAGATGTTGCAGGAGAAGACGAAGCCAAAGAGTCTTTACAGGAAGTCGTAGATTTCCTGCACAATCCGAAACGTTATACAGAGATCGGTGCGAAGCTGCCAAAAGGAGCGTTGTTAGTAGGCCCTCCGGGTACCGGTAAGACGTTACTTGCAAAAGCCGTTGCGGGCGAGGCAAATGTACCGTTTTTCTCATTGGCAGGTTCCAGTTTCGTAGAGATGTTTGTCGGTGTCGGTGCATCCAGAGTGCGTGATCTTTTCAAAGAGGCACAGAAGCAGGCACCATGTATTATTTTTATTGATGAGATCGATGCCATCGGAAAGAGCAGAGATGCCCGTTATGGCGGAAACGATGAGAGAGAGCAGACGCTGAACCAGTTACTTTCAGAGATGGATGGTTTTGATGCATCCAAGGGACTGCTGATCTTAGCAGCAACCAACCGTCCGGAAGTATTGGACAAGGCATTACTTCGTCCGGGACGTTTTGACAGACGGATCATTGTAGATAAACCGGATTTAAAAGGAAGAGAGGCAATCCTTCAGGTGCATGCCAAAGATGTCCTGATGGATGAGACCGTAGATTTGAATGCGATCGCATTGGCAACCTCAGGAGCGGTCGGTTCCGATCTGGCAAATATGATCAATGAAGCAGCGATTAATGCCGTAAAGCATGGCAGAAAATATGTCAGCCAGGCGGATTTGTTTGAATCGGTAGAAGTGGTCATTGCAGGAAAAGAGAAAAAAGACCGCATTATGGGATCGAAGGAAAAGAAGATCGTAGCATATCACGAGGTTGGTCATGCGTTAGTGACTGCATTGCAGAAAAATACAGAGCCGGTACAGAAGATTACAATTGTACCGCGTACCCACGGAGCACTCGGTTATGTTATGCAGGTGCCAGAGGAAGAAAAATTCTTAAAATCTAAAGAGGAATTAGAAGAAGATTTAGTAACCTTTATGGCAGGACGTGCAGCAGAAGAGATCGTATTTCATTCTGTAACAACCGGAGCGTCAAATGATATTGAACAGGCAACAAGAATTGCCCGTGCCATGGTAGCACAGTACGGAATGTCAGAGCAGTTCGGACTGATGGGACTTGCAACGGTAGAGAGCCAGTATCTAGACGGAGAAGCAAGACTGAACTGTGGTGAAGAGACCGCAGCCGAGATTGATAAAGAAGTCATGAAGATGTTGAAGGAAAGCTATGAGAAAGCAAAACAGCTTCTTTCAGAAAATCGGGAGGTACTCGATAAGATCGCAGCACATCTTTATGAGAAAGAGAATATTACCGGAAAAGAATTTATGAAGATTTACCGCGAATTGAAAGGAATCCCGGAGCCGGAGGAAGAGAATGTGGCAAAACAGGGTTCTTCCGTAGATTTTCGGGTTGGAGAAGAAGTCACTCATACAGTAGATCTGAATAAGGCAACTTCGGAAAAAGAAGAGTCAGAGGAAGAAGATCCAAATAAAGAGAATTCCAGGGAAGAGGATTTTGAACAGGAGACCGATGTTTGATTTTGAGGAAGAATTAAAAAAACTGCCGGAAAAGCCGGGAGTCTATATCATGCATGATGCAAACGATGCCATCATCTATGTTGGAAAAGCGATCAAACTGCGAAATCGTGTCAGACAGTATTTCAGACCAAGCCATAATGAAGGGATCAAAAAAGATCATATGGTACAGCAGATCGCACGGTTTGAATATATTGTTACGGACTCGGAATTAGAAGCGCTGATTTTAGAGTGTAATTTAATAAAGGAGCATCGTCCAAAGTACAATACGATGCTCCGGGATGATAAGACTTATCCGTATATCAGAGTGACGCTGGGAGAAGAATATCCCAGGGTCCTCTTTTGTCGTCAGATGAAAAAAGATAAGTCACGGTATTTCGGACCTTACACCAGTGCCGGGGCAGTCAAGGACACCATAGATCTGCTCCACAAGCTCTATCAGGTGCGCACCTGCAACCGTAAGCTGCCACGGGATATCGGAAAAGAGCGTCCGTGTCTGAACTATCATATCCATCAGTGCCAGGCACCATGCCAGGGGTATGTCACCAAAGAGGAATATGCAAAAAACATCCGAAAAGTGATGGATTTTCTGAATGGAAATTATAAGGAGATCATCACGGAGCTCGAAAGTAAGATGCAGCAGGCTTCGGATGAGATGAATTTTGAAAAAGCGATTGAGTATCGGGAACTGTTAGGAAGTGTGCGGGCAGTGGCACAGAAACAGAAGATCACAAATACCGATGGCGAAGATAAGGATATCATTGCATTAGCAAGAGATGAACGGGATGCCGTGGTTCAGGTGTTCTTTATCCGTTCCGGCAAGCTGATCGGAAGAGATCACTTTTATCTGCGGATTGCAGACGGGGAAGAAGAACAGGGAATCCTGACCTCTTTTGTCAAGCAGTTTTACGCGGGAACGCCTTATATTCCAAGAGAGATCGTACTGCAAAGTGAGATCGAAGAAGAAGAGGTGATCTCGGAATGGCTGGCGAAGCGAAAAGGTCAGAAAGTGTATCTGCGGGTACCGAAAAAAGGAACGAAGGAACGACTGGTAGAGCTTGCAAAGAAAAATGCCCGGATGGTCTTAAGTCAGGACAAAGAGCGTATCAAGAGAGAAGAAGGAAGAACGATCGGTGCCTTAAAAGAAATCGCAGGACTCTTAGAACTGGATGGAATCCGAAGAGTAGAGGCTTATGATATTTCCAATATCAACGGATTTGAAACGGTAGGCTCTATGGTAGTCTATGAAGGGGGCAGACCAAAACGGAGTGATTACCGTAAATTCAAATTAAAGAGTGTATTCGGACCGGACGATTATGCATCCATGCATGAGGTATTGACCAGACGTTTCCGGCATGGTTTAGAGGAACAGAAGGAGTTAGAAGGACGGGAACAGGAACTTGGAAAATTCAGCCGTTTTCCGGATCTTTTGATGATGGACGGTGGAAAAGGACAGGTGAATATTGCCCTGTCGGTGCTCGATGAACTTGGGCTTTCCATTCCGGTCTGTGGAATGGTCAAGGATGACCATCATCGAACCAGAGGCTTGTATTTTCAAAATGAAGAGATTCCGATTGCAAGGGACAGCGAAGGGTTCAAGCTTATCACACGGATTCAGGATGAAGCCCATCGATTTGCCATTGAATACCACCGCTCCCTGCGAAGTAAGAGTCAGGTACATTCAATCTTAGATGACATTCCGGGGATCGGAGCGACCAGACGAAAAGCGTTGATGAAATATTTTGATTCGATAGAAGAAGTCAGAAATGCCTCGGAGGAGACCCTTGCAGGAATAGACAGCATGGATGCAAGAAGTGCCAGATCGGTCTATGAGTTTTTTCATAAGGAAGATCAGGAAGAAGATTTGCAAAACTCTTCCTCAAAAGAGGCACCGGATTGTTGAAGCAGAGATTTTTCTATGATATGATGAATAGAGTAATGGGGAAAAACGGTAGATAAAGGAGAAGTGTATGAGCCAGAAAAGTGTAAGTGTATCAAAATTAGCAAAATTGTTGGATCTGAAGGTATTTACAAAAGAATTAGATCTAAAGAAACATAAAGTAACCTTGTCCGATGTCAACCGGCCGGCATTGCAGTTGAGCGGATATTTTGAATATTTCGAGCCGAACCGTGTACAGATTATCGGAATGGTAGAATACAGTTTCTTAAAGCAGATGGACCCGGGCAAACGAATAGAAATCTATAATGCACTGTTAGAGCGGGAGATTCCATGCATTATTTTCAGCCGTGACTTTGAACCGGATGAGGATTTTCTGCGAATTGCGGAAGAAAAGGATGTACCGCTGCTGGGAACACACCGTACAACTTCCTCTTTCATGGCAGAATTGATTCTGTGTCTGAGTGAGGAGCTGGCACCGTGCGTCACAATCCATGGCGTACTGGTAGATGTGTATGGCGAAGGACTTCTGATCACCGGTGAGAGTGGAATCGGTAAGAGTGAGGCAGCATTGGAGCTGATCCGCCGTGGTCATCGTCTGGTTACGGATGATGTCGTAGAGATCCGTAAGATCAATGAACATACACTGGTGGGAACATCCCCGGCGATCACCAGACATTTTATTGAATTAAGGGGAATCGGAATCGTTGATGTGAAGACATTGTTTGGTGTAGAGGCGGTCAAAGAAAAACAGAACATTGATCTGGTCATCAAATTAGAGGACTGGAAAAAAGAAAATGAGTATGACCGTCTGGGACTTGAGGAAGAATATACAGAGATTTTAGGAAATCAGGTAGTCTGTCATTCACTCCCGATCCGTCCGGGAAGAAACCTTGCAGTCATCTGTGAATCGGCTGCCGTAAACCACAGGCAGAAGAAGATGGGTTATAACGCTGCACAGGAATTGTACCGGCGTGTACAGGAGAATCTGAATAAGACAGAAGAAGATGAATAGAAAAAATAAAAAGAAAAGAGGTAAATAGTAAATGGAAAAAACAAATGCTTGGATGAAATATCCGGAAGGGGAAAAAAGAACACAGGTTTTTGATTTTGCAGAGGATTACCGCAAATTCCTTTCTGCATGTAAGACAGAGAGAGAATGTACGAGCTTTTTTGAGGCAAAAGCAAAAGAAGCAGGCTATCAGTTATTAGAGGATGCCATCAAAGAAAAGAAGAGCCTGAAGCCGGGAGATAAAGTTTATGTAAATCAGATGGGAAAATCCATTGCCATGTTCATCATCGGTAAAGAGTCGCTGGAAAAAGGCATGAACATCTTAGGTGCACATATTGATTCTCCAAGATTGGACTTAAAACAGGTACCGCTTTACGAAGATACGGAAATGGCAATGTTTGATACACATTACTATGGTGGTGTCAAGAAATATCAGTGGGTAACACTCCCGCTTGCACTTCACGGAGTAGTGGCAAAGAAAGACGGAACCGTGGTCAACATCAGCATTGGTGATAAGGAAAATGATCCGGTATTCGGAGTCAGCGACTTACTGATCCACTTAGCAGGCGACCAGTTAGAGAAAAAAGCATCCAAAGTCATCGAGGGGGAGAATCTGGATGTCCTGATCGGAAGCATTCCGGCAGACGTAGAAGAAAAAGACAAAGTAAAAGAGACTGTCAAAGCAAATGTACTGAATATCCTGCTGAAAGAATATGATATAGAAGAGGAAGATTTCTTGTCTGCAGAGATTGAAGTCGTACCGGCAGGCGCTGCAAGAGATTATGGATTTGACCGTTCCATGGTCATGGGTTACGGACATGATGACCGTGTGTGTGCTTATCCGTCTTTCCGTGCAATGCTGGAGGTAGATACACCGGAAGTGACCAGTGTGTGCCTGTTAGTCGATAAAGAAGAGATCGGAAGTGTCGGTGCAACCGGTATGCAGTCACGTTTCTTTGAAAATGCAGTAGCAGAAGTGATGGAGCTTTGCGGTCAGTATTCCGAGTTGGCACTGCGCCGTGCATTAAGCAATTCACAGGTGCTTTCTTCCGATGTCAGTGCAGCATTTGACCCGAATTACCCATCTGTATCCGAAAAGAAAAATGCAGCATATTTCGGAAAAGGGCTGGTATTTAATAAATACACCGGAGCAAGAGGAAAATCCGGCTCTAACGATGCAAATGCAGAGTACATGGCACATTTAAGAGCCGTATTAGATAAAGAAGAAGTCGCATACCAGACTTCAGAGCTTGGAAAAGTAGACCAGGGCGGCGGTGGAACCATTGCCTATATTCTTGCAAACTATGGAATGCAGGTCATCGACAGTGGTGTGGCAGTATTAAATATGCATGCACCTTGGGAGATTATCAGCAAAGTGGATTTATATGAAGCATTCCGTGGATATGTAGTATTCTTAAAGGAAGCATAGACAGGAGATTATGACAACAGAAAAGATATTTGATGAGGCTTTAAAAAATATTCTCTCAGAGGATGAGATTTTAAAAGATGAACCGATGAAACATCACACCACATTCCGGGTGGGTGGACCGGCCGAGTATTATCTCCGTCCGAAAAAAGAACAGGTGGCGGAGGTACTCCGCCTCTGTCTCACATATCAAAAGGAATACCTGATCATTGGGAACGGCAGTAATCTTTTAGTTTCGGACAAAGGCATTTCAGGTGTCGTTATCGAGATTGGAAAACAGATGGATGAGATTACCGTGGATGGTACCACCATATACGCACAGGCGGGAGCAATGCTTTCTAAGACCGCACATGCAGCCCTGGAAGCAGGACTGACCGGGATGGAATTTGCAGCAGGAATTCCGGGCTGTGTTGGCGGAGCGGTTGTGATGAATGCAGGTGCTTACGGCGGCGAGATGAAAGACATTTTAAAAAGTGTTACGGTACTTACCGCGGATGGACAGGAGAAAGAACTGACTCCGGGCGAACTGGACATGAGTTACCGTCATAGTAGTATTACTGAGGAACACTACATGGTGTTGGGCGTAACGATCGCTTTAGAGGCAGGCAGTCAGGAACAGATCCGTGCTAAAATGGAAGAGTTAAAGGAAAAGCGTGTAGAGAAACAGCCTTTAGAATATCCGAGTGCAGGCAGTACCTTCAAAAGACCGGAGGGGTATTTTGCGGGAAAACTGATCATGGATGCAGGTCTGCGTGGATTTCAGGTCGGCGGTGCAGCAGTATCTGAAAAACACTGTGGATTTGTCATCAATAAAGAGAAGGCAACCGCATCCGATGTTTACCGGCTGATACAGGAAGTGCAGCAGGAAGTATACCGGCAGTTTGGTGTAAAGTTAGAAACAGAAGTAAAAATGGTGGGGGATTTCAGATGAAATTAGTCATTGTAACAGGAATGTCAGGAGCAGGAAAAGGTACGGCAGTCAAAATCATGGAAGACATGGGGTATTACTGCGTTGACAATCTTCCGATTCCCTTAGTAGAACAGTTTGTAGACTTTACCCTACAGTCCGAGGATGAACTCGAAAAGGTTGCAGTCAGTATCGATATCCGTAACAGCAATGCACTGAGTGAATTAGAAGAGGTTTTGGAACGAATCCGTCAGAAGGGAATCCGGTTTGAAATTTTATTCCTAGAGGCAGAGGATTCTGTTCTTGTAAAAAGATACAAAGAGACGAGAAGAAGTCATCCGCTTGCCGGAGGCGGAAGAATTGATAAAGGAATCGGATTAGAGCGAAAAAAGCTCGCCTTTTTAAAAGAGCAGGCAGACTATATTATTGATACCAGCCGTCTGCTGCAAAGAGAGTTAAAGGCAGAGCTTGAGAGGATTTTTGTAAGGGACGAGGATTACCGGAACTTATATATTACCGTACTGTCCTTCGGGTTCAAGTATGGAATTCCGACGGATTCAGACCTGGTATTCGATGTGCGTTTTCTGCCGAATCCATATTATGTGGAAGGACTCCGTCAGAAGACGGGAAACGATATCGAGATACAGGACTTTGTCATGCAGTACAAAGAGGCACATGAATTTTTGGACAAGTTAGAAGATATGATCAAGTTCCTGATCCCGAACTATGTGACGGAAGGAAAGACACAGTTAGTCATCAGTATTGGCTGTACGGGTGGCAAGCACCGCTCCGTTACACTTGCAAACGAACTATATGACCGGTTGAAAGAATGTTCCGGCTATGGAATCAAGATCGAGCACAGGGATATAGGAAAAGATGCGTTGAGAGGGAAATAGAAGATGTCATTTTCCGGTGAGGTAAAAAAAGAACTGACAGAGCATGTCAGCAAGAGCCGTCATTGCCAGTTGGCGGAGCTGGCGGCTTTTTTGAATTTTTCCGGTATTAAGGCAGGAATGGGGGAACACCGTTTTTTGTCCTTTGAATCGGAGAACGAAGAGCTGGTTAGAAAATACTTTACTTTAGTCAGAAAAACATATAATATTAAAGTATGTATTACGAACGTAGAGGAAGAGCAGATCACAGGCAATCTTTTTCATGAAGATCTGACGGTAAAGAGCCGTTATCTGCAAAATTCCTGCTGTAAGAGAGCATTTATCCGGGGGGCGTTTTTAACATCAGGTTCGATGAGTGATCCGGAAAAAGCCTATCATTTTGAAATTGTATGCGACAGTGAACAAAAGGCAGTGCAGTTACAGGAAATGATCAACAGCTTTGGGATGGATGCTAAGACGGTACAGCGAAAGAAGAATTATGTGGTATATCTGAAAGAGGGCGAACAGATCTCAGATATGCTGAATATCATGGAAGCGCCGATTTCCATGATGAAGTTTGAGAATATCCGTATTTTGAAAGAAATGCGTAATAGCGTGAACCGACAGGTCAATTGTGAGACGGCAAATATACATAAGACAGTGTCTGCGGCGGTACGGCAGTTAGAGGATATCCGTTATCTGCAAAAGACCGTGGGACTTGAACATCTGCCGGTGCAGCTTCGGGAAATCGCATATGTGCGTCTGGAGTACCCGGATGCAACCCTGAAGGAATTGGGAACTTATTTAGAACCGCCGGTTGGAAAATCAGGGGTTAACCATCGTCTGCGAAAAATCGAGGCAATGGCAGAAGATTTAAGAATGGCAGGAAAATAGAGGAAGAGATGAAAAAGTTACTTTTTGTAGTCAATGGACATTCTGGCAAGGGTCAGATCAAGAATAAACTGTTAGATATTATAGATATCATGATAAAAGAAGGATACCACGTTCAGGTGCATACGACACAGGAACGGGAAGATGCAACGAAGGTTGTCCGTGAACAGGCAAAATACTATGATCTTGTCGTGTGCAGCGGCGGTGACGGAACCTTGGATGAGGCAGTTACGGGAATGATGCAGAGTGAGGTGCGTACCCCGCTTGGTTATATCCCGGCAGGAAGTACAAACGATTTTGCCAATTCTCTGGAGATTCCAAAAGATATGATACAGGCAGCAAAGACTGCAGTATTGGGAGTGCCGTTTTCATGTGATGTGGGAGAGTTCAACGGAGACTACTTTATCTATGTTGCAGCTTTTGGGATTTTTACGGATGTATCTTATGCAACCAGCCAGGAGTTGAAAAATGCACTCGGTCATGTGGCATATATCTTAGAAGGAGCAAAAAGACTTCATACAATTAAATCCTATCATATGCGGGTAGAATATGATGGAAATGAGATAGAGGGCGATTTCCTGTTAGGAATGATCACGAACTCTACTTCTGTCGGTGGATTTAAGAATATGACAGGCAAAGATGTGAAGTTAGACGATGGCATGTTTGAGGTCACACTGATCCATAAGCCAAAAAATATTATCGAGCTGAATACGATCATTGCCAGTCTGACGAATCTGAAGGATGAGACAGACCTGATCGATTCTTTCCGGGCAGACAGCGTAAAATTTTATTCCGAGGAAGAGATTCCGTGGACACTTGACGGAGAGTTTGGCGGTGACCACAAAGAGGTGCAGATTAAGGACCACTGCAAAGCGGTGGACATTATGATAAACGAGAAATAATCTATAGAATACTTGAATTTAACGAAAATTTCAGTATACTATAATTATAAATGTAAATGAGATTATGGAGGGCGATGTATGTTAGTATCAACAAAGAAAATGCTTGAAAAAGCGGAGAAAGAACACTATGCGGTAGCACAGATTAACATTAATAATCTGGAATGGACGAAGGCAGTATTAGAAGTATCTCAGGAATTAAATTCACCGGTGATCTTGGGAGTATCCGAAGGTGCCGGAAAATATATGGGTGGCTATAAGACTGTAGTAGGAATGGTAAAAGGAATGTTAGAGGAACTGAATATCACAGTACCGGTTTCCATTCACTTAGACCACGGCGGTTACGATGCCTGCATCAAATGCATCGAAGCCGGATTCCCTTCTATCATGTATGACGGCTCCCATGATTCCATTGAAGAGAATTTGAAAAAGACAAAAGAGATCGTAGAGATGGCTCATGCAAAAGGTATTACCGTAGAAGCAGAGGTAGGAGCGATCGGAGGAGAAGAGGACGGAAAACTTGCAGCAGGTGAGTGTGCAGATCCTGAAGAGTGCAGAAAAATTGCAGAGACAGGAATTGACCTGTTAGCAGCAGGAATCGGAAATATCCATGGAAAATATCCGGAGAACTGGGCAGGACTCAGCTTTGAGACTTTAGAGGCAGTCCGCAAGGCAACAGGACATCTCCCATTAGTACTTCATGGTGGTACAGGAATCCCGGAGGATATGGTAAAGAAATCCATCGACATGGGTGTATGTAAGATCAATGTCAATACAGAATGCCAGCTTGCATTTACGGCTGAGGTTCGTAAGTATATTGAAGAAGGAAAAGACTTAGTTGGTAAAGGATTTGACCCGCGTAAGTTATTAAAACCGGGTACAGAGGCAATTAAACAGACTGTCCGCGATAAGATGGAAATGTTTGGCTCCATTGGAAAAGCAGAATAAGCTCTTTGTTATATTTTACAAAAAAAGAAAGAAAAAGCAGAATTAATTGTAAAAAACAGAGAAGAAGAGAAAAAATAAAAAATTCTCTTGCAATTTCAAAACAATTGGGGTATCTTATTAGCAGAGATTAGAACAAGGGTGTTCCATATGAGTGGAGCGCCCTTTTTTACTGTTATAGGGAAATATAAAGTAATTGCCTATAAAGTAAAACACTCCGTGAGGATGTGGCTCTTTATTCTAATTACAAGACATAATAAAGAAAATACAAAAGCAGAAGCACTAGGGGATGCATTTGTAGAAAATGTTAAAGAAAGGATGTAAGGATATGGAAGAGAGAATGTTAGAAAAAACACCGGATTATTTCAATGTAACAGACATTTTTGGAGAAAACGTATTTAACGATTCCGTTATGCAGGAGCGTCTTCCGAAAAAAGTTTACAAGAAGTTGAGGGAAGTCATTGAAGAAGGAAAAGAACTTGATTTAGAGACTGCTGATGTAGTAGCACATGAGATGAAAGAATGGGCAATCGAAAAAGGTGCGACACACTACACACACTGGTTTCAGCCGTTAACCGGTGTCACAGCAGAAAAACATGATTCTTTTATTACCGCACCAATGCCAAATGGCAAAGTACTGATGAGCTTTTCCGGTAAGGAACTGATCAAAGGAGAGCCGGATGCATCTTCTTTCCCATCGGGAGGTTTAAGAGCCACATTTGAAGCAAGAGGATATACAGCATGGGATTGTACTTCACCGGCATTTGTACGTCAGGATGCAGCAGGTGCAACACTTTGTATCCCAACAGCATTCTGCTCCTACACAGGTGAGGCATTAGACCAGAAGACACCGCTGCTTCGTTCCATGGCAGCAATTAACGAGCAGTCCTTACGTCTTTTAAGATTATTCGGAAATACAACATCTAAGAAAGTAACACCTTCCGTAGGACCGGAACAGGAGTATTTCTTAGTAGATAAAGAAAAATACTTAAAGAGAAAAGACCTGATCTATGCAGGACGTACCTTATTCGGAGCACCACCGGCAAAAGGTCAGGAAATGGATGACCACTACTTCGGAGCTATCCGTGAGAGAATTGCTTCTTATATGAAAGATGTCAATAAAGAGCTCTGGAAATTAGGTGTATCTGCAAAGACACAGCATAACGAGGTTGCTCCGGCACAGCACGAGTTAGCACCGATCTATGCAGAAGCAAATATCGCAGTAGACCATAACCAGTTAGTTATGGAGACATTGAAAAAAGTAGCAGGCCGTCATGGATTATATTGTCTGTTAAATGAAAAACCATTTGCAGGCGTGAACGGTTCCGGTAAACATAATAACTGGTCACTGACCACAGACGATGGAATCAACCTGTTAGATCCGGGCGATACCCCACATGAGAACATCCAGTTCCTGTTAGTCTTATCCTGTATCTTAAAAGCAGTAGATGAGCATGCAGAATTACTTCGTGAGTCCGCAGCAGATGTTGGAAACGACCACAGATTAGGAGCAAACGAGGCACCGCCTGCAATCATCTCCATCTTCTTAGGAGCACAGTTAGAGGATGTGTTAAAACAGTTAATCAGCACAGGTGAAGCTACACATAGTATAGAAGGCGAAATGCTGAAAACTGGTGTGGCAACATTACCGGACTTCATGAAAGATGCAACTGACAGAAACAGAACCTCACCATTTGCATTTACAGGAAACAAATTCGAGTTCCGTATGGTAGGTTCTAAAGCATCCATCGCACAGCCAAACGTAGTATTAAATACCATCGTTGCAGAAGCATTTGCAGAAGTATGTGATACGCTTGAAAAAGCAGATGACTTCGATATGGCAGTACATGATCTGATTAAGAAAAATGTAACAGAGCATCAGAGAATCGTATTCAATGGAAACGGATACTCCGATGGATGGGTAGAGGAAGCAGAAAGACGTGGACTTCCAAACATCCGCTCTATGGTAGATGCCATTCCTTATCTGGCTACTGACAAATCTGTGGCTTTATTTGAGAGATTTGGTGTATTTACAAGAGCAGAGTTAGAGTCCCGTGTGGAAGTAGAGTATGAGACCTACGCAAAGACCATCAACATTGAAGCAAAAGCAATGATGAACATTGCAGGAAAACAGATTATTCCGGCAGTCATCAAATATGCAACCTCACTTGCAACCTCCGTTAATGCAGTTACTGCTGCATGTGGAGCAGATGTCAGCGTTCAGACAGAGCTGTTAACAGAGACCTCTACATTATTAGCAGAGGCACAGACAGCATTGAAGAAGCTGCATGAAGTAACAGAAAAAGCTGCTGCTATAGAAGAAGGCAGGGTACAGGCTGTTGCATACAGAGATGAGGTTAAGGTAGCAATGGATGAGCTTCGTGCACCGATCGACAAATTAGAGATGATCGTTGATAAGGATGTATGGCCAATGCCATCCTATGGAGATTTAATCTTTGAAGTATAATTAAAATTGAAAATGGAAGAAATAGAGTTATAAGCGTTATCAAAGGAGATAGCATAGAAGGTTAGAAAAATCTGACATTCGGTGTTGTCTCCTTTTTTATATTTATATCAGGAGAAAGAGGAGGAAGAAATTATGACAGATGAAATTATGAAAGTGATTAATGACAATGTCTACGGCGTCTGGTTTCTAATTGGTGCGGCATTAGTATTCTGGATGCAGGCAGGATTTGCAATGGTAGAGGCAGGTTTTACCAGAGCAAAGAACTCCGGAAATATCATTATGAAAAACTTAATGGATTTCTGTATTGGAACCGTAATGTGGTTCATCATCGGAGCATCTTTAATGCTTCCGGCAGCAGAAGGAAAAAGTGATATCTTAGGAATTCTCGGAACACCGGGATTTGGGGTATTCACAGACTATGCAAATTTCAGTTATTCGGGATTTGTATTTAACTTAGTATTCTGTGCAACAACAGCAACCATCGTATCAGGTGCGATGGCAGAAAGAACAAAATTCATAACGTATTGTATTTATTCAGCCGTTATTTCCGGTATCATCTATCCAATAGAAGCACACTGGACATGGGGCAATGGATTTTTAGTCAATATGGGATTCCATGATTATGCAGGTTCTAACTGTATCCATATGGTTGGTGGTATCTGTGCATTGATCGGTGCAGCATTCCTTGGACCTCGTATTGGAAAATTCAGTAAAGATAAAGATGGAAAAATTACAAAGGTTAACGCAATTCCGGGACACAACCTGGTTATCGGTTCCCTTGGTGTATTTATCCTCTGGCTTGGCTGGTATGGATTCAATGGTGCAGCAGCTACGGATGTGCCGACACTGGGTTCTGTTTTCTTAACGACAACCGTATCTCCGGCAGTAGCAACCGTAGTATGTATGATCTTTACCTGGATCAAATATGGAAAACCGGATGTATCGATGTGTCTGAACGCATCTTTAGCAGGACTGGTAGCAATTACCGCACCTTGTGATGTAACAGATTGTGTAGGAGCAGCAATTATTGGAGCAGTAGCAGGACTTTTAGTAGTCTTTGGTGTATGGTTTGTCGATAATGTACTTCATGTCGATGACCCGGTTGGAGCAGTCGCAGTACATATGTTTAACGGTATCTGGGGAACCATTGCAGTTGGTTTGTTTGCAACATCTTCAGCACCGGGCTTTGAATTAGCAGGTATTAAAGAAGGTCTCTTCTATGGAGGCGGCTTCAAACAGTTAGGTTTACAGTTTGTAGGTATGTTCATTACCGCAGCTTGGACAGTTGTTACAATCACGATCGTATTTATCGTATTAAAAAAGACCGTTGGTCTTCGTGTTTCCGAAGAGGAAGAGATTACAGGTCTGGATGCAACAGAGCATGGACTTCCATCAGCATACGCAGGATTTGCAATTATGGATATCTCTGGTTCTACAATGGATGTCAATGAAAATACCGACCTTGGTGTGGCTGATTATGAAAGTGCATCAGAAACTTTGCGGAATGCCGCAGTTCCGGTTGCAGCAATGCCACATGAGCCGACAGGCATCTACAAAGTGGTTATTATTTCAAAACTGTCACGTTATGACAAGTTAAAGAAGGCAATGAATGAACTTGGAGTTACCGGTATGACTTGTACACAGGTTATGGGCTGTGGTGTGCAGAAAGGTTCCGGAGACCGTTACCGTGGTGCAGAGTTGGATGCAACACTCCTTCCAAAGATGAAGGTCGAAGTGGTGGTCAGCAAGATCCCGGTAGAGGATGTCATCGAATCAGCGAAGAAAGTACTTTATACAGGCCATATAGGAGATGGAAAGATATTCGTATACAATGTGGAACAGGTAGTTAAAGTTCGTACAGGAGAAGCTGGAACGGCTGCTTTACAGGATGTAGAGTAAGCACAAATATGGGCTAATCTGGAAAGATTAGTATATCTAATCCCCTTAGTGTATATACATCAACAGAAAGAACCTCGACGGAAATGTCGGGGTTCTTTTGTGTTCCTTGATGACCTATTATTGGATCATTTACTCGCCTTCTTCGGAAGGGTTTTCAAAATCGTTATTGCTATCATCGTCATTCTTGTTATCATCGGAAGGAGTATCAGGATTGTTATTGTTATCCGGATTCTTGTTATCATCATTCGGATTGTCATTGTCATTCGTGTTATCTTTTTTGTCCTTTTTATCCTTCTTCTCATTCTTATCTAAGAAACCACCAATATTTTCGAGTGCATCGGTTGTATTCGTAGAAGCATTATGCACATCACAGGTAGAATTTGCAAGCTCATCGGAAAGAAGATATGGACCATCTCCGGAGTTTGCAGAACCGCCAATGATATAGATGTTCGTCTGCTTCGTTTCTTCCGGACAAAACTCATTTGCAATTTTCATAGATGCCGTACAGATCGTTGCACGAACATGGTGGTCGCAGATTTCCGTAGGAACGGTTCCTGATGCAAAATATTCGGTATAAACCTGATTGCCGCGTGGATCACAGTCACAGATGCCTGCAACGGCAAGTTTACCGGATTTCTTACATACGGTAGCAGTCTCAATGCCTTCCGGTTTTTCAAAATCACGGTATTCCAATCCTTCGTTCACACGCTGCATGACGGATTTCCATACATTTTTGGTATACCTTGTGCTCTTTAACGGAGAGTTGTCATCATATCCGCCCCAGACAACACAGGTATAATATGGAGAAAATCCTGCGAATAGAGAGTCACGGTTTTTCGTTGTAGTACCGGATTTTCCGGCTACCGGCATATTGCTGATATTCGCTGCAACACCGGTTCCCTGTGTCATAACATCTTTCATCGCAGAAGTGATCAGCCATGCGGTCGTATCTTTTAATACGGTATGTGTCTGAGGTGTATTATCAATCAGTACATTGCCGTCATGGTCAAGGATTTTTGTGAAAAATCTTGGTTTCGTATAAGTGCCGCCATTTGCGATCGTGGCATAGGCAGCCGTTAATTCTAAATTGTAGACACCTTTTGTCAGACCGCCGAGACAGAGTGACTGGGTGTTGTCCTCCGGTACAATGGTAGTAAAGCCAAAATCATCGAGGTAATCAAAACCTACCTGTGTGCCGATCTCGGTCAAAGTCTTTACCGTTACGACATTGATGGAATTTGTAATGGCTTCCCGGAGTGTGGTAAATCCACGGTAGTTATTGTCGTAGTTACGGAGTGAAGTTCCGTTTTCATAGGAATAAGGAGCATCATCCTGTACGGTTGCAAGTGTCATGCCGGCGGAATCCAATGCCGGAGCATAAGCGGCAAGGACTTTGTAAGTGGAACCCGGCTGTCTTGCAGTTGAAGTGGCACGGTTCAGGGTCTTACTTGCTGTCTTTTCACCACGGCCACCTACTAACGCTTTTACTTCGCCGGTGGACTGGTCGATCAGTGTCATCGCAGCCTGTGGCTGTAACGTATAAGAAACGGTTTCGCCGCCTTCCGGAATGGTATCGCCATCCTCTAACATCTCGTTTTTGTATTTTTCAATGGCAGCCTCAGCAGCTTCTTTGGAGGCAAAATGGATATTGTAGTTTTTGTCATTTGCCTGATAGTAAGAAAGCATGGTCTGCTCACTGTAGTTCTTATAAGTACCGTCTTTTTTCTGGATGGTCAGACGGTAGGAGAAAGAATACTCCGGATTTGCGCCGTAATTTGCTTCGTTGTTGACCTCTTCATCACAGATCTTTTGCAGGTTGCTGTCCTGTGTGGAATAAATGGTCAGCCCTCCACTGTAGAGTGCTTTGTATGCCTGTGTTTCCGTATAACCTTTTTCATCGATCAATGTCTGGATCACCTGATCTGTCAGCGCATCTACAAAATAGGAAGTGACGTTATCATCGGCAACCTCAAGGTTGGCAACCTGGATCCGGTCATAGACCTTATCCTTCATGGCTTCGTCATATTCCTTTTGAGAGATGTATTCCTGATCTAACATGTTTTTTAATACCTTGGCACGGCGCTTTTTATTCTGGTCAGGGTTGCTGACCGGATTATAACGGCTCGGATTCTGTGTGATCGCCGCAATGACGGCCGATTCTGAAATATTCAGTTCCGAAACATCCTTATTAAAGTAACGTCTGGATGCCGACTGGACACCAAGTGTATTCTGACCGAGGTTGATGGAGTTCAGATAGTTCTCTAAGATCCAGTCTTTGCTTACGGATTTTTCTAACTGTACGGCTAAGTACTGTTCTTGCAATTTACGCTCTAACTTGTCCGAAAAACTGGATTCGCTTGTCCAGCCTGTAAATACATTGTTCTTCAAAAGCTGCTGCGTGATCGTGGATGCACCTTCTGAAAAGTGAAAACCATGTGTGATACCACGGACTCCCGCGCGTAAAATACCCTGTAAGTCAATACCGTTATGATCGTAAAAACGCTCATCTTCAATTGCAACAAATGCATGCTGTAAATCTTTTGGAATCTCATCTATGGTTACATAGACACGGTTGGAGCCGGAAGCCACCAACGTTGCGATTTCATTTTCATTATTGTCTAATACCGTGGAGAGATATCCGGTCGGTGTAGCATCTATATCCTTAATGTCCGGTGCGGACTTGATAATGCCTCTTACCATATTGAAGACGGCGATCGCGCCAACCACAACTGCGATCAGAATGCAGATAAGAAATGTCTTTAAAAACATTACACGGAACCGTTTATGTGCCATCGACTGCTGGGAGGCTAAATCCTTCTCCTTTTTCGATGTGCGGTTCTTTCCATAGTTCATAACAGACCTCCTTTGTAATTAGTCTTAAACTATATTATGATACATTATACCAAAAAACGGCATAAGAATAAAGTATTAACTGATTTGCAGGCACTTTTCGGACAATTTGGTATTTACGGACCATTAAAATACCGTTATAATGAGAGCAGAAAAACAGGAGAGAGATGACTATGGAGACAAACGGATACCGTGCTGTCTACGAAGGTGGACAGGGAGAGATCGTAGAGAAAAAATCCAGATTTATTGCTACCGTACTTCCGATAGAAACGGAAGAAGAGGCATTGGAGTTTATTGCGAAGATGAAAAAGAAATACTGGGATGCAAGACACAATTGCTATGCCTATGTCATTGGCGAGCGTCAGGAGCTACAAAGATGTTCCGATGACGGAGAACCAAATGGTACCGCCGGCCGTCCGATGCTAGATGTGCTCCTGCATGAAGACATCCACAATACCGTAGTCGTAGTGACCCGTTATTTTGGCGGTGTGCTTTTAGGAACCGGCGGACTGGTGCGTGCCTATCAAAAGGCGACCCGGAGCGGATTGGAGTCCAGTGTTATTATAGAGAAGCAACGTGGCATGTTTGGAAATATCGTAACCGATTATAATGGGATCGGAAAGATCCAGTATATATTAGCGCAGAACAATATCCCGATCGCAGACAGTATCTATGGAGAAAATGTCAGCATTCAGGTGGTTGTTCCGGCACAACAGCAGGAAAAGATAGAAAAAGAACTGATCGAGGGTACGAATGGAAAAGCAGAGATCGACTGGGAAAAAGAGGTCGTTTTTGCAATTGTTGAAAAAGATTTAAAAATTTTTTAAAAAGTGCTTGACTTTTGGTAAAATCATCATGTATAATACCCATTGTTGACACGACATTGGCCCATCGCCAAATGGTAAGGCAACGGACTCTGACTCCGTCATTTCAAGGTTCGAATCCTTGTGGGCCAGTTTTGAAAGCACCATATGCAGATATGGTGCTTTTTTGCTCTATAAGAAAAAATATGTTACATTAAAGTATGAAAGTTGTGTTTACTATAGAATTTCCTATAGAATAAAAAGCCCTTCGGGCGAAAGAGAGGACAGGCAATGTATCAGATGGATGCGCGTGTGCGCTATAGTGAAGTGGATGAAACGCATAGGATAAAACTGGAGTCCGTTCTGGATTACTTCCAGGACTGCTGTACTTTTCACTCCGAGGATGTCGGAGGCGGTCTCGAATTTTTAAAAGGACAAAAGAGAGCGTGGCTGTTAGCTTCCTGGCAGATCGTCATAAAGGAATATCCGAAGTTGGGAGAGCAGATACGGATCATTGCAAATCCATATGCATTCAAGAATTTTTTCGGACACAGAAATCTGATGCTGCAGGATGAGCATGGAAAAGATTTAGTCTATGCAAATTCTAACTGGATATTTGTAAATACGGAAACCGGAAAACCGGTTCGGATCCCGGACGAGGTTGCAAATGCATATGAGTTAGGGGAACCTTATCCGATGGAATATGCTGCAAGAAAAATCTCAATGCCAAAGCATTTAGAAGCGAAAGAGCCGTTTGCGGTACACCGTTTTTGCATTGATTCTAACCATCATGTGAACAACGGCAAATATGTATTGATGGCAGAAGAATTTTTACCGGAGCAGTTTCTTGTGAGCGAGCTGAGGGTAGAATACAGAAAAGCAGCAGTGTTAGGCGATATCATGTATCCGTTTGTGGAAAATACAGAGGAGAAGATCGCGGTGGTGTTAGCGGACAAAGAAAAGAGCCCATATGCGATCATAGAATTTTTCGGAGGAAGAAATGATTAAATTAGGAGAATATCAGGAACTGATTGTTGTAAAAAAAGTAGAGTTTGGAGTATACTTAGCACAGAAACCGGAGGATGAGACACGCGTGCTGCTTCCGGCAAAGCAGGTGCCGCAGGAGGTAAAGATCGGTGATGTGCTGAAAGTGTTTTTATATAAAGATTCCAAAGACCGGCTGATCGCAACAACCAATACACCAAAATTACAACTGGAACAACTGGCAGTCTTAGAAGTGTTAGAAATCGGAAAGATCGGAGCCTTTTTAGACTGGGGCTTAGAAAAAGATCTGTTCTTACCGTTTAAAGAGATGACCAGAAAGGTCGAGCCGGGAGATGAGATCTTAGTCACACTTTATATTGATAAGAGCCGCAGACTCTGTGCGACCATGAAAGGGATCTACGATCTGCTGTCAAAAGAATCTCCTTATAAAGAGGGAGATACGGTACAGGGAAGAGTCTATGAGTTCAGTGATAATTTCGGAACTTTCATAGCCGTAGATGACCGGTACTCAGCCATGATTCCACGTCATGAGGATTGCAGTTTCTTGCGGATCGGTGATATCATAGAAGCGCGTGTGACAAAAGTAAAACCGGATGGAAAGCTGGATCTTACCATGCGCCAGAAAGCATATCTTCAGATGAACCCGGATGCAGAAAAAGTGTTAGAGATCATTGATGAATATGCGGGAGTTCTGCCATTTAACGACAAGGCTTCTCCGGAAGTCATCAAAAGAGAGACCGGACTTAGTAAAAATGCTTTTAAGCGGGCAGTCGGACATCTCTATAAAGAGCATAAGATTGAGATTACCGATAAGGTGATCCGAAAATTATAAATACAAAACAAAAGAAAGAAGGAATCACGATGAAAAAAGTAATCAGTACACAGAACGCTCCGGCAGCGATCGGACCGTACTCACAGGCAATTGAAGTGAATGGAATGGTATATACTTCCGGTGTGATCCCGGTAAATCCTGCAACCGGAGAGATCCCGGACGGTGCAGAAGCACAGACCAGACAGGCAATGACGAGTCTTTCTAATTTATTAGAAGCAGCAGGAACTTCTATGGATAATGTGGTTAAAACAACAGTATTCATTAAAGAAATGAATGATTTTGGAACGATCAATGAGGTATACAAAGAATTCTTTACTACAGATTTCCCGGCAAGAAGCTGTGTGGAGGTAGCAAGACTTCCAAAAGATGTACTCTTAGAGATTGAAGCCGTAGCCGTAAAATAACAGGAGAACATATGACGACAAATAAAGGCGTAAACCGCACATTTCTCATTACTTTTCTGATCTATGTGGGCGGCAGTTTTTTATGGTCGCTGATAGGAAAACGTTTTGTGGACTCATTTTATGTAGATATTGCTGTTTCACAGCTCCTCGTATGTGTCCCGCCGTTTGTCTATCTGAAAATATCGGGGACGAAGACAGGGGAATTGATCCCCTATAAAAAAATCAGGATTTCCGATGCCCTTTTAGCGGTGGTTATGACGTATCTATTTTACCCGCTGATGCTGGTCATGAATCTGCTGACGATGTTTTTTGTGGACAATACCTCAGCAGAGCTTGCGACAACAATGGGACAGGAGAATCTGTTCCTCAATATCCTGTTTGTGGCATTGCTGCCAGCCTTTGTGGAGGAGTTTGTGTTCCGCGGAGTCTTTTATCAGACCTACCGGAAGAGCAGCATGAAGGCAGCACTGGTGCTCAGCGGACTTCTGTTCGGCTGTATGCACATGAACTTTAACCAGTTCTTATATACCTTTGTCTTTGGCATGATCTTAGTCTTTATGATGGAAGCAACCGGAAGCATTGTGACTTCCATGATCTGTCATTTTTTACTGAATCTGAACGGAGTATTGCTCTCAGGACTCAATGGAAGTATCAGGAATGCGAGCGTGAGTGATGCCGTACAGCAGAGCAGTAATTTAGCAAGCCAGCCAAAGATCTTATTAGCAGGGCTTCTTGTATGGGGAGTGATCGCTGTGTTTACGACCGCAGGTGGCTGTGCCATCTGGGTTCATCTGGCAAGAAAAAATGGAAGACTGGAACTCATCCAACAGAAGATGAATGAGGCAAAGCGTGAAAGAATCATAACACCGACCCTTGTGATCGGAATGGTATTAGCAGTCGCATTTATGGTAGTCTTTGAGATTTTTTAAGAAAATTAAAGAGCCTGAAATAAAAAATTCTAAAATAAAAAGATTCTAAAACAAAAAAGCAGGAGCTGCGTGAATGCCGACTCCTGCTTTTTTATTCTGTACTAAACAGAAATATCAATGTTGCCGCCAATATGCGGGTTCACTGAACGTTCCATTGCCTGTATCATCGTGTCTCCAAGCTTCTGTGTGACATCAAGCTGTTTTCCTAAGATCGCAACACTGATATCGGAAGGAGATGTACTTGGGGAGATCTGACTCAATGCAATGTTATTAAGAGCTGTTACATCCATACTGGCACCACCTTTCGTCTATTGATAAGTTTATTGTACTTCGGAGGTGTGAAAAGTGCAATAAGTTTTGAAAAATAAAAGAGAAAAACAGAATCCCGAAGGCAGTGAAAGCCAAGAGAAAAATAAGCCTCAAAATAAGATGGAGGTTTTCCGGGAAAGATGATAAAATAGTTTTATATGATTAGGGTGTCAAAAGGCGTTTTCAAGTTTTTTGAGTGGCAACTTGCACAAAGCCGCGTCTATTTTGTTCCGTTGTACGAAAATAAGAAAATCTAAGTCTGCCTGAGTTAGGCTGTGCTGGAGTGACGTGTACGTCTTAAACGCCCCGTCCATGGCAGCAAAACACTATACATTAGCAGGCAGACTAAGATTTACTAATTTTCTCCCAAAGTCACAAAAGTAGTCCCAGTTTTGTGCAAGTTGCCAGCCCCTAAGTTGTAAGCCGCCTTTTGACATCCTAATCTTTATAGGCAAAATGAAAAAGAAAGAGAGAAAAATATATGCTGTATGATGTAATTATAATAGGAAGTGGTCCGGCAGGTTTGAGTGCTGCGATTTATGCAGAGCGGGCAAAATTAAAGACACTGGTATTAGAAAAAGCACCAATGAGCGGAGGACAGATCTTAAACACTTATGAAGTGGATAACTATCCGGGAATCCCTGGGGTCGGTGGATTTGATCTTGGAAGTAAATTCCGGGCGCATGCCGATGCCGTAGGATGTCAGTTTGTAACGGCAGAAGTGTTAGAGATTAAAAACGAAGCAGATCATAAGGTCATTGTGACAGATAAGGAAACTTATCAGACAAAGACGATCGTATTAGCCAGTGGTGCGACACACCGGACCTTAGGTGTGCCGGGGGAAGAGGAACTCATGGGAATGGGAGTCTCTTATTGTGCCACCTGTGACGGAGCGTTTTTTAAAGGAAAGACAACGGCAGTAGTCGGAGGCGGAGATGTAGCGTTAGAGGATGCCCTGTTTTTAGCAAGACTCTGTAAAAAAGTGTATCTGATCCACAGAAGAGATGAATTCCGCGGGGCAAAGGTGTTGCAGGAACGGGTAAAGACAAGTGAGAACATCGAAATTCTCTGGGATACGGTTATTGAGCAGATTCAGGGAGAGGATCAGGTTGAGAGTCTTTCCTTATATAATAAGAAGACAGAGGAAAAGCAGGAACTTTCGGTCAACGGAGTATTTATAGCAGTGGGCATCCTGCCGAACACGGAAATGTATCGTGGCGTGGTGGATTTAGATGAAGCCGGTTATGTCATTGCCGGTGAAGATGGCGTGACAAGCTGTGCAGGGATTTTTGCGGCGGGAGATCTGCGTACCAAGCAGCTTCGGCAGGTCATTACAGCGGCTGCCGATGGGGCGAATGTTGTAACTTCTATCGAAAAATATCTGAATGAGCTGTAATTCTTTGTCGGGTTTTGTAAAGGAATAGGGTTGACAGTGTAGAAACGCTTTGATATAATGTTGTACGATAAATGTAATAAATTTGTAACAAAAGGTAAAGACTTATCAATAAATTGGAGGCACACATGAATCGTAACAGATTAAGAATACGAACATGCTGTTTAGCGGCAACAATAATGCTTGCAGGTTCCGGCAGTATGGCAGTTAACGCAGCTCCGGCAGCAGGATTATCCGACGAACTGAGTACAACAATCAGCAGTGTAACAAAAGAATCTACCGTAGCAGGTGGAACTCTTACATTTGCAAAAGCTGTTTCTGACAGCCAGAAAGCTGATGAGAATAAAGAAAATACAGACAATTCTTCCGAGGACAAGAGTGAGAAGGCAGAAAATGAGACTCCGGTTGTAAAATCAGAGTATGCAGATATCGCAATCGCACAGGTGGACAACTATGTAAATGTCCGCAGCACACCGGGCGAGGATGGAGAAGTCTTAGGAAAGCTCTATGACAAATCCGCAGCTACAGTGGAAGGCGAAGAGAACGGATGGTATAAGATTACATCCGGAAGTGTTACCGGTTATGTAAAGAAAGAATTCGTAGTAGTTGGTAACGAAGAGTTAGCAAGAACCGTTGGAAGAAGAATGGCAAAGGTTAACACAGAGACTTTAAAAGTGCGTACAGATGCATCTACAGACGCACCTGTTTTAGGATTAGTACCGGGCGGAGATGATCTGACCGTTACAGAAGAGAGAGACGGCTGGGTAAAAGTCAGCGTAGAAGAGGGCGAAGGATTTGTATCTACAGATTATGTAAGCCTTTCTACAGAGTTTGTAAAAGCAGAGTCTAAAGCAGAAGAAGAAGCAAGACTTGCAAAAGAAGAGGCTGAAAGAAAAGCAGCAGAGGAAGCAGCGGCAGCAGCAGCCAGAAAAGCATCACAGCAGCAGAGCAGCGCACCGGCAGCAAGCAGTGCTCCGGCAAGAAGCTATGCACCACCTTCAGGCGGTAATGGAGCAGCAGTTGCAAGCTATGCAGGTCAGTTTGTTGGAAACCCATATGTATATGGTGGAACCAGCCTGACAAACGGAGCAGACTGTTCCGGATTCGTAATGAGCGTATATGCAGCATTTGGTGTATCACTTCCTCATTCCTCCAGTGCAATGAGAGGCGTAGGATATGAAGTAAGCCAGGCAGACATGCAGCCGGGTGACATCGTATGTTACAGTGGACACGTTGCAATTTATGTTGGAAACAATACCATCGTACATGCAAGTACACCGGAATCAGGTATCAAGTATACATCTCCGGCAGCATACCGCAGCATTATTACAGTAAGAAGAATTTTCTAAGAGTGAATATTGACAAAGCTGTCATTCTAAGGAATGGCAGCTTTTTTGCTTTATGGGATTAGGGGGGGCAAAAGGTTGCACAAAGCTGTGAGCTGTCTTTTGACATTCTGGTTCTATAAGAAATGCTGTGTTGCGTTTAAGCATGGAAGTTGTACTTCCTGTAGAGTGGAAATGCTTCGTAAGGGGGCAGATGCGCAATGATAGGTAAGGGTGTTATGGAAATGTTTATATGACAGACTAACGATTATACAAGTTGCACAAATTCTACAAATTTCCGTAGAACTGGTGTCGTTTTTTGCAACCAGAGGAGAAAAAGTTATCAACATCGAAAAAGGTGGAAATATCGAAAAAAAGGAGTTATACACGAAGTTATAAACGTTATCCACAGAAAAAAAGCAAAAATTATAGGTTTACATAGCAAAAAAAGAGAACAGAGGTTTTGTACACAAATAATAAAGTTGATAAGTTTGTCAAAAAAAGGAGAAAAAGTCTTGACTTTTTTAAAGTAAAAATATTACGAAAGTTATCAGAAAATGTCAAAAATGTTTCGAAAATATACAGACGAATTTCGTCTTTGGACAGGCAAGGTTGAAATCTGACCTTGATTTTGTTATACTCATGTATATTATCTTGAAAAACAAAAAATAATAGGTGTAGTGATGAAGAAGAAGATACAGATATTGGGGATGAAGCTTGACAACTACTCCGTGCGGGAATCCATCCTGTTAGCGGAGAGTTATTTAAATGGAACATCCTTAAATGCAATTGAAGATATATCCATGAAGATGCTGATGGAGTCTGAGAACAATGAAATACTCGGACAGGCATTGCAGGAACTGGATATGACCATTATCGGTGAGAAAGAGATCCTTACGGCTGCGGAAGTGGAGACTCCACAGCGGCTGAAAGAGACGGTAGAACATGAATTTTTTCATGAGTTTATGAAGCGGATCGCGCGCAATCATAAGATTGTCTATATTTTAGGAGAAAAATCAGAGCAGATCAAAGCGCTGGTCGGATTCTTAAAGGAACATTATCCAAGGGTTACGGTTTCCGGTGTGTTTGCGTTAGAAGACTGTCCGGGAGATTACGAGAGTATTATTAATGAAGTAAACGGTGAGGCAGCAGATGTTGTGATCTCAGTGATCCCGTCTCCGCAGCAGGAAGAATTTTTAATGAACTATAAGAGCAAAATGTCGGCAAAGGTCTGGTACGGGATCGGAGAAGTGACCGGATTGTATTCTGACACGTTTTTGAAAAAAATTTTTCGGAAAATTTTTCATAAACATGTATTGCTCAAAAGAATAGAACAATATGAAAATGAAGATGAGGAGCGGAAGTGAAGATGAGGATTATGAACAGCCGTCCATGGTATGTGGATTATTTATTCATCTTTATGGGAACCGGGATCATGGCGCTTGCCATTCAGTGTATTTTTGAACCGATCGGACTGGTTACGGGAGGTTTTTCCGGTATAGCGATTATCATAAGAAAAATGACCGCCGGAATCGTAGAGGGCGGTGTCCCACTGTGGCTGACAAACCTTGCATTGAATGTTCCGGTGTTTATCGCAGCACTAATTATAAAAGGAAGAAAGTTCTTGGGCAGAACCGTGATCGGAACGGTTCTTCTGTCTTTCTGGCTTTATGTGATCCCACAGGTTGACTTAACGCAGGGAGATTATATGCTTTCTGCCGTATTTGGCGGCGTGATCACAGGAATCGGAATCGGATTTGTGTTGCTGGCAAAGGCAACGACCGGTGGAACCGATATGGTGTCAGCGCTGATCCAGAAATATGTGCGTCACTATTCCGTGGTACAGATCTTGCAGGTCATTGACGGAATGGTCGTTTTGGCAGGACTTTATGTATTCGGTCTTAAACCGGCACTTTATGCGATCGTGGCAATTTTTATCACCTCGAAAGTTTCCGACGCACTGATGGAAGGTATGAAATATTCCAAGGCTGCGTTCATTATTACAGACTGCTATAAAGAAATTGCAGATGCGATCATGACACAGTTAGACCGTGGACTGACCGGTCTGGATGCGACGGGAATGTATTCAGGCGATAAGAAGACCGTGCTCTATTGTGTGGTTTCTAAAAAAGAGATTGTGGAGCTTAAGGACATCGTGGCGAAGATCGATCCGAAGGCATTTGTGATTGTGACGGATGCGCGCGAGGTCTTTGGAGAGGGTTTTTTGGAAAATTAGCATAAGAAAAACGAGATTTACTCTTTATTTTTTTGACGTTTTGCATTAAAATATAAAAAGAGAAAGCCGTTTTTGTGAAAAATCACAAAGAATTATTGTGAAATTTGCATAGTGGCAAAAGGAGAGAAGGGGCGTAGGCATATGATTTCAAATCAAATATTACAGAGCACAATAGATGGATTAAAAGGAATCACGCGTGTGGATTTATGCATTATCGATACGGAGGGAAAAGTTCTGGCAACTACGTTTCCGGATGCGGACAAATACATTGGTCCGGCAGCGGCTTTCGTGGAATCTCCGGCAGACAGCCAGGTAGTACAGGGATGTCAGTTCTTTAAAGTGTTCGATGAGCATCAGTTAGAGTACATCCTGTTGGCAAATGGTGACAGCGATGATGTATTTATGATTGGAAAGATTGCAAGTTTTCAGGTGCAGAATCTTTTAGTAGCATACAAAGAGCGTTTTGATAAGGATAATTTTATCAAGAATCTGCTTTTAGACAATCTGCTTCTGGTAGATATATACAACCGTGCCAAGAAACTACATATTGATACTGAGGTACGACGTGTGGTATTTATAATAGAGACCAACCGCGAGAAGGATGGCAATGAGTTAGAGAAGGTCAGAAGCCTTTTTGGTGGAAAATCCAAGGATTTTGTAACCGAGGTAGATGAGAAGAACATCATACTGGTCAAAGAACTGGCTGACAATGAGAGCTATGATGATCTGAAAAAGACGGCAGATGTGATCTTAAGTCTTTTCCCGACAGGTGCAAATCACAGCATCCATATTGCATATGGTACGATCGTCAATGAGATCAAAGAGGTATCACGTTCTTATAAAGAAGCGAGAATGGCATTGGATGTAGGTAAGATTTTCTTTGAAGAAAAAGAAGTCATTGCATATTCGGCACTTGGAATCGGAAGATTGATCTATCAGCTTCCAATTCCACTGTGTAAAATGTTTATCAAAGAGATCTTCGATGGAAAATCCCCGGATGATTTTGACGAGGAGACATTGACAACGATTAACAAGTTCTTTGAGAACAGCCTGAATGTGTCTGAGACCTCCAGACAGCTCTATATCCATCGTAACACCTTAGTTTACCGGTTGGATAAATTACAAAAGAGTACCAGATTGGACTTGCGCGTCTTTGAAGATGCGATCACATTTAAGATTGCATTGATGGTAGTAAAATATATGAAGTATATGGAGTCTTTAGATTACTAGAAGTTTAGGAGGCACACATGATTAAGCTCGAACATGTCAGTAAGGCATATTCTGCAGGAATACCGGCATTGAATGATGTCAGTCTGCATATAAAAGAGGGCGAGTTTGTGTTCGTAGTCGGAGAGAGTGGTTCCGGTAAATCCACCTTTATCCGTCTGCTGTTAAAAGAACTTGAGCCGACCTCGGGAAAAATCTTCATTAATGGTCAGGAAATTAACCGGTTAAAGAGAAAACAGATTCCGAAACTCCGCCGGAACATCGGTGTTGTATTTCAGGATTTCCGTTTGCTGAGAGACCGGAACGTATATGAAAATGTTGCTTTTGCACAGCGTGTCATTGGCACAAGTACCAAAACGATCCGCAGCAGAGTACCACAGATGCTTTCCATGGTGGGACTTGCAGCAAAATATAAATCCCTGCCAAGGCAGCTTTCCGGTGGAGAGCAGCAAAGGGTAGCGATCGCGAGAGCATTGGTCAATGAGCCAAAGATCCTGTTAGCAGATGAGCCGACCGGAAATCTGGATGAGAACAATGCATGGGAGATCATGAAGCTCTTAGAAGAGATTAACGAAAGAGGAACAACCGTCGTTGTGGTCACACACAATCTGGATATTGTAAAGGCGATGAAAAAGCGTGTAATTACCATGCGGAAAGGCGTCGTAATCAGCGATGAAGATTTAGGTGGCACAAATGAGATTTAGTACATTTCTTTATTCCGTAAAACAGGGAATGAAAAATATCGGGAGAAATAAGATGTTCTCCTTAGCTTCCATTGCGACAATGGCAGCATGTATTTTTCTGTTTGGTATCTTCTTTTCTGTTGTGACCAATTTTAAGACCATGGTCAAGACGGCAGAAGAGGGAGTCGCTGTTACCGTGTTTTTTGAAAAAGGCATAGAACAGGACAAAATAGATGAGATTGGAAAAGAGATCAAAAAACGTCCGGAGGTAGCAAAGTATGATTTTGTATCTGCGGATGAGGCATGGAAGGATTTCCAGAAGGAATACTTTAAAGGCAACAAAGAAGCAGCCGAAGGTTTTGAAGAAGATAACCCGCTTGCAAATTCCTCGCATTATGAGATTTATCTCAATGATGTGTCTATGCAAAAGGCACTGGTTACTTATTTGAAGGGCTTAGACGGCGTGCGTGAGGTACATCAGTCAGAGGTGGCAGCAAATACTCTGTCAGATCTGAATTCTCTGATCGGATATATTTCAGCAGGCATTATTCTGATTCTCATTGCTGTTGCAGTGTTCCTGATCAGTAACACTATACGAACGGGTATTTCCGTAAGGCGGGAAGAGATTGCGATCATGAAGCTGATCGGAGCGACGGACTATTTTGTCCGGGCACCATTTATCGTAGAGGGTGTAATGATCGGACTGATCGGTTCCGTGTTACCGCTGATCTTACTGTACTTCGTATACAGCAGTGTTATTACCTATGTTTCGGAGAAGTTTGTATTTTTAAGCAGTATGCTGAATTTCCTTCCGGTAGGACAGGTATTCCGTGTATTGGTTCCGGTAGCGTTGCTGTTAGGTGTCGGCATCGGATTTCTTGGAAGCCGCGTAACAACAAAGAGACATTTGAACGTGTAAATTTGTCCCAATAGGGTGTGATGCTCTATTGGGATGTTTTGATAATATAGGGAAAATACCATGAAAAACAGACTTAAAATCATTACAGCCATCATGCTGACACTTATTTTCTGTATGCAGCCTGTTTGCAATGTTCAGGCAACAGAAGAAAGTAATTTAAGCGAAGCGCAGCAGGAGAAGAAGACGTTAGAAAACGATCTGCAAAAGGCAAAGGAATTGATCGATTCGCTCAAAGGCTCAAAAGAAGACATCCAAAGCGAGGTTGAGAAATTAGACAAGCAGTTAAATGAGATCTCCGGTAAGGTAAAAGAATTAGAGAGTCAGCTTTCAAAAAAACGTCAGGAGATTGCAAATACAGAGAGTGCGCTAAATAAAGCGAAGGAACAGGAAAAGAAGCAGTATCGGAATATGAAGAAACGAATTCAGTTCATGTATGAGAACGGACAGACCTCTTATGTGGAAATGCTTCTTTCTGCGGATAGTTTTACGGATTTTTTAAATGCGGTGGAGTATATCACACAGATTTCACAATATGACCGTAAAATGTTAAAGGAATATCAGAACATGCAGGTGACCATAGCGGATACACAAAAGACACTGGAGACCGATTATGCTTCACTGCAATCCCTGCAGGCAAAGGTGCAGGAGGAAAAACAGGCAGTTGCAGCCTTAGAGTCGGCAAAAAAAGGGGAACTGAATGATGTTGCGGATGATCTGACAGATGCACAGACTGTTGCAAAAGCATATGAGGCAGAGATTCAGGCACAAAATGAAGTGATCGCACAGATTCAGGCAGCCCAGAAGAGGGCAGCAGAACAGCAGGCGGCGCAACAACAGGCACAGGCGGCAGAAGAAAATCAGGGTGCGACAGATGCAGCCGGAGAAAATCAGAATACTGCCCAGAACACCACACCATCCGGGAACGGACAGTCCACCGGAAGTATGATGTGGCCATGCCCAAGCAGCAAAAGGGTGACCAGTGATTACGGACCGCGTACCTCCCCGACAAATGGAGCGTCCTCGAACCACAAAGGTATTGATATCGGTGCGGCTTATGGAGCAGATATTGTAGCCGCAGACGGAGGAACGGTGTTGGTAGCCACTTATAGCAGCAGTGGCGGCAATTATGTGATCATTGATCATGGCGGCGGATTGTGTACCGTGTATATGCATGCATCTTCTTTAACAGTGTCGGCAGGGCAGACCGTGTCGAAAGGACAGGTTATTGCAAAAGTAGGAAGCACCGGTATCTCAACCGGAAATCATCTGCATTTTGGCGTAACACTGAACGGTGTCTATGTAAGTCCATGGGGATATGTAAGTTAGGCGTAAGTACTGACCGTTAAAAAGCAGACATATACTTTTGTAAAAAAGAGAAGCTGTGAAAAAATAGCGGAACACGGAAAGGAACAGGTATGATAGAAGAAAAGGAACAGATCGAAGAAGTGAAAGAACTTCCTGAGGCAGACGAACAAAAAAGAAGTTTTAAACGGGGGATCCGGGCAGGAATAGCCGTGGGTGTTGCCATTGTATTGGTCCTGATGCTCATTATTACGGTAGCAGTAAGAAATCATTATATGGTAAGTTTTATTAATAAAAAAGCAGCGGATTCACAGGATGTCTTAGATGCAGAGTCGGAATCGAAGATCAAAGAGCTGTTAGGACAGATTGATCTGTATTATTATAAAGACACCGACAAGGCGGATCTGACAGATGGACTGTATAAGGGATTGTTTGAAGGTTTAGGAGATTCTTATTCCGTTTACTATACCAAAGAAGAATATGAATCCATGATGGCATCAACCAGTGGTACTTACTTTGGAATCGGAGCTGTTTTAAGTCAGGATGTAAAAACAATGCAGGTCAGCATCCTTCATGTATATGAAAACACACCGGCAGAAAAAGCAGGGTTAAAAGATGGGGATGTGATCGTGAAAGTAGAGGACATCAATGCAGCAGAAATGGAACTGTCCGAACTGGTGACGCATATCCGTGGCGACAAAGGTACAACGGTACATATGCAGATCGCCAGAGAAGGTGAAGCGGACTATCTTGAGCTTGATATTGAAAGAGATAAAGTAGAGGTTCCGACCGTTACATCTGAAATGTTAGACAATCATATCGGATATATTGCAATCACAGAATTTGCAGAGCCGACCGAGGAACAGTTTATGCAGGCGGTCAACTCTTTGAAAGATCAGGGAATGGAATCAGTAATTATAGACTTGCGTGACAATCCGGGCGGATACCTGACGGCAGTCACAGAGATTTTAGATGATATCCTCCCGGAAGGTCTGACTGTTTATACGGAAGATAAGTATGGAAACCGGCAGAATTATACCTCGGATGAAGAGCACAAGATGGACTATCCGATGGCAGTGCTGGTAAATGAGAACAGTGCAAGTGCATCTGAGATTTTTGCGGGTGCAATTAAAGATTATCAATATGGAACTTTGATCGGCACAAAAACATTTGGAAAAGGAATCGTACAGAGTGTACGCCAGTTATCCGATGGCAGTGCCATTAAACTGACCACAGCAAAGTACTACACACCAAAAGGGAACTATATCCATGAAGTAGGAATTGAACCGGATGTGGAATTAGAATATGAATATACCGGTGATAAAAATGCCGATTATGATAAGACATATGATAATCAGATTCAAAAGGCAATAGAAATATTGAATAATAAATAATTTTTATGAAAGAAGGTGGCATGTTGGTAGAATTAGACCAGTTCAAAGCAGAATTGAACAATTACAAAGAACCATTATGTGAAGTGAGGGATTCACTTTGACTTAGCAAATAAGGAAAAGCGGATCGAAGAACTCGAAAGAGAAATGGAGGCTCCAAACTTCTGGGATGATACAGAGACTTCCCAAAAGAAGATGAAGGAGTTAAAAAGTTACAAAGATGATGTAGAGGTATATCGTCAGTTAGAAACAAGCTATGAAGACATAGAGACTTTGATCGAAATGGGCTATGAAGAAAATGATGCTTCGATCATTCCTGAGATCGAAGAGGAACTAAACAGTCTGAAAGAAAGTTATGAGCAGCTTCGTATTAAAACACTGCTATCCGGCGAGTATGACCACAATGATGCAATCCTCTCCCTGCATGCAGGGGCAGGCGGAACAGAGTCTTGTGACTGGGCAGCAATGCTCTTTCGAATGTACAGCAGGTGGGCTTCGGATAAAGGATATCAGTTAGAAGTACTGGATTCCTTAGATGGAGATGAAGCCGGAATTAAGTCGATCACCTTCCAGATCAGTGGAGAAAACGCATACGGCTATCTGAAATCCGAAAAAGGAGTGCACAGACTGGTACGCATTTCGCCGTTTAACGCGGCAGGAAAACGTCAGACTTCCTTTGTTTCCTGCGATGTAATGCCGGATATAGAGGATAACATAGACATTGAAATTGCAGACGATGATATCCGGATCGATACCTATCGTTCTTCCGGTGCGGGTGGACAGCACATCAACAAGACTTCCTCGGCAATCCGAATTACACATCTGCCGACGGGAATCGTAGTGCAATGTCAGAATGAACGCTCCCAGCACATGAACAAGGATAAGGCTATGCAGATGTTAAAGGCAAAGCTGTATCTGTTAAAGCAGGAAGAGAATGCAAAAAAAGCAGCGGACATCCGTGGAGATGTTACCGAAATCGGCTGGGGCAACCAGATCCGTTCCTATGTATTGCAGCCGTATACTATGGTAAAGGATCATCGGACAAATGAAGAAACAGGAAATGCCGACAGTGTGTTAGATGGTAAGATCGATATTTTTATTAATGCATATCTGAAGTATGTGGCACAGAAAGGTGTGAAGTAGGAGCATTTATTTTGATGAAACTCTCTATGAAACCTGAGGCGTGTTAGGAAGAGGGAATGTTCAGCGAGCTCCTGCCAATGATTCCAAGTTTCCTTGTGCTGGGCATTCCGATGAACCTCCCCCAAAGCAGGAATCGTGTTCGCCAGAGGGCTCCACGCTTCCGGGAGTTTCATCTCCATAGCACAAAAAGAAACTCTTCATCATTGGTGGGAGCTCGCTGGGATATACGCTTTCTAAGACAGTTGGGGGAGATTTCCCAAGATCATTTACAGAGAAAATGAGGAAGAGTTAAATAAAAGGTGTCACTCAAAAGAATGAGTGGCATTTTTTGTTTTAGAAATCTCCAGATATGCACAATGCCGCCTCCCCGACTGTTCCCACAGACAGTTGCGAGGCTTCCGTCGTGAGGAGCACACTGCCGCTCATGTTTTGTGTCTGTTTGAGCCCGTAGGGCGAGTTGCACAAAACATGAGCAAAAAGGCGTGTGAGACGAACAGGAAACGCAGCATGTCTGTGGGAATAGCCGGGGAAGCAGTATCATGTACCTCAAAAAATACGAAAAACCAGTTGCAATCCACTAACAAAATATGCTATTATCTTTCTTACGAGCACAAATGTATTTCTGACGCAAACACAGGAGGTCAAATCAGACAATGGAAGAGAAAACCTCATACTTTGTTTTAAAAGAAAAAGCAGTCCCGGATGTACTGCTTAGAGTAGTCGAAGCAAAGAGACTGCTGGAATCAGAAAAAGTCGCATCTGTGCAGGAAGCTGCAGAGCGAGTAGGTATCAGCAGGAGTTCTTTTTACAAATATAAAGATGATATTTTTCCTTTCCATGAAAACAGTAAAGGAAAGACCATCACGATGGTTCTTCAGATGGATGATGAGCCGGGGCTTTTGTCTGTCGTACTCCGGACCGTGGCAGAATATCATGCCAATATATTGACGATACATCAGAGTATTCCGGTCAATGGGATCGCATCCTTAACATTGAGTGTGGATGTGCTGCCGGAAACCGGTGATGTTGCGGCAATGACACGGACAATGGAGGAGCATGAAGGAATCCATTATTTAAAAATATTAGCTAGGGAGTGATTCGATGATTAAAATTGCAGTATTAGGATATGGAACTATTGGTTCCGGTGTGGTAGAAGTTTTAGAGACAAACCGTGAACATATCACACAGACCGCAGGTCAGGAGATTGAAGTAAAATATGTTTTGGATTTAAGAGATTTCCCGGGAGATCCGATCCAGGAAAAAATCGTACACGATTATGAAATTATCAAAAATGATCCGGAGATTCAGATCGTTGTAGAGGCAATGGGTGGCGTAGAGCCGGCATATACTTTTGTAAAAGGCGCATTACTAGAAGGCAAGCACGTTGCAACATCCAATAAGGCATTGGTTGCAAAACATGGTGCAGAGCTTTTAGAGATTGCAAAAGAAAGAGAGATCAACTTCTTGTTTGAAGCAAGTGTAGGTGGTGGAATCCCGATCATCCGTCCGTTAGTAACTTCACTGACAGCCGATATCGTAGAAGAAATTACAGGAATCCTGAATGGAACCACGAACTATATGCTTACCAAAATGAGTACCGAGGGTTCCGATTATAATGAAGTGTTAAAGGACGCACAGGCAAAAGGATACGCAGAGGCAGATCCGACAGCAGATGTAGAAGGTTATGATGCATGTCGTAAGATTGCAATTTTAACATCCTTAGTATGTGGAAAAACCGTAGATTTTGAAGAAATACATACTGAAGGAATTTCTAAGATCACACCGGAAGACATCGCGTATGCAAAAGCAATGGGACGTTCCATCAAGTTATTAGCAACCAGTCGTGGAGACGGAAACGGATATTATGCAATGGTAGCACCGTTTATGTTAGGAGAAGATCATCCGTTAAATAATGTCAACGGAGTGTTCAATGCCATTTTTGTACATGGAAACATGTTAGGAGATGCGATGTTCTATGGAAGCGGAGCAGGAAAACTCCCAACCGCAAGTGCAGTAGCAGCAGATATCGTAGACATAGCAAAGCATTTAAAACGCAATATCATGATCACCTACAGTGCTGAAAAAATGAACCTGTTGGATTATAAACAGGCAGAATACGCATACTTTGTCAGAACGACAGACAGCGAAGAACAGGTCAAAGCCGTTTTCGACAATCCGGCACTGATCAAGATCAAAGAAGTGACAGGCGAGACAGCATTTGTAACAGCAAAAATGAAAGAAGAAACATATTTAGAAAAAGCAAAACAGCTTAGCGGCATCAAACAGATGATCCGTGTAGATTAGGAGGCAGTTTTTGTGAAATATATTGTAGTGTTAGGTGATGGAATGGCAGATCAGCCAATTCCGGAATTAGGAGATAAGACACCATTAGAGTATGCAAAGACACCCATGATGGACAGTCTTGCACAATTAGGAGAAATCGGAATGGTCCATACGATCCCGGATGGAATGAAACCGGGAAGTGATACGGCAAATCTTTCCGTATTAGGCTACAATCCGAGAAAATACTATTCCGGACGTTCTCCGTTAGAGGCATTGAGTATTGGTGCACCAATGAAAGATACCGATATTGCACTGCGCTGCAATTTGGTAACACTTTCTGAGGACGAAGATACCTATGAAGAAAGAACCATCATCGATCATAGTTCCGATGAGATCAGCACAGAGGATGCGGCAATTTTATTAGAAGCAGTAAAAAGAGAATTGCAGACAGAACAGTATCAGTTCTATGTAGGAACCAGCTACCGCCATTTGCTCATCTGGGATAAAGGCGAGGTTGTGGATTTAGTGCAGCCACATGATATTTTAGGACAAAAGATTGGCGACAAGCTGCCGGAAGATCAGGATTTAAGAGAGATGATGAAAAAAAGCTATGACATCTTAGTCAATCATCCGATCAATGTAGAGCGTAGAAAAAAAGGACTTCATCCGGCGAACTCCTGCTGGTTCTGGGGAGCCGGCACAAAACCGTCACTGTCTTCATTTGAGGAAAAGACAGGAAAGAGCGGAGCCATGATCTCAGCAGTAGACCTGTTAAAAGGAATTGCGGTTGGTGCATCCATGAAAGTCATTACGGTAGAAGGAGCCAATGGCGGACTTCATACCAATTATGAAGGAAAAGCAGAGGCAGCCGTAAAAGTGCTGACCGAAGACGGATACGATTTTGTATACGTTCATGTAGAAGCTCCTGACGAAATGGGACATCAGGGCAGTGTAGAAAAGAAAGTCAAAGCAATAGAGAACTTAGATGAACGTGTCATCCGCCCGATCGTACAGGGAATGGGAGATGCAGGAGAAGATTACAGACTTTTGGTACTTCCGGATCATCCGACACCAATCTGTATCCGTACACATACCGCGGACAATGTTCCGTATCTGCTATATGACAGCAGAAAAGAAGAACATCATACCTATCATTACAATGAAAAAGAAGCAGCCGAGACTGGAATTTTAAAAGAGGAAGGTCATAAGCTGATAGATGAACTTTTTTCATAGTAGCGAAGGGTTTAGAATAAGATGTAAAACATCTAGGAGGAAGTTATGCTGATAGTTAAGAAGTTCGGCGGAAGTTCAGTCGCCGACAAAGAAAGAATTCTCAACGTTGCAGAGAGATGTGTAGAAGAGTATAAAAAGGGCAATGATGTTGTCGTAGTACTTTCTGCAATGGGCAAAACAACAGACCATCTGATTGATATGGCACATGATATCAATCCAAATCCGTCCAAAAGAGAGATGGATATGCTTTTAGCAACCGGAGAACAGACATCCGTAGCACTGATGTCTATGGCGATGGCAACCCTTGGAGTTCCATCTGTTTCTCTGAATGCATTTCAGGTAGCAATGCATACCTCATCCAGTTATGGAAATGCAAGATTTAAAAGAATCGATTCCGACAGGATCCGTCATGAATTAGACAATAAGAAAATTGTCATTGTTACAGGATTCCAGGGAGTCAACAAATATGATGACATTACCACATTAGGTCGTGGCGGTTCCGATACAACAGCCGTTGCACTTGCCGCAGCACTGCATGCAGATGCCTGTGAGATCTATACAGACGTAGAAGGTGTTTACACAGCAGACCCAAGAGTTGTGCCAAATGCAAAGAAAATGAAAGAGATCACATACGACGAGATGTTAGAACTTGCAACCCTCGGAGCAAAAGTATTGCATAACCGTTCCGTGGAGATGGCAAAAAAATATGGAGTACAGTTAGTTGTTCGTTCCAGTCTCAACAGAGCAGAAGGAACAGTGGTGAAGGAGGACGTAGACGTGGAAAGTATGCTTGTTAGCGGAGTAGCTGTAGATAAAAATGCAGCCAGAGTTGCATTAATCGGATTAAAGGATGAGCCGGGAATTGCATTTAAAGTATTTGATTTATTAGGAAAGAAAAACATCAATGTAGACGTAATTTTACAGTCCATCGGACGTGATGGTACAAAGGATATTTCCTTTACCGTTGCAAGAGATGATGTAGCAGAAGTAGAAAAAATCTTAGAGGCAAACAGAACCAGACTGACTTTTGAAAAATTAGAGACAGACACAACGGTTGCCAAAGTATCCGTGGTCGGTGCAGGAATGCAGTCTAATGCAGGAGTTGCAGGAATGATGTTTGAGGCACTTTATAATGTCGGAGTCAATATCCGCATGATTGCTACTTCAGAGATCAGAATCACCGTATTAATCGATGAGGCAGATGTAGATACTGCAACAAAAGCAGTACATGACAAATTTATCGAGGACTAAGAGATATAGAACTATAAAAGAACCTGAAAAGAGGAGTTGCACATAGCTGATTTACATCAGCTATGTGCAGCTCCTTTTACGTCCTGAACATCCAGATAAAAACTTACCATGGTCTGCTGCATATAAGGCATCAGCCACAATAAACCAATACCACAGCTTAAAACAGCCAGCAGATAAAAACCGATGAAACTAAGCTGCAAGTAAAGCAGGCGAAGTTTGTTGCCCTCCATAAGTTCCTTGCTTCTGCGGAAGGTACTGCGAATCGGAGCATCCGGGTTGTCCACAAGCATAAAAAATACCAGTGAGCACTGTAAAGCAATACGGATATCAATAATCATACCGGCTAATAGAACAATGACTGCCAGCCCGGTAATTGGAGCTGAATTTGCAAACAGCGACAGAGCCAAGGCAAGCAGAATACCGCCCGGTAAAACAGCCGGAATCATATACAGCATTAGAAGCAGGTAGGCACCTACAATTTTTTGCGGATGAGCACGGAAACTAAAGAAAATATCAGAAAACTGATAAGGTTGTCTGGTTGCGATATTTAAATGAAGTCGTAACTGACCACAGGTTAAAATCAACTGAAGCACAGTAATAATAATAGAAGCCAGATAATAAATTGTCTTTTGTGATGCACCGCCGTGACTGGCGTTATCTGCAAAAGGATAGAGTAAAGCAGACGGAATCAATGAGACAGTAATCATGGCTAACATAGCCACGCCGTATTTGCCGCTCAGATTCTCGCGGGCAGTCCTCTTAAGTTCAGCAGATGATGTTTTCATAGTAGTAAATCTCCCTTTCTAACCTCAGACTGCAACGTCAAAATTTGCCCCCGGAAGGATAGTTGCATCTGCGGCCTTTCTGTTTTTCTGGTATGGGTTATCCTCATTCGGATAGCGGATAGCCGTATTCGTTGTTCCGCCTGAAACATAAGTTTTTCCACATTCCGGACACACAGAGGTGTGGATGGAAACAGAGGCATAAACCACGGTACCGTTTTTTTGTGCGGCTTTATCGTAAGCATTTGAAACATGTTCGCCCTCATGGGCACGGACTCTTCCGGCAGCAGCCTGTGGAGAAATATGGGCAGCCGATTTAAAAGAAACCATTTCATCGGAACCGTCCTGATATTTACGGTTTTTACAGGTCTGGCATTCTTCGCTAGAAGAAACGGCAGAAGCATTGTCTACACGGTCATTTCCTAAAGTATAAGGATAAATCTTATAAGCATTGTAAGCATCTGAAACATTTCCAATCATCATAAAATTCACAATCCTTTCATCCAAAACAGTGTTTGAGTCCAACTTAAATCATATCCGAAGAAGCTGGTGAGTTCGTCTGATAATACTGGTAATATTTTAAAAAGTTTTCAAATCCACCAAATTCATCAAGAATCACAACACGGAAAGCTACAAGCATGATAAGGACTGTCAGTACAAGACCAATGATCCCGAGAATGACAGCAACCTTACCTTTGGTATCCATGGTCATTTCCCCGCCTTTGGACAACAGACCGAAAATAATGGCAAGCGGTCCGCAGATCAGACTCGTAAATACAAAGTATGGAGTCAGTGCAGCGATGAGTCCCAATACAAATCCTGCAGTTGCAAAAGACTGGGAACGTTTATCACGGTAAAGGTTGTAATTCTCATGAAAAGAGTTTTCCGGTTCTGATTGAAATCCGTAGTTATCCATAAAAGAACCTCCTGATAAATCTATTTTTTCTTATTATATCATTGGGAAAAGTGAAAGACAATCATTCCATGAAAAGAGAAGAAAAAAGATTGAAAATTGTCAGAATACATGATGTGATTTCAGATATAAGGAAATGTCTGCAAAGGAGGAAAGTAGAAATGAAAAAAAGCATGAAAAATTGCCATTGTGGTGTGGAGCACTGTTAATATGCTGTGTCCTTACATTTTTAGGTATGCCAAAAGAGGTAAGAGCAGCAGATGGGACTCTGAACTTAAATGAGACAAAGAACATTACAAGTGAGGAATTTGGTAAAAGAGTCTATACATTCCGGGTGCCAAATACCGGAAACTTTACAGTTACCATAAAAAATACCAATCCAACCGGTAATGAGGAATTGACGCAAGTCTTTATGATTCCAATAACAATGAGATCATTCCGGAAGTATCAGGAGTAACGTATTCTCTTCCAAACTATTCATCAAAAGGAAATCGTACTTATTATCTGAAGGTAGAAGATGGTTACTATGCATGGAGAACATCTTTCGATATAAAAGTATCCTATAAGACGACTAAAAACGGGGAAGCAGAGGATAATAATACCAGCAAGACAGCTCAATATTAAAAAGCCAACAATTACCGGAGTAGGCGGTACGGCACATAATGAATTTTTCGGAACGAATTACACGGATATTTATGTTAAACTGAAAAACAGTGGAGACTGCCAGGGATATTATGTAAAAGTAGCCAAGAAAAAGAATATGAATGGAAATCTTGCAAAAGAAGCCATTTCGTTTGGCGACGGTAATTCCAGGAAAAAAGTAACGTTAACCACCCGTTTCCCAATTTTGAGAAAATATTATGTACAGGTCAGAGGATTTGTACAGGAACCATTTGGTCATAAAATCTATGGAAATTACAGCAAGGTAAAGACTGCGACGATGAAAAAAAGCGTTTACAATAAGTATCGTAAAAAAATAAGTTATTAGTCAGTAAGAAAATAAAAGTAAAAAAGTAAGGTTTTCTGTGCGAAAAGAGTCACGGAAAGCCTTATGTCGTACTTGAAGCAAAAAGCCTTTTTCGCTATAATAGAACGGTATATAACATGGAAGGAAAGAAAACATGGATATCATAAAACAGATTGCAGAAGAATTACAGATAAAAACTTCTCAGGCAGAGACTGCAGTCCGGTTGATCGATGAGGGAAATACCATACCGTTCATTGCAAGATACCGGAAAGAAGCAACCGGAGCCTTAAATGACGAGGTACTCAGAAATCTCTATGAGAGGTTGAACTATCTTAGAAATTTAGAAGAGAAAAAAGAACAGGTTTTAGCAAGCATTGAAGAACAGGGAAAGCTGACGGAAGAATTAAAGCAGCAGATAGAAAAAGCCCAGACCTTAGTAGTCGTAGATGATCTTTATCGTCCGTATCGTCCAAAGCGAAGGACAAGAGCGATCATAGCGAAAGAAAAAGGATTAGAACCGCTTGCAAATCTGATATTACTGCAACAGGTCACACATCCGATCGAGGAAGAAGCAAAAGCATATCTTAATGAAGAAAAAGAAGTGCATACCGTAGAAGGAGCCATCGCCGGAGCAAAGGACATCATAGCAGAGCATATTTCAGACGAAGCAGCTTACCGTATGCATATCCGTAAGCAGACAGAAAAAGAGGGCATGATGCTCTCAGAGGCAAAAGATGAAAATGCAGAGTCTGTCTATGAAATGTATTATCATTTTGAAGAGCCGATACAAAAATTAGCGGGACATCGGATCTTAGCACTGAACCGCGGGGAAAAAGAAAAAATCTTAACCGTAAAAGTGCAGGCACCGAAAGACAGGATCCTTTCCTATTTAGAAAAGAAAGTTATTGTGGCACAAAATCCGTACACCACACCGATTCTGCGTGAAGCCATAGAAGACAGCTATCAGAGATTGATCGAACCGGCGATCGAGCGTGAGATCAGAAACGAATTGACCGAAAAGGCAGAGGATGGGGCAATCCGTGTCTTTGGAAAGAACTTAGAGCAGTTACTGATGCAGCCGCCGATCGCAAATCAGATAGTGTTAGGCTGGGACCCGGCATTTCGGACAGGCTGTAAATTAGCAGTTGTAGATGCAACCGGAAAAGTGTTAGACACCACGGTCATATATCCGACTGCACCACAGAACAAAGTAGAGGAGTCGAAAAAAGTATTAAAGCAGCTCATTGCCAAATATCACATTACCCTGATCTCCGTTGGAAACGGAACGGCATCGAGAGAGTCGGAGCAGATCATCGTGGAGCTGTTAAAAGAGCTTCCGGTTACGGTTCGTTATGTGATCGTAAATGAAGCAGGAGCATCCGTATATTCTGCAAGCAAATTAGCAGCAGAAGAATTTCCGAATTTTGATGTGGGACAAAGAAGTGCCGCATCCATTGCAAGAAGGATTCAGGACCCGTTAGCGGAACTGGTAAAAATAGATCCGAAATCCATTGGAGTCGGACAGTATCAGCATGATATGAACCAGAAAAAATTAGGAGAAGCATTAGGCGGAGTCGTAGAAGACTGCGTTAATCGTGTAGGCGTGGATCTGAACACGGCATCCGCTTCCCTGTTAGAATACATTTCCGGTATCAGCAAAGTGATCGCTAAGAACATCGTTGCTTATCGTGAAGAGAACGGCAGATTTTTAACCAGAAAAGAACTGTTAAAAGTCCCAAAACTCGGACCGAAGGCGTATGAGCAGTGTGCGGGATTTATGCGTATTACAGGCGGAAAGCAGCCGTTAGATGCAACCAGCGTCCATCCGGAAAGCTATGAAGCAGCAAAAGAACTGTTGAAAAAACTTGGATGTCAGGAAGAAGACATTGCAGGCGGAAACCTGAAAGGACTTTCTAAAAAAATAAAAGACAAAGCAGCCTTAGCAGACGAACTGGGCATTGGGGTAATGACCTTAGAAGATATCGTAAAAGAGTTAGAAAAACCGGCAAGAGATCCGCGTGAGGAGATGCCAAAACCGATCTTAAGAACAGATGTCTTAGAAATGAAAGACCTAAAGGAAGGTATGATATTAAAAGGAACCGTCAGAAACGTCATAGATTTTGGCGCATTTGTGGACATCGGAGTCCATCAGGACGGACTGGTACATATCTCACAGATGAGTGACCGTTATATCAAACATCCGTTAGAAGTAGTAAGTGTCGGGGATATTGTAGAAGTACAGGTCATGTCCGTAGACTTGAAAAAACAGAGAATACAGCTTACGATGAAAATTGCAAAATAAATAATACCAAGGAGATTTTAGATTATGAATACCAAAAAGAAACCAGTAAACGTACGATACATGACCATGACCGCCATGCTTTCAGCCATCGCGTTTGTGCTGATGATGTTAGAATTCAGCATACCGATTATGCCGTCCTTTATCAAACTGGACTTTTCAGAACTTCCGGCACTGATCGGTTCCTTTGCAATGGGACCGTTGAGCGGAACCGTTATCTGCCTGATCAAGAACCTCTTGCATCTTCCGATGAGTTCCACCGGCGGAGTCGGAGAATTGTCCAACTTCATCTTAGGAGCAATGTTTGTCATTCCGGCGGGACTTTTTTATAAGAAAAGAAAAGGTCGTAAATCAGCATTGATCGGTTCCTTAGTCGGAGCAGTGCTGATGTCAGTTGTCAGCGTGGCATCAAACTATTTTATCGTATATCCGGTATACACCGCGTTTATGCCGATGGAGGCGATCATCAATGCATATCAGGTAATACTGCCACAGGCAGACACACTTTTAAAGTGTCTGGTGATCTTTAATATGCCGTTCACTTTTATCAAAGGAATGATGAACGTATTGATCACATTTTTAGTTTACAAACACATATCTCCGATCATCAAAGGAGCACAGGAAAGGTAAAAGATCATGAAAGAAGAATTTGACGTTAACCTGACCCCTCAGGATATGTACCGTTTTAATATGTATCATACCTATCATGGATTTCATGGGATACTCTCGATCGTGATGGCAGCACTTGTCATCATTGTAACCATTGTGACATGGGGCGATCTCGATGCAACATACAGCGCGATTTATCTGGTGTTAGCGGCACTTTTTATAGGATATATCCCACTGAGCCTCTGGTTTCATGCGAAAATGCTGTTGCAGCGTTCCGAAGCATTACGGAATACACAGCATTTTACGATAGATGAAAAAGGCGTGACGATCTCACAGGATGGTGAAGAGGCACTCTTAGAGTGGAAACAGGTCTATAAAGTAGTAGACACCAAGAGCAATCTTTTGGTATACAGTACCAGAGTCAACGCCTATGTTTTTCCAAAAAGAGAATTAGGAGAACATTACGAGGGCGTATGCAATATCATGAAACAGCAGTTAGAAAGTTATCGTTTGAAAATCAAGTAGGTGCTTATTTATGGTCATAGAAACATTTTCCCCGGAAGAAACAGAAGAGTTGGGAATCCATTTCGGGAAAGAAGCAAAGCCGGGAACCGTCTGCACCCTGATCGGTGATCTGGGCGTAGGAAAAACAGTATTTACGCAGGGAATTGCAAAAGGTCTCGGAATTACAGAGCCGATCAACAGCCCGACGTTTACGATCGTACAGGTCTATGAGGAGGGCAGGATGCCATTTTACCACTTTGATGTCTACCGGATCGGAGATATCGAAGAAATGGATGAGATCGGATATGAGGACTATTTTTATGGGGACGGACTGACAATGATCGAATGGGCAAATCTGATTGAAGAGATTTTGCCGGAACATTATCAGCAGATCACCATAGAAAAAGATATAGAAAAAGGATTTGACTACAGAAAGATCACAATAGAGTCAATTTAGGAGGCATAACATGAAAATATTGGCATTGGACAGTTCAGGGCTGACCGCTAGCGTTGCCGTTATAGAGGATGAAAATCTGATGGGTGAATATACCATGAATTATAAAAAGACGCATTCCCAGACATTGCTTCCGATGTTAGATGAACTGGCGAAGATGATAGAACTGGATTTGCAGTCCATAGATGCAATTGCAGTTGCCGGCGGACCGGGTTCCTTTACGGGACTGCGCATCGGTTCTGCTACGGCAAAAGGGTTAGGGCTTGCATTGGACAAACCCATCATTCATGTACCGACCGTAGATGGGCTTGCATACAATCTCTGGGGACATCAGGATTTAGTTTGCCCGCTGATGGATGCAAGAAGAAACCAGACCTATACGGGATTGTATGAATTTACGGAAGACGGCATGAACATCTTAGTAGAATCCTGTGCCGTCGGGATCGAAGAGATTTTAGAAAAAATAAATGAATATGGCCGTCCGGTGGTATTTTTAGGAGACGGCGTTCCTGTATTTCGTGCTATAATAGAAGAAAAATGCAGAGTGCCTTACAGCTATGCACCGGCACATTTAAACCGTCAGCGCGCAGGTGCCGTCGGTGTGCTTGGAATGGAATATTATAAGCAGGGAAAATATCAGAGTGCAGCAGAGCATAAGCCGGACTATTTAAGACTGTCACAGGCAGAACGGGAACGTTTAGAAAAAGAAAAGGCAGAGAGATAAGAAAAATGGTCATTAGCAGAATGAAGACAGAGGATGTCACAGATGCTGCCCGCATAGAAGAAAAGATATTTTCCACGCCATGGTCAGAACAGTCCTTTTTAGAGGCGTTAGAACAGGAATATACCGTATTTTTCGCCGCAAAGAAAAAAGAACACTGCGTGGGTTACATTGGAGCTTATTTTGCTGCGGATGAGGCGGAGATCACAAATGTTGCCGTAGAGATGGAATACCGCAGGCGCCATATCGCAGAAGCACTGGTGGCAGAAATGCAAAAAGAAGCCGCAGGGCGTGGAACCCACAGTATCTTTTTAGAAGTGCGCTGCAGTAATACGGGTGCGATCGCACTCTATCAGAAAATGGGATTTTCCATCTGCGGAACCCGCAGGGGATTTTATGAAAAACCAAAAGAAGATGCCTATGTTATGGTATATACACCAGAGATTTCCACTACCATGGGAGAGGATTAAGATTTTATAATAGAGATAGAAAATCTTAGGAGGTATGCAAATGAGAAACGAAGGAAAAAGCATCTGTAACTGCTGTGGAAGAGTACTGGAACAGGAAGAATATATCAATATTGAAAAACAGTGGGGATATTTTTCTGACAGGGATGGAACAATTCAGAGAGGAAAAATATGCGAGGAATGTTTTGAACGGATCGCAAAAACATTCAAAATACCACTCGAAGAGGAGCTGCTAACAGAACTCCTCTAGAAAAGGAGAAACTATGTTAGATGTTTGTTTGTTAGGAACCGGAGGAATGATGCCGCTTCCCTACCGCCGTTTAACGGCACTGATGACAAGATATAATGGGAGCAATCTTTTAATTGACTGCGGGGAGGGAACGCAGGTGGCGATCAAAGAAAAAGGCTGGAGTTTTAAGCCAATCGATGTCATTTGCTTTACACATTACCATGCAGACCATATCAGCGGGCTGCCGGGACTGCTTTTGACGATGGGAAATACGGACCGCACGGAGCCGCTGACCATGATCGGGCCAAAAGGATTAGAACGGGTAGTCAATGCACTGCGGGTCATTGCGCCGGAACTGCCGTTTCCAATAGAGTTTATAGAACTGACCGATCCCAAAGAAGAGATTACGATTGCCGGTTACAGGATACAGGCGTATCGCGTCAACCATAATATTGTATGCTATGGCTATAGCCTCAGTATAGACCGGGCAGGGCGTTTCAGCGTAGAAGAGGCAAACAGACATCAGATACCGCAAAAATACTGGAGCCGCCTGCAAAAAGGAGAGATCATCGAAGACGGAGAACAGACCTATACGCCGGAAATGGTGCTTGGACCTGCCAGAAAAGGGATCAAAGTTACTTATTGTACGGATACCAGACCGGTTGTGGAAATAGCAAATGCAGCCAAAGACGCAGACTTATTTATCTGCGAAGGGATGTATGCAGAACCGGAAAAGGTAGAAAAGGCAAAACAATACAAGCACATGACTTTTTATGAGGCAGCGGAGCTGGCAAAAAAAGCAGAGCCAAAACAGATGTGGCTGACACATTTCAGTCCGTCATTAGTCGGTGCGGAACGATACATGGAACAGGTGAGAAAAATTTTTCCGGCATCCTATCTTGGGAAAGATGGAAAAAGCATAGAACTGGATTTTGAGGAGGACGAATGATGAAGAAAGGAATCAGGATCGTCGGAATTGCGATCATATGTATAGGAATCATTGTCGGATATTACTATTATCTGTCAAACCACGGAAAAAAAGACGTAGAGAACAGCACGGAAATCAGCAAAGTGGATGAGGCATTAAGCCGGGATCTGGCGAAAGATTATCCACCGACTCCGCGGGAAGTGGTCAAATTTTATAACAAGCTGCTGCAGTGTTTTTATAATGAGGATTGCAGCAAAAGTGAGATCGAGGAGCTTGGAGGACAGGCTCGTCTGCTTATGGATGATGCTTTATTGGCCAATAACCCGAAGGAACAGTACCTGACGCTGTTAGAGAGCGATATTCAGGATTCTAAGGATAAGGGCAAGACGATTTCAGATACCACGGTGGCAAACAGCAGTGATATCAAATATCAGAAAGTAAAGGGGGAGGAGTGTGCCTATGTGACAGCCTCTTATTTTGTCAAAGAGGGCAATTCCTATACCCGTACCTATGAAGAATATGTGCTTCGGAAAGATACGAATAAGCAGTGGAAAATATTAGGATATCAACTGACAAAAGGAGATTCTTCAGATGAGTAGTAAGGAAGAAGTAAAAATACTCGCAATCGAAAGTTCCTGTGATGAGACCGCGGCAGCAGTTGTGGTAAACGGACGGGAGGTACGTTCTAACGTCATATCCTCCCAGATCGCACTGCATACGCTGTATGGCGGAGTGGTGCCGGAGATTGCGTCGCGTAAACACATTGAAAAGATCAATCAGGTCATCACACAGGCATTAGAGGATGCGGATACTACGTTAGAAGAGATAGACGCGATCGGTGTCACCTACGGGCCGGGACTGGTCGGTGCACTCTTAGTAGGCGTGGCGGAAGCAAAAGCAATCGCCTATGCAGCGAAAAAACCGTTGGTCGGAGTGCACCATATCGAAGGACATATCTGTGCCAACTATATTGAAAACAAAGAGTTAGAACCACCGTTTTTATGCCTGGTTGCATCCGGTGGTCATACGCATTTAGTAAAAGTAGCAGACTATGGAAAATATGAGATTATCGGAAGAACCAGGGATGATGCGGCAGGAGAAGCCTTTGACAAAGTGGCAAGAGCCATCGGACTTGGCTATCCGGGCGGACCGAAGATTGAAAAAAAAGCAAAAGAAGGCAATGATAAAGCAATCGTATTTCCAAAGGCAAAAGTGGCAGAAAATCCGTATGATTTCAGTTTCAGCGGCTTGAAGTCTGCCGTCTTAAACTACATCAACGGATGTAAAATGAAGCGGCAGGAGATCAACGAGGCAGATATTGCGGCATCCTTCCAAAAAGCAGTCATCGATGTCTTAGTAGAGCATGCCGTTCATGCGGCAAAAGAATACCGGATCGATAAATTTGCCATAGCAGGCGGTGTCGCATCGAATCAGACACTCCGTGAGGCAATGGAAAAAGCATGTAAAGAGCGCGGAATACAGTTTTACCATCCATCACCGATATTTTGTACGGATAATGCGGCGATGATAGGTTCAGCGGCGTATTATGAGTATCAGCAGGGAAGAAGGGATGGCTGGGATCTGAATGCCGTTCCGAATCTCAAATTGGGAGAGCGATAATGGAGACAGAAAAAAAAGAAGTCTTTGCAGCAGTTGTATTAGCAGCAGGACGGGGAAAACGCATGGAGAGCAGTGTACATAAGCAATACCTGCTTTTACATGAGAAACCCGTCTTATATTATGCATTAAAGGCATTTGAAGAGAGTCCGGTACAGGAGATCGTACTGGTGGTCGGCAAAGGTGAGATCGAATACTGCCAAAAAGAAATCGTAGAAAAATACGGTTTTCAGAAAATATCCCATATTATCGAGGGAGGGGCAGAGCGGTATCACTCTGTCTATTGTGGATTAAAAGCTATAAAAGGGGCAGACTATGTACTGATACATGATGGGGCAAGACCGTTTTTAGATGAGGAGATCATAAAAAGAAACATACAGGCAGTACGCGAATATCAGGCATGTGTGGCAGGAATGCCGGTCAAAGACACCATCAAAATATCCGATGAAGAAGAATTTGCGGCTGCAACGCCCGACAGAAGTAAACTGTGGATGATACAGACACCACAGACATTTTCCTATGAATTGATCTATCAGGCATACCGGGTCCTGATAAAGAGTGAGGAAAACACAGCAGAGCCGGAACAGACACTGCCATATGACAGCCTGTTAAATAAGCAGAAAGTAAAAAAATTACAGGAAAACCGGGGGCAGGTGCATGTAACCGATGATGCAATGGTTGTCGAATTACTCACAGACATACCGGTCAAACTGGTCAGGGGAAGCTATCAGAATATAAAGATCACCACCCCGGAAGACCTGAAAATAGCAGAAGCACTCTGCGAAAAAAAGCAGTAAAAGAGCAGAAAATAGAAAAAGTAGAAAAAATATACAAAATAGTTATTGACACAATTCATCAATGATGATAGAATAATTTTTGCGTCGATTCAGAGAGCGCATGGAGAGGTATCGAAGTGGTCATAACGAGGCGGTCTTGAAAACCGTTTGTCCGCAAGGGCGCGTGGGTTCGAATCCCACCCTCTCCGCTATATGCCAAAGGCGCATAGCAAATGAATAACAACATTCATTCGGAGAAGTACCCAAGCTGGCCGAAGGGACACCCCTGGAAAGGGTGCAGGTCGTTAACAGCGGCGCGAGGGTTCAAATCCCTCCTTCTCCGCTAGCTCAAAAAAATATCAAAAAAATTAAAAAAGTTGTTGACAAACACTTGAACACATGATATTATAAATGAGCTGACGCAAACGGCGGTCAACAAAAAATGACAGCAAAATGCGGCAAGAACCTTGATAACTGAACAGTGAAATAACCTTGAAAGATTCAAAGAGAAAAATTCAAAGAACAGCATCGAAAGATGCACCTAAACAGTAAATGGGAACCTTTTACTAAGAGTAGAAGGGGAACGGATATTCAGCCAGAGGATTCTGGAAGGATAAAAACTTTTATATGAGAGTTTGATCCTGGCTCAGGATGAACGCTGGCGGCGTGCTTAACACATGCA
>OLPE01000069.1_pt1 | contig 111922 bp, 114 predicted proteins | sample 1671901 | NCBI WGS metagenome assembly OLPE01 (sample SAMEA3136624, study PRJEB25190) | human gut metagenome | biome: human gut; feature: human-associated habitat; material: faeces | place: Austria | collected 2013 | reverse complement strand
CTCCTACTATATATATCGTCTCTTTTTTTGCTTTTTTCTTTAAAAAAATAAAAAATTTTAATTCTTTTAGTCACATAGCTTTTGCTTGACATGGATAAGTGAATGTTATATTCTTATATCATATTAATTATATATGAAATGAATAAATTGGTACAAAATAAAATGGGGGAATTAAAAATGGAAAGAATTACAAGTTTTAGTGTTGATCATCGAAAACTAACTAAAGGAGTTTATGTATCAAGAATTGATGGGGATTTGATTACATATGATATTCGAATGACACAACCTAACGTTGAGCCAGCTTTAAAACCAGAAGCAGCACATACGATTGAACATATTGGCGCAACATTACTTAGAAATGGTAAATATAAAGATCAAGTGATTTATTTTGGACCAATGGGTTGTATGACAGGCTTTTATTTGATTGTGAGAGATTTAGATTTAGAAGTGATTAAAGAAGTTGTAAAAGATGTTTATAGTCAAATTGCCTCTTGGGATCAAGAGATTCCAGGGGCTAAGGAAGAAGAATGTGGAAATTATACATTCATGGATTTAGCTGAAGCTAAAAAAGCAGCTAATTATTTTGTAAATAGTAAATGGGAACATGAATATCATCTATTATAAAGGGAAAACAACAATGAAAAAATTAGGGATTAAATTATTAGCACTTACCTTACTAGCAAGTGTGACAACAGGATGTGCTTCATCTAAATAAGAAAATACATGGGATAAAATTCAAGAAAATAAAGAAATCGTGATTGGAGCAGAAGGGACATTTGCTCCTTTCTCTTATCATGATGATAACGATAATTTAGTAGGTTATGATGTAGAAGTATCAGAAGCGCTTGCTAAAGAATTAGGGGTCAAAGTTAAATTTGTAGAAGTTAAATGGTATAGTTTAATTGCTGGACTTGATTCAGATAAATATGATTTAGTAACTAACCAAGTGGCTATTACTGCTGAAAGAAAGAAAAAATATGATTTTTCAATTCCACATACATACTCATATCCAGCAATTATCACTAAAAAATATAATACTGAAATTACTAAAATGAGGGATATTAAAGGACGTGTTGCTGATGAAAATATCACAATGATTATTGTGACTCATGAAATGTCTTTTGCACATCAAATATCAGATAAAGTGATTTTTATGGATCAAGGACAAATTGTTGAAAGTGGCACAGCTAAACAAATATTTGATCATCCTCAAATGCCAAGAACACAACAGTTTCTAGCAAGATATCGAGGAGATACAGACTATATTATTTAAAAAGTCATGGTTTATCCATGACTTTTATGCATCTCTAACATATACTATTTTATTCTTTTTTAAATCTTTAATGATTATTTTAATTTCTTTATTTTTTTTAGTGCTATCTGTTATATAAGATAAATATTTTCCATCTATTGATATTTTTAATGAATATACTTTTTCTTTTGTTAATAAAGTACTTTCTTTATAAGTAAAATCATACATAAATAAACCATCATTTCGGGTGTAATATAGTTTATCTTTATATATATCACTATTTTCAATTTGTTCATTAAATAGAATTTGATTATCACAATATAACTTATCATCTTGAATATTGTGTAAATAGAGATGATTATTTTTTATATAGAAATAATCACATAATGGAGTATCTAATTTTTCTTTTTTAAATGTATCTAGAGATATTTTAATGATTGTATAATCATCTTGTAGAAAATAAAGATATTGATGATAAATAGAATAACGGTTTGTTAATTTTCCTTTATAAACAACTTTATTATTTTGATTAGTTATTTTGTCGCTATAAATAATATAATATCTATTCTTGTTACCAATAATACCTAATATATTCTTATCTGAAATAGGGATATGTTGTTGTTCTATATTCATAAAATTCTTCTGTAAAGAAGATAACTTTTTTAATTTAACATCTTGAAAATCATTATTAAAGAGATATAAATATTCACTTTCATCATCGTCAATAGTATAAAAAAAACCATCTTTTTGAGGAAATACATTAATTAAATTATTACTAGATTCGTAAAGATTTCTTACTAAAGAATACTCTTTCCAATCATTTTTATCTATTATCTTATTAGAAAAATAATAATATTCTTTATTTTCCGCAAAGTTAAGTTCATGATAACTATTGTATTGAAAACTAGATGAATTATTTTGATTATTTGAACAACCAGTTATTAATATTAATAAAGAAAGAAAAATCAAGTTCTTTCTTTTTCCTTTAAAAAAAGAAAGAAGAAAGAATATAAAGATAATAATCAATTCAATAATTACTATACGAAAATCTATGCCTAACATTTTTTCACCATAACCTGCAAAATAGCGACCAGGAACAAGAAAACTAATAAAAGGAAAATAAAGAATATGTATACTATTTCCTAAGAAAGCTAAAGGAATATAGACGAAAATAAAAAGTACAAGCAAAATAAAGATATTAGAATGAATAAATTTTTTTAGTAAAATACTTAGACCACATAAAAGATAACTCGCTATATAGTAAAGAAATGTACAAAAGCATATAAATGTTATTAATGAAATATTTGGACAATTTTTTGAACACCAAGGAATATTAATTATTGAAAAATCTAATCTAGAAAAATGTTTAAAAATAAGTATTTTACCAATAGTCATTAAAATTAAAAATAATCCCCATATACAACTAAATACAAATATTTTACTCTTTTTAGCATTCTTAATACCATTAGATGTTGTTTTTTCATAAATCCATATATGATCATCTATTTCTTTTAAATAGATACTATAAATAAGAAAGAAAAGAAAGAGAATGATAATAAAATCTAGATTGTTAAAATTTAAACAATCAGTATACTTTGTATTAGCTATTTCCTTATTTTGAGTATTTTTAATTTTTAAATAATATAAGTAGAAAGAATTTAATGCATCTTTTTTTAAAATATTAGAATTATTTTTTCTTTGTTTTTTTAGATATTCTTTTTGAGTAATTTGATGATTTTGATATTCTTTTAAAATATCTTCATTATTCTCATAAGAATCTAATTCTTTTAGAATTTGTTTTTCTTTTGAATTATTTGGAATACCAGAGTATTTATCTATATATTGATCATAAATTTGTGTAGTAGTATCACGGTTTATTTTTGTTTGATGTAGATTTATATATAAAGTTGAGAAAGACGTAAAAAGTAAAATAAGAATAATGAGTAAACCTTTATTATTTTTAAAAAATAAACGAAAATATAATTTAATTAATTGATACATAATATCTCCTCTTAAATAGAAAATAGGTAAAAAAATTTAAATTTAAAATGATAAATGAAAATAATAAGGAACTCATAAAAATCCTTTGATTATATATAGAATCATTTAAAGATGAAAAACTAATAATACTTAATAGATTGTTGTTATATAACTGAATTGAAATATAAATAATCAATATAGCAATAAAAAATCCTTTATATTCCTTGTTTAAAAAATGACAAAGAAATAAAAATAAATAAGAGAAAGATAAACACCCAACTAAACGAAAAAAATAATTACAAACAATATAAAAGAATATAGAAATATTATAGGGTTCATACATAAAATGAGATAATGCATAAAGTGGTTGAAATAAACCATTTTTCATTCCTAAAAAATAATAAATAAGATAACTTTCTATTAACAATAATAAAGAAGAAATAAACGTAAATAACAAGATCATTAATATCTTTGATATAAATATTTTCTTTATTTGTTTTCTAGAAATATAAAAATATAAATCTGTTTGTTTTTGTTTTTCATATATGAATAATTTGATTACTAAGATAATACAAAATATAAGGGATAATAGATATTGAAAATCTTGATTCATAAAATTATTGATTAAAGTATAATCATAGTAGTAGCTAAGATTTCTATTTTTTAATCTTTTTTTAAGCATTATATTTTCTTTTTCCCATTTACTATTTTGAGTTTTTTTAATATTTTCATCTAGAATAGTGATTTTATTTTTAATTGAAGAATGATAATTGATTGTATATTCATAATCTTCTAATAAATTATTACTTATCTGTTCATCACCGAAAACATAACCTGAAAAAGTATTTTTAGACTTGTTTTTGGTATTATAGTTACCATTATTTACTTGTTCTAACATCGTATTATGATAATTAACAAGCCAATCATATTTTTGTTGAGAAATAGGGCCTTCAATTATTTTTAATATTTTTCTTTTTCCTGTATTAATATCTCCATATATATTTTGATAATTGACATATATGATTTGTAAACTGTTTAAGACAAGTAAAAGAATAAATAAGACTTTAATTGATTTAGAACGTAATAACTTATATAATTCACCTTTTATCATAAACATCACCATAATAATAAAGATAAATATCTTCTAAATTTATTTCTTTACAATGTGGGAATAATTCATCTTTATGAGAAAAAAACTTAATTTTATAATCATCGTTAATAGGTACAATAGAAGAAACATGATATGTTTCTATATATTTTTGTAGATCATTTTTTGAAACGATCGTTTCATAAAAGAATTGTTTTAATGATAATATTAATTCTTGTGGACTTTTAAAATCTAATAATTGTCCGTTTTTAAAGAATATAAGAGATTTAGCTAGATGATCCATATCTTGAATAATATGAGTAGAAATAATAATAATTTTATTTTTTGAAAGATTTCTTAAGAGATTTTTAAGTCTTAATCTTTCAATAGGGTCTAAACCTGTTGTAGGTTCATCTAATAATAAAATTTGAGGGTCATTTATGATTGCCTGAGCAATAGATAAACGTTGCTTCATTCCTCCAGATAATTTTTTAATCTTAATATATTTTTGATCATATAAATTAACTAATTTTAAAGTATGATCTATTTGGTTTTTATCAATTGATTTAAGTGCACAAATATATTCAAGAAATTCATTACAAGTAAGATCAACATATAAAGCAGGAGATTGAGGAACATATCCAAAGACATGATAAAAATCATCACTTAAAAACTTAACTTCATCAATTTCAATTGTTCCACTATCATTTTTAATAAGTCCACATAAAATACTTAAAAAAGTAGTTTTTCCTGCTCCATTAGGACCAATTAATCCATAGATTCCAGATGATAAATGTAAAGTAATATGATCTAATGCTTTTTTGTTTTTATAATACTTTGATAAATCATTTATATAAATATTCATTACTTTACCACCAATGAAGTACTTTCTTCTGGAAGATTACTTGAAAGAGGAATAGCAATAGCTTTTACATTTTTTGTTTTATTTCCTGGTTTATAGCTTAATACTGCACTTTTGTTTTTAGGAAGTTCTATATGGTAGCTAGATACAGGTTTTAAATCTTCTAATACCCAAAGAATATAATTATCAGAAATACCACTCATTTTTATAGTAATAGGTTTATTTTTCTTAAAATTACCTTCTAGATTATTAGGAAATTGAATAAGTAAATTATTATCAAAATAACCTTCTTCATCATGTTTTAATAAATCAGATGTATAATCAATTAAATCATAATTATTATTTAAATCTATAGGATTATTAGCAGTATCTTGATGAATATCAATAAAAGTAGTACCACAAGCCATCATATGTTGTTTATTAGTAAGTTGTTTAAGAGAATCAACAATTTCATAATCAGCTATTAAAAAAGCATGCATATAAAGATGATCACCTTTACTACCAGTATTAGGCATAATAGAAACATGCTCAGTTTTATTAGTGTCTTTTTTTCCTTTAAATGTGTAGACTAAACTTTCTTTATCTTCATGCTTAATCATTTGAGGAATACCATTAATAAATATCATTAAACCAAAATTTGCATCTCTACCTACAACTTCATAATCATAATTAATATCTACATCATTACCATCAAAACTATAACCATCTTCAATATGATGCAATCCAAAACCTACTTTTAAATCAACTGTTTCTTGATTGTTATTTTTTTTGATTGTTATATTTTCTTGTTTGGTACTACATCCAACAAGTAAAAATATACAAAACATACTGAGCATTATTTTTTTCATTCTGTTACCTCTCTTCTTATAAAAGTAGTTTTCTCATTCTGTTTACCTATAATAAATAATTGATGATCAACATATTCAGCAAATAAAATATTATCTAGCTCATTAAAATCATATTTTACATTATTGAAAATAATATAAGGTTTCCAATCATCAACACTTCCTTTTTCTGTAATAATAATCTTTCCATTACTTAAATAACAATTTACAGAATTTTCATAATTAAGTCCTAAATCATTAAATCCATCATCATAATAAACAGCAATCTTATCTTTATTAGCACCATAGCCTTCATCTTGATTATGAATAATACTTTTATCTTTAAAAGAACTTAAAGTAACTTGGGGACTATTATATAAACTATAATTTTGATGATCTATATCTATTACTCCATAACATCCAGAAGTTTGTTGACCTTTTTTTAAATATGTTCCACCAGTATAAATAAGGGTTTTATCATTTGTGAAAGCTAATTCCCATATAGCATTTAATTTTCTAGGTGTATCATCTAAAGTAAGAACAGTGCTAACTAAGCGAGTATCTCTATCTAATAATAAAACACTTTCTGTATCATAATTCATTTTTACACATGAAATAAATTGACCAGATGATGAAATAGCTAAACTATCATATTCAAATTCATCAAAAAAATTATTTAAATCAATATGATTTTTAAGTTTATGATTTTGAAATAAGAATAAAGTGTCTGTTAGTTGAATAGCATATATATCTTGAAGAACATGTATTTTAGCTTTATTAACAGGCCCATCAAAAATCATTGTGTTTAATAATTCTTTATTTTTTTCTATAGAATAATCATAAACATATGTTTGATTATTTTTTTTATAAACGAATATTAAATTATGATCTATGATTTTAAAATCAATGATTTCATATTTTGATAATTGTTGGTAATCTTGATTTTTCTTAACTGCTTTTACTTTATGATTATTTGTGGTTTGACAACCACATAGTAATATGACTAAAAAAATTATTATTATTTTTTTCATAGTTAACCTCACTATAGAAAATATCATTTCTGATATATTTAATAGATATTATCGAGAAATGATATTTATTAATTTAATATTGTGTAGATGTATAAACATGATATCCAGTTGTATGAATAGCATCATGTGTTCCATAAAATGTAACTTTAGTTCCAGCATATCCCCAACATTCTAATGTATCTCCAACACCAGAACTATTTGCATGTTGGTTTTGAGTAGAACCAATATTAGCACCAGTGCTAGTTTTTTTAGCTTCTATTTTTATTTTGATAGATTTAACATTTTGACCAATAGTGGTACCACCTTCACACAATTTAGATGATCCACTATTATAAGGAGATATAAATCCTTTTAATGTACCATATGGTGTTGATTTTGTTGTTGATTTAGCAGCGGATACAGAGTTTACATTTCCAAATGCCATAAGTAGTGCGAAACTTAACGTTACAAATAATTTAATTTTATTTTTTTTCATAATTTAATATTCCTTTCATTAGTTTAGGTTGACGTCTACCTTAATTTTATTATATCTTATATTACTATATTGTCAATAATACCTTTATAATAATAGTATGGTAATTATAATATTATACTGCTATAATTATTTTGGTGATAAAATTATGGCAAAATCAAATAGCTTTTTTAATATTGATATGCTTGTTTTAAGTTTGTTAAAAGTAAGTGATTGCTATGGATATGAATTAGTAAAAAAAATCAAAGAAGTTTCAAATAATACATTAGATATAAAAGAAGGTACACTTTATCCCGTAGTGCATAACCTATTGAAAAAAGAATACATTTCTAGTCGAGATGAAATAGTAAATAAAAAAGTAAGAGTTTATTATCATATTGAACCTATAGGAAGAGACTATCTAGAAAAAACAATTACTGATTTTAGAAAAAATATTAAAGGTGTATTCGACATTATTGAATATGGTGAGGTGGAAAAAAATGAATAAAGATTCAAAAAAATTTATTAAATATGTAAAAAGAATAATTCCTATCCATTCAAAAGATAAAAGAGAATTTATCTTATTATTATCTCAAAGAATAAAAGAATTTTCAGATGATTTAGAGAGATGTACTTATCAGGATATTGTAAATGAATTTGGTACACCTAATGAGGTTGCAGGATCTTATATTGAAAATATGGAAAGTAATGAACTCATAAAAAAACTAAATAGGAAAAAGTTATTTCAATATTTTCTTTTAACACTTCTAATTTTAATAACTCTATTATGGGGATTTAAAATGTATAGATTAAATCAATTATATGAAGAAGCAAAATCAGAAACACATGGTTATATTACTGAAGAAATTATTAAATAAAAGGAGAAAATTTATGAAAAAAATTATATTATTTTTAAGCTTATTTTGTATTTTATGCATACCTTCACAAGTAAATGCTTATAATTATGAAAATATTTCACAGATAGAATATTTGGAAGATGGTTCGTATATTGAAACAACTATATTTGTATCTAATGATTATGCTAGATCTCAAAAAACTGCTAGTAAAATTGCTAGATATAATAGTAGTACGGGCGTTCAACAATGGTATGTAACTGTAACTGGAACGTTCTCATATGGGAATGGATCAGCAAAATGTATTTCATCATCAGTTAAGTCAGGTGTATATAATAATAAATGGGCTATTTCGAGTAAATCTGCTTCTAAATCAGGAGCAACAGCAATAGCATCTGCAACAGCAAAACATAGCTATGATAATACAGCTTATGAAACAAAAAAATTAACTGTTAGGCTTACTTGTAGCTCTACAGGAGTATTATCATAATAATTGAATAGCATTACAAGGTAAATATCAGATTTCATTAAGTTATATAGCATTTGTCATTTTATATAATTGTATGTTTATAATTATATTTAAGTATTTGTTATTTATTGTTTTTGATATGAATTAACTATCCAGTATTAAAATATAATCCTCAGCTCATAAGTAAAAAAGGAACGTCTGGACATGGAATTGGTTTATCAAGTGTAAAATCAACTTTAAAAAAATATAAATCTGAAATATCTTTTTAAGAAGATAAATATTGGTTTACTGTTCTTATAGTTATTGATAAATACGAATATATTCATTAGTATTCATTTAAAAGAAATTGTTCATCTACAATTTCTTTTTTGTTATAATGTGGTAAATGAGGTAATGATATGAAAAAAACAAAAGAAACAATTATTGATGCTTTTTGGCAATTATTAGAAGAAAAACCATTTAATAAAATAACGGTTCAAAACATTGTCGAACGCTGTCATTTAAATAGAAATACATTCTACTATCATTTTCAAGATATTCCTAATTTAGCAGAATATACTGTTAAATCATGGGCAGATCAAATTATTCAAAATAACTATGAATTTGGTTCACCAATGACATGTCTTGTACCACTTATAGAAGAATGTAATCAACATAAAAAAGCTTTTCAACATCTTTATAATTCATCACAAAAAGATGAGTTTATTACCTATATGAATCATGTAGCTTTACATATTGTAAAATTGTTTATGAAACAATCTTCTCATTATGTTTTACGAAGTGAACAAGAAAAAGAAACACTTATTCATTTTTATAAATGTTTAATGATAGGTATTCTTATTGATTGGTTAGAAGCACAAGGTGATTATGATTTAAAACCATTTGTTGAACAAATATTTCATTTAATAGAAACAACAATACAGGCTCATTAGGAGCCTTTTTTGGTTAATTCTTTTATTTTGTCCATTTTATGTTGATATAAATAAGATTATAGTAAAAGTAGAAAGAAGGAATGAATATGAAAACCTTAAATAAAGTAAAAATAAGTATATGGATTAATGCCTTAAGTGCAATAGTGATAGGTATATTATTTTTAATAAATCCTCAAGAATCTTTTCAAATTATTACAATACTTGCTGGTATTATTATTACTTTTACAGGAATTATTGATTTTATTTATTATTTTAGTGGTTGGTTAGATATTTATTTTATGAAGAATACATTATTGAGTGGTATTTTAAAATGCGTATTAGGTATCTTTGTATTAACACATATATCAATGATGACAACATTCTTTTCTTATATTTTTAGTTTATATATTATTATTAGTGCCATCTATTGTTTTGAAGCTTATACCTTTATTAAATCAATGGTTAGTTATTCTTTAACTTTTGATTATATTATTGTTACAATTTTAATTTTCACAGGACTTGCAATGTTCTTTTTGAGCCCAAGTACAGTCATTTCCTCTGCTTTTGTGATAGGAATTTTATTCCTTATTAATGGTATTGGAAACTTATTTATTGCTTTAAGACTTACAAAGATTACAAAAGAATATCGTAGATATCTTCAATAATTTATACTTTAGTATCATAAATCATAAAAGTGGGCATATATTATAATGAGCACTTATAAAATACCATATTTATAAGCATATATTTGTTTAAATCCTAAAATATGACAAAATATATTTCATATCATTCAAAAAAACATTGATAAAAAGAACCAAATTATAATTTTAATGAATTAAAAAATTTAGAAATTTGACAAAGAGATAATATTTTGTTAGTATTCACCGGGGTGAGATTTATGTACTTTGATACACATTGTCATTTAAATAGTGAACAATTATATGAAAAAAAAGATGAATTTATTAAACATGCTTTAGATAACCAAGTAGAAATGATGGTTGTTGTAGGCTATGATCTTGAGTCTTCCAAAAAGGCAGTTGAAATAGCAAAAGAATATCCTTTTATCTATGCTGCTGTAGGGATAGGACCTAACGACTGTTTAAACACAACTACTCAAGATTTACAAATCATCGATGAGTACTTAAATGAACCAAAGGTTGTAGCACTTGGTGAAATCGGATTAGATTATTATTGGGATGATGTTCCTAGTGATAAACAAAAAGAAGTTTTTCAACAACAAGTAGATCTTGCTAAAAAACATCAAAAACCAATTATTATTCATTGTAGAGATGCTTATGAAGATACTTATGAAGTGCTTAAAAGAAATGGACATCCAGGAATTATGCATTGTTATAGTGGATCAGTAGAAATGGCAAAGAGATTTATTGATTTAGGTTTCTATATTTCATTAGCTGGACCAGTTACTTTTAAAAATGCCAGAGTTCCTAAAGATGTGGCAGAAAAAATAGGTTTAGAACATTTATTAATTGAAACCGACTGTCCTTATTTAACACCACATCCTTATCGTGGTACTTTAAATGAGCCTGCAAATGTTGTGTATATTGCCCAGGAAATAGCAAAGTTAAAGAACATGGAGATAGAAAGCGTTGCAAGTCAGACAACGTTTAATGCTAAAAAAGTATTTGGCATTAAATAGGAGGAAAATTAATGAAAACAATTAAACAAATTATTTCAGATGCAGACCCCCGACTGAAAGGGGTATTAGTGATTATGGTTGTATATGTAATGGTTATGGCGACAACTGTTACATCAGGAGCAACACAAGAAATAAAAGGTTATAAAGAAACAATTGAAATACAGTATCAAGATGGTGGCCAAGAAACTAAAGATTATTTAGTAAGACAAGATACTGTTAAAAATGTATTAAAAGAATTAGATGTAAACTTAAACGCAAAAGATACAGTTAATAAAGATATGTCCTATATTGTACAAAGTAAGGATTTATTACAAGTAAATCGTATTAACGAAGAAGAAGTAGAAGAAATGCAATATGTATCTTCACAAACAATAGAAACAACTGGTTTACATTTATTTACAACTGAAGTTGTTCAAACTGGACAACAAGGACAAATTAAGAATAAAGTGAAAGTCACTTATGAAAACGGTAAAATAGTAAAAAAAGAATTGTTATCGAGTGAAGTTGTAACAGAAAAAACAGATACAATTATCGCTCATGGGACAATTCAACCTGGAGCTTATTTTACTGGAAAACTGACAACATATGGTGGCGATTGTGCAGGAGGAAATGGAACTTCATCATCAGGTATTTCTTTATCACCAACAACTGGTGTTAAAGGAAGTCATAGTGCGAAGTTAAGTTATAATGGTGGAAGTTATTATTGTTTAGCAGCAGATCCATCAATTCCTTTTGGAACAATTATTAAGATTACAAATCATAATTTAGGTATTGAATCAACAGCGTATGGTATTGTTGTTGATAGAGGCGGAGCTATTAAGAAAAATCATATTGATATTTTTAATGGAACAGAAGCTGGCAAATACTTTAAAGGTGGTACGTCAAATAATACACAATTTGAAATCGTATCTGTTGGTAGTGGCAAGAATTTTTGGAAATAGATGACAAGTATATCTCAAACGAGGTATACTTTTTTTGTGGGGTGATGATATGAAAATAGGAATAATTCAAGGGACATCACAAATAGATAAGAATAGTATTTTATATGAATGTACAAAAGAATATGGTGAAGTTACTAACTTTGGTTGCTTTGAAAATGAAGATAACTATTCTTATGTAGAAATAGCATTAGAAATTTGTTTGTTGATTTCAAGTAAAGCCGTTGATTTTATTGTTACAGGTTGTTCATCTGGACAAGGGATGATGATTGCTTGTAATAGTTTACCTCATTTAATTTGTGGTTATTTACCTACTCCTCAAGATGCTTATTTATTTGGAAGAATCAATGATGGAAATGTAGCTTCTTTGCCTTTAGGTCTTAATTATGGATGGGCTGGAGAAATTAATTTAAAAGCAACACTGCAACAACTCTTTGAGGAACCTTTTGGTATAGGATATCCTTTAAAGGATGCTAAAAGAAAAAAAGAAGATACCAAGAAAATAAAAGAATTAAATCAATTAGCAAAAAAAGATGTAATTACTTTTTTAGATGAATTAGATCAACAAATGATAAATAAGATTTTATCTAAAAAGAATGTAATTGATTATATTTTAAAATATGGAAAAGACAAAAGAATAAAACAATGGATTTTAAACAGGAGATAATCCTGTTTTTTTTATAAAAAAGAATGATAAACTGTAGTTTTTTTCTCGTCAAAAAAGCAATGTTGGTGTACAATGGAAAAGAATTGAAAGGGAGTGTAAGTGATATGTATGATGTAATAGTTGTCGGAGGAGGACATGCTGGAATTGAAGCTAGTTTAGCCCCTTCAAGAATGGGATTAAAAACATTACTTGTCACATCAAATATAAATAATATTGGGTCTATGCCATGTAATACTTCTATTGGTGGACCTGCCAAAGGAATCATTGTAAGAGAAATTGATGCTCTTGGTGGACAAATGTCTAAAACAGCAGATAAGACTTACTTACAAATGAAAATGTTAAATACCGCTAAAGGACCAGGAGTTCAATCTTTAAGAGCACAAGCTGATAAAAAAGCATATCCTCGTTATATGCAAAAAGTGGTTAAGGAACAAGAAAACTTAGATTTAATTGAAGGCATGGTTGAAGATTTAGTCATTGAAGATCAAACAGTTAAAGGAGTTATTCTTGATGATGGAACAACTTATTTATCGAAAACTGTTATTCTAACAACAGGTACTTATTTAAAAGCAGAAATTCTTGTTGGACATAGTAAACATGCTAGTGGACCAGATCAACAAAAAGAATCAAAATTCTTATCTGGAAAATTAAAAGATTACGGATTTAGAATTCAAAGATTAAAAACAGGAACACCACCACGTGTTGAAATCAATAGTATAGATTATTCAAAAACATCATTACAACCAGGAACAAATGCAAAACTAGCCTTTAGTTTTACCACAGATGAATATGTTCCTATTGAAAAACAAACACCTTGTTATCTAACTTATACAAATGAAACAACACATAAAATCATTCATGATAATCTAGAAAAATGTGCAATGTATAGTGGACTTGTTAAAGGAATTGGACCACGTTATTGTCCATCCATTGAAGATAAAGTTGTTAAATTCTCAGATAAACCACAACATCAAATCTTCCTAGAACCTGAATCAAAAGAAATGAATTCAATCTATGTACAAGGTTTTTCAACATCAATGCCACATGATATCCAAGAACAAATGATTCGTACTTTACCAGGATTAGAAAACTGTACAATCTTAAAATATGCTTATGCCATTGAATATGATGCAATCGATCCATTACAATTATGGCCATCACTTGAAACAAAAGTGATTAAAAACTTATTTACAGCTGGACAAATCAATGGAACAAGTGGTTATGAAGAAGCTGCTGGACAAGGATTAATGGCTGGTATCAATGCAACTCTTAAAGTAAGAAATGAAGCTCCTCTTGTTTTAAAGAGAGATGAAGCTTATATTGGGGTCATGATTGATGATTTAGTTACTAAAGGAACAAAAGAACCTTATCGTATGCTTACTTCAAGAGCGGAATATCGCTTATTAATTAGACATGATAATGCTGATGAAAGACTTTACGATTATAGTCATAAAATTGGACTTGTTAAAGATGAAGAATATCAAAGATATCAAACTAAAATGAAAGGGATCTATGATGAAATTGAACGTTTAAGTACTATTCGTTTTACCCCAAAAGATGATATCAATGAAATGTTGGAACAAAACAATTCTTCACATTTAAAAGAAGGGGTTTCTGCAAAAGAACTTATTACAAGACCTGAAATCACGTATGATATGATGTTACCTTATATTGATGCACCTGAATTAAGTGAGGAACAAAGAAGAAGAATTACTATTTTAATTAAATATGCAGGATATATTGAAAAAGCTAAAAGACAAGCGCAAAAACAAATCAAAATGGAAGAAAAACATATTCCAGAAGATATTGATTATGAAGATGTTAAAAACTTAGCTTTAGAAGCAAAACAAAAATTATCAGAAATTAGACCACTTACCATTGGTCAAGCTTCTCGTATATCAGGAATCAATCCTGCAGATATTTCAGTTTTATTAATTTATTTAAAACAAAAATATAATGGAGAATAAGAATGAATGAATTAGAATTTCAAAATATACTTAAAGAAAAAGGAATCGAAGTAAGTGAACATCAACTTCAACAATTTCAAAAATATTATGAAATCTTAGTTGAATGGAATGAAAAAATGAATCTTACTGCAATTACGGATAAAGAAGATGTTTATTTAAAACATTTCTATGATTCAATTACGATTGCTTTTGATTTTGATTTCAATAATCAAACCTTGATTGATGTAGGAGCTGGTGCTGGTTTTCCCTCAGTTCCTTTAAAAATCCTTTATCCAAATTTAAAGATTACAATCGTTGATTCCTTAAATAAAAGAATTACTTTCTTAAATCATTTATTTAAAGAACTGGAATTAGATAACTGTCAAGCAGTGGCTGCACGTGCAGAAGAATACGCTAAAGATCATCGTGAAAGTGTTGATATCGTGATGGCAAGAGCGGTAGCACGTTTAAATATTCTTGATGAACTTTGTTTACCACTTGTTAAAAAGAATGGTTATTTCTTATCTTTAAAAGGAAGACAAGCACCAGAAGAAGTAAAAGAAGCTAAAAAAGGTATTCAATTATTAGGTGGACAAATAGAAAGTACACATGATTTTACACTTGCAAATCATGATGATTTTAGAAGTAATATTATTATTAAAAAAGTAAAAGAAACACCAAAGAAGTATCCAAGAATGTTTTCTAAAATAAAAAAGAGTCCATTGTAGGAGGGTATCATGTTTAATAATAAATTAAAAAATATAGATATTAATAAAATACAAGCAAATGAGAATCAGCCAAGAACTGTTTTTAATGAAGAAAAAATTGAAGAATTAGCTGCTTCTATTAAAGAAAATGGTTTAATACAACCTATAGTTGTAAGAAAAGTAAATGGAATTTACCAAATTATTGCAGGTGAAAGAAGATATCGTGCTTGTTGTTCTTTAAATATGAAACAAATACCATGTATTATTGAAGATTATGATGATAAGCAAACACAAACACTTGCTATTATTGAAAATATTCAAAGAGAAGACTTATCACCATTAGAAGAAGCAAAAGCTTATCAAGCTTTAATTAAAGAATATGGTTATAGTCAAACAGAACTTGCAGATATTGTTGGTAAAAAACAATCAACGATTGCGAATAAATTAAGATTATTAAAATTAAGTGATGATGTTAAATTTTCTTTAAATCAAAAACAAATAACAGAAAGACATGCTAGAGCAATGCTTTCATTAAATGAAGAAAAACAACAAGAAGTCTTAAGAGAAGTTTTAAAGAAAAAACTAACGGTAGCTGATACAGAAAGACTTATTAAAAAAGAACCAAAACCTAAAAAGAAAAAAGCATCAGCTGATGTTAAAAAAACAATTTCAAGAAATGTGAAAATTGCTTTAAATACATTACAACAAGCAATTGGAATGATTGAAAAAACAGGAACATCACTTCAACAAGAAACAGAAGATTTAGAAGATGAATATGTTATTACAATTAGAATACATAAGTAGAGGGTTAAGATGAAGTTACTAGCAACAGATATGGATGGAACATTTCTAAGAGATGATAAATCCTATAGTGAAGAATTTAATGATTTATATAATCAAATGTTAAAACAAGGAATTCAATTTGTAATTGCTTCTGGCAATCAATATGAAGCATTAGTTTGTAAATTTGATGATGATATTAAAGATGATCTTTATTATCTTTGTGAAAATGGAACAAAGATTGTCTATCGAGGAGATGTTATTTATAAACATTGTTTAGAAACTGATGATTATCAACATGCATTAAATATTTTAAAAGAAGATGAAGAATGTATGTTAGTTGTATCAGGAGTAAAGCATGCTTATATTTTAAAGAAGTTTGAAGATAGAAAAGATTTTATTACATTATTTATTAAAAATATTGTTTTTGTAGATTCATTTGATGAAATAGATGATGAAATATTAAAATTTTCAGTTGCTAACTTTGATGGTAAAATTGAAGATAGACTTGAAGTGATCAAGAAAAGGATAAATCCTAAATTTAGAGTTGTAACCACAGGAAATGTTTGGTTTGATATTTTTTATAAGACAATTAATAAAGGAACTTCCTTACAACATCTTCTAGATTTGTTAGGAATATCTAATGAAGAAGCAGGTGCTTTTGGTGATCAAATGAATGATTACGAAATGTTACAAACTGTAAAATATGGTTATGCGATGGCTAATGCCATGCCACCTGTTAAAGAGGTTGCTTATCAAGTGATTGATAGTAATGAAAATGATGGTGTTATTTTAAAAATAAAAGAAATCTTAAAAGGTAACTATTAAACAATGCGTAAGCATTGTTTTTTTTGTATAATAAAGACGTTAAAACAAGGAGGAAGACTATGAAACCAAAATTACATTTTACAGCACCTTATCATTGGATCAATGATCCAAATGGACTTATTTATTATAAAGGAAACTATCATATCTTTTATCAACATTTCCCATATGATAATAAATGGGGAACAATGCATTGGGGACATGCTATTACAAAAGATTTTGTCAATTTTGAACATCTTCCAATTGCTTTATATCCATCTAAAGATTTTGATAGAAATGGATGTTTTTCAGGATCAGCAATTGAAATAGATGGCCAACTTTATCTTTATTACACAGCTATTAAATACGCTAAAGAAAATCCAAGTAATGTACACAATCAATATAGTGATGATGATTTAAGAGCCTCACAAGCACTCGTTGTAAGTAGTGATGGAATTCATTTTGATAATGTTAAAAATAAAAAACAAATCATTCCCATGATTCAAGAAGGATTTATTGGAGATTATCGTCATACCAGAGATCCTAAAGTATGGAAAAAACAAGATGGAAAATATGCCATGGTTATTGGGAGTAAAGTAGCTTATGAAAATGACTACTGTGGAAAAGCACTTTTCTATGAAAGTGAAGATGGAATTCATTTTGAATATAAAAACAGCTATCAAGAACCAACTATTGGAAATATGTGGGAATGTCCAGATGTCTTTAAAATCAATAATCAATTCTTTATGATTTTCTCACCAGAAAATACGGATCAACCACCAAAACCAAATAGTAATGCGCGTTATATGCCGATTGATTTTGATGAAGATACTCTTACTATTAAAGATCATGGTGATTGGCCTTATTTAGATCATGGTTTAGATTTCTATGCCCCACAAACATTTTTATCTAAAGATAATGAAAGATTATTACTAGGATGGCTTAGAATGAGAAAACCCGTTCAAGGAGAAGAATGGATTGGGATGTTTATTATGCCAAGAATTCTACATGAAAAAGATGGTAAAATCATTCAAGAATTGTATCCTAAAATAAAAAACTCATTTAATCATGAAGTTCAAGAAATTTCATTTGATCAACCATTCCAATTAAAGACAACACTTAATAAGGATAGTTCTTTAAATCTTTGTGGTTTTAAAATTGATATTCAAGATGATTGTCTCCATTTAAATAGAGAAGAAGTATCTATTCAAGAAAATAAAGTATGTAATGATGTTGTTTCACCTAAGTTACAAGGGCATTATGATATTGAACTTTATTATGATCATCATGTTTTTGAAATTTATATTAATGGTGGTGAATATGTGATGTCACAAGTTGTTTATGATTTAAATGATCAAGTTATTATTCAAAATACAGAGTATAAAATCTATGTCAGATCATTATAAATTCTTTAGTCATAAACAATGTGAGTATTATCCTTGTCATCAATTAGATGAAATTAATTGTTTGTTTTGTTATTGTCCATTGTATATTTTAAAAGATTGTAAAGGCAATTATAAAATGATAGGGGATATAAAAGATTGTAGTGGATGTACTTTACCACATCAAAAAGAAAGCTATGATTATATTATTTCTCGTTATCAAGATGTTGTAAAAGCTTTTCAATTACTTGACAATAAAGATACAAATGATAAGATAGAAGCACCAGAGGGTATTGAAGACAATGCTGGATAAGGTTTAGACCTTATCCAGTTTTTTTTAGGAGGAAATTATGGAACAAAGACTTTTAAAGCATTAATGATATTTGCTTTACCTTATATGTTTTCAAACTTATTACAAGTATTCTATGGGTCGGCAGATTTATTTGTTGTAGGACAATTTGGACATACCTTTGATGTTTCTGGGGTTTCGATAGGAAGTCAAGCCATGGCTTTAATAACAAACCTTGTTTTAGGATTGACTACAGGAGTTACGGTTTTATTAGGACAATACCTAGGAAGTAAATCTTATCGTGATCTATCAAAGACCATTGGAGGGGCTATTGTTTTATTTTTAATCATTGCCTTAGGTTTAACTTTTGTTATGTTGTCTTTTAATAAAGAGATCACTCTTTTAATGAATACACCCAAAGAAGCTATCGAAGCTACTAAAAGCTATTTAAGTATCTGTTCAGCGGGGATTATCTTTATTGTAGGATACAATGTGGTAAGTAGCATATTAAGAGGTTTAGGGGATAGTAAAACGCCTTTATTATTTGTTTTTATTGCATGTATGATTAATATTGTTGTTGATTTTGTTTTAGTAGGATATTTTCATATGGGAGCTAAAGGAGCAGCCATTGCGACAGTATCAGCCCAATGATTCTCTTTTCTCTTTGCATTAGTTTATTTATGTAAAAAGGGAATAGGATATTCGTTTTATAAAGAAGATATTTGTTTTTCAAAATATATTCAAAAGATTATGCAAATAGGTTTTCCTTTAGGATTACAAAGTGTACTTGTTAATATTTCATTTTTAATTATTACGATTATTGTTAATCAAATGGGATTAATAGCTTCAGCTTCTTTAGGTGTTGTTGAAAAATTAATGGGATTTTTAATGTTACCAGCCCTTGCCTTAGGAAGTGCTTTAGCTTCTCTTATTGCTTTAAATGTAGGAGCTAAACAATATAAACGTGCAAAACAAACATTAAAATATGCAATCATGATTTCTCTTGCTTTTGCAATCATTGTAACAACGATTTGTGAAATCGATGGAACAATACTTACGTGTATTTTTACCAATAATCAAGATGTTATTAAAAATGGTGCCTTGTATTTAAAAACGTATTCTATTGATTGTTTACTTACAAGTTTTCTCTTTTGTATCAATGGCTATTTAAATGGTTATGAAAGAACTGTCTTTACGATGGTACATAGTTTAGTAGCGACTTTTGTTGGAAGAATTCCTTTAACTTTATTATTTTCTAAAATACCAAACGTAACACTATTCCATATGGGAATTGCTGCTCCATTATCTACAATGATTTCTTTAGTAATGATCTTTATTTATTTTAAGAAAACAAAATTTGATAATATTAAAGAGAGATAAGTTACATTAGTACATAGAAAAGAGAAATTCTTTATTTTTTTTGCAACAATATATCTTTTTTATAAATTCTATTGCTTAGTTTATTTTAAATCTTTATGATTGAAGATAGGTGATGAAAATGATTAAAGCGATATTTTTAGATATTGATGGAACATTGATTTCAGGGAAAAGACCTTCTATAAAAAAAGAAGTGATTGAAGGATTAAAACAAGTAAGGAAAAAAGGAATTCAATTGTTTATAGCCAGTGGAAGACATATGTTAGAGCTAGAAGAATTAAAACTTGTTGAACAGTTTGAATTTGATGGCTATCTTTTATTAAATGGTGGCTATTGTATAATAGGTTCACAAATTATTTATGATAATAAAATACCTCAAGAGGATTTAAAAGAAATTGTAAAGATTGTAAAAGAAAACAATTATCCTTGTTTATTTATTGAAAGCAATCAAATGTATATTACTCATGTAAATCAAAGAGTCATAGATGCTCAAGCATCTATTTCAACAATGATTCCACCAATAAGTAATCAAATCAATATAGATAACATTTACCAAGTAGATCCTTATGTAGATGAAAAAGGAATAAAAGAAATTATAAAAAATACCAAACATGTCAAAGTCACAAAATGGCATGACTATGCCTATGATATTGTTCCCAAAACAGGTGGGAAAGCAGCGGCTATTCAAGCTGTTTCAAAACATTTTGGTTATCAAAAAGAAGAATTAATGGCTTTTGGTGATGGACATAATGATATTGAAATGTTAGATGTCGTAGGTTATCCTATTGTGATGGAAAATGGCAGTGATGAAGTAAAACAACATGCATGTTATATTTGTGATGATGTTGAAAAAGAAGGAATTTTAAAAGGATTAAAACATTTTAATCTTATTGACTAGGAGAAAAGGGTATGAGAAGAAAAGATAGAGAAATTACTGATTTTGATGAAATGATGAAAATTATTGCAAAGTGTGATACTTGTCGTTTAGCACTATTTGATGATGAATTTCCTTATATCGTTCCTTTAAACTTTGGAACAGATGTAGAAGAAGGACAACTTTATCTATATTTTCATAGTGCCAAAGTAGGAACAAAACTTGATTTAATAAGAAAAAATAATAAAGTGACTTTTGAAATGGATTGTGAACATAACATCATTATGTATGATGAAAGAATGTCATGCACAATGGGTTATGAAAGTGTCATTGGACATGGTATTGTAGAATTTGTTGAAGATGAAAATAAGATTAATGCGTTAAAAATCTTAATGAGGTATTATCATGAAGAAGATTTCAAATTCAATGAAAAAGTCGCAATGATGACAGAAGTTTTCCGTGTAAAAGTATTAGACATGACAGGTAAAAGAAGAGATAATATTCATCCTGAAGAAAAAGTAAAAAGACATATTACATTAGAGTAAAACCTTGGCATTGCCAAGGTTTTTAAAACTGATAAACATCTTCACCTAATAGATTTAAGGCATTTAAATCAATAATTTGATAAGTACCACGTTTAATTTTCTTTATGTATTTCTTATCTAAAAATAATTGAAGAACACGTTGGAGTTGACGATAACTACAACCAATCAATTCAGCAACGACTACAAAATTATCTTGAACCATATAATCTTTATGAGAAACAACAAAGTAAGCCGCTAATCTATTTTCAACTGGATAATTTAATGAAATAGACTGATTCTGAGTTGATTTAGAGAGCTTGCTGGCAAGATTTTTTGCGATGGCTTTCATAAAGAAAACATCATTCATTAATATTTCATGATATTTAGAAAGGAAAATAGTTGCACAAATACAATCTTCATAAGCAATCACATTATTAATAATAGGAGATTGAGTGATAAATTCTAAATCCCCAATAATAGAGTAGGGACTATTAAAACTGCATAACATACTATTTCCATTCGCATTAATATGGTTTACTTTCACTTTTCCTCTTAAAAGAATATAAATATAATTAAGCTTTTCACCTTGATGTAATAAATATTCGTCTTTATTTAATTTTTTGATTTCAATATATTGATAATTATCAACGTGAAGAATTTCTAGTTTTTTTAATTCATTTAAATAATTCATCTAAATCACCATCACCAATATGACATATGTCGTATTTATAATCAAGTTCAATCACTATAATTCTTTCTGGAGGTGATCTTGATGGATTTTGTATTAGCCACATTATGTGGGATTATTGTAACGACAATGAATGTATTTAATGGGCAATTATCAGATTATACAGGGGTCTATTTATCAACAGTTCTCATTCATTTAGTTGGTTTAGTTACTTTTTTAATTATTATGAAAATCAAAGATAAGAAAGTTTGTTTTAAAAAACAAATTCCTTTATATATGTATTGTGGAGGATGTATTGGGGTATTAACTGTTATTTTTAATGTTTTTGCGATTGGTAAGATAGGAGCTTCTTTAATGACAGCACTAGGATTATTAGGACAAATGATGACATCTTTGTTGTTAGAAAATAAGGGATGGCTAGCGACATCTATTCGAAAATTAAATATAGGAAAGATCATAGGATTAGCAGTTGTTTGTTTAGGAATAGGAGTGATGTTATTATGATTTCTATTATATTTTCTATTCTATCAGGAGTTACAATTGTTTTAAGCCGTAGTGTCAATGGGATGCTTTCTAAGAAAATGGGTGCTTATCAAGGAACGTTTTATAATTACTTTACAGGCTTTATGACAAGTTTGATTTTAATGCTTGTGCTTATGATTGTTGGTGTTCAACATATAAATATTTCTTTAGATAAAACGAATTTGATGATGTATTTAGGTGGAATCATAGGGGTTTTTAATATCTTGATTTTAAATATTATTGTTCCTAGAATATCACCTGTTATCCTTACTTTATTAAGCTTTATTGGACAACTTGTCAGTGGGATGGTGATTGATGCTTTTGTATATAACATGTTTTCTATTTCAAAGATTTTAGGATGTTTGATTGTTATTGCTGGTTTAGTGATTTATCAATTAAGTGAAGAAAAAGCATAAAAGAAGATCAGTTTAGATCTTCTTTTTGCTTAATATGAGTTTTTCTTTTTCTGATCTTTTTAATTGTTTAATTTGATACTCTCTTTTTAAAGCCTCGCTTTTATGTTCAAAAGTTTCAAAATAAACAAGTTCGACTGGTCTTCTTGCCTTTGTATATTTAGCACCTTTACCAGCGTTATGGGCTTCAATACGCTTTTCTAACTGATTTGTCCAACCAGTATAAAATGTTTGATCACGACACCTTACGATATAAACATAATTATTTTGTTGTTGAGCCAAAGCCACCATTTCTTTCTTCAGTGACATCATCATCTTCAACAATTCCAAATTCAAAGAAAATACCTTGAACCATTCCTTGTCCTGCTTTTAAAGAAAGAGATTTATCTTCATTACTATCATTTGTAAGTTTTACAAACAGATGACCTTCATTATCACTATTATAATAATCACTATCAATAATACCTACTGTATTATTAAGTTGTAAACGATATTTAAATCCTAAACCACTACGAGGATATAAACCTAATACCCAACCATTTTCAATACGTACACGAATACCTGTAGGAATTTTAATAGTTTGTCCTGGATTTAATTCAAAATCAATAGGACTATAGAAATCATATCCAGCTGATCCTTTTGTGGCACGTTTTGGAAGTTGGATGGAATGATAGATTTCTTCTACTTCTTTTTCATTATATTGAGGAAATGAATCCATGAAATCATTTTTAAATTGGTTATATGATACTTTTTCAAATTTTGCGATTTTTTTCATATTTTTTCTCCTTTTTACTTTTCTATTATAGAATAAAAATGAAAACAAGAAAATAAATAATTTCCTCACTTGACAGAGGGGAAGGAGATTGTTATTATATGTGTAAATTACAAGATGTAGTATTAAATACTACATGAAACGGTTAAAAGAGGTAATGAATATGAAAAGAACAAAATTAGATGATCGTGTTTTACCTGTTTATACAAAGGGTGAAGAAATATTTAATATGGTAACTCATATTGTAGGTGGGGCGATGGGAATAGCCGCATTAGTTTTATGTATTATCTTTTGTCATGATGGTTATGGCTTATTTTCAGGGATTGTTTATGGAATTTCGATGATTCTTCTTTATACAATGTCAGCTATCTATCATGGTTTATCACCTAAGCTTAAAGCAAAGAAAGTTTTCCAAATTATGGATCATTGCAGTATCTTTGTATTGATTGCGGGAACTTACACACCGGTTTTACTTTGTTCAATAAGAGAAGTTGATGCTAAATGGGCTTGGATTTTATTTGCAGTCATATGGATCATGACAGTGATTGGAATTACATTAAATGCAATCGATATTAAAAAATATCAAACTTTTTCAATGATTTGTTATTTAGTGATGGGTTGGTGTATTATTTTTAAAATCAATCTCTTACCACAAGCAATAGGAATGAATGGTATTTGGTTACTTGTTTCAGGAGGACTTGCTTATACAATTGGTGTTATTTTCTATGTGTTACAAAATAAGATTAAATATATGCATAGTATTTGGCATTTATGGATTTTAGTTGGTTCTATCTTACATTTTTTATGTATTATTTTGTATGTTTTATAAAAATCATAAATATTAATTTAATGAAATCCTTTGTTTATATGAACATTGGATTTTTTATTTTGTAAAAACGTAAAAGAACTATAAAATCAATATTATTTGTGATAGAATGGATTGGACGTCGAATTATTTTAAGTAAAATAATTCGAAAAAAAAGTATGGGCCAATAGAGCATAAAAGTATATATTTTTTTTTTGATTAGTTATAATACATATACGAAATAAAAATAAGGAGGCATTTGGCGTGAAAATAATTAAAAGAAATGGGCAAGAAGCAATTTTTGATGAAGTAAAAATTACCAATGCAATTATTGGTGCTAATAAAGAAGTTGTTGAAACAGAAAGACTTTCTGAAGAAGAAATAGATAATATTACAAATGACATTAAATATAAATGTCAAAAAATGAAAAGAGCATTGAGTGTTGAAGAAATTCAAAACTTAGTAGAAGATGAATTAATGAAATTAAATGCTTTTTCTGTTGCCAGAAAGTATATTACATATCGTTTTCAAAGAGCACTAGCAAGACAATCTAATACAACTGATGATCAAATTTTAAGTTTGATTGAATGTGCAAATGAAGAAGTTAAACAAGAAAACTCTAATAAAAACCCTACAGTAAATAGTGTACAAAGAGATTATATGGCTGGAGAAGTTAGTAAAGATTTAACAAGAAGAATTTTACTTCCAGAAGATATTGTAAAAGCACATGATGAAGGATTGGTTCATTTCCATGATGCTGATTATTTCTCTCAACATATGCATAACTGTGATTTAGTAAATCTAGAAGATATGTTACAAAATGGAACAGTTATTTCAGAAACAATGATTGAAAAACCAAAGAGTTTTTCTACTGCATGTAATGTAGCTACTCAAATTATTGCTCAAGTAGCAAGTTCTCAATATGGGGGACAAAGTATTACATTATCTCATTTAGCACCATTTGTTGATGTAAGTAGACAAAAGTTTAGAAAAGAAGTTAAAGAAGAATTTGAAACTATTGGTTTAGAATTAGATGATGAAAAAATCAATGCTTTAGCTGAAGAACGTTTGAAAAAAGAAATTACTAAAGGGGTACAAACAATTCAATATCAAGTTGTTACTTTAATGACAACAAATGGACAAGCACCATTTATTACTGTCTTCATGTATTTAAATGAAGTACCTGAAGGACGTTTAAGAGATGACCTTGCTATGATTATTGAAGAAACACTTAAACAAAGAATGAAAGGTGTTAAAAATGAAAAAGGTGTTTATATTACACCAGCATTTCCTAAATTAATCTATGCTTTACAAGAAAACAATATTGAACCTAATAGTCAATATTATTATTTAACAGAACTTGCTGCAAGATGTTCAGCAAAACGTTTAGTTCCTGATTATATTTCTGAAAAAGTAATGAAAGAATTAAAAGTTGATCAAAATGGAAATGGTCAATGTTACCCATCAATGGGATGTAGATCTTTTTTAACACCATATATTGATGAAAATGGTAAACCAAAATATTATGGACGATTTAATCAGGGTGTTGTGACAATCAACTTAGTTGATGTGGCTTGTTCATCAAAAAGAGATATGAACAAATTCTGGCAAATATTTGATGAAAGATTAGAATTATGTTATAGAGCTTTAATGTGTAGACATGAACGTTTAAAAGGAACACCTAGTGATGTAGCTCCTATTTTATGGCAACATGGAGCATTGGCTCGTCTTAAAAAAGGTGAAACAATTGATAAATTATTATACGGTGGGTATTCAACAATTTCTCTTGGATATGCTGGATTATATGAATGTGTTAAATATATGACAGGTAAATCACATACAGATCCAAGTGCAACACCATTTGCTATTGAAGTGATGCAACATTTAAATGATGCATGTACAAAATGGAAAGAAAAAGAAAATATTGATTTCTCACTTTATGGAACACCAATTGAATCAACAACTTATAAATTTGCGAAATGTTTACAAAAACGTTTTGGTAAAATTGAAGGTGTTACAGATAAAAACTATATTACAAACAGTTATCATATCCATGTAACAGAACATATTAACGCCTTTGATAAATTAACATTTGAATCTCAATTCCAAAAATTATCACCAGGTGGAGCTATTTCTTATGTAGAAGTTCCAGATATGCAAGATAATATTGATGCGGTATTAGCAGTTATGAAACATATTTATAATAATATTATGTATGCTGAATTAAATACAAAGAGTGATTATTGTATGGCTTGTGGATATGATGGAGAAATCCAAATTGAAAAAGATGAAAATGGTAAACTTATTTGGGTATGTCCAAACTGTGGAAATAAAAACCAAGATATGATGTCTGTTGCTAGACGTACATGTGGTTATATTGGAACTCAATTCTGGAATCAAGGAAGAACACAAGAAATCAAAGAACGTGTATTACACTTATAGAGATGAAATTTTCATCTCTTTTTTTTATATTTATTAACCAAAAACCAAAGAATGGAAAATGGTAAACAAGTTGTTGATGGAAATCTTGAAGGTATTAAAAAATCTTTAGAGGGCTCTCTTAAAAGATTAAAAACAGATTATATTGATTTGTATTATTTACATCGCGTTGATCCCAATGTACCAATTGAAGATATTGCGTATTTAATGAAGGATTTTATTAAACAAGGGAAAATCAAACATTGGGGGATATCAGAAGCAGGAATTGAAACCAAGCCCATGCAATATGTCCTTTAACAGCCGTAGAGAGTGAATATTCAATGATGTGGAGAGAACTAGAAAACAAACATATTCCTTTACTTGAAGAATTAGGAATTGGTTTTGTACCTTTTGCTCCATTATGTAAAGGATTTTTAAGTGATGCTTATGATAAAAATAGTTTTCATGTAAAATTAAATGCACCAAGATTTAGTGAAGAAGCGCTTAAAAAGAATCAAGTAGTTGTTGATTTAGTTAATAAAATTGCAAAAGAAAAAAAGGCAATAGTTGCACAAATTTCTTTGTCTTGGGTATTAGCACAAAAAGATTTTATTGTACCTATTCCAGGAACAACAAAGTTGGAAAGATTAAAAGAAAATATTAAAGCAACCGAAATCAAATTTACAAAAGCAGAAGTTGAATCAATGAATGAAGCATTATCTCAAATGGATATCGAAAGTAGAAGATTTGAACCAGACTCAGATTTTGAAAAAAGAGTTGATTTATAAAGGCGAGACATTCTCGCTTTTTTTATTATGAAAAAAATTTAATGAATTGATAAATTTGTAAAAATATGTCGATTATATCCAAAAAATATGTAATACTGAAAGAAGTGAGGAAAGGAGAATAAGGTGAAAGACATTTATTTATTACTAACAAAATCAGATACTTTTATTTCTAAAGCAATTTATTTAGTGACGCAAGACAGTTATACACATATCTCTATCTCTTTTGAAGAAAATTTACAACCGATGTATAGTTGTGCTAGAAAATATACTTACTCTCCAATTCCTGCGGGAATTAGAAATGAGTCATTTGAAAAGGGATTCTATAATAAAAATCAACATATTCCTTGTGCATTATATAAACTTACTGTTAAGAAAGAGATATATTATAAGGAAAAATTTATTTTAGAATCTATTTTAAATCATTCTCAAGATTATAAATATAATTTAATGGGATTGATCTTATGTAAATTGGAAGTTCCATATCGTAGAAATCATTATTATTTCTGTTCAGAATTTGTAAGTGAAATCTTGGCTTATAGTCAAGCTATAGAATTACCTAAGCTTCCTTGTTTAATGAAACCATCGGATTATTTATTATTTGAAGAATTAGAGTGTTTATATCAAGGAAATATTGGAGAACTTATAAAATATAGAGATTTATGTTAAAGGATGATACATCCTTTTTATTATATCAATAGATTCTATAAAGAATTGTTGTATAATAGGAAAATATGAAAAGAGGAATTGAAATGAATTATGCAGAAATTAAGAATTTTGATATCGCTAATGGCTTAGGAGTTAGAGTTTCTTTATTTGTATCAGGATGCACGCATCACTGTAAGAATTGTTTTAATCAAATGACATGGGATTTTAAATATGGAAAAGAGTTTAATCAAGAAGTAGAAGATTTAATTATAGATTATTTAAAACCAGAACATATAACAGGATTGTCTTTACTTGGAGGAGAACCAATGGAACCAAGTAATCAAAGAGCGTTATTACCATTTATTAAAAGAGTGAAAGAACTTTATCCACAAAAGGATATTTGGTGTTATACAGGTTATCTCTTTGATCAAGAACTTTTAAGTGAAAGTCGAGCAAGATGTGAAGTAACTGATGAATTGTTATCTTATATCGATGTTCTAGTAGATGGTAAGTTTATTGAAGAACTTAAAGATTTAAGTTTAAAGTTTAGAGGATCGTCTAATCAAAGAATTATAGATGTTAAACAAAGTTTAGAAAAAGATGAAATTATTTTATATAAAGATTTGAATGAAAATAGAAATTTTCAAAAATATGAATAAGACGATATACACTACATAATTAGATAAAATTATGCTATAATGTTTTCGTTAATTATAGAGGGAGTAGAATATGATAGGATTTTATAGTTACACTGTCATTCTTACATATTTATCATTAGTTTTTGCGATGGTAGGAATTCACTTATCTGTCATAGGTGTTTATCAATGGTCATTTATTTGTTTAATGATGTGTGGTATTTGTGATACTTTTGATGGAATGGTAGCAAGAAGTAAGAAGAATCGTACAGAGGAAGAAAAGAAATTTGGTATTCAAATAGATTCTTTATGTGATCTTATTTCTTTTGGTGTGTTTCCAGCAATACTAGGATATAATTTAGGATTATCTTCAGTAGGATGGCTTGCTATTGAAATACTTTATGTATTAGCAGCAGTTATTCGTTTAGCTTATTTTAATGTTACTGAAGAAACAAGACAGCAACAAACAACAGAAAAAAGAAAGTATTATCAAGGTTTACCAGTTACAACTTCAGCCTTTATTTTACCTTTTGCATTTGCTTTAAGATATGTTATTTTTGGTTTAGATTACTTATATGGAACTTTAATGTTAATTACAGGTATTTTATTTGTTGTTGATTTTAAAGTGCCAAAATTAAAAGGGAAAGGACTTATTGCACTTGGTGTTCTAGTTGTTGTAGAACTTGTGCAAATTCTTTGTTTTTCATGATTAAAGATCGTCAAGGACATATCGTTAAAGAATTAGAGGGTCAAAATAAATTATTAAAAAAATTATATAGCACATCTGCTGGTAGATGTGCTTTAAAAATCTTAGTATCACCATTTGTTACGCACTTAGGTGGTTTATATATGTCTTCACCATTTTCAAAGACAAGTATTTCTTCGTTTATTAAAAATAATGATATTGATATGAGTCAATATGAAGAAAAGAAATATAAAAGTTATAACGATTTCTTTACAAGAAGAATAAAGGATGGTCAAAGACCATTTGACGACTCTAAAGATGTATTGATGGCACCTGCTGATAGTAAACTTACTTATTATCCAATAAATGATGATACGATTTTAGAAATCAAGGATACAAAATACCAATTAAAAGATTTATTACAAGATGAAACATTAGCTAAAGAATATGATGGTGGAATATGTCTTGTATTTCGTTTAGCTGTTGATGATTATCATCGTTATAGTTATGTAGATGATGGTCAAATTGTTTCCCATAAGAAAATCAAAGGTATTTTTCATACTGTTAATCCTATCGCAAATGATTATTATCCTATATACAAAATGAATAGTAGAGAGTACACTGTGATTGATTCAAATAACTTTGGTAGAATGATTCAAATGGAAGTAGGAGCAATGATGGTTGGTAAAATTGTCAATTATAAACATAGTATTGCTACTAAAGGAGAAGAAAAAGGTTATTTTGAATTTGGTGGATCAACAGTTGTATTGATTTTGAAAAAAGATACTGTCAAAATAGATGATGATATTATAAATAATTCTAGTAAGAACATTGAAACAAGAGTATTACTAGGACAAACGATAGGACATAAAGGGGTGTAAAGATGTCGAAGGTTATAGCAATTACAAATCAAAAGGGTGGTGTTGGTAAAACAACGACAAGCGTTAATTTATCAGCTGCACTTGCGAAGATGAATTATAAAGTGTTACTTATAGATATGGATCCTCAAGCAAATGCAACACAAGGTATTGGTATCGATAGAGATTATATTGAATTATCAACATATCATGTTTTAACAGGAGAAGTTGGTTTAGAAAAAGTAATTCAACATTCTTATATTGAAAATCTAGATGTTGCACCAGGAGAAATAGATTTAGCGGGGATAGATTTAGAATTAGCACATGTAAAACAAGGAAGAGAAGTGCGTTTAAAACAATCATTAGATAAAATTAAAGATTATTATGACTTTGTTTTTATTGATTGTCCACCAGCCCTTGGTTTATTAAATACAAATGCATTAACTTCATGTGATACAGTACTTATCCCAGTACAATGTGAATACTATGCACTTGAAGGTTTAACACAATTGTTAAATACAATTAAATTAACACAAAATCATTTTAATAAAAAACTTTCTATTGAAGGTTTATTATTAACAATGTTAGATCAACGTACAAATTTAGGATTGGAAGTTTCTCAAGAAGTAAGAAAGTATTTTAAAGAAAAAGTTTATAAAACTATTATTCCAAGAAATATTAAATTATCTGAAGCACCAAGTGCAGGAATCTGTATTTTTGATTATGATGGATCTTCTGTTGGGGCTCAAGCTTATAAAGAACTTGCAAAGGAAGTGTTGAGTAGAAATGGCTGAGAAAAAGAAAAAATTAAATAAAGGATTAGATGCTATTTTTGGTGGAGATATTACATCATTAATTGATGATATTGAACATAATACACCTGAAAGTAGTCAAGAAAAAATCAAATTAGATGAAATTAGACCTAATCCTTATCAACCAAGAAAAGTATTTGATGAACAAGCTTTAAATGAACTTGCTTTATCAATTCAAGAACATGGTATTTTTCAACCAGTTATTTTAAAGAAATCTGTTCAAGGATATGAAATTGTTGCTGGTGAAAGAAGATGTCGTGCAGCTAGAATGGCACATTTAGAAGAAGTTCCAGCAATTATTGTTGATTTTAGTGATCAACAAATGATGGAAATTGCTTTATTAGAAAATATTCAAAGAGAAGATTTAAATGCCATCGAAGAAGCACAAGCTTATCAAACGATGATGGAAAAACTTAAACTTACACAAAATGAATTAGCTAAACGTATTGGAAAATCAAGAACACATATTACAAATACACTTAGATTATTGAATTTACCTGAAAAGATTCAAGAATATGTATTAGATGGTTCTTTATCAATGGGACATGCAAGAGCTTTAATTACATTGGATAAAGAAAGAGCATTAAAGATTGCTAAAAGAGTTATTGATGAAAAGTTATCTGTTAGAGATGTTGAAAATATTGTAAAAGGTTTTGAACTTCAAGAAGCCAGAAAAAATAAACCTAAGGTTGAAAAACCTAAAGAATATCAATATGTTGAAGGATTACTTAGAAAAAAATATCGTACAAGAATTAAAGTTGATGATAAATCTATTACTATTAAATACTCTGACACAGATGATTTAAATAGATTATTAGAATTAATGGGTGTTATTGAAGAAAGTTAAAACTTGGGTAAAACCAAGTTTTTTCTATGCAACAAAGTTATAGTAGATTGCAAAATTGATATTGTACATTTAGACTTCTTTATTTCAAAATATAAGTAAGAAAAGAGGTCATATTATGGAATATCAAACATTAAATAACGGATTAAAAATTCCTACAATTGGATTTGGTGTCTTTAGAGTACCAGATAAAAAAGAATGTGAAGAATCAGTATATCAAGCAATTAAAGCAGGATATCGTTTAATTGATACGGCTGCCTCTTATACCAATGAAGATGCGGTTGGTGCAGGCGTTAAAAGAGCAATTGCTGAAGGAATTTGCACAAGAGAAGATTTATTTATTACTTCTAAAATGTGGGTTCAAGATATGCAAAATTATGAAATGGCTAAACAAGCAATTGATGCTTCTATTGAAAAAAGTGGTTTAGGTTATTTAGATTTATATTTGTTACATCAAGCGATGGGAGATTATTTTAGTGCCTGGAGGGCCATGGAAGATGCGTATAAAGAAGGTAAGTTAAAAGCAATTGGTGTTTCAAACTTTTATGCACATATTCTTGTTAACTTTGTCCATACAGTAGAAATTAAACCAATGGTCAATCAAGTAGAACTTCATCCATATTACACACAAGAAAAAGCTCTAGAAACAATGAAATATTATAATGTTGTTCCTGAAGCATGGGCACCACTGGGTGGAGGAAGATATAATCCATTTGAAGATGAAATGTTAAAAAGAATTGCAACTAAATATAATAAATCAGTAGGACAAGTAATACTTAGATGGAATATCCAAAGAGGAGTCATTGTTATACCAAAATCAACACATGTAGAAAGAATTAAAGAAAATATAGATGTTTTTGATTTTGAATTAAATGAAGAAGAAATGAAACAAATCTCATCATTAGATATGGGATATTCGGGATCAAGGGCTAAACATTTTGATGTTGAATTTGTGGAAATGTGTTTGGCTAAAAAAATACATGATTAATTAAAAGTGTGATTATTTTCATTAAATGAAATAATCATGCTTTTTTTATATAAGGTGTTAAGATGGTTTTAGAGAAAAGCGGAGGATATTAAAATGGTAAAAAAATTTCCAGAAGGATTTTTATGGGGTGGCGCTGTTGCTGCTAACCAATATGAAGGTGGATGGAATGAAGGAGGAAAAGGAGTTTCTGTTTCCGATTGTGCTCGCCATCATTTAGATGTAGATGTTCAAGATTATGCTAAACAAAATGAAATTTCAACAGAAGAAATTTTAGAAGCAATGAAAAGTGATGATACAAGTCTTTATCCAAAAAGACATGGTTCAGATGGGTATCATCATTATAAAGAAGATATTAAATTATTTGCTGAAATGGGATTTAAAGTATTTAGACTTTCTATTGCTTGGTCACGTATTTTCCCAAATGGAGATGACAAAGAACCAAATGAAGAAGGTTTAAAATTCTATGATGATATTTTTGATGAATGTCACAAATATGGTATCGAACCACTTGTTACAATGTCACATTATGAACCACCAATCAACTTAGTATTAAATTATAATGGTTGGTATGATCGAGAAGTTATTGATATGTTTGTTAAATATGTAGATGTTATTACTGATCGTTATAAAGATAAAGTCAAATATTGGCTAACTTTTAATGAAGTTGATTCAATGATTAGACATCCTTATACAACGGGAGGACTTGTAAGAGATCGTTTTGAAGGTAAAAACTTTCCAGAAGTTATTTTCCAAGCAATGCATCATCAATTTGTCGCAAGTGCTCTTGCAACAAAAATTGCGCATGAAAAAAATCCAGACTGTAAAGTAGGATGTATGCTTACAAAATTAACTTATTATCCATATACTTGTAAACCAGAAGATGTTTTACAAGCACAACAAGATATGAGAAGTACGTATTGTTATAGCGACACTCAAGTCTTTGGAGAATATCCTGCTTATTTATTAACTAAATTTAAAAATGAAGGTTTAAATATTAAAATGGAAGAACATGATTTAGAAATCATGAAAAAATATCCAGTTGATTTTGTTTCATTTAGTTATTATTCATCAAGCTGTGTTGCTAAAGATGATGCTGGATTAAAGAAAACAGCTGCTAATACTAATATTGCGATTAAAAACCCTTATATTCCAAGTTCTGATTGGGGATGGCAAATTGATCCAATCGGTTTAAGAGTTTCTTTGGTAGATTTATATGATCGTTATAGAAAACCATTGTTTATTGTAGAAAATGGTTTAGGAGCTAAAGATGAACTTGTTGATGGTAAAGTAGATGATCAATATCGTATCGATTATTTTGATGCTCACTTTAGAGAAATGTATAATGCAATCTATGAAGATGGTGTTGATTTAATGGGTTATACATCTTGGGGATGTATTGATTTAGTATCTGAAAGTACAAAACAAATGTCTAAACGTTATGGATTTATTTATGTAGATGCAGATGATTTAGGTAATGGTACTTATAAAAGATATAAGAAGAAATCATTTGATTGGTATAAACATGTTATTGGAACAAATGGAGCTTGTTTATTTGAAGACTAGAGATTCTAAGGAATCTCTTTTTTCTTTATATAAGTGACAGATAAGCGATAAAGTTGTATGATAATCACGGTGATGAAATGAATAGAGAAAAGACAAAACAAATTGTAACAGGAGCATTTATGGCAGCTCTTTTTGGAGTGTTATCAGTTGTAAATGTTTATACAGGGACGATGTTTGATATTATTTTTATTTATCTAATGACAGTTGCCTTAGCTTATTATACATTTAAGTTTAATGAAAAGATGGCTGTTCTTGTCTTGTTTACAAGTACGTTTATTTTATTTTTAACAGGTGAACTATTTTTTACTTTGTATTCTTTTTTTACTTTACCATTAGGTATTTTATATATTTATTGTATAAAAAAGAAGATTGATGGTAAATGGATTTTAAGAGTTTATAGTATGTTGAAGAATTATATTGTTTTATTTTTATTAAATTCTTTATTAGGTTTAAATACTTTTACAGATGCAAAAGATATTTATTATAGTATTGTAGGTCTTTTTCCTTTTTTAGAAAGTGATTTTTTAAAGAATGGAATGTTTATTATTTTATGGATCGTTTTATCATTTTCAGAAGTTTATATTATTAAAGTTTACACGAATCTATTTATCCTTCGAATGAATAAAAATAAGATGATGAAATAAATGAATTCATGTATAATATAAGGTAATAAAGAGGAGGGTATTTCATGATTAAGAAGCTTATGCAACTTAGAAATACAATAGTTGCTTTATTAGGTATAGAATTTGTATTAGTTTTATTAACTTATATGTTTTTACAAAATCGTGTTACTTTAGCTTTAATGATTTATATTTTAATAAAAAATGTTGTTTGTATCATTGTTCTCTATTATCTCCATAATATGTTTAGTGAAACAACTTATAGTGTTAAAGAAGCATTAAATAATGAATCAAAGAATGCTTTGATTTTTGGTGGAATAGGGCTTATTAAATATGATGAAAATAGAAATGTTGTTTGGGTCAGTGATTTATTACATGAACTTGGTATTCGTATCGTAGGGAAGAAATTACTTGAATGGCAACCTTTACTCGCAATACTTTTTGAAGATGAAGATGTTAGAACAATAGATATTAATTCTAGAAAATATGAAGTTTATAATTCTAGAAATAATCGTTTATTATTTTTAAAAGATGTAACAGATTTAACAACGATTGAAAAGGAATATAATGATCAACAATTATGTGTTGCCTATTTAACAATTGATAATTATGATGATTCTATTGAATATGCAGATGAACAAAAATCAGTCATGATTGAAACAACTTCAAGACAAATGATTTTTGATTGGGCCAAAGATAATGGAATTATCTTAAAAAGATATAAAGAAGATGGTTATTTAGCTGTTTTTAATGAAAGGATTTATCGTAAACAAGTAGAAGTTCGTTTTTGTATTTTAGATGAATTTAAACAAAAGATGGAATCAATTGGTGCCGTGATGTCTTTATCAATGGGAATAGGAAGAGGATCTAAAGTTTTACGTGAATTAGATGAACTTGCTTTTAGTGCTATTTCTTTATCGTATTCACGTGGTGGAGATCAAGTGGCAGTAAAAACATTAGATGAAGAAATTCGATATTTTGGTGGAAATAGTGAAAATAGTGAAAAAGCGAACCGTGTTAGAGCACGTGTTATTTCACAAACACTAGCAAGTATAGTAAAACAAAGCCAAAATATCCTTATTATGGGACATAAACAATCTGATTTAGATTCTTTTGGAGCAAGTTTAGCGGTTGCTAAGTTTGCTAAAGCATTTGAAAAGGATGCTTATGTGATTGTTGATGAAAATTCTTTAGAAGAAAAAACAGGAAATATTGCACGTAGTTTAATGGCAGAAGATTTATATAAAGGAAAAATTATTTCTCCTGCAAAAGCCATTGATTTAATTGATGAAGATACATTACTTATTTGTGTTGATAATCATAAGCCAGCATTGGCTATTAGTGAAGAACTTTTGGATAAGGCTGAAAAGATAGTCGTGATTGATCATCATCGTCGAGGGGAAGACTTTGTTGATTCACCAATTTTAACTTATTTGGAACCAGCTGCTTCTTCAACTGTAGAATTAGTGGTTGAATTATTTGAGTATCAAAGAGTTGAAATTGAAGTTTTACCAACAGAAGCAACTGTTATGTATGCGGGAATGTTGGTGGATACAAACTATTTTAGAAATCATGTTGGATCACGTACTTTTCAAATTGCTTCAAAGCTTAAAGAAAAACAAGCGAATGTTTCTAGAGCTTATGAGTTCTTGCAAGATGATTACAAAACGACACAAGAAAAAATGTCTATTTCAGCTAATGCATATCGTTTTGGAAATGATATACTAATAGCATATGGAAATGAAGAAGAAATTTATACAAGACCTCTACTAGCGAAAGTTGGTAATGAGTTATTAAATATTGCTGAAATTAAAGCAGTATTTGTTGCAGGACGCGTAGATAAGGATAAGATTGCTATTTCTGCTCGTTCTAAGGCAGAGGTTAATGTACAATTGATTATGGAAAAACTTGGAGGTGGTGGTCATTTTTCAATGGCTGCTTGTCAGGTTGAAGAAAAAACTGTTAAGGAAACGATCGATAAGTTAGAAGAAGCTATTGATCAATATTTGGATGAAAGAGGGTAAAAAAGATGAAAGTAGTTTTATTAGAAGATGTTAGAAAAGTAGGTAAAAAAGGGGATGTTGTCAATGTATCTGATGGATATGGACAAAACTTCTTAATTAAAAATAAATTAGCTGTTAAGGAAACAGCAGGTGCTAAAAAGATTTTAGAACAACAAAAAGAAGAAGCAAGATTACAAGATATTGAAAACAAGAAAAATGCGGAAGAACTAAAAGAAAAAATTGAAGGTATTACATTAGAATTTGTTTTAAAATCTGGTAAAGATGGTAAAACATTTGGAAGTGTTTCAACAAAACATATCGTTGAACAATTAAGAGAAAAATATGATATTAGAGTCGATAAAAGAAAATTTATCAATGCACATCCAATTGGAGCATTAGGATATTCAAACTTAAAAGTTGAACTATACAAAGGAGTTATCGCTACTATTAGAGTTCACTTATCTGAAAAATAGGAGGGAGATTTATGCCAAGAGTTTTCCCACATGATTTAGAGGCAGAACGTTCTTTACTGGGATCTATGCTTATATCAAAAGAAGCTTGCCAAGATATTTTGAATAAGTGTGAAGATAGAGATTTTTATGAAGAATCACATAAAGTATTATTCAATGCAATGAGTGAACTTTCGAGACAAAATATACCTGTTGATGTTACAACGATTACTTCTTATCTATTAGATCATAGCCAATTAGATAAAGTAGGTGGAGTAGAATACTTAAGACAATTAAGTGATTCAGTTCCAACTTTAGCTCATAGTGAATATTATTTAAAGATTATTCATAATAAATCGATTTTAAGAAAAATCATCAATGAAACAACAAAAATAGCTGAAAATGCTTTTGGAGATATTGAAGATATTGATGGTTTTATTGATGAAAGTGAAAAAACAATGTTGGCCATTACGAGAGATCGTAATGCCGGAGAATTCGTCGATGTAAAAAAAGTTATTAGAGAAGTAACGGATCGTTTAAATAAATTACAAAGTATTGATGGTAATATTTCAGGTATTCGTACAAATTTTAGAGATTTGGATAAAATAACATCAGGACTTCAAAAAGGAGACTTGATTATTTTAGCGGCACGTCCAGCAATGGGGAAAACAGCTTTTGCCTTAAATATTGCTCATAATGTTGCTTTTAAATCAGAAGATCCAGTAGCTATTTTTTCATTAGAAATGCCTGCGAGTCAATTAGTACAAAGAATTATTTGTTCCATGGGTGGAATTGAAGGTTCTACCATGAGAACAGGTGAAATATTGAAAACAAATGCAAATAAATACTATGCGGCAGCTGAAAGAGTCAGTAAATGTAATTTATACATAGATGATACGCCAGGAGTTAAAATCAATGAAATTGTCGCTAAATGTCGAAAATTAAAACAAGAACATGGTTTAAAATTAATTGTTATCGATTATCTTCAATTAATTACTGGAAGTTCCAATAATCGAGAATCAAGACAACAAGAAGTCTCAGATATTTCAAGACAATTAAAAATGTTGGCCAGAGAATTAGATGTTCCTGTTATTGCTTTATCACAGTTATCACGTTCAGTTGAACAAAGACCAAATAAACGTCCAATGATGTCTGACTTGCGTGAATCAGGAGCCATCGAACAAGATGCTGATATCGTTACCTTTATTTATCGAGAAGGATATTATAAAGCTAGTGAAGGTAAAGAAGAGGAAGATAATGGTTTAACAGAAATTATTATCGCTAAGCACAGAAATGGAGCAACAGGTGAAGTTAACCTTGCTTTTGAAAAGAATTTTAGTAGATTTACAGACTTAGCACCTATTGGTCCTGATGGAAGTAGTGCGGGTGTAAGAGATGTAAGAGGTTAGGAGAAGAAAGAATGTATCACCAATATCGAGAAGGATATATAGAAGTTATATGTGGATGTATGTTTGCTGGTAAAACAGAAGAACTTATTCGTAGAATTAATGTTTTATCTTATGCTAAACAAAAAATATTAGTATTTAAACCAAAAATAGATGATCGTTATTCAGAAATAGAAATTGCTTCACATTCAGGTAGAAAAGTACCATGTTATGCAATTGATGATCCTGAGGAAATCTTAGATAAAGTAACAGATGATGTTCAAGTTGTTGCTATTGATGAAGTGCAATTCTTTGATGAAAAAATTGTTGATGTATGTGAATATCTTGCAGATAAAGGAGTTCGTGTCATGGTTGCAGGATTAGACAAAGACTTTAGAGGAGAAGCATTTGGTGTTATGCCTGAACTTCTAACAAAAGGAGAATTTGTAACAAAGTTAACAGCTGTTTGTGCTAAATGTGGCTCACCAGCAACACGTACACAAAGACTTGTAGATGGTAAGCCAGCATCTTTTGATGATCCTGTTGTTTTAGTAGGAGCAGTTGATCATTATGAACCAAGATGCAGACATTGTCATGAAGTTGTCAACAAACCTATAAAAATAAAAAGAAAAGCTAAAAGTTCACAATAAATTAACATAGATTCATTATTATAAGGGTGTAAAAGAAAACCTCCCCTTAATATAAACAAAGAAAAGGCACATGTTGAGATAACATGTGTTCTTTTTTTGTTGCTATATATCGTTTAACGATATATAATAAAAGTGAAGAAAGTATCGTTAAACGATATAGGAGATGAAATAAATGCCAAAAAGAGAAATGGAAGTATTGACCCCACAAATGTATTATGTATTACTTGTTTTACATCAACCAATGCATGGCTATGAAATTATGAGTGAAATTACTCGGATTACTAATGGTGAAATCACTGTAGGAGCAGGTTCTTTATATACTTTATTACCAAAGTTTGAAAAAGAATGTTATGTCAAATTAGTGAAAGTAGAAAATAATAAAAAAATCTATCAAATTACAAATCTAGGAAAAAAGAAATTACAAAAAGAAAAGGAAAGGATGCTTAAACAAATTTCATTATTAGATCAAATAGGAGGATAAAGATATGAAATACAAAGATGTCTTAAGAAATAGTTTGTATTTAGATGAAGAGTTACAAGATTATTTTAATGAAATGTCTAAAAAAGGATGGCGTTTAGATTTTGTTGGTTATTATTATCGATTTATAAAAGATGAACATGTTTATAAGTATCAAATAGATTACACCCCTATATCTAGTGAATATCAAGATATTTTAAAGGAAATGGGGTATCACGAAGTAAGAAATTCATTTGATGATTTTAGAGTTTTAGAAAATGAAAATGTTGATGCACCTGATTTAAATACAGAATTTGTTTTTGATAAAAATAATAAAATGAAACAATTTAAAAAGATTCGCTATTTTATTTATCTAATTTTAGCTTATTTCTTATTTTGGTTAGGTAAGATTTTTATAAAAGATATTGTAGAGATAGGTAAACCTGTTCTTTATTATGAAGGATTTGGTTCATTGTTGATGGGTATTGTTTTTATTGTTTTATCATTTGTACTCTTATTTGTGACAATTTTAAATTTTTCCATTTTATATGCATTAAAAAATGATAAAGATTTAAAAAGTTTAAAAAAACTAAACAGTATTAAAGATCATTTAAGTATTCTATTTTATATTTTGTTATTAATAAGTGGTGTTTTTTACTTATTGAAATCATTTATAACATTAGATTTAAAAGTCATTGTTTATCTTTTACTTACATGTATTATAGGAGTAGTTTTATCACGTATTATTAAAAATAATAAATATAACAGTGCCATTGCTGCTTTTGTAGCTATTGCTATTTGTGGACTTATTTTTCCTCAGGTACAAATGGATGATTCATTATTTGAAAGCAGCACTGTTAAAACAAAAATCACAAATTATGAAAAAGATATAAAAGATACAACATGTATCTATCCACAATTAGATGTCTTAATTAAAAAAGATAAGTATAAAGATGAAATCTTTAAATACATCATTATCAAAACAGAACATGATACAAGAGATAATCAAAATTTTGAAAAAGCAGTAAATACAAAATCTAATGTTTCATGGGACAGTAATAAAACACAATATGTTCATTATGAAAAAGCTATTCAATCCTTTAATAAAAAAGGAAATACATATGACAATGGAACATATGTAATCAAAGTATTAAAAAATAGAATTATTACAAGATACAAATAATAAGGGAGGATAAGACGATGAAACACAAATATGTTTTAAGAAATAGTTTGTATTTAGATGAAGAATTACAAGATTATTTTAATAGTATGTCTAAAAAAGGTTGGCGTTTAGATTTTATAGGTTATTATTATCGCTTTAGTAAAGATGAACATGTTTATAAGTATCAAATAGATTACACACCAGTATCTAAAGAATATCAAGAGCTTTTAAAAGAAATGGGATATCATGAAGTAAAAAATGCTTTGTATGATTTTAGAGTTTTAGAAAATGAAGATGAAGATGCTCCTGATTTAAATACAGAATTTATTTTTGATAAAAATAATAAAATAAAACAATTTAAAAAGATTCGCTATTTTATTTATCCAATCTTATCTTATTTCTTATTTGGTATTGGTAAGTTATTGATGATTGATTTCTTTGAAATTGGTTTTCCAATTGTTTATTATGAAGGATTTACTAAATATTTTATTGTATTAATGATTTTTACTGTAGCTATAGGTATTTTGTTGTCATCTATTTTGAATTTGTCAATTTTATATGCTTTAAAATATGATAAAAGTTTAAGGATATTAAAGAAATTAAATGGAATAAAAGATTATTTGATCTTTGCTATTTCTATTATTTATTTAATAGGTATTATCGTTACTTCTTTATTAAGTGCTAATGCTTTTTATATGATGTTTATACCAGTTATTATCATTGGTATATTACAAAAATTAAGTCCAACATTTAATACAAGACAAATGCGCTATCTTTTTTCTGTAATTCTTGCTTTATCATTCTTTATAAATGCTAATCAAAGTAAAAATCAATATGAAACTTTAGAACAAATAGATGATATTTATGAAAGTGAAACAGTTAAAACAAAAACCATAGATTATGTTAAAGAATTAAAAGGTCAAGAGATTGTTTATTATGAAAGAAATATCACGATTAAAAAGGATTTATATAAAAAAGGAATATTTAAGTTTATTGTTATTCTTACAGATTATGAAACAAGAGAAAATGAGGCTTATATTGATTTTTTAAATGATGATCATACTTATCAATTTGATACAAATAAAATACATTATAAAAAATATGATCAAGCTATAAAATCTTTTAAGAAAAAAGGAAATACTTATACAAATAAAGATTACCAAATTGTTGTAACAAAAAATAAAATTAAAACAACATATATAGGAACAAGGTGATAAAAATGAAAAAGATAATAATATTATTATTTGTTGTTCTACTTACCGGATGTGATATTAAAAAAGTAGAAATGAATCATTATGAAATAGACGAAATCCCATATAAGTTTCCTTTAAAATATAAACAAAGTAATGAATCAAATGAATATTATCATTGCTATCAATTAGATAAAAATAATAGAATTACATTAAAAGCCATAGATGTTGAAACTATGTCTACAAGAAAAGAAGCTTATACATTTTTAAAAGATGAAATATACCAAAATTATAATACAGAAGAAAACATCAAAAAGAGAAGTTATCAATCAGATAATACGGATAAACCAGGCTATAGATATGAATTTAAAAACAAAAATAATAAAAAAGCTGGTGGACTTGTTTATGGAACGTTTGTAGATAAAAATAAAGTCATTATTTTTAGTTATGAATATACTGCTGGTAGAGATGAAGAACATGAATCGGAATATGAATATTTGATGAGTGATACAAAGTATGAAAATTATGATTAAGGCACATGAAAATGTGTCTTTTTTAATAGAATTCCATCTTGATAACAATTTATCATAGGATTATAATATTCGCGGTGAGAAATATGAAAGATTATGACGAAGTAGAACAGAATGTTGAACAATTAGAAAATGAATTAGAAGAGGTAGAGGAAGAGCTTGAACAAGAAGAAGAAGGCTTTCTAGAGTGTGAACGTTGGCGTTGTTTTTTATTATTGATTACTGTAGGTGGATTCTTTGGTGCTTATACTTTTTCAGTCAAAGGTGGTGTTTTCTGTAATGCCCAAACGGCTAATATTGTTTTATTTGGAATGGCTTTAGGAAACATGGATTGGTCGAGAGCAGCTTATTTATTGATTCCTATTAGTTCTTATTTTATTGGAACCATGGTTTCTGAATATTTAGCTTTAAAAATAAAGAAATATAGAAAATTAAGATGGGATACTATTTTAATTGGTATTGAAATTATTACGGTTATTATTCTTGGATTGTTACCAAGTAGTGTTCCAGATCAAGTCTTTCAAGTAACGATTAACTTTATCTGTGCTATGCAGTTTAATACTTTTAGACAAGCAGAAAAGGTTGGGATGGCAACAACTTTTGTCACAAATCATATTAGACAAACAGGAAGTTTCTTTGTTCGTTGGTTAAGAAAAAGACATGAAAAGAAATATTTAAATCGTTCTTTAAGACATTTATGTATGATTTTATGTTTTGTAGCTGGAGCAATTTTTTCAACTGTTTTATGTGCTTATTTTAAAGATCGTGCAATTTGGGGTGCCCTTATTTTCTTGATTATTTTACAAGGGGACTTATTATATGCTGATTTAGTTAAAGAAAAAGAATTATTAGATCAAGTTCCAAATGGGCATTAACGCCCATTTTTTCTTGTTTAAATCGTGTATTTCATGTATTATTATTGTGCTATGAGTATAAAAAATTAATGGAGGTAAAAGCTATGAATGAAAGTATGTTAGATAGATTAGTATCTATGGAAAATAGATATGAAGAATTAGGTCATATGTTGATGGATCCAGATATTGGTACTGATATTAAAAAAATGACAGATGTTACAAAAGAACAAGCTTCTTTACAAGCTGCTTATGATTTGTTTCAAGAATATAAAGAAGTAAAAGATGGTATTGATGGTGCTAAAGAATTAATGAAGGAAAATGATCCTGAAATTAAAGAAATGGCAAAAATGGAATTAGATGAATTAGAAGAAAGAATGCCAGATATTATTAAAAAATTAGAATTAGAATTAATTCCTAAAGATCCAAATGATAATAAAAACGTTATCATGGAAATCCGTGGAGCTGCTGGTGGAGATGAAGGAAATATCTTTGCAGGTGATTTATATAGAATGTATGTAAAATATGCTGAAAGCCAAGGATGGAAAGTAGAAGTTATGGAAGCTGAAGAATCTGAAGCTGGTGGTTTCTCACTTATTTCATTCAATGTGATTGGTGATGGTGTTTATGGTAAATTAAAATATGAATCTGGATCACACCGTGTTCAACGTGTTCCTAAGACTGAAACACAAGGACGTGTGCATACTTCAACTGCAACAGTATTAGTTATGCCAGAAATGGAAGAAGTTGATGTACAAATTAATAAAAGTGATTTAAGAATTGATACTTATCGTGCAAGTGGTGCCGGAGGACAACATATCAATAAAACAGATTCAGCTGTTCGTATTACTCACTTACCAACAGGAATTGTGGCAACAAGCCAAGATGGACGTTCTCAACATGATAACCGTGATAAAGCAATGAAAGCTTTAGTAGCACGTGTTTATGATTACTTCCAATCTCAACAAACAGAAGCAATTGATAGTGAAAGAAAATCGAAAGTTGGTACAGGAGATCGTGCTGAAAAGATCAGAACTTATAACTATCCTCAAAACCGTGTAACAGATCATCGTATTGGACTTACAATTCAACAATTAGATCGTATTATTGAAGGTAAATTAGATGATATCATTACAGCATTAATCAATGAAGATCAACGTCTTAAATTAGAAGGACAAAAATAATGAAAACAGTTAGAGAATTAATTAAAGAAGCCGAAAGTAAATTGGATGATGAACATAAAGATGTCAATGTCGCAAAAGTCTTATTTTATCATCTTGCTAAAAAAGAACCACATGAGCTTTATTTAATGATGAATGAAGAAATGGAACCTGAATTAGAAAAAGCTTTTCTTGCTGGAATGGAAGAATATTATCAAGGAAAACCTATTCAATATATTAAAGGGTGTGAAAGTTTCTTTGGTAGAGACTTTAAAGTGAATGAAGATGTATTGATTCCTCGTTATGAAACAGAAGAATTGGTAGAAAACATCTTATATCGTATTGATGATTACTTTAATGATTATAAAGAAATTCATTTATGTGATGTAGGGACAGGAAGTGGTGCTATTGCGATTACTCTTGCTTTAGAAGAACCACGTTTAAAAGTCATTGCGACAGATATTTCTAAAGAAGCTTTAGTTGTTGCTCAAGATAATGCGAAAACATTAGGGGCGAATGTTGAATTTAGAAATGGAGATATGTTACAACCTTTATTAGATACACATGAAAAAGTAGATATCTTTGTTTCTAATCCACCTTATATTCCTAATGATCAAGATATTGAAGCAATGGTTAAAGACAATGAACCTCATGTAGCATTATTTGGAGGAAATGATGGTCTTTATTTCTATCGTAAGATTTTTAAAGAAGTAAAACCTTTATTAAATGATCGAGCTTTATTAGCTTTTGAAATGGGATTTGATCAAAGAGAATTGATGGAAACAGCAATCAAAGAATTCTTTGGAGATTACCCTTTTGAAATTATTAAAGACATTAATGGAAAAGATAGAATGTTATTTATCTATTATAATTTAAAATAATATGAATATAGAAACAGAAAGACTCATAATCAAGCCACTTACATTAGATGATGCCAAACGTTTTAGTGAATATCGTGATAAAGAAGAAGTTGCAATGTATCAATCATGGGATGAATATCCTTTAAATAAGGCTATTAACCGTATTGAATATTGTCAAAAGCATCCATTTCATGGACAAATTGGTAACTACCAATTTGGTCTTTATTTAAAAGAAAACAATCAGCTTATTGGAGATATTTTTATTGAAATAGATGGGCATACAACTTTTACTTTAGGATATACTTTAGATAGTGTTTACTGGTCTAAAGGATATGCAAGTGAAGCATTAAAGAGTGTATTTAAGGCAATGCATGAAACATATTCTTTTAAAATATGTTTATGTCATGTATATGAAGATAATATAAAATCAATTAAACTATTAGAAAGAAATGGATTCGATAAAATCCATAAATCTTGGTTTTACCAAGATGTACTTTATCGTAAAATGTTAAATAAATAGATTTTATCAAAATGAGTTAAATGGATAATTCAAAATAAAAGGCACCAATTTAAAGATGTCTTTTTTTAGTGACAAAATATTTAAAATAAACTCTATATAATGATTACGAGGTGGAAATAAAATGGATTTAGTTATCGTCAATAAACAAAAACACGTGCATTATATTTTACCAATCATTATATTTTTTAGTACCATTATTTTAAGCTATGCTAAAATACAAGAAACAGCCTTACCTTTTTTATTACCTTTATTTATTGTATCGTTTTATAGTGGATATCTGTATCTTACATGCTTTTTAACAGCGATTATAGGAATATCGATTATTAATCAAGATACATTTACAATTGTTGTCATCATTACATTATTACTGACCATTTATCTTCTTAACTTTACACATCTATTAAAAACAAAGTATATTTCTTTTATTATAACAGCAATTTTGATTCCATTTTTTTATGCGAATCATTACAACATCTTACAAACAACAGTTCTTGTCATGTTAACGTTGTTTAATTGTTATCTTGATCAAGAAATTATTCCTTTAATTATTCATCAAAATAAAAATGTTTTAAATATAAAAAGATTACAAGCATTAATTGTTGTGGTATGTACATTATTTATTAGCTTTATTCCTTTTAATACAACATATACAATGATTTTTTTAAGATATTTCTTATTGATTTCTATTTATTATCTATCAATTGAAAAAGTCATGCCTATTATTTTATATCTTTCTATTCTTTTAATGCTGATAGCTCCATCATTAAAAGATGATGTCTTATCCTTAATATTACCAATGAGTTTCTTTTTTATGATGCAACCTAAAAACAAATATCTATTCATATCTATTTTCTTATTATCACATATTACACTACCATTTTTTATTAATTACAATTACTTCTATTATGCTTTTGTGATTCTTGTTCCAGTTTTTTTATTTATGATTTCTCCACAATTTAAAAATAAAAAAATAAAGATCAATCCAGAATTTATAGAAATAAGTTATCAAGAACAACTTAAAAGTAAAGCAGATGCTTTTGCATCTTTATTTCATCAACTCACAGAAGTTTTTAAAGAAGAAAATCAAGAAACCCATTTATCTGAATATGTGGGATATGTTTATGAGGATGTGTGTCATCATTGTTCTTCTAAAAAATATTGTTTTTATAGTCAAGAAGGAATGAGTCGTTTAGGTAAGTTGATTTCTAAGGGAATTCAAAAAGATTTAGAGGTAGATGATTATAATTATATTTATCAACATTGTTTAAAGCCGGATGATTATTTAAAGAGTTTAAAGAATCATCAAAAAGGTTATTTTAAGATGTTAAAAGTTAATCATGCACATGATCATTTAAAAAAAGATTTATTTCAAGAGTTTTCAATCATGGGTCATGTTTTTCAAAATTTTTCTAAAAAGATAGATGAACAAGATAATGAAAAGAAAATCTTAGAACATTTAAAAGCGTATCATTTTGAAGTGTATTATTTAAAGAAAATAAAAAAAGATTATGAAAATTATATGTTAGAAATAGGAATAGAAGATATAGATGAAAAAACTGTAACAGAAGAACTTATTCCTATTTTAGAAAATTATTTAAATGAATCATTAGATCTTGTCTCTATTAAAAAGCAACATCTTCAAATAGGTTACACTTCAATTTTATTAAAACATGAACTTAAATATACATTACAACTTGCGAAAAAACAGTATGCTTTAGATCAACAATGTGGAGATAGTATTCTTACTTTTGGTTTAGATGAACATCATTATGTGGCTTTATCTGATGGTATGGGACAAGGTTATATTGCTTATAAGGAAAGTAAGTTAACATTGGATGTTTTAAGTCAATTGCTTAAAAATGGCATTCAATTAAGAGATACATTGAATACTTTAAATACGTTATTAAAGATAAAGAATCAAGGAGATATGTATACGACATTAGATTTATTTGATTTTAATTTAATGAATTCAAGATTAAAAGTAATTAAATATGGAGCTTATGAAAGTTATTTAATAAGAAATCATCAAATAGATGTTTTACATTCACATTCTTTACCAGTAGGAATGGCTTCTACAATGAAGATGGTTTCTTATGATATGAAAATCAAAGAAAATGATATATTGATTCTTACAAGTGATGGAGTAGGAGAACATTTCTTTGATTTATTAAAAAAATATCAAGAAGAAATTGAAAAGATGTCAGTTTATGAAATTGTTTCCTTTCTTTTTCAAAAATCTTTTCAAAAGAAAGATCTAGATGATATGAGTATTATTGTTATTAAAGTGGTCAATAGAAATTAGAGATATGCTATAATACAAGCGGTGAGATTATGTTAGATGAAAGTTTATTAGATAAAAATAGAAAATATCTTGTAGGAGTATCAGGTGGCGTCGATTCGATGGCTTTATTAGATATGTTAGTTAAAAAAGCATACAATGTCATTGTTGTACATTATAATTATCATTTTAGAGAAGATAGTGATCTTGATGAAAATCTCGTACGTAGTTATTGTCAAAATCATCATCTTCCTTTTTATGTAAGACAAGGAGATAAAAAAGAATATCAAAAAGGTAATTTTGAAATGTTAGCAAGAGAAAAAAGATATGCTTTTTATAAAGAAATAGGTGATTTAAATGGGATTGATACGATTATTTTAGGGCATCATTTAAATGATCATTTAGAAACAATCGTGATGCAATTACAAAGACATAATACAAAGGGATATTTGGGTATAAAAGAACAATCTTATGTTAAAAATATGCATGTTGTAAGACCCTTATTAAAGTTAAAAAAACAACAACTTATAGATTATTGTACTAAAAATCATCTTGAATATCATGAAGACTATACAAACTATGATACACGTTATACACGTAATCATGTAAGACATATCGATCTTAAAAAATATAATGAACAAGAATTATTAGAAAAGGCAAGTAAGCATAATCAACAATACAAAAAACAACAAGCAAAACTCCAACAAATTTATCAAGAATATGATCAAAATCATTTCTTGTATTTAGATAAGTTACCAACAGAATCATTAGATCAAATCATTTATTATATGTTAAAAAAAGAGATTTATCCACCACTTATAACAGAAAACTTAGTACAAGAAATTATTAAACAAATCCATTCACAAAAACCAAATATTGAAATATCATTACCTGTTAATTTTGTGTTCATAAAAAAGTATAATAATATAGCCGTTAGAAAAAAAGAAATTGACGATACTTATTATGTAAAGTATGAATCTTTTTATAAAGATCAACAATTACATTATTTTTTAACAGATCAAGGACATCTTCACGATGGTGTTTTTCTTTCAAAAGAAGACTTTCCAATAGTTATAAGATGTTTTAAAAATGGTGATACAATCAAAACATCTGGAGGAACAAAAAAGGTCTCTAGGCTATTTATAGATCGTAAAATTCCTAGAGATGAGCGTAAAATATGGCCAATCGTTGAAAATTGCCATGGTGAGATCATTTTGATCCCACATATCGCCAAAAATATCAAGTATTTATATACAAAACCAAATGTTTTTGTGATAAAATATGACACATGTAAGTGAGGTGTAAGGTATGCACAAGGATATAAAAGAAATATTATATACAGAAGAAGAAATTAAGGCTAAATGTGATGAATTAGCAAAACAAATTGATCAAGATTATGCTGGTCAAGAAATTTTATTAGTTGGTTTATTAAAAGGTTCAGTTCCATTTATGGCAGAACTTGCTAAACATTTAAAAAGTGATGTTAAGTTCGACTTTATGTCAGTAAGTAGTTATAGTGGTGTTGAATCTAAAACATTAGTTGTTAGACAAGATATTAAAGAAGATATTCGTGGTAAGAATGTTTTAATTGTAGAAGATATTTTAGATACTGGAAAGACTTTATATAACGTTAAAGAAATGTTAGAAAAAAGACATGCTAAGAGTGTTAAAATCGTGACTTTATTAGATAAAGAAGAAGGTCGTGTTTTTGATATGAAAGCTGATTATTCAGGATTTAAAATTCCTAATGCCTTTGTTGTAGGATATGGTCTTGATTTTAATGAACGTTATCGTCAATTACCTTATATAGGTATTTTAAAAGAAGATTGTTATAAAAAATAGTTAGGAGATTTTATGGGAAATAAAAAAGGATTGTTGAAGTCTATCCTACCATGGCTTATTGTACTGATGGTTATTTCTGTGGCAATTCCTTTCTTTAATCAAAGTGAATCGTCAGAAATTAGATATGATAAGTTTATAGAGATAGTTCAAAAAGAAAAAGTAAAAGATGTAGAAATCGTTCCTAAATCATTAGTCATTGACGTGAGTGGAACATATTCTAAAAAAGCAAGCAATGGTAAAAAAGAAGATACTAAATTCTCTGTTGTTATTCCAAGAACAGAAACAGAATTAGATTCTTTAATTAGCTTGTTAGATGAAAATGGTACAAAAATCAATGTTGTCAATGATGCTGAAAGAAATCAATTATTGAACTTCATTGTAAGCTTATTACCATACTTGATCTTATTTGGAGGAATGTTCTTCTTCTTGAAGATGATGTCAAATACTGCTGGTGGTAATAATAAAGCCTTTGAATTTGGTAATTCAAGAGCTAAACTAGAAAAAAATTCTAAAACACATTTTAGTGATGTTGCTGGAATGGATGAAGAAAAAGAAGAAGTTAGAGAATTAGTTGACTTCTTAAAAACACCAAAAAAATTTGCTGATATGGGTGCTAAGATCCCACGTGGTGTTTTACTTGTAGGTCCACCAGGTACAGGGAAAACATTACTTGCTAGAGCAGTAGCAGGTGAAGCAAACGTTCCATTCTACTCAATTTCAGGTTCTGAATTCGTAGAAATGTTCGTTGGTGTTGGGGCTGGACGTGTAAGGGACATGTTCAAAAAAGCAAAACAAACAGCACCATGTATTATCTTCATTGACGAAATTGATGCAGTTGGTCGTCAAAGAGGTACTGGTATGGGTGGAGGACACGATGAACGTGAACAAACACTTAACCAATTATTAGTTGAAATGGATGGTTTCTCTGGAAATGAAGGAATTATCGTTTTAGCAGCTACAAACCGTGCAGATGTCTTAGATCCAGCTTTACTTAGACCGGGTCGTTTCGATAGACAAATCCAAGTAGCTAATCCAGATAAACGTGCACGTAGTCAAATCTTAAAAGTTCATGCAAGAAATAAACGTTTTGCACCAGATGTTAATTTTGATAACATCGCTCAACGTACACCAGGGTTCTCTGGGGCTGAACTTTCAAACGTTTTAAATGAAGCTGCCTTACTTGCTGTAAGACAAAATCATGATTTAATTACAATGGCTGATATTGATGAAGCGGTGGACCGTGTTATGGGTGGACCTGCTAAGAAATCACGTAAATATACAGAAAGAGAAAGACGCTTAGTGGCTTACCATGAAGCAGGACATGCTTTAATAGGTTTAACTTTAGAAGATGCCAATAAAGTACAAAAAGTTACAATTGTTCCTCGTGGACAAGCAGGTGGTTATAACTTAATGACACCTAAAGAAGAAACATATTTCCAAACTAAGAGTCAATTAAAAGCAACTATTTCAGGATATATGGGTGGACGTGTGGCTGAAGAAGTCTTCTTTGGAGATGTAAGTTCAGGAGCACACAACGATATTGAACAAGCAACTCGAATTGCGAGAATGATGGTTACTGAATTAGGTATGTCTGAACTTGGACCTATTCAATATGATTCTGAAAATGGACAAGTTTTCTTAGGTAGAGATTATACACAAAGAAGTAATACACATTCAGGACAAATTGCTTATGAAATTGATGTTCAAGTACGAAAAATTATTGATGCTTGTTATCAAGAAGCAACAAATATTATTGAACAAAATAAAGAAAAACTTATTTGTATTGCAGAAGCATTACTTGAACATGAAACATTATCTGGTGAAGATATTGAATCTTTATACAATACAGGTAAAATGTTAGAACATCATGATGGAACTTTAACTGAAGAACCTGTTCAAGAAGTTAAAGAAGAAAAACCATCAATTGATGATCAAGATGATTTATTAGATGAAATGAAATAAAGCGAATTTCGCTTTTTTTCATTTAGAAAGGGGATAAATATGAGTACACGAACAAAGAGAATTGTAATCATCTTAATCGCTTTAAGCATGATTATTCCGATATTTTCTTCCGTGTTCTTTTTATAGAAAAGAAAAATGAAAGATTATTTAGTAAGAGGATTAGTCAATAGTAAAAATTGTCGTGTGTTTGCCTGCCAAACAACGAATTTATTAGAAAAAGCAAGACAAGAACATGATTTATGGCCAACAGCATCTGCTGCTCTTGGAAGAATGATGTCAGCTACTCTTATGATGGCTGCAATGAATAAAAATAATGAAAAAATGACTGTCACAATTAATGGTGGAGGACCAATTGGTACGATGATGGCTGTTACGCGTGGTGATGGACATATTAAAGGTTTTGTAGGTGATCCACATGTTCATTATACTTATAATGATACTGGACATTTAGCAGTAGGTGTGGCTGTTGGAACACAAGGAACGTTACAAGTGATTAGAGATATGGGGTTAAAAGAACCCTTCTGTGGAACAGTACCACTTCAAACAGGTGAAATTGGTGATGATTTTTCTTATTATTTCATGGCAAGTGAACAAACTCCGTCAGTTGTTTCTGTAGGTGTTTTAGTTGATGAAACAAATGAAATCTTATCTTCAGGTGGTTTTATTATTCAATTATTACCAGAAGCTACTGAAGAAGATATTTCTTATATTGAAGAAAAAATAAAAGATTTCCCTGCTCTTTCTTCATTGATTCATGAAGGAAAAACACCAGAAGAAATCTTAAAAATGATTTTTGATGATGTTGAAATTACAGATCGACAAGATTTATTCTTTACTTGTGATTGTTCAAGAGAAAAGATGATCAATGCTTTATCAACTATTGGAAAACAAGAACTTCAAAGTATGATTGATGAGGATCATGGTTGTGAAATTACATGTCAATTCTGTAATACAAAATATCAATTTAGTGAAGAAGAATTGCAAAATTTAATAAATCGTTTATAATCACATTGAAAAATGTGATTTTTTTAAAGGAGAAAAAATGGAAAACAAGAAAAAGAAATTAATTATAGGACTTATACTCATTATTATATTAGGTGCAATTGTTTTCTATTTAACAGGTCATCTTACTAAAACAACAATTTGTAAAGGAACATTAGATATGATTACAGATGAAGAAGTAGAAGTTATATCTAGTGATGATAAAGTTAAAGAAACAAAAACGAAAGTAATTTATGATTATACAGATTATGTATCAGAAAGTTATCCAATTTCTTATTATAAAGATTATATAAAAAATAGTAATACATTTTATAAGAACGTAAAAGGTGTTAAAACTTCTTTAAAGGTTGAAGGAAATAAGATTATTTATGAAGTAGATATTCAATATAGTCAAGATTATATGAAGGATTTAGTAGAAGCAGGGCTTGTAAGTACAAATGGTAGTTATAAAGATATTGATTATATATCTTTAAAAGATACAATAGAAAACCAAAAATCAGCAGGGTTAACTTGTAAAGAAAAATAAAGGCAAATGCCTTTATTTTCAAGGAAATCAACTCTTATTTAGATAACTTATATCTATTTAGGGGAGGAAAATAGAGGGAATATATAAGTTATCTATTTATATTATGAACAGATGTTTAAATTATATACAGGAGGAGATAAAATTTGAAAATTAGAGATATAGAAATTAAAAATCCTGTCATTATGGCACCAATGGCTGGAATTACTAATATGGCATTTCGTAAGATTGTAAAAGAGTTTGGAGCTGGACTTGTATATTCAGAAATGGTCAGTGATAAGGCAATCTGTTATGGAAATCAAAAGACAATAGAAATGTTACAAGTAGATGAAGGAGAGCATCCTGTTAGTATTCAATTGTTTGGTGGAGAAGTGGAAAGTATGGTACAAGCTGCCAAGTTTATTGATGAACATTCTAATTGTGATATTATTGATATTAATTGTGGATGTCCAGTGAATAAGGTTTTAAAAGCAAATGCTGGAAGTAAACTTCTTCAAAATCCTCAATTAATTTATGATATTGTAAGTAATATTGTTAAAAATGTAAGTAAACCTGTAACAGTTAAAATTAGAAGTGGTTTTGATAAGGAGCATATTAATGCGGTAGAAGTAGCGAAATTAATTGAAAAAGCAGGAGCTAGTGCCATTGCTGTTCATGGTAGAACACGTTCACAAATGTATGAAGGTCATGCTGATTGGTCAATTATTAAAGCGGTTAAAGAAGCAGTTAGTATTCCTGTTATTGGAAATGGTGATATTAGAAGTGTAGAAGATGCTAGAAGAATGCTTGAAGAAACAGGCTGTGATGCAATTATGATTGGTCGTGCAGCACTTGGAAATCCTTGGCTTATTAAACAAGTTGTAGAAAGTTTAGAACATGGAACAGATATACCTGAACCAACTTATAAAGAAAAAATAGCATGGTGTTTAACACATGCTAAAAGGTTGATGACGATTGAACCTGAAAGAATTGCTATGTCACAAATGAGAGGACATGCTCCTTGGTATATCAAAGGTTTAAAAAGTTCGTCTGCTGTTAAAAATGAACTTTCAAAAGTAAATACGTATGAAGAATTAGAAAAAATTCTTAAAGATTATGAACAATTTTTAGATACGTTATAAAAGGATGTCACGACATCCTTTTATTCATTAATCAATAAGCGTATTGTTTTATATAAATGAGGTTTAAATTCTTCTATTGGAAGTGGATGACTTTCAACAATAGAAGTAAAAACTGTAGAACTTACAAGTTCAATAATCATAAATAAAGTCATCTCAGGATATTCTAAAGGAATATCCTTTTCTTTTACTTCATTTACAAATAATTCCTTGATTCCTAATTCTTCACTATCTAATAAATCAGTTAATTTTTCACTATATAGTCCTAAAGATAAGTTCTTTTGAATAAACTTAAGAATGTTAGGTCTAACAATTAATTCATTAATAATAGAATCTATAATAAAAACAATCTTATCATCTAAACGATCAAATTGTTGTTGAGTAGCTTCCTTACATGCTTTGGAAAATAATTCATGAGATGTTTTAGCTAATAAAACATCTTGAAGTTCATATTTATCTTTAAAATACAAATAAAAAGTTCCTTTAGCAATACCTGCATCTTTAACAATATCTTGAATAGAAGTTTTTTTAATTCCTTTTTCTGAAAATAAATGAAGTGCAGTATTAAGCAGTTTACGTTCTTTTTCTTGTTTATTATCATTTATTTTTGATTTTATCTCTTTAATTGCCATAAAAACACTCCCTTTAGCATTTATTTTAGGGTGAAGAATTAAAAATGTCAATGAATTAATTAAAAAAGTGACTTTTAGTCATTTATATATTGACCGATGGTCATTTTAGTGCTAGTATCATTTATGACCAAAGGTCATTTAGGAGGAGAACTATGAAAAAGCTAGGAGAAGCAATTGGTAAATTTGTTGTTAAACACAAGATACTTATCGTGATTGCATCAGTTATTCTTTGTATTCCATCTTTATTTGGATATATCAATACTGATATTAATTATGATATTCTTGTTTATTTACCAGAAGACATTGATACAATGAAAGGACAAGATATACTAGCTAAAGATTTTGATATGGGATCTTTTGCGATGTGTGTTGTAGAAAATATGTCTTCTAAAGATGTCTTAAACTTAGAAGAGAAGTATAAAAAAATAGATGGTGTTGTTAAAGTTATTTCCGCAAATGATTTAATAGGAACAACAATACCTCAAGAAATGTTACCAAGTGATGTGACAAAGCAGTATAAAAAAGGAAACAGCGAACTCATGTTGGTAACATTTAAAGATAGTACAATTGCGATCGATGCAATTACTCAAATGAGAGAAATTACAAGTGAAGAGGTCGTTAAAATAGGAGGAATGTCAGCATCTACATTAGATACAAGTATTGTTGCTGATAGTGAAATTATTACTTATGTTATTGTCGCTGTTATTTTAGTTTTAATTGTTTTAATGGCATCGTTAGATAGTTATGTTGTTCCATTTCTATTATTAGGAAACATCGGACTAGCAATTCTTTATAATATGGGATCTAATATTTTCTTAGGTCAAATTTCATATATTACAAAGGCAATTGCTGCTGTTTTACAATTAGGAGTTACAACAGACTTTTCAATTTTCTTATATCATAAATATGAACAAGCAAAAACAAGAGTTAAAACAAATAATGAAGCAATGACACTTGCTATTGGAGATACACTTGTTTCTATTGCTGGAAGTTCACTTACAACGATTGCTGGATTTTTAGCTTTATGTACAATGCAACTTACATTAGGTTCAGATATTGGAATTGTTATGGCTAAAGGTGTCTTTATTGGTGTTCTTTCAACAGTTACGATCTTCCCAGCATTTTTATTAGTATTTGATAAACTTGTCTTTAAGACAAAACATAAACCAATTATTCCATCATTTAATGTGATTAAAAATTTTGTTATTAAACATTATAAAATTATTTTATTAGTCGCATTAGTTATTGCTTATCCAGCTTATTATGGAAATGCACATGTTAAAAGTTATTACAATCTAACAAAAGATTTACCACAGGATTTAAAGAGTTGTGTGGCTAATAGTGAATTAAGTGATGAATTTGATTTAGTTGCTTCGCAAGTTATTTTAGTAGATAAAGGTATTAAAGATAATGATTTAAATCAAATGGTTGATGAAATAGAAAATGTTGAATCTGTTAATCTTGTTTTATCACCATCACAGTTATCTGACTTAGCTATTCCTGATGAAATGATACCTGATGATGTTAAAGATATCTTTGAAAGTAATCGTTATAAAATGATATTTGTCAATTCAACAGAAGAAATTGCAACCAATAAATTAAATAAAGTCATTGATAAGATAGATCATATTATCAAAAAATATGATAAAAATGCTATAATGGCAGGGGAAGGTCCATGCATGAAGGATTTGGTTAATATAGCAGATGAAGACTTTAGAAATGTAAGTATTGCATCTATAGGAATTATTTTTATCATTATGTTATTTGTTTTAAAATCAGTTTCACTTCCAGTATTGTTAGTTTCTGGAATTGAACTTGCTATCTTTATCAATATGGCAATCAGTTATTACACAGGTGATGTTTTACCATTTGTTGCCTCTATTGTTATTGGAACAATTCAACTTGGAGCAACAATTGATTATGCTATTTTACTTACAACGAAATATTTGGAAAATAGAAAAAATGGTATTGATAAGATTAAAGCAATGGATAATGCAATTAGTAATTCTGCAGGTTCAATCTTTGTTTCTGGAATGTCATTCTTTGCAGCAACATTTGGTGTAGGAATGATTTCTAAATTAAATATGATTGCATCATTATGTAATTTAATGTCTAGAGGAGCACTTATTTCAATGTTTATTGTTATTTGTGTTATTCCAGCAATCTTACTTGTATTTGATAAAGTTATTATTCATACTTCTATCGGTTTTAAACAATTAAAAAATAAAGGAGAATGTTAACATGAAAAAAGCAAAATTAATCACATCTTCTGCAGTTGTAATGACAATGGTCATGAGCTCAATTGTTCCTGCCTTTGCCTATTCAAAAGAAGAAACAGTTTATAGTAAATTAAAAACAAATGGTTCAGAAAAAACAACAGTTGTTTCTGAACATCTTATCAATGATCAAAATGAAACATCATTAGATGATCAATCATCATTAAAAAATATTAAAAATGTTAATGGTAAAGAAACATTTAAACAAGATGGTTCTAGTTTGGTATGGCAAACAACAGATGGACAAGATATTTATTACCAAGGTAAAACAACAAATTCATTACCTGTTTCAATGAAAGTAACTTATAAATTGGATGGTAAGAAAACGAAGTTAAAAGATATGCTTGGTAAAAAGGGTAAAGTAGAAATTCAAATTGATTATACAAATAATGAAAAACAAACTGTTGATGGTAAAGAACTTTATGTTCCTTTTGTCGTTACAACAGGAACAATGTTACCAACAAAAACAGATTCTAATATTGAAGTTACAAATGGTAAAGTAATTAGTAATGGTTCTTCTAATATCATTATGGCAATTGCTGCTCCAGGATTATCAAAGAATTATGATAATAATGAAGAATTAGAAAAATTAAATTCTGTAACTATTAAATATGATACAACTAAATTTAAATTAAATAGTTTAATGTCAGTAGCAACACCATCATTATTATCTGAAACAGATATTAATTTTGATGATTTAAATGATGTTTATGATAGTGTAGATACATTAAATTCATCATTTGATCAAATTATTGCTGGTGGGCAAACATTACAATCAGGCTTAAAACAATATGCTTCTAAATATAGTGAATTTGATCAAGGTGTAGGATCTTTAAAAACAGGTGCAGCTTCTGCTCTTGTAGGATCACAAAAATTAACAACAGGTATTGAAACATTATATAATGGTTTAGTCACTTTAGATGGAAAAAGTGCAACTTTAGTTGCAGGAGCAAAACAAGTATTTAATACATTATTAACAACAACACAAACACAAATTAATAATCAATTGGCTACTACAGGAATGTCTATTGAATTAACAATTGATAATTATCAAACAGTTTTAAATGGTTTAATGGCAAAATTACCAGCAGAAAATCAACCATCAATCAAAACAGCTTTAGCACAATTAGATTCATATAACAAATTCTATCAAGGATTACAAAGTTATACAGATGGAGTTGCTCAATTAAAAGAAGGAGCACAAAGTGCTGTTGATGGTTCTAAACAATTAAGTGAAGGATTATCTTCATTAAGTGATGGATCTAATACTTTAGTACAAGCAAGTAGTCAATTAAAAACGGCATCAAATCAATTAGCTCAAGGTAGTGATGCTTTAGTTGATGGTTTAACTTTATTTAAAAGTAAAGGTTTAGATAAGATTTCTAGTGTTTTAAATGATACAGTGAAAAAAGATGTAGATACAACACAAAAACTTGTTGATTTAGCTAATGATTATAAAACATTTGCAGATAGTAAAGATGGTGTAGAAGCTAAAACTAAATTTATCATGATTATTGATTCAAAATCTAAGAAATAGAATTGGATTTCCAATTCTATTTTTTTACAAATTAAGATAAAAGGTTTGAAGATAAAACAATATTTTATTATTATGATAAGTAGTTAGAGAAAAACGTTGATTTCATGCGCTTTTTCTTAAGAAAAACACTTTACAAATAAAAAAAATAGTATAGAATACTTACCAAGGAGGAAGTAAAAACTGAGGTTTTGAAGTGAGAGAATATGAAAACAATGATCGAAGTACAATACCAAGAAAAGAATGTTAAAGATGGTGATTTAGATAAATACGTTAAAGAAACTTTAAAAGAACAAGGTGTAAAAACAACAGAAGTTGAAACTTTAAATATTTATTACTTACCTGAAACTGCTAAAGTTTTCTTTGTAGCAATTAAAAAAGATGGTTCTGAATTAAAAGGTGAATTAGATGTTAATGCTATGCCTGAATATCCAGAAGTTGTTAAAAAACCAGCTGCAAAAAAAGCGCCAGCTAAAAAAGCTCCTGCAGCAAAAGCACCAGCTAAAGCTGTAGCTGCTAAAGAAGCTAAACCAGTTGTTAAAAAAGCAACAACTGCTAAAAAAACTACTAAAAAATAATAGAGGAGAACCGAGAGGTTCTTTTTTTATGCTTTAAATGTATGATAGATGATAGTTAATAAGTATTTGAAGATTTATATAGATGATTTAAAATATAAGCAAAAGGGGGGGATCATATAATGGAATATGTTACATTAAATAATGGTTTAAAAATGCCAATGGTAGGTTTTGGTGTTTTTAGAGTACCAGATAAAAAAGAATGTGAAGAATCAGTTTATCAAGCAATTAAAGCGGGATATCGTTTAATTGATACAGCTGCTGCTTATTATAATGAAGATGCTGTAGGAGCTGCTGTAAAAAGAGCAATTGCTGATGGTCTTTGTACAAGAGAAGATTTGTTTATTACTTCTAAATTATGGGTACAAGATATGATGGATTACGAAAGTGCCCAAAAAGGAATTGAAGCTTCTTTAGAAAAAAGTGGTTTAGAATATTTTGATTTATATTTATTACATCAAGCTTGTGGTGATTATTTTAGTGCATGGAGAGCTATGGAAGATGCGTATAAAAAAGGTCTCTTAAAAGCAATCGGTGTTTCTAACTTCTATCCAAATATTCTTACAAACTTCTGTGAAATCGTTAAAGTAAAACCAGTAGTCAATCAAGTAGAACTTCATCCATATTACACACAAGAAAAAGCTCTAGAAACAATGAAATATTATAATGTTGTTCCTGAAGCATGGGCACCACTAGGTGGAGGAAGATATAATCCATTTGAAGATGAAATGTTAAAAGGAATTGCAGCTAAATATAATAAGTCTGTAGGACAAGTAATACTTAGATGGGATATCCAAAGAGGAGTCGTTGTTATACCAAAATCAACACATGTAGAAAGAATTAAAGAAAATATAGATATTTTTGATTTTGAATTAAATGAAGAAGAAATGAAACAAATCTCATCATTAGATATGGGATATTCGGGATCAAGAGCAAAACATTTTGAACCTGATTTTGTAAGAATGGTATTAAATAATAAGATTCATGATTAATGCACTCAGGTGCATTTTTCATTATTAAAACTAATTTTATCGCTTATATTGACAATAAATTTGAATTAAGTTAAGATAACGAAGTAGAAATAAAGGCAATGAATAGACAAGTAATAATAGTCCTTCATTCAAAGAGAGTCTTGGTTGGTGGAAAAGATAATGAAACTATTATGAATAAAGACTAGGAGCTGCATCTTGGATGTTTTGATAGGATGACGTAAGCCACGTTATAGGCAAGACTATTAATAGATAGTTATTGAGGTTAATAGGGTGACCTATTAATGAATTTGGGTGGTAACACGATTTAGCTCTCGTCCCATGGGATGGAGAGTTTTTTATATTTTAGGAGGATATTATGGAAGAAAGAAAGTTTAGTGAACAAGAACTTGTTCGTAGAGAAAAGATGCAAGAACTTATTGACAAAGGGATTGATCCTTTTGGTCAAAGATTTGATGTAACAGCTTATTCAAAAGGTATTAAAGAACAATATGGTGATAAAACACATGAAGAATTAGAAGAAATGGCTGTAGAAGTAGCTGTAGCTGGTAGAATTATGACTAAACGTCGTAAAGGTAAAGTATGTTTCATGCATATTCAAGATAGAGATGGACAAATCCAATTATATGTAAGAAAAGATACTATTGGTGAAGATGCTTATGAAATCGTTAAAAAAGGTGATATTGGAGATATCATTGGGGTTAAAGGAACAGTATTTATGACAAATACTGGAGAATGTTCAATTAAAGTAAGTGAATATACTCACTTAACTAAAGCATTACGTCCTTTACCAGAAAAATTCCATGGTTTAAGTGATATTGAAGAAAGATATAGAAGAAGATATGTTGACTTAATCATGAATGAAGAAGCTAAAAAAATTGCGTTTACAAGACCAAGAATCATTCGTTCAATTCAAAATTACTTAGATAGTAGAAATTATGTAGAAGTTGAAACACCTGTTTTAAATCCAATCTTAGGTGGAGCAGCGGCAAGACCATTCGTTACTCATCATAATACATTAGATACTGATTTCTATTTACGTATTGCGACTGAATTATCTTTAAAGAGATTAATTGTTGGTGGTATGGATGCTGTTTATGAAATTGGACGTTTATTTAGAAATGAAGGTATGGATAGAACTCATAACCCTGAATTTACTACAATTGAAGTTTATAAAGCATTTAGTGATCTTGAAGGAATGATGGATTTAACTGAAGGTATTATTTCTAATGCAGCTATGGAAGTTAATGGAACTTATGAATTAGATTATAAAGGACATCACATTTCATTAGCTCCTGGATTTAAACGTGTTTCTATGACAGAAGCTATTAAAGAAAAAACTGGTATTGATTTCAATGAACATATGTCATTTGAAGATGCTAAAAAATTAGCTGAAGAACATGGTATTGAAGTAGAAGCTCACTTTGGTTATGGACATATTATCAATGAATTCTTTGAAAAATATGTAGAAGAAACAATTGTAGAACCAACATTCGTATATGGTCATCCAATTGAAATCTCTCCATTAGCTAAAAAGAATTTAGAAGACCCACGTTTCACACAACGTTTTGAATTATTCATCTGTGGAAACGAATATGCTAACGCATTTACTGAATTAAATGATCCAATCGATCAATATGAAAGATTTGCTGATCAATTAAAAGAAAAAGAATTAGGAAATGATGAAGCAAACGAAATGGATTTAGATTACGTAGAAGCTCTAGAATATGGTTTACCACCAACAGGTGGAATGGGAATGGGTATTGATAGATTAGTTATGTTATTAACTGGACAAGAATCTATTCAAGAAGTTATCTTATTCCCTCAAATGAAGCCAAGAAACAAATAAAACAACAATAAAATCAACATTTTTTTGATTTTAAATTTGTGATTAACACATCAAAATAAGACACATCTATTGATGATAAATATACTTAAAATAGTACTTATTTAGGTATAAAAATCATTAATTAGATGTGTCTTTTCTTATTAAAAGTATATATTATAGCTAATTGGTTTTAATATGTTAAAAAGCATGAGTAGACAAATTTCTAGATAAAATATTATAATAGCAATATGAATGAAAGAAATTACACAATATTAAAATATTTAAAAGAGAACGGCGAATATGTGACTTCAGAAAATCTAAGTGCGTTATGTAATGTAAGTACCAAAACAATATTAAAAGACATTAAATTAATAAATGAAGACATGAAATCAACAAAGAATTATATTGATGTCAAAACATCTCAAGGATTAAAATTAGTTATTAATAATGTTGATGAATTTATTAATTTATGTAATTCCTATCGCTCTTTACAAGATTCTTTTGTTTTTAGTGTTAATGAAAGAGAAGATTGGATTCAAAAATATTTGATAGAGTCTAATGATTGGGTTAAATCAGAAACATTATGTGAAATGCTATTTGTTTCTGCTTCTGTATTGTCGCAAAATCTAAAGGGAATTAGAAAATCACTGTCAAAATATGATTTAAAATTAGTACAAAAACCACATTATGGAATGAGAGTAGAAGGAAGAGAATTTAACAAGAGATTATGCTTAGCAGCAATATATATTTCTTATATTGATCAACGCGATGATTTTCCAGGAAATCAGTTTAATTCTAATGATTTGTTAATGATTCAAAATATTAGTCAAATTCTTGAAAATGTAATGGTCAAATATCAAATTTCAATGTCAGAAGTATCTGTTCAAAACTTTATTATTGTTATTTTTGTATCATTAAAAAGAATTAAACAAGGTATTTTATTGAAAGCTACAGAAGAAATGATTATTGATATTTCTCGTTGGACTAATAGTGTTGTTGCTGTAGAATTAGCAAAACAAATTCATAAACACTTAGGAATTGAGATGAGTGATCAAGAAATTGTGTCTCTTTCAATACATTTAGCATCAAAGAGAATTATTAGAAATTTTGATGAAAGTATTCATCGTATTATCAAAGATTTTGATGTTAATCAAATTGTAAATACTATGTTAGTTAATATTCAATCACAATGGCACATTGATTTTTCTAATGATAATGAATTAAGAGATTACTTACTTTTACATCTTATTCCATTAGAGGTTCGTTCAAGATATAATGTAGTTCTTCGTAATCCGCTTATTGATAAAATAAAACAACAAAATATATTGGCTTATCAATTAGCTGTTGCTGCATGTAATCATCTTGTAGATTATCATGGAAATAATTTAAGTGATGAGGAAATAGGATATATCGCGTTACATTTAGAACTTGCTCTTCTTAGAAAGAAAATAAAAGATAAAAAGAACATTCTTTTAATGTGCGGTGTAGGAAGAGGAACATCAAGTACTTTAGCGTATCAGATAAAGGAAATGTACGGAAAATTTATAAATGAAATTCAAACGGTTGATTATATTGGAATTAAAAGTTATGATTTTGAAGATGTTGATTTTCTTATAACGAGCACACCGATAAAAAATAAGTTGCCTATACCAGTAATAGAAGTTAATTATTTTTTAAATAATAATGATAAAAAAAGAATACTCTCCTTTTTGGATGATCAAGATAGTTTTCATATGCAAGAAGTAATTAAGAGGAATTTAATAATTAAAAATATTAATGAAGAAACAAAGGAAGGAGTTCTTTCTTATATTATAAAAAATACTTTAGGAAATGAAAGTATTTCAAAAAAATTGATTGAAGAGGATTGTATAGGAAACTATGAATTAGAAAATATGCTCGCCATCTTATCTTGTTGTGTTGATGAACCAAAGACAAAAATTATTATAGGTATTTTATCAAAACCTATTTTATGGAATAAGAAAAAAGTACAACTTGTTATTATACCGCTTATTGGTAAAAATATAGGGATAAAAATCTTAGATTTATATAAGGAACTTTCTTATTTTGCGGATAATTCTAACTATATAAAAAGAATTATAAAAAAACAAAACCAAGAAGAAATTATAAAAATATTTAATGATATTGAATTGAAAATATAGAAAAAGAATTGGTAATTTATCAATTCTTTTTCTATATTTTGAAAAGTTCCACAATAAAATGGAATTTATATACATTGAGTTCTATAATAGAGGTTTTATAATTACATATGAAAGATATAGATAGATCTGCAGAAATAAATTCTTATATTTTTTAGAGAGAGAGGAAAAAAAATGAAAGATAAATTACAAAATGTTTTGTTATCAATAAGCTCAAAAGTCGAAACAAATAAATATCTTGGTTCGATTAAAGAAGCATTTACGATGTTTGTACCGTTTATTATTGTTGGTTCATTTGGTAGTATGTTAAATATATTAGTATCTGGAGCTAATGGCTTGGCACAATGGGTTCCATGGTTATCAAATTTATCTCCAGCATTTACAGCGATAAATTTTGTGACTATTTCTTGTATGTCATTACCAATTGCATTTTTAATTGGTTATAAACTTGCTGAAAAAGAAAACTTACCACAATTAGAAAGTGGGTTAATTGGATTATTAAGTTATTTAGCTGTATGTCCAAATACAATAAGTACAGTGGTCGAAGGTTTAAAAGATCCAGTTGTGGTCAATGGATTAGGTGCAGGTGTTATTGGAGCACAAGGACTATTTGTTTCAATGATTATGTCAATGGTTGCTGTAAAATTTTTTGGATTATTGACTAACATAGATGCTATTAAAATTAAAATGCCAGATTCGGTTCCAACAGGAATTGCTCGTTCATTTAATATTTTAATCCCTATTTTCATTATTATTACTGCATTTTCAGTTGGGGGATGTTTATTTAATACATTCACTGGTAATTATTTAAATGTTTGGATTTACAATATTATTCAACTTCCGTTACAAGCGTTAGCAAATACAACAGGTGGTATTCTTGTTCTTGCATTAGTAAATCAATTATTCTGGTTTTTAGGTATTCATGGTGGTATGGTTATTGAAGGAGTTAGAGGTCCTTTATCTGCTGCTGGACTTGCAGAAAACATTTCTGCTGTACAAGCTGGAGGAGTTGCAACAAATATTTTAACAAGAGGTTTTTGGACTAGTTTCGTTGTTGTTGGTGGAGGAGGAATTACTCTATCATTATTAATAGCAATTTTCATTTTTTCAAAACGTGAAGATCATAAATCTATTGCAAAATTTTCATTAATTCCTGGTATTTGTGGTATTAATGAACCAGTAGTTTTCGGTTTACCTTTAGTATTAAATCCAATCTTTGCAATTCCATTTATACTTAATTCAGTTATTGCAGCATTTATTGCTGTAGTTGCTACAAATATAGGATTTTTAACTTGTGGAGTACTTGATTGTCCACCAGGGTTACCAGTATTTGTAACAGGATTTATTAGCTATGGAATTCATGGAATTATTGTTCAAGCTATTATTTTAATTGTTACATTTATTATTTGGGTTCCATTTGTTTTGATGTCTAATAAACAAGCCAAACTTGAACAAAAATAAAATAGTTTGTTCTTTAAAAATTGTTTAATTAATGTAAAACGAAGAAGGAGTAAATGAAATATGAGTTTTCCAAAGAATTTTTTATGGGGTGGTGCTACTGCCGCTAATCAATATGAAGGTGGATGGCAAGAAGGTGGCAGAGGAATTGCTGTTCACGACTTAATAACTAATGGAACTAAGGATGAACCTAGACGTATTTTTTGTAAGAATGATCAAGATGATGAAGTGACAATCCAAATGGGAGAATGCATTCCTTATGGATATGTTGGTTTCTTAAAAGAAGGGTATTATTACCCAAGCCATCAAGCTACAGATTTTTATCATCACTACAAGGAAGACATTGCTTTAATGGCAGAAATGGGATTTAAAACGTATCGTCTTTCGATATCGTGGACAAGAATATTTCCTAACGGTGATGATGAAACACCTAATGAGGAAGGACTACATTTTTATGATAATGTTATTGATGAATTAAAAAAGCATAATATAGAACCATTAGTAACAATTTTACATTTTGATATGCCTTTAAATTTAGCTACTAAATATGGTGGATGGATCAATCGTAAATTAATTGATTTTTATTTAAAATTTGCAAAAGTTCTTTTTGAAAGATGGAAAGATAAAGTTACTTATTGGATTACCGTTAATGAAATAAATGTATTGGGTGGTTATTGGGCACTTGGATTAGCTTCGAATCATCGTAAAACTGGAGCTCATTCTAATCAAGGAGAAACACCATTAGAAGATGCGGGAATTAAGTTTCAATCAATTCATCATATGTTAGTTGCCAGCGCAATGGCAAATAAAATGGCAAGAGAGATCAATCCACATTTTATGTTAGGTACAATGTGTGCACTTTCTGGAATTTATCCTGCGACTTGTCATCCAGATGATGTATTTGGAGCATATGAATTCAGAAGAAAAGCATTGATGTTTAGTGATGTTACTTGTCGAGGATATTATCCTAATTATGCACAAGCTATTTTTGATGAATATAATTTTAAATTAAAGATGGAACCTGAGGATGAAAAATGGTTAAAAGAAAATACATCTGATTATCTTGCATTTTCGTATTATCGAACAACTGCATTTGATCGTTTTTCTCCTAATACGACAACTACTGGTGGACAACAAGCATCACCAAACCCATATTTAGAAAAAACACCTTGGGGATGGCCAATTGATCCAGAAGGATTAAGATTTGTTTTAAATGAATTATATGATCGTTATCAAAAACCATTATTTATAGTAGAAAATGGAATGGGAAATGATGATATATTAGAAAACAATGAAATTCACGATGACTATCGTATTTCTTACATTAGAAATCATATAAAAGAATTAAAAAAAGCAATAGAAATCGATAGAGTTGATGTACTTGGCTATACTCCATGGGGATGTATTGATATTGTTTCTGCTGGAACAGGAGAAATGAAAAAAAGATATGGTTTTGTATATGTTGATTTAGACGATTTAGGCAAAGGTAGCTTAAAAAGAATAAAAAAAGATTCTTTTTATTGGTATAAAAAAGTTATTACAACAAATGGTGAAGAATTAGACTAAGGTATATTTCCTTCCTTATAAAAATTTATATACCTTATGTTATTTTGAACTCATTTATCAATAATATAAAAGAAGAAAAAATAAAGCGATTGTGATTATATAAAAGCTGAAAGCAAAACCAATAAATAAGTTGGACATGAAAAAATTAAGAAGAGCACTAATAAACCTAGATAAATAGGAATTGTTGGTGCCTTTTAATTTGATGATTTATTAGTGAAAATGAATTTTTTAACTTTTGATAAGGGGATATAAAAGAAGTTGACGGTGGTAATAAGCGATATATAATTATTTTTGTATATAGAGGGGGGATGTAAATGGATTATTATAATCGAGCAAATGAATTAAAAGAAGATACTATTGAAATACGAAGATATCTTCATAAAAATGCAGAAGTAGGATTAGATTTACCAAATACGGTTGAATATGTTATGAAACAATTGAAAGAATATGGAATTCAACCCCCAATTATGTGGACATGGAGTAACTGCAACGATTGGTAAAGGAAAACCTGTTATTTTATTGAGGGCAGATATGGATGCTTTACCGATTACTGAATTAAGTGGAGAAGAGTTTACTTGTACTTCAGGAAACATGCATGCCTGTGGCCATGATATCCATACAGCTATGTTATTAACGGCAGCAAGAATGTTAAAAGAGGATGAAGATCATTTACAAGGAACAGTAAAATTAATGTTTCAAAATGCTGAAGAAGTATTTAAAGGTGCCAATGGTATGATTGAACATGGAATTTTAGATAATCCAAGACCAGATGCAGCAATGGCTTATCATATGATGATAGGGAAAAATCAAGTGGGTACTTATATGTATAATGCAGGGGTCATTATGATGAACTCTGTTGATGAATTTAAAATAATAATTCATGGAAAAGGAACACATGGAGCCTATCCTCATCAAGGAATAGATCCTATAAATATTGGTGTACATATTCATCTCGCCCTACAAGAACTTGTTGCAAGAGAAGCAAACCCACAAGATATATGTACACTTACAATAGGAAAATTTAATGCTGGGAGTGCAGCTAATATCATACCAGAAAGTGCTATTTTACAAGGAACACTTCGCACAAATAATGTTTCAACAAGAGAAAATTTATTAAGTCGTATGAAGGAAGTATGTCACAAAATTGCAGGCACTTATCGTGGAACAGTTGAAATTGAAATGGTTTCGACAGTACCACCACTTATGTGTGATCCACAGTTAACTTTAGAAATGGCAGAATATATGTCACAGGTAGGAATTGAAGGATTAAAAGGGATACCTAATAGTACAGCAGCAGCATCAGAAGATTTTGCTATTATTGCTGAAAAAATACTGACAACTTATATGATTTTAACTGCTGGATTTATGGATGAACGTGGCGATTATTCTTTACACCATCCTAAAGCACAGATTGATGAAAATGTTTGTGTTATTGGTGCGGCATGTTTTGCATATTGTGTAAGTCATTGGCTTGGAAATCATAAAGATAGTTAAATTATAAAATACTTCATCTAAATATAGCTTAAATAATATATAATTTTAAAACATACTTCAGGAAGCAAATATGCTATGATTTATTTACAAATCTGAAAACAATTGCATCAAAATGAAAAGGTAAGGATTGATGGATTCTTACCTTTTCTAACTTTAAAATATTAATTATTATGAGAAATTTTCCTTCATAAACCAATCATAAGATCTATCTGCTATAACTTTAGTTTCAAATAAATCTAATCCACCACCTACAATAGCGCCTACACCAAGTATTAGTTTTTCTAAATTAATAATATCATAATGTAAAAAATTTTATCGCTAAATATTTCTATGTTTTTGCCTTTAATGTTTGTAAATAAATAATGATAAATTTTAAATGTAGATAACAAAGAGGTGTTGTTTAGGCTTTACCCTCTAGTTAGCTAGAATGATAAACTAAAATTAGAGGTGATAGAATAGTTGTTAAAAATTAGGGAATTTTCCAAACTTTGTAAATGCAGTGTTTACACTCTTAGATATTATGATCAAATAGGAATCTTAAAGCCTTCTATCATAGATACAAAATCAGGATATAGATTTTATGATGAAAAACAATTGAATGATTACATAGAAATAAAAGACTTCCAATCTATAGGATTTAGTATATTAGAAATACAAAGCTTTAATTCAAAAACCAATAATGAGATATTACAAATGATTGATGAGAAAGTAGAACAGCTAGAAACAAAGTTGGAGTTATCAATATATATTAAAAAGAAATATTTTGGAGGATATGAAAAATGAAAAGAGGAATAAAGTGCATAATTTTAATATGTATGATTGCTATAATAGGTGGATGTAGTTCTAATAATAAGAAGAATAACACAAATAGTGATTTAGAAAAACAATCAAAAATTAATATAGAAGATATAGATTGGAAAGTTAAACAAGGAATTGTAGATGGTGATCGATATGCATTACTAGATTATACAAATAATACACCTTATACGATTACACATTTTGAATTAACTTTTGAAGAAAAAGATGATTTAAAAGAAGAAGATAAAGAAAAGTTTTATAAACATATAAAAGATGTAGTAAATGCAGATGATGAAGGCATGGAAGAAATAAAAAATAAAAAAATTGAATTTTATGCAAAATCTAATAGAATTGTAAATAAAAATAAAACAGTAAAAAATCAAAGAGTTTATTACTATAGTGGTATATATTATTTACAAGATGCAAGTTATATTAATTTGGCTGATCCATCTACAGCAACTATAGAATATATAAGTAACGATAAAATACATACAGCCTATTATGATTATAAATCAAAAGAATATACAGAAGATGAAAAGACTGAAAAAGCTATCTATTGGACACAAGGAACATTTAAAGATAAATTACCTAAACCTAAAGCACAAGTTATTAAAAAAGATTATATAGATAATAAGAAAAGTTTTTCTTTTGTTGCATGTGGTTTAACTAAAGATGACTATGATAGCTATGTTGATAAATGTAAGAAAATGGGTTATACAGTGGATGCAGATAATTTTGATGATTCTTATTATGCTAAAAATAGTGAAGGATATAAGATTGATATTCGTTATGATGCAGATGATTTTGAGTTAAATGTTTCAATTTCTGCTCCTAGAACAAATAATGAAAATCAAAATACTACGGATACAACAGATGATGATCAAGAGATAGACGAAGAAGATTAGTAAATAAAATATACGTAGAAAATTTATCTACGTATATTTTATCTTTTATATTTATCTTTATATTTTTTCAATAATTCACCATTTAATTTGTTTTCTAAGCTTGTGTTTTTTACCCATAAATTTAAAGAATCAACGGCAAGAGTAATTTCTTCTAATTTACAACAAATGAAAGCGAAGTCTTCAATTTCATCATCAGTAACTCTACCATCTCTTCCAATTTGAATTAGTCGGTTAACTTGTGGCGCCATTTCATTGAGACTGTCAACAGTTTCTAAAATAATATGTTCTAATTCAGAAGTTGCAATTTCAGGTATATTGTCTCTACCGATATCACATTCGTGGACACAATAATAATTTAATAAATTGGGTTTTTTATAGCATTTTGCCATTTTTACTATATTTAAGGGTGTAGCATCTTGACTATAGGTTTCAATTTTTTCGATTCGTCTAACAGGCATATCTAAAAGTTCACTTGCTTTTTCTCTTGTGTAACCTGCTTCTTTTCTATACCTATAATATATACTTTTATCTTCTAATTCTTCATTTTTACCCATGCTAAATCTCCTTTTCACCTCACAAGGTGAAATGCAAGCGAGATGTCTCCTTGTGAAGTGTTCATATAATGATATAAGAAAATTATAATTTAAGTGTAATAGAAAAACAAGACAGACAGAGGGGATTGAATGAATGTAAAAGAAAGAATACAGCTATTAAAAATAATAGAAAAGATGGAAGAATATCCTGAATATTCAAAAAAAGTAGGATTAAAAGATATATCTAAATATCAATTTAGAAAAATTGGAAAAGAGAGGAAGAAATATGATGATTAATATTAAAAATGTTGAAGCTCAAGCAGCTGAGCAAATAAAGAAAAATAAAACGAAAGCAAAAAAGGTTATTGAAAGTCCAGATAAATTTGATTTGTTGATATCAGAAACTTATAAAGTAGCTAAAAATATTCCATGTATTGGGAACATGTTATCAAAAATTCTTGTTATGGTTTCAATGACAAAAGATTATATCGATGGTACATATGACAAACCGCCTGTTTCAACTGTTTTAACAATCGTTGCATCGCTTATTTATTTAGTATCGGTTGTAGATTTAATTCCTGATGCTATTCCAGGGATTGGCTATATTGATGATGTGGCTGTTTTATCAGCTTGTTGGAAAATTATTAATATGGAAATTAATCAATATATGATGTGGAAAAATATTAAGTTATAGAAAGTAAGAAAAATTTTTAAAAAATATAATTATAAGGGGGAAAGAAAATATGAATGAAGTTAATTATAAGAAATTAGAAAATAATGATGTTAAAGAAAGTAAGAAGAAAAAAATTGTTACTAATCTATTAGGTTTATTAAATAAACAAATAATAAAAATTGTATTAATAATTCTAGTATTGTTTGTAGCAATTATTGGAATAAAAAAATCATTTTTTACTGAAAGTAAAACAACAAAATTAGGATTTGAGGATATTGGAGAATTAGCAACAGAATCATGTGTAATGACAGAAATTGATGTGGTAGACAAATCAAGAAAATTTTACGGTGTAAACGTACCTTTTACACAAACAAAATATATTTATAGCTATGATGTTATCGTTAAGGCTGGAATAGACTTTTCGCAAGTTGATTGGGGAGAAGCAGGAAATAACACTGTTAATGTAATTGTGCCAGAAATTAAAGTTTTAAGTAAGGAACTTAAAAAAGATTCTTTCAAAGTTTATCATGAGGAAGAGAGCATTTTTACAAATGTTACTTTAGAAGAAAATAATAAAGCACTAACTAAATTAGAAGATACTGCGTTGAAGGATGCAATTGACAATGGCTTATATGACAGAGCAAAAGAAAGTGCTAAAAAGCAATTAAAGTCATTTATTAAAACAAATGATAAATATAAAGATTATAAAATACATTTTGAATATAGAGGAAATTAAATGAAAAAGTACATATTAATAGCATTGATCGTTATAGTTGGTTTGCTTGTTTTCTTTTATAGTGGTTTATTAATCACAAGATAGTTATACATAGTTACAATAATAGAATATATAAGAAATGTAATTAATATTAGGCATAATATGATTACATTTTTATTAATAGAGAAAGGAAAGATCACTATGTTATTTAACAATAAAGAATTACAAAGTAATTTTGATATAGGAAAAGATTTGCCTGATGAACAAGCAAATATTAATTGTTTAGCTGAAGAAATAATAAGAATAACAGAGAAGATATATAATATAGAAGGAAAAATTGTTTGTAGACATAGGGATCAAAATAATAGGGAAGTTTTTGTTGATAGAGTATGTATTGATGAAGCTACTTGGGATAGAGGAAAAGAAGAAATAAAGCAAATACTTGTAAGAAATGATAAAAGTAGATTTGCTTTAAATAATAGATTAGAGGTTTTTGGTGTTTATGAACCTAGTGAGTCATTAGAATACAAAAAGTATTTACAAGTGCTTTATTTCTTTTATATAATGAATTATTTTATTTTTCCTAAAGAAAATATATTTAAAAGTCTTTCATTAGAAAATGTAGATTATAAAAAAAGTTATGAGGAAGGTGCTTTAAAAGGAAATCATTTATCATTTATTGTTTTAAATTTATTTGATGATGAAGAAGCATTTTATTATTTTTGTAATACTAATAACGAATTTAATAACATATCATATCAAATTGAAAAATTGATTGAAAATATGGCATATAAAAGATTTTATTTAGCTAGTAACGATAAATTAGAAAGTGTTATAGAAAACATTATTTATGAAAATCAAATAGAAGTAAAAGGATATAATGTTAATCCAATTATTCAATTAGTAGAACATTGTAATCAATATAATCGATTAGTTTATAGTGTTGATCTTTTAAATAATCTTGATAATAATTTTCAAGAGTTATTTTATACAGAAGAATTTGAGATATTGCCACCTGATATTTGGAAGAATATGCATATTTCATTAGAAGATTTAAATGAATTTTTAATGAGTGATGACTTATTCTATTTTTGTAAACAAACAATTGGAAAAATAGAAAGTAAACAAAGACATAATTTTTTAAATAGTAATTCTGTTAAATTTCTAAGGAATGCTATTGAGTATGATAAACAATGGATTGATACATTTGATGAAAGTGAAGGATTATATATAGAAAAGATAAATGATAAATATACTATTTATCCTTTAAAAGTTGCTATTTTTCTAAGAACATATGATGAATTAACAAATAAAAGAAAAGTAAAGATATTAAGTGGAAATAAAAAGTCTCAATTATTAAAATCACTTTTAACGAATAATAATGATCCATTTCCACAATCATTACCAATGCAAATATTTAATCTAGTTTGTCATTTTCAATATGATAATATTACAAAAGAAATACCATTTGGATTTTATAATTATACAACGTTATTAAGTGAACGACTATTTTGTACAATAATGATTAAAACAACGGAAACATATAATTTTGATATGAATATCAAATACTTAAATACTCTATATGATGATTTATGTGATTTAGTAGAAGTATTAAAATAATTGTTGTTAAATATTAATATCCTTTTTCTTGGATAATTGATATTAAATTTCTTATATTTTAGATACAAAAGAGAAAGTGAATTAGTCAGTAAAACTAAAGAGAAGAACAAAAATAGAAATTCAATTTTTAAAGGAGTTATATGAAATAAAGGATAAATTTTTTGATAAAGTAATTTCTGAAAGAAAAAATAAAAATTTAAGTGAATGTACAATAACTTGTGTACTACACGCAAAGTATGGTATACTTTATTTGCAAGTCGGAGAACAATTGCATCAAAACGAAAAGGTAAGGATTGGTGGATCCTTACCTTTTCTAACTTTTAGAGTGGTCTAACACTAGGCTAGTTATCGCTTAAATCTTTTGTCTAACCATTTGCATATGTAATAAACTAACACACCTGCCACGACAGATACTACTAAGTCGGAAAACAATTAACATCACCTCCTTTCAGGGAGGACGATAACAAAATAATTATATCAAATTATGTCAAAAAAGTATGGCTGAACAGTAAAATAAATGGATAAAAATAGTATTTTATAAACTTATAATTAGGGCTTTCTTTTTGTGATTTATTAATTACTTTACAAATTTGCTAATGTTGTATGTCATATTAGCAAGAATGTAAAGCTTAAATCTATCTTGACATGAACTTGGCTTTAGTGGTTACAATGTATATAGGTTAATTTAGGGAGGAAAAAGAAATGGAATATAGTAAAATTGATAAACTTAATGTCAATCCTTCATTATTAGGATTTGGCTGCATGCGATTTCCTAAAAAGGAAGATGGAACTATTGATGAAGTAGAAGCAGAAAGAATGTTAGATCATGCTATTGAAAGTGGTGTGACTTATATTGATACAGCTTATCCTTATCATGATGGTGAAAGCGAACCATTTGTTGGTAGAGTTTTAAAGAAGTATAAAAGAGAAGATTTTTATCTTGCGACAAAGTTACCAATGTTTAAAATTAATTCATTGGAACAAGCAAAAGAAATCTTTGAAGAACAAATGAAAAGACTTGATGTCAATTATGTTGATTTCTATTTATTACATGCTTTAAATAAAGATACATGGAAAAAAGTATTAGATTTAAATATTATTCCTTATTGTGAAGAATTAAAGAAACAAGGAAGAATTAAAAACTTTGGTTTTTCTTTCCATGATGATTATGAAGTCTTTGAAGAAATTATTAATTATCATGATTGGGATTTCTGTCAAATACAATTAAATTATATTGATACAGATATCCAAGCAGGAATGAAAGGGTATAAACTTGCTGAAGAAAAGCATGTGCCATTAGTAATCATGGAACCAATTAAAGGTGGAGCCTTAGCTAGTTTATCCGATGATATCGAACAAGTCTTTACAGATTATAATCCAAATATCAGTATTTCAAGTTGGGCTTTACGTTTTGTAGCTTCACTTCCAAATGTTAAAGTTGTCTTAAGTGGCATGTCTACCTATGATCAAGTAGAAGACAACCTAGCAACATTTAAAGATTTCAAACCTCTTTCAAATGAAGAGGAAAAAATTGTTGAAACAGTTGCAAACTTAATCAAAGCAAAAACAAAAAATGGTTGTACAGGATGTCGTTATTGTATGCCTTGTCCATTTGGAATTGATATTCCAGGTAACTTCAAGTTATGGAATGAATATGGTATGTTAGGTCTTAAAGATACAGCTAAAAGACGCTATACAAATCTAGGGGACGCACAAGCTGAATTCTGCAAGAAATGTGGTAAATGTGAAAAGCTATGTCCACAATCTATTCAAATTAGAGAAGACTTAAAACAAGTTGCACAAGATATTAAAAACTTATAATAATGAGGTAAGAGAAAATCTTACCTTTTTTAATAATAAATTATGGTACAATAGGTTGACTAAAGAAATGAGGAATTATTATGTTAGATAATAAACTTGGGATTAATTTTTCAACAGACCTTGCCCTCGTGGAAGAAAGAATAAGTAAGAAAAAAGCAGTAATGTTATTTGATGAACATATTATTCATAATAAAAAGTGTGGAAAATTTTTTACATTGCAAATAATTCATAAATATTTGTTTGAAGATATTTATGATTTTGCAGGAAAAGTAAGAACAGTGAATATAGCTAAAGGTAATTTTCGTTTTGCACCTATTATTTATATTAAAGAATGCTTTGACAGATGAAATCAATAGTAGAGATGTTTATATGAAAGGAATAGATCATAGTTATTACTATGAAGGCTATATTACTTTCAAAGCTGAAGAATTATAGAAACAGTTGCTGCTGTTTCTTTATTTATATACAATATATGCAATGTTTTAAAGGAGAAGGAACAAATGAAATGTGAAAATAAAGTTCTAAAAATAGATGAACTATGCGAAAAATTTAATGAAAAATGTTCAGGAAAAGCAGTTTATAATGATTTGGCAAAGAAATCAAATAAAATAAGTGGATGGATTTGGAAACATATTTCTGAATTTTTAACAGCAATTTACTTATCACTTTCAATAGTTTTATTTGTTTTATTGTCATATTTTGTTGATGGCGAATTTACTGTTAAGAAAATTCTTAGCAGTCAAATATTAATGCATATATCTTTTATTTAATTTTTTTGCATTATGCGCTGTCATTATGATTATTGTAATAAATATAGGAAAATATTTTTTAGGAAGAAAGCTGCTTAAAGAAAATAATAAGTTAAATAAAGATAATTATGAAAAAAATTTATATTTCCAAGAAAAACAAATAAAATGATAAGAGATATTTTAGACGAGAATAAGAAAGAATTTTTGAAAAATTATTTAAGTGGGTTAAAAAAGGAAGATTTGATAAATTTATACCAGTTTTGTCAAAATCAAAAAAATGAAATAGAACATGAAATATCTAATAATTCGAATATGAAGGTAGTAATTCCATTTACTACGATTACCGTTACATTGGTGCTATCTCAAATTGCAGATGCTTTTAATGTAAAAAAATTTATATTTAATAAAAATGGAGAAACAGCTTTTTGGTTTTCTATTTTGCTGTTATCAATGGTAGGGTATATCTTATTTAGATTGGTTGTATTTGGCTTTGAAAAGATCGAGGAAAAATTACATTTATATATTTTAATGAGGCAAAAGAAAAAAATGAACAATTTTTTATATTATTTAGAAGAAGTGATTTTAAATTATAATATATATTATAATTTAAAGAAAATTGAAAATACAGATGAAAATTCCTAAAATCATTCCGAGATTAAAATAAAATTATTTAATAAAATTATATTACATATTAATAAGGTAGGATGATGTAGTGTAATGGAAGAAAAAGTTAAGTTTTTTAGTAAGAATAATTGTATATTATTTTGAATATACTTTATATTAGATGATAAATAAATTTATAAAAATAATGGAATAGATATTTAAAATATATAGGGATGAAAATATAAAATATAATGGAATAATTTCTTAAAATATAGAGGAATAGAATTAAAAAATATGAAGGAATGAAATTGTAAAATATGAAGGAATTATATATAATGAATGTGAGGTGAACATATTATGGAGAATTATAAACCTAGAATAATTGATAAGAAAATTGAAAAATACCTATCTATATTTGGAGCGATATGTATAGAAGGACCAAAATGGTGTGGGAAAACTTGGTCGTCTTCTTATCATAGTAATAGTGAAATTTATATAGGGGATCCTAGTGGTAATTTTCAAAATAGACAGCTTGCTCAAATGAGTCCATCTCTTGTATTAGAAGGAGAAATACCAAGATTAATTGATGAATGGCAAGAAGTTCCACCATTATGGGATGCTGTTCGATATAAAGTAGATCAAACGCCAAGTAAAGGACAATTTATTTTAACAGGCTCAGCAACCCCTAATCATAAAGGAATATTACACAGTGGGGCAGGAAGAATTGCAAGAATAAAAATGCGAACAATGTCTCTCTATGAATCAGGTGATTCATCTGGTGATGTTTCATTGATGGATTTATGTAATGGTAAAATGACGCCAAAGATGACAGGTGAAGTAGATTTAAGAAAAATTATAGAATATATCGTAAGAGGTGGATGGCCTGCAAGTTTAGGACTTCCTGTTGAAAGTGCAGCGTTATTACCTAAAGAATACTTAGAGGCTGTTTTAAATGATGATATTTATAGAGTAGATGGTGTTAAAAGAAATACACATAAGATGAGATTATTATTGCGTTCACTCGCAAGAAATGAAAGTACAACTGTATCAAATAAAACATTAAAAAATGATATAAAGGCAATTGATGATGAAGATATAGATACAGCAACAATTGCTGATTATCTCAATATTTTAGACAGATTATTTATTACAGATAATCAAAAACCTTTTTCCACTAAAATTCGTTCGTCTGTTAGAATCAAACAATCAGAAAAAAGACATTTTTGTGATCCTTCTTTAGCATGTGCTTTATTAAACATTACTCCTAATATGTTGTTAAATGATTTAGAAACACTAGGATTTTTATTTGAATCCTTATGTGAAAGAGATTTAAAAATATATGCTGAATCAATAGATGCCCATATTTATCATTATCAAGATTATAAAGAAAGAGAAATAGATACAATCATAGAATTAAATGATGGTAGATGGTGTGCTGTTGAAATTAAACTAGGTGCGAATCAAATAGAAAGTGCTGCAGAAAATCTAAAAAAAATTTATAAAGAAATGGAACAAGATCCAAAATCAATATTGCCTTCAGCTATGATTATTATTTGTGGTTTATCGAATGCGGCTTATCAAAGAGAAGATGGCATTTATGTTGTTCCTTTAACAGCACTCAAAGATTAAGAATACAATAGTGTATTCTTTTTTTATATAAAAACGATGATAGAATGAAATTAAAAAATAACAAATAAAATGCAATTGAACATAGCTTATATTATTTATTTCTTATAAAATTAAAACATACACAAAGATTACAAATCAATAAGTTATATTGAAGATGAAAGGAGGGGCAGTATGAAAATACTATTAGCTGAAGATCATGATAATTTAAGAGAAATAATAGAAGATTATTTGGTTGTTCATGGGTATGTTGTGGAAAGTTTTGATAATGGAGAAGATGCTTACTATAGCTTTTTAACTGAAAGTTATGATCTTGTTTTATTGGATGTGATGATGCCTAAGATGGATGGTTTTACATTATGTAAAAAGATACGTGAAAAAGAAGAAATACCAATTCTTTTTATTACAGCTAAGGTACAAGAAGTTGATCAGTTAAAAGGATATGAATTAGGTTGTGATGATTATATTATTAAACCTTTTTCATTACCGGTATTACTTGCTAAATGTAAAGCTATTACAAATAGAAAACATTATCAATTTTTAGAAAGAGGAGTTTTAAAATTAAATACAAGAGAAAAACAAGCCTATCTAAATAATAAGAATTTAAATTTAAAAATAATAGATTATAAAATATTAGAATATTTTATAAAAAATCCCAATATGATCTTATCTAGAGAACAAATCTTATTGAAAGTATGGGGATTTGATTATACGGGACAAGAAAGAAGTGTTGATACACATATTAAAATATTAAGAAAAGCCTTGGGACCTTATCAAAAGGGAATAAAGACAGTGATTAAACAAGGTTATTGTTTTGAAACGAAGGTGTTTGAAAATGGTTGATTTTTTAAGAGCGCTAAGTATTGTTTTATTATTAGGCATGTTTTATCTTGCCTTTAAAAATAAGAAATTTAAAAGATTTTTATTAATTGAAAGTGTGTTAATTATTGTTTTTATTATAGGTAGGCAGATGTACACGAGTAATCTTAATACAATGGATACTGTTATGTGGTCACTAGCAAGTGATGTTACGAATCAAATGATAACGCAAAGTGATAAAAATATTGAAAATAATATGCATGATATACTATCTACTATTTATGATGGTAATGGGTTTGATATTAAACAAAATATAGCTTTTGAATATAAAGTAAAAAATAAATATGAATTTAATAATAAAAACTTTATTATCTTTTTTAAAGATAGTGCAAATGAAAAATATACTTTTTTTAATCTAGAAAATTCTTTTAATAAAAGAGAGATCAATAATTTATTAGACTTTTATAATCAAAATCAAGTTGGTTGTACTATAAAAAAGATGAGTTTTCATTCAAAAGATAATCAATACGTCATAGATCAAATTATCTTTTATGATGAAAATAGTCATACGACTTATAAACTTGGTAACTCACAAGGAACAATGAATTATTATTCATGGTATAAATATAAAAATAAAAAAGCAAGTGATCAAAATAGACTTGGTGATTTTGAATTAATGTTTTTTAATTCAAAGCAAACACTAGAAAAGAATCCAAAAGAAAAAGATATTAAAGTAGAACAAGAAACATGTGATATTTCTTCTGATAAGTCAAAGATATATGTTCATTATGTAAATAAAGAAAATAATATAAAACTTAATATGTTTATTGATACATCCAATATTGTTTTAGATAGTTTAAAAGATAGATTTATTTTAATGTTTAGTTTTGTACAAATTATTCTAGCATGTATTTATTTTATATATACGTATCTTGAAAATGAAAGAGAAGAATTAAATAAAACAAGAAACTTATTTATTAATGCAATGGCTCATGAAATGAAAACGCCTAATGCAGTTATTTTAAATAGTTCAGAAATGTTGATAGAGAATGTTAATCCTGAAAAACAACATAAATACTTAAAAATGATAGAAGGTGAATCTAAGCATATGAATAACCTTTTAAATCAAATGTTGATATATACAAGAACGACAAATTCTTATCAATTACATAAACAAAATCATAATCTTTCGACAATGTTTGAAGAAGTATTAAAACATTATGATTTAGAATCAAAAATCATTACAATTGATATTGATTCTAAAATCAATATTTCATGTGATCAACAATTGATGATGATTGTCTTTGACAATCTTATCAACAATGCTTTTAAATATGCAAATCAAAAAATAAGTATTGTTTATAAACAAGAAAAAATAATTATAAGTAACGATGGATCAAAAATAGAAAATAAAGATATTAGTCATATATTTGAACCTCTCTATAAAGCGGATGTATCCAGAAATGATACCAATTCTACAGGAATGGGATTAGCGATTGTTAGAAATATTTTAGATTTACACAACTATACTTGTAAAGTTGTACAAGACGAAGAAGTTCATTTTATCATAGAGATGAATAAGTAATAAAAAGTTTATGTAGAAATACATAGACTTTTTGTTACCTTTTTTCTATATAAAACGTATTATAAGTGAAAGAGCTCTTGAGGAGGCAGTTATGAAGATAGATACAGAACAAGTGATTGCAACATATAAAGATCGTATTTTTGCGATAGGATTAACGATGTTAAAAAATCCTGATGATGCTGAGGATATTGTTCAAGAAACTTTTCTTAGATATCATACATATAAAAAAGATTTTGAATCAAAGGAACATATAGAATCTTGGTTATATAAAGTAGCAATTAATAAAGCTAAAGATATTCAAAGAAAGTTTTGGAAAAGAAAACAAGTATCTATGGAAGATTATATGGCAACGATTCCATTTGATAAATCACAGGATGAAGAATTATTTCAAGCAGTGATGGCTTTGCCATCAAAGTATAGTATTGTAATTCACTTATATTATTATGAAGATTATTCAATTAGAGAAATTGCTCAACAATTAAAACTCAATGAAGGGAATGTTAAAGTAAGACTTTCTAGAGCAAGACAAATATTAAAAGAACAACTTAAGGAGAACTGGAACAATGAAGAATAAAGAAGCTTATAAACAAGCATTTAAACATGTACATTATCAAAAAGAAATCAATTTAAATCAAAGAAGAATTCCAAAACCTTTACTTACTCTTGCAACATCATTAATTGTTTTATTATCTACATTTACTGTTGCCTATGCCTTTGATGTAGGGGGTATACAAAGTAAATTAGAAGTCTGGTTCCATGGTGAAAAAAGAAATGTTCAATATGAAAAAGTAGGTGATGATACTTATCATCTTTATACAACAGATGAAAATGGCAATGTAATTGATATAGGAATAGATTCAGGGACGAAATGGACACCTACAGGGATGAAACCTATGACGGGAGATGAACTTGTTGAAAGTTTAAATGATGAATTTGGTATCTTTTATGATGAAAAAGAAGATAAATATTTATTCTATTATCAAGATAATATTGTAGATGTAACGCATATGTTTGATAAAGAAAAGAACTGTTATTTAGTAATCAATAATGGTCAAAAGGATATCTATTTTGTAATGAGTTATAAAACTAAAATAGATGAAGATAATGCAATTTCTTTATATGATGATGAAAATAGAGAAGTTTATCATGGCGTAAAAGTAAAAGATATTAAAGATAAATTTGTAAGAATTAAATAAGATGGAGGATTTTCCTCCATTTTTTATAACCATTGAAATAGGTAAACTGGATAATTTAATAAGATAGATATTAGTATTATAAATAAATTAAAAATATTAATTTTATTATTTTGATGTTGTGATATAATGATTTAAAGGAGTGATCATTATGGAATTACTATTTGTATTTGCATTGCTGCTCATTATTCTTTATTACTTTTATAAGAAAAAACCTAAAAATCATTATCCTGTTATTCAATATCAAGATCATAAAAAACATGTATTAAATTATAAAAAAATACAAACAATGAATACACCTATTAAAGATTTACAATATGTTTATTATTTATTATCATTAATTGATGAATTACCACAAGATAAATCAATCCTTATCTATTTATTATTAAAAAAATGGAATGAACAAAAAGATATTTCTTTAGAAGAAAAAGACTATGAACTAAGTATTCATTTTCTTAAAACATATACAAATAATAGAGCAGAAGATCAATTATTCCAAATGTTATATGCTATTTCTATTGATCAAATTGTTGATGATAAAACACTACGTATTTGGGTAGAAAATGATTTTGAAAAAATAATAAAATGGGAAAATGATTACTTAAAAGACATGAAAAATAAATTAAGACAAGAACATCATTTTGTAGATGATTGTTATAGTTTAGATATTTATGAAGATTTAAAGAGATTATTAGGTTATGAAAAGTATTTAGATGGTTATAAAGAAATTGAAACAGAAGAAGAAATGAAGTATGCATTGTTATTTGGATTAAAGGAATGTCCTTATCCAATGTATTCGTGTTTTGTTATGCAAAATATCGAAGCTGACTATGGTGTATCGAGAGGATCAGGATTATACTGATCCTATTTCTTTCATATAGCCTGCAGTAATAATACCAGCAGGTAATGCTACGATAGCAATTCCCATGAAAGAAGAAACCATGGTAATCATTCTACCTAATGTTGTTATTGGATAGATGTCTCCATACCCTACAGTAGTAAGAGAAATCGTTGCCCAATAGATAGCATCAAAGAAAGTATGGAAGCTATCAGGTTCAACGTTGAAAATAACTAAAGCACAGACAATAATATAGCCTATTGCTAGATAAAGAACAGTAATTAAGGCATCTTTTGAATTCTTTCCAACCTGTATAATAATTTGAATATTTTTAGAATAACGAAAACTTTTAAATATACGTAGTACTCTAAATGTTCGAATAAGACGAATTGTTTTTAATGCTTTGAATCCTTTATTTAAAAGGCTGATAGATGGTAGGATTGAAAGTAAATCAATAATAGCTATAAATGAAAATGGATATTTTAGATATGAGATTATATCATTATTATGGTACTTTAAGTTTGCAGTCAACCATCTTAGAAAATAATCTATAATAAAAATAAAGACAGAGATAGAATCAATCATATTAAATAAATGAGATTCATTTTTAAAAGCAAGTGGAATAATGCTTATAAATATGATAAACATCATCACTAAATCATATACATGACTTGCTTTATCGTCTTCTTTAGAAACTTCTATTATTTCGTAAATACGTTTTTTCATGTTAGCACTCTTATTAAAGATATCATAGGTAGAATTAATTTCATATTATGAAATTAATGTGGAAGAGATATTTGATTAGATACAATAATAAATAAAGGAGGCTCTTTATGTATAAAATTATAGCGTGTGATTTAGATGAAACTTTATTAAGTGATGATCGTTCAATTTCTAAAGAAAATATCGAAGCGATTCAAAAAGCTAAAGAATTGGGTGTTAAGTTTGTTCCTGCTACAGGAAGAGGATATAATACGGTTGATGGAACTTTAAAAGAATTAGATCTTTATGACTTAGAAAATGAATATGTGATTTCTTACAATGGCGGAGCCATTAGCGAAAATAAAGGAAGTAAACTGCTTCATTTTGAAGGGATTACCTTTGAAAAAGCAAGTGAGCTTTATAAACGAGGTTTAAACTATGATGTATGTATTCATGTTTACACAAAAGATATGGTTTATGCTTATAAGTTTGTTCAAGAAGAAATTGACTATTTAGCGGGAAGAATGGAAGTTAAAGAAATCTTTGATGATCATATTGATTTTTTAAAGGGACAAGAAATTGTTAAAGTGTTGTATATGAATACAGATTATGATTATTTGAAAAAGATTGAAGATGATTTAAAGGATATTACAGGGGATTTGGATGTCAGTTATTCATCTAATCGTTATATTGAATTTAATCATCAAGGTGTTAATAAAGGACAAGGTTTAAAGAAACTTGCGGATATCTTAGGTGTAGATATTAAAGAGACGATTGCTATTGGTGATAACTTTAATGATTTATCAATGATTAAAGTGGCAGGACTTGGTGTTGGGGTACAAAACACTGTTGAAGATATGAAGAAAGAATGTAATGTGATTACCAAGGCGACAAATAATGAAAATGCTGTGGCGGAAGTCATCAATAAATATATTTTAGGCACAAATTAAGTTTTGTGCTTTTTTAATAGTCTTCTATTTTGTATAATTGAATAAATACGAAAAGAGGAAGAATATGAATTCGTTTTTTACAGATACAATATTAGAAAGAGGAAAAAAATATTTTGAACAAAACAGAGTTTTTTCTATTAATCAAAAAGATGATAAAACATATACAGGAATTGTTTTAGGAAGTGAAGCTTATCATACTAAAATTACTTTAGATGAACATTATAATGTGATGTCTGTAACGTGTGATTGCCCCTATGCTAATGAAGGTCATCATTGTAAACATGAGGCAGCACTTTATTTTGCGATTGAAGAAAGACTTCCTAAGGATGAACAACAATATATCGATATTAATGCTTTATTAAAAAGAGTTCGTGCAAGATCACGTAGTAGTTATATGTTAAAACGTGAATTTAATGAAGAATTTAAGAAATATTTAAAGAATATTATTCAATTAAATAAGCAGGGAAATTTTCATATTTCTAATTATCAACAAGTTATTGAAGAATTTTTAAGTTCTAATTACTCAAAAGATTATCGACATGAAATACTTAATATTATGTTTCAAGGATACTGTAAGTTGCTTACTAATGAGCATAATAAAGAATTAACAGTACAATGGCTTAAAGAAAATATGAAATATCAAAGATATGAAAATGCATTTAGTCATATTATGTCTGTAGTTTATTTATTAGATGTTGAAGATCAAATAGCTATTATTAAAGAAATGCTTTTAAATAAAAGAAATCCAGCTTTATTAAATACATATTTTAAAATTATTAATGATCATCATTTGGATATAAAAAAATACTTAGATGATATCCGAATTTATAATAACAATGAAGATTATATTATGGAAATGATACGCTATTATATGAATAATCAACAAATAGGACATGCTAAGCAATACTATAAAGAACATATACAAAATATTAGAACAAAAGAAACAAAAGCAAAATTAGAATCCTTACTCAATCCAGAAAATGAAGATGCGTATTTAAATTATTTATGTTCAAAATTAAGCTATTATAATTGTTCAGAAGTTCCTATTTATTATGATGATTTAAAAGAGTTTTATGGAAATAAATTTGAAAATTACTTGATTGATTTTATAAATAAAGTAGATGATTATTATAGTGATTATGAATTAGCGATAATGTTTAAACGAAAACAAGAAGCAAAATATGCTATTTATATCTTACTACAAAAACCAAATATGAATTTTTTTGATCCACTAAAAGGAATGATAAAAGAATACAGTTTAGAAATGTATTTAATGGTATATGTTGAATGCTTAAAAGATTATATAAATCAAGGAATAAGAAATTATTATTTAAGAGATTATATTTATGACTTATTTCATGAGTTAGATGAAATGTCTAAAATAGAGTTAGTAGATATGTTGAAAAAAGAATATCCAAAAAAAAAGAAACTACATGAAATGTTAGATGCATGTTTAAAGGAAGGTGATGAAATTGAAATTCAATATTAATTCAAATGTTGTAAAAAGTAAAAATAACTTAGAAATTGCTAGAAAATATCATCACTATGATAATGTAGAAAGCATACATGTTACAGCTAATGAAGATGTTTATCATATAGATGCTGTCGTTTCAGTATTTAATCATCCCCAAAAATGTTCATTAGATATTAAAGATAATCAAGTTGTTTCTTATGAATGTTCATGCCCATTTAATGACCAAGATTCAATGTGTGGTCATCTAGGTGCAGTAATTTTAAAACTCAATGAATTAGAAATCAATCAACTTCCTTTTGATTATCAAAGTGATAAATTACAAAAAATCAAAGAAATAGAAAAAGAAAATCAAAGACAAAGAAGAAAAGCACAATTAAGACAAATGGCTTCTATGTCTACAAAGCTTATTGATTTTAATAAAAGCCAATATCAAACAGACTTACGCCTTTCAATCAATCAAGAAAAATATGATTTAACACCGAATGTTTATCTAAATGGAGATAAAATAGTACTCGAGTATAAAATTGGAAATGAAAAGAAATATGTATTAAAAAATATTGCTGATTTTATAGAAAGAATTCAAAATCAAGAAAACTATAAATATGGAAAAGCTTTAGAATTTGTCCACAGTGAAAAAAGCTTTACAGATGATGCTTTAAAACAAATTGATTTGATGAAAAAAGCACTGATCATTCATCATCATGACATGGAAGAATATTCTTATTATTATGAACCTATTAAAAGAAGTATAACAATAGATCCTCGTTTATTTGATGAATTTTATGATGCGAATAAAGAAATCTTTTCTTTAGGTGAGATTGAATGTAATTTACGTTTATATATTTTAAAAGAAGATGATTATTATATTGTTCGAGTAAATGTAGATGAACCTATTTATATCGGTGGTAAACATGGCTATCGTTATGGAATGAATAATGGTAAGTTTTATATGGATCGCATGATTTTTGATGAAGAAGGGAATGTTTGTCGTTTTTTAAGTAGCATTATGGATAATGAAGGACAATTGATTATTTTAGAGGAACAATATCAAGACTTCTATAAATATGTTTTGTTACCAATTCTTTCTTATTTTGAAGTGTTTGATGAAACTCAAAATGATATACCAACTTATGATGAAATCAAAATTTATGGAGATATTGATGATAATCAAATGATTTATTTTCAACCAGTTTATGTTGATGAAAATCAAAATCGTGTTTATGGTTTTAATGACAATATAATTACAACTTATCAACAAGATTTAATTGAAAAATATATTGAACAATATGCTTCATTAATAGATCAAAATAAGCATCGTGCATATTTTGATACAAATAGCCAAACAACTTATGAATTCATCTTTGAAGGATTAGATTATTTAAAACAATATGGAGATGTTTATGTATCAGAAGCATTGAAAAGAGTAGGTAAGAAGATTTCTTATAACTTACATGTAGGGGTTAGTGTTGAAAACAATCTTTTAAAATTTGATATTTCATCTCATGAAATACCAAAACAAGAATTACAAGATGTTTTAAATCAATATCGTCGTAAAAAGAAATTCTATCGTTTAAAAAATGGCGAACTGCTTTATTTAGATTCACCTGATTTAGAAGAATTAAGTGAATTTATGGATGCTTATCATGTTGATGTTAAAGATATTGATAATGGTGAGTTTTCAATGAATAAACAGAGAATGCTCGCAATTGATGAAGAAAATGATTTTGAATATGTAGAACTTGATCGCGAAGAATCCTTTGTAGAAACACTAGATAGATTTAAATCAGCAACGCAAAAAGAGTATCCAGTACCTCAAAATTATGAAAAAATCTTAAGAGATTATCAAAAAGAAGGGTATGTATGGCTTCATACGTTAAAAGATTATGGTTTTAATGGTATTCTTGCTGATGATATGGGGTTAGGAAAAACATTACAAATTATCACTTTATTAGATTCATTAAAAACTAATAGACCAAGTCTTGTTGTATGTCCATCTTCACTTATTTATAACTGGGAAGATGAGGTGCATAAGTTTTCTAAACAGTTATCAGTCACATGTATTACAGGTAATGGGGCTTTAAGAAAAGAATTAATTAAAGAGATTAAACAAGGTTTATATGTAACTTCTTATGATTATATGAGAAGAGATTTTGAATTGTATCAAGATATTGAATTTGAATATGTAATCTTAGATGAAGCACAATATATTAAAAATCAAAAAACAAAGAATGCACAATCGGTTAAAACTTTAAAAACAAGACATAAACTTGCTTTAACAGGAACACCAATTGAAAATAGTTTAGCAGAATTATGGTCTATTTTTGATTTCTTAATGCCACAATACTTATTCAATTACCATTATTTCCAAAAACAATATGAATCAAGTATTGTTAAAAATAATGACGAAGAAAAAACAAAACAGCTTAAAAAACTAGTAACACCATTTATCTTAAGAAGAAATAAAAAAGAAGTATTAAAAGAATTACCAGATAAAATAGAACAAAATATGATTCTTCCATTTAGTGATGCAGAAGAAAAAATCTATGTTGCAAATCTTGCTAAAGTCAATGAAGAACTTCAACAACTTTATGACATAGAAGGCTCGGATAAGATGCAAATTCTAAAAATGCTTACAAGATTAAGACAATTATGTCTAGAACCACGTCTTGTTTATGATAATATTGATCAACCATCATCTAAGCTTAAAGCTTGTATGGAACTTATTAAAACAATGCAAGAAAATAAACAAAAAGTACTCCTCTTTTCTTCATTTACTTCCGCTTTGGATTTAATTGCTGAGGAATGTCAAAAAGCTGGTATTACATATTACATGCTTACAGGAAGTACAAATAAGGAAGAAAGAAGAGAACTTGTTTCAAGATTCCAAAAAGATGATACAACATTATTCTTAATTTCTTTAAAAGCAGGAGGTACAGGTCTTAACTTAACATCGGCTGAAAATGTTATTCATTATGACCCATGGTGGAATGTATCGGCGCAAAACCAAGCAACAGATCGTGCTTATCGTATTGGTCAAAAGAGTAATGTTCAAGTATTTAATCTTGTGATGAAAGATAGTGTAGAAGAAAAGATTATTGAAATGCAAAAACGTAAAAAAGAATTAGCGGATATGTTTGTAGAAAATAATAGTGGTGGATTATCACAAATGTCTAAAGAAGATATCTTAAGTTTATTTACAATGTAAAAGACGGCATTGCCGTCTTTTAGTTTAACAAAGCTGTATCAATGATTTGATAATTTGCACGATGAATATAAAGAGCTTTACCATCAATCATAAGCTTTGTCATTTTAGGTAACTTTTTAGGAACTGACCAATAAACTTCATCTCCTGAATAAGCTGTAATTGGTTGACCTAATTGAGACTTAATAACAACAACTCTTGATTTACCAAAGTAGTTTTTATACTTATTAATAATATTAGCGATATATGTATTATTTGAAAGTTTTCCATTATCATTACTTTCTATGTCTTCTTGAGTAAAATCAACATTTGGTTCTAATCCTTTTTGAGTAAAGATACATGTATCTCCACAAGATTCAATTTCTTGACCATCAATGGTAATGGTAATAACTGAAGATAATTCATATCCTGTAATAATACTTCCATCACTATCATAAGAAGTTGTTTCTACAGGATTACCTTGAATATTGATTTTATCTCCTGTTGCTGTCATAATTCTTTTTCCATAGTTATCAAAGGTATCAATGGTATAACCATTACCAACAAGGTTTCCTTTAATATCGTTGATCTTTGATTCAAACATGGCACATCCTGTTAAGCTTATAAGCATTATACAAGATAGTAATACTGTGATTATTTTTTTCATATTCCCACTCCTTTTCTAAATTATAACAAATTTTTGTGCAGAGAACTTAAAAATACAGTAAAATATAAAAAGAGGTGAAATCCATGTTACTTAAACAAATGAAATATTTTATCACAGTTGTTGATTTACATAGTTTTACAGAAGCAGCTGAACAATGTTTTATTTCACAATCAGCTATTTCCCAACAAATCAAAGCTCTAGAAAAGGAATTAGGGGTACGTTTATTTGAAAGAAGTAAAAGACAATTTTCTTTAACAGCGGCAGGAGAATATTTTTATCGTCATGGAAAAGTACTTCTTGATGAAATTGAAGATTTTAAAGAAGAAACAATTCGTCGAGGAGAAGATCAGGAATTAAACCTAACAATTGGTTATCCTAAAAACTTTAGTACTAATGAATTATTAGAAACAATTGTTGAATTTAAAAGAATTTATCCAGAAGTTAATATTTCAGTAGTCAGTGGTACACATGAGGAATTGTTTGAATTATTAGTTGATCATCGTATTGATATGAAAATAAGTGAACAAAGAAGAACGTTTAATAAAGATTATTATAATGAAAACTTAAAAGAAAGTGTTTCTTTTATTGAAATCTCAACACTTTCTCCTTTATCTAAAAAAGAAGTTATTAGTGTTGATGATTTAAAGAATATGTCTTGTATTATCGTTGTTTCTAAAGAGAGAGAAGATTCAGAAAGAGAATTTTATGAAAAGTCACTAAATCTTTCACATCGTTTTCTTTATGCGGATTCTTTGGAACAAGCACGTTTAATGGTAGCTAGCCAAAGAGGTTATTTACCAATTGATCAAATCGGTCATTTAGATAAGCCTATGTCAGGAATTGAAAGAATTGAATTATCTTATAAAGGCAAGCCTATTCAAAGAAATTATTTTGCTTGTTGGTCTAAAGATAAAACCAATTATTATATAGAAGAATTTGTAAAGATGTATAAAGAAATATTAAATAAGTAAAACTTATAAAGATGATTAGGAATTGAAATTGTTTCAATTCCTTCTTTTTTTTATCATATAAGTGGAAAAAGGAGTGAGTAATTATGGCACAAGTTCTTGTTTTAATGAGTAGTCCAAGAAAGCATGGGAATACAGATCGATTAGCGAATGCTTTTATTAAAGGTGTAGAAGAAAATGGATATAGCACAGAAAAGATTTATGTCAATTATCAAAATATTAAACCTTGTTTAGGATGTAATATTTGTCAAAAGACAAATCAATGTGTACAAAAAGATGACATGCAAGAAATTTATGAAAAGATGTTAGAAGCAAAAGTCATTGTCTTTGCTTCACCGGTTTATTTTTATACATTTAATGCTTCAATGAAGTTATTAATTGATCGTACATTTGCGATTGAAAAAACAATTCATGACAAAGATTTCTATCTACTTACAACAGGATTAGCTCCTGAAGAAAGTTATTTTAAAATCATCAAAGATACTTTCCAAAAATATATTGATTGTTTAAGAGTTGGTGGTAATCGTTTTGTAGATTCTATTTTAGGTTTCCAAACAGGGAATAAAGATGATATTGAAAAAACAGATTCAATAGAAAAAGCATATAACATAGCAAAGGAGATAAAAATCAATGAGTAAAAGTTTAATTGTTTATTTTTCGCATAATAAAGAAAATTATTTCTCGGGAAATATTGTTAATTTAGAAAAAGGGAATGTACAAGTCATTGCTGAAACATTATCTACAATGATTGATGCAGATATTTATCAAATCAAAGAAGTGGATGCTTATCCATTTGATTATCATGAATGTACAAAGCGTGCAAGTGATGAACTTAAAAATAATGCCCGTCCACAAATATTAGATCCATTAGAAAGTATTGATGAATACGATACAATTTATTTAGGTTATCCAAACTGGTGGTCAACAATGCCAACGATTGTTATGACATTTTTAGAAAGTTATGACTTTACCAATAAGCATATCTATCCGATTTGTAGCCATGAAGGAAGTGGTATGGGAAGAAGTGAAAGTGATTTAAAGAAACTTTGTCCAAATAGTATCCTTCATAAAGGCTTAAGTATTCATGGAAGTCATGTTGATGGATGTAGACAACAATTAGAAAGATGGTTAGGAGAAAAATAAAATGACAGATAACGCTAAAAATTATCATGAAAAAATGTTTCCAGGGTATGTTTCAGATTTTTTAAGAACAGATCCTGAATTTATTGAAGCTTTTGATAACTTCGCATTTGATGAAGTTGTAAATCAAGATGATTTAGATGATAAAACTAGATTTATTTCAATTCTTGCAGTTTTATTAGGATGCCAAGGAATTGACGAATTTAAAGGAATGTTGAAAGCAGCATATAATTTTGGAGTAACTCCAGTAGAAATGAAAGAAATTGTTTATCAAGCTGTTGCTTATTTAGGAATTGGGAGAGTTTTTCCTTTCTTAAAAGCTGTGAATAGTTTTATTGAAGAGACTTTAGGTTTAAAACTTCCATTAGAAAATCAAAATGATCCTAATACCAATCGTTTAGAAAAAGGAGAGCAAGCACAAGTAGCAATCTTTGGTGAAGAAATGAGAGGATATGCGACAAGTGGTGATCCTAAAACAATGCATATTCGTAAATGGTTAACAGATAACTGTTTTGGAGATTACTATACAAGAAGTGGTTTAGATTATAAACAAAGAGAAATGATTACTTTCTGTTTCTTATACGCACAAGGTGGGTGCAAGCCACAAGCGATTGCTCATACAAAAGCAAATATACGTTTAGGGAATGATCAAGATTTCTTAATTAAAATTGTTTCTCAAAATGTTCCTTTTGTAGGATATCCAAGAAGTATAAATGCCATTGATTGTATAGAAAAGGCAGGTAAAGAATAATGAAAGATGTCATGATTGTTGTTGGTGCTGGTCAAATCAGTATGGCGATTGCTAGAAGAGTGGGTGCCGGTAAGAAAATTATTTTAGGTGATAAAAATATTGAAAACGCAAAAAATATTCAAAAGACAATGGTGGATGCAGGATTTGATGTTGAAATCATGGAAGTTGATTTATCAAGTAGAGAAGGTATTTTAAAAATGATTGAAACAGCTAAAAGCTATGGAAAAATCAAAATGCTTGTCAATGGCGCAGGGGTTTCGCCTTCACAAGCACCAATTGAAGCGATTTTAAAAGTCGATCTTTATGGAACAGCTGTTTTATTAGAAGAAGTCGGAAAAGTTATTGAAGAAGGTGGCGTTGGTGTAACAATTTCTAGTCAATCAGGTTTCCGTATGAAACAACTTACAGCTTTAGAAGATGAACAACTTGCTTGTACACCAACTGAAGAATTATTAGACTTGGAAATCTTACAATCAGAAAATATTCAAGATACATTGCATGCTTATCAATTAGCAAAAAGATGTAATGAAAAACGTGTGATGGCTGAATCTGTTAAATGGGGACAACGTGGTGCAAGAATCAACGCTATTGCCCCAGGTATTATTGTAACACCGCTTGCAATTGATGAATTTAATGGACCAAGGGGAGATTTCTATAAAAATATGTTTGCTAAATGTCCAGCAGGTAGACCAGGAACTGCGGATGAAGTTGCAAATGTAGCTGAATTATTAATGAGTGATAAAGGAGCCTTTATTACTGGATCTACTTTCTTAATGGATGGTGGAGCAACATCTTCTTATTACTATGGGCCTTTAAAACCAGAAGGAGGAAAATAAAATGAACGATTTTCAATTTCAAAACACAACAAAAGTTTATTTTGGTAAAGACCAATTAGGTCATTTACATGAAGAAGTATTAAAATATGGTAAAAGTGTACTTGTTGTTTATGGAGGAGGTTCTATTAAAAAAATAGGACTTTATGATAAAGTCATGAAAGAATTAAAAGAAAATAATATTGAAGTTTATGAACTTGCAGGTGTGGAACCAAATCCAAGACATACAACTGTCAATAAAGGTGCAAAAATTTGTAAAGATAATCATATTACATCCATTCTTGGTATTGGTGGTGGTTCAACAATCGATGCTTCTAAAGCCATTGCAGCTTTAACACTTGCTGATACAGATAATATTTGGGATTTAGTAGAAAAGAAAGTAGCGTGGAATAATGCCTTACCCGTACTAGCAATGCCTACAATTGCTTCAACAGGAAGTGAAATGGATAAATCATGTGTGATTGCTAATGTTGAAAAAGGTGTTAAAAGTGGTATTAATGGGGATATCTTAAGACCTAAAGCAGCTTTCCTTGATCCAACAAATACATTTAGTGTTTCAGCTAAACAAACAGCATGTGGGGGATTTGATATCATGGCTCACTTATTCGATATGAACTATTTTGTTAATAGCGATAAATACCCATTACAATTCAATGTTGTTGAAACATTATTAAGAACAGTAAGAGAACAATTACCAATAGCTATCAAAGAACCAGAAAACTATGCAGCGAGAGCAACTATGTTATGGGCTGCTTCATGGGCATTAAATAGTTTTTGTACATCAGGTTATAAAACACAAGCTCAACTTCATGCTCTTGAACAATTCTCATCAATGTATGATATGACACATGGTTTAGCACTTGCAATCATTACTCCTAAATGGATGACTTATTTATTAAACAAAGATGAAACTGTTGTTGCAGATTTTGCTCGTTTTGGTTTAAATGTGATGGGTATTCAAGATCAGGGTGATGACATGGCTAATGCAAAAGCTGGAATTGAAGCTTTACAAAACTTTATTAAAGATGAACTTCATTTACCTACATCATTAAGTGAAGTAGGAATTAATGATGAAAAATTTGATGAATTAAAAGTTAAGGCATGTTATGGTCAAGATTCTTTACCAAGAGCTTATCGACCATTAAGCCAAGAAGATAGTTTAAATATTTATAAAATGTGTTTATAAAAGACAAGATCTCAGATTTTTGAGGTCTTTTTTATTAAGAAACACAATGTGTTTCTTTTTTTGCATAAGAGAGAATATGCTATAATAAATAAAAGAGGTGATACTATGAATAATGTTGTTAATTTTAAAATGATTCTAGAAATCAATCAGTTACTTAAAGAAAATAATATAGAATATTCAATTCATGGTGTAGGTGGATGTACATGTTGTGGTTTAGAAGTAAGACAAGAAGGTAAAAGTTATCCTACAGATAAGATTTTAGAAGTTATTAATGGTTATTTAAAAAATCATTGGATTTATGTTCAAGAAAATAAATATCAACCGGGATTTCTTACGATTCATTCAAAATTTGATAAAAAACCTTGACTATAAACCAACTCTATAGTGTTAGATGTAGTTAAGGGAAGGGGTGTTACTTATGAAAACACATGAATTAGAAAAGGAATTAGGTATTTCAAAACATACGATTTTCTATTATGAAAAAGAAGGAATTATTACACCACAAAGAGATGATAATGGGTATCGTAGTTATAGCCAAGAAGATTTACAAAAATTAATAATGGTTAAGTTTTTAGGAAACTTAAATATTTCAATTGATGATGTTAAAGCAATCTTAAATAATGAATTAGATTTTAAAGAATGTTTAGAAATCAATCAAATACACTTAGAAAAACAAATTAAAAACTTAGAAGAAGTAAAAGAAAATATAGAAATGTACGTAAGTAAAGATTTACCAATGTTACCGGCTTTACAACAAATCCAAAGAGAAACTAAGAATTATAAACTTGGTTATCAAAAAACAACAGATACGGTATCTCTTGGAAGAAAACTAACAAAGAAACTTGCCATAAGAAAATTCTTATATAAGATTCCTGCAGCAATCAATCCATCATTTATTTTGTGGATTTGTGCAGCTTCATTCTTCGATGAAAATCTTGAAAAAACAACAGCATTAATTATAATCTTTGCTTTATTGATGATTCTTTTTGTGAATATCTTTGTTGCGACAGAATTTCAATTTTCACAAATATGGTTAAAAATGCCGTTAGATCAAACAATGAATCAATCAATAGAATTTTTAAGAGATGGAATTCGCTATTATCAATTCCATGGATATCTTAATAATTTAAAGTATTATTATGGCGTTTTATTTAATAAAGCAGAAAAATATATGCAATTTTATAAGTATGAAGATATTCAAAGTGTTGAATTGATTTTAAAGCATCGTTATGAAAGTTATGGAACACCAATTGCGAAAGATTGGTATGTTCTTGACTATCGCTTTGAATTTAAAGATGGCAATCATTTCTATTTCTATTGGCCTATTACTCTTGATGATGATGCACGTTTTATTGGAACAATACTTGATGAAAAGGTAGAAAATGTGATTGATAAGGATCATGTCATTGATGCTTTGAAGAATGGTATTCATTTAAATGATTATGTAAAAACGACTGAAAATTAATTCAGCCGTTTTTCAATGAAATTATTGATAGCTTTTACAGTTTGGTTTTGTTGCTCTTTACGTGAAATAGTTGCTTTAGCATCACCTTTTTGATGACCATAGTTACCAAAGTTTGCATGATTTCCACCTTTGATGACAACGATATTTCTTTTATAATCAATTTTCTTTTTAACACTTATATTTAAAGAACCATAAATAGTAAGTGCATCTTTATCTAAAACATCCCCATAAATATAAGAACCCAATAGAATTAAACCATCTACATTATCTTTATTTTTAGAAACATAGGAAGAAGCCATAGCTCCACCCATTGAATGACCACATATGTACCAATGCTTTATATTTGGATATTGATTAATAATTTTATTAGCCGCATTTTTATTAAAGATGGCCATGTTAAAAGGCATCTTTAATAAATAACAGTTATAGCCTTTGTTTGTTAAATGTTTTAATAAAGGCAAATAGGCTGTATTTTCTACTTTGGCTCCAGGATAAAAGATAATACCTACATCACTTTTCTTTTTAGGTGTTAATGTAATAAGATTTGAATTTACTTTTTTAACATTTTTATGATTTAAGATCTCTAGGGCATCATCTTGTACATGATAATAATCATTGACATAGATGCCAAAACCACCCACACAAAGAATTAAAATGATGGATAGTGTTATTAATATTTTCTTTTTCATCTCTAACAATCCTCATGACTATGTTGATAGTATTGTTGAATTTGTGGTGGAAGTTGTTCAAAAGAAAGAGCTTGAACATAACCTTCATCTTCTTTTTCAATGGCTTGATCATAATACCAACATTTATAATTAAGCATTGAAAGTACTTTTTGAAGTTTTTCCATTTCTTGTAATACTTCTTCTTTTTGTTTAACAAAGATTTCTTTTCTTTGTTTTAAAGTAGAATTTCCTAAAGAACATAGGTTCATATATTCTTTAATATCTTTGATTTCTAAACCAGATCTTTTTAAACAATCAATTACACGTAAGGTTTCTATTTCATTTTCACTAAATTTTCTTACCCCATTTACTCTTTTTAAATGAGGAAATAAACCTTCTTTATCATAGTAACGTAATGTAGAAATAGGTAAGTCAAACATTTTTGATATTTCACCAATAGAATACATTTTTAGTTCCTCCTCTTGACCTAAAGTTAAGTTTAGGTATTACTATTAATTTATCATAGAATATAATAATATTCAACTGGAGGAAAAGAAGATGGCTAAAAAAATATGTGTTATTAAAACAAGTTTAAGATTAAATAGTAATTCTGATCAACTTGCTGATGCTTTTATTCAAAGCGCAAAAGAAAGTGGCAATGATGTAATAGAAATCAGTTTAAAAGATAAAAAGATTGCTTTTTGTAAAGGGTGTTTAGGTTGTCAAAAATTGGGACATTGTGTAATAGATGATGATGCTAATATTATTACTGAAAAAATTAAACAAGCAGATGTTATTGTATGGGCAACACCTATTTATTATTATGAAATGTCAGGACAAATGAAAGTCATGATTGATCGAGCTAATTCTCTTTATACATCTAATTATCAATTTAGAGATGTTTATTTACTCTCAACAGCTGCTGAAAATGAAGAAGGGGTAGATAAACGTGCTATCAATGGTTTGAAAGGATGGGTTAATTGTTATCCTAAAGCCCACTTTGTAGGAAGTGTATTTGCAGGTGGTGTTGATATTCCTAATAGTATTAAAGATCATCCTACCTTAAAGAAAGCTTATGAAATGGGAAGAGCGATACAATAATGAAAAGGATTATTTTAGTATTCGTTATAATTGCAGGTTTATTTCTTTTTGCAAATAAACCAATTCATCAAAAAAGTATAGAAAAAGAATGGGGAAGAGAAATAATGAAATTAGAAGTTAATGATTATACATTTGAAATAGAGTTAGAAAACAATACAAGTGCAAAAGCATTTAAAGAATATGTTTCTAAAGAAAAAAGAGTACTTTCTTTAGATGATTATGGAAACTTTGAAAAAGTAGGAGATTTAGGCACATCATTACCTCGTAATGATGAGACAATAACTACAAAAGAGGGAGATATTATTTTATATTTAGGTAATAAATTATGTCTTTATTATAATCAAAATACATGGGATTTTACAAAATTAGGTCATATTAAAGATACAACACATTTAAAAGAAGCATTAGGGAAAGGAAGTGTAACCGTTACACTTTATATGGAGTAAAAAATGATAAAGAAGGTATTAAAAATAATAGGGATTGTCATTTTATGTATTGGGGTTATTGCCTTGTTGCTTATTAAGTTTTGGCCTAGTTTAGGAGGAAATGTTAATAAGGAAGATGAAAAGAATTATAAAGCAAGAAACTCTTTATATAAAAAAGGAATATTTCATGGAAATCCTGAAATTCAACTGATGACGGGACAAAAGAGTGAATATAAAAATGAAGAAACAGTTCCTAAAGGTGAAATACCTGTTCATCAGTTAAAGAAAATAGAAAAAGCGAAGAACGATGAACTTAAATGGATTTGGTTTGGACATTCAAGTTCTTTATTACAAATAGAAGGGAAGAATGTATTAATGGATCCTGTGTTTTCAGATTATGCATCTCCTGTACCTTTTATTGGACCTAAGCGTTTTTCTAAATTACCTATTGATACAGAAAACATGCCAATGATTGATGTTTTAGCTCTATCTCATGATCATTATGATCATTTAGATTATCAAACAATTAAACAAATTGATAAAAAAGTAAAAGTCTATTGTGTTCCTTTAGGAGTAGAAAAACATTTACTTCGTTGGGGAATTGATGAAAATAAGATTCATGTCATGAATTGGTGGGATGAAGTAAAAATAGACGGACTCACAATTACTTCAACACTAGGAAGACATTTTACTGGACGTGTTCCTTGGAAAAACAATACAACTTTATGGAGTGGGTATGTTTTTAAAAATGAAAAATATACAACTTATTTTACAGGAGATGCCGGTTATGGAAATCATTTCAAGGAAGTTTATGAAAAGTTTGGTGACATTGATTTATTAATGATTGAAGATGGACAATATGATAAGTCCTGGTCTAACATTCATATGTTACCAAAAGATGGTATTCAAGCAATGAAAGATCTACATGCTAAATGGACAGTTCCTGTTCATTGGGGTACTTTTTGTATTTGTAATCATGCTTGGGATGATCCAATTATTCAAATTACAACAAGAAGTAAAAAAGAAGGGTTAAATGTAGCTACACCTAAGATTGGTGAAATTGTAGATTATAGTCAAATTGAAAGCTATCAAGAACATTGGTGGGAAAATGTTGAATAGTTTTTTCATATTATGAAAGCAATTTCAATGATTTTCCTATATAATGTTTGTAGAGAAAACAAGGAGGTAATGAAAATGGGTTTTCCTAAAGGATTTTTATGGGGTGGCGCTGTTGCTGCTAACCAATGTGAAGGAGCATATTTAGAAGATGGTAAAGGTTTATCAGTACCAGATATGTTATTAGGTGGAGATGTTAATACACCAAGAACATTCTTACCAAAAACAGATCCAGAAGCTTTTTATCCTAGTCATGAAGCAGTAGATTTCTATCATCATTATAAAGAAGATATTGCTTTATTTGCTGAAATGGGATGGAAAGTATTCAGATTATCAATTAACTGGGGACGTATTTTCCCAAATGGCGATGATGAAGAACCAAATGAAGCAGGTTTAGCTTTCTATGACAAAGTATTTGATGAATGTCATAAACACGGTATGGAACCATTAGTTACTTTATGTCATTATGAAATTCCATGGAACATTGTTACAAAATATAATGGTTTCTCTGATCGTAGAGTCATCGATATGTTTGTGAAATACGCTACAACATGTATGAAACGTTATAAAGATAAAGTTAAATATTGGTTAACATTCAACGAAATCAATATTGCATGTATGGGTGAAGGTGGAATTGGTAACCTTTATGGACTTGGGTTAATGGATCCAGAAGATGTTAATGCAGATCATAGAATTCCATTAAATGAATTAAAATCAAATGAACAAATTATGTTTGAAGCATTACATAATGAATTTGTAGCAAGTGCTAAAACTGTTATTGAAGGTCATAAAATCAATCCTGATTTCATGATTGGTAATATGATTGCTCATACAACTTTATATCCACTTACACCAAATCCTAAAGATATCTTAGCTGCTTTTGATGAAGATAACTTTAAAAACAATTTCTGTGGAGATGTTCAAGTACGTGGTGAATATCCATCATTTATCTTTAGATATTTTAAAGAACATAATATTGATACTTCTTATATTACAGAAGAAGATAAGAAGATTATTAAAGAAGGTACAGTTGATTTCTATACATTCTCATATTACATGTCAAATTGTGTAACTGTTGATGAAAATGCTGAAACTACTGCAGGTAATATGTCAAAAGGTGCTAAAAACCCATACTTAAAAGCATCTGACTGGGGATGGCAAATCGATCCAGATGGTTTAAGATATACATTAAACTTATTACATGATCGTTATCCACATACTCCATTAATGATTGTAGAAAATGGTTTTGGAGCATTTGATACAGTAGAAGAAGATGGATCAATTCATGATGATTATCGTATAGATTACTTCAAAGGACATATCCATGCAATGAAAGAAGCTATTGAAGATGGTGTACCATTAATTGGATATACAACATGGGGACCAATTGATTTAGTATCAGCTGGAACAGGACAATATGCAAAACGTTATGGATTCATTTATGTAGATAGACATGATGATGGAACTGGAGATTTCTCTAGAAGTAAAAAAGATTCATTCTATTGGTATAAAAAAGTTTGTGAATCTAACGGAGAAGAAATTTAATATAATAAAAGGACGATGCTTTGGCACCGTCCAATTTTTTGATAGAAATATAGAAAAGATGATGAAATCATTTTGTAAGCAATTAGATGATTAATATATAATGAAATTACCTCCTATGTTCATCTTTTTTCTATATATTCTTTATTTTGTTAAAAATTGCTAACATTCTCGTAACCATCTGCAAATATCAACAACTTTCACACCTTTATAGTCATAAGTTTCATGATATGTTCTTGCAATTATCATTTTAGGATATGCATCTCTTATGGCAAGTAGTGGAGAATATTCTCTTTCAAATGTTTTTTCATTCGAAATATTATCACTCACTTGAATATATAGTTGTGTTTCACGTTTCTTGGCTACAAAATCTATTTCTTTTTTATAAAATTTTCCCACATATACTTCATATCCTCTTCTACGTAACTCTAAATAAACAATATTTTCATAAACTCTTCCAAAGTCCATGTTTCTTGTACCATTAACTGCATAACGAAATGATGAATCACAAAGATAATATTTGCTATTATTCGTTAGATATTTTTTTCCTTTTAAGTCATAGCGTTTTGCTTCATAGAAAAGAAAAGCATTTTCTAAATAGCTAATGTATTTTGATACTGTTTTTCTGGTTATTTCGCTTTGACTATTATTTAAGGTTCTACAAATATTATTTGGAGAAAGCAAGTTACCAATATTATCCATCATAAATTCAGAGATGTTGGTAAATTCTGATTTATTTCTGATCTTATATTTTTCAACCAAATCTCTTATAAGGATAGTTGAATATACGTCTCTAACATAGTCATATTGTCTGTTTTCAGTCTTATATACATAAGCTCCAGGCATACCACCAGTTCGTACATACTGATCAAAAGCTTCATCATATTCTTTTGTGATTTTGTAATAAGTGAGATATTCTACAAAAGAAAATGGATATACCTGTATTTCCATTGTTCTTCCAGTAAAAAGTGTTGCTAGATCCGAACTTAGTAAAAATGCATTTGAACCAGTGATATAAATATCGTAGATTCTTTTTACATAAATGCTATTGATTGCAAGTTCAAATTGAGGACATAATTGAACTTCATCGATCAATAAAACATTTGGCATATCCTCTTTGTACTGATTCAAAATGTATTTATGCAATTCATGGTACTCTAATAACTGATCAAACTCTAATTCTTGCAGGTTTATCATTACAATATTCACCTGTTCCTGTAATGATTGCAAGTAAGTGACAAACTCTTGAAGTAATACTGATTTTCCGCTTCGTTTAATACCTGTGATAACTTTTATATCAGGTGTCCCATATAATTCAATCAGCTCATCTAAATATTTTTTTCTAACAATAAGTTGCATGTTGTTATCTCCTATTACCATTTTTTTAATTTTTTTTATTTTTCGGTATTATCATATACAAATGTATACTAGCATAATAAATGTAACCTGTCATTATTCTATTCCCAATTTTAAAAAAATATTCATTTTTTGGGAATAACTTATAGTGTTGATTCAATGAATTAAAAAAAGGGAAAGATAATATTTTAGTGAAACTTTAGTTATTCATAAACTTAGATTAGTTGAGGATGTGAAATCAATTGAATTAAAAAAAGATAATAATCATTAGCTCTCGTATTCTTTGATAACATATTTTCGTCAATGAAAGAAGCTATTGAAGATGGTGTACCATTAATTGGATATACAACTTGGGGACCAATTGATTTAGTATCAGCTGGAACAGGACAATATACAAAACGTTATGGATTCATTTATGTAGATAGACATGATGATGGAACTGGAGATTTCTCTAGAAGTAAAAAGGATTCATTCTATTGGTATAAAAAAGTTTGTGAATCTAATGGTGAAGAAATTTAAGATAATAAATGGACGATGCTTAGGCACCGTCCAATTTTTTAATCATTATTTCTAATATATGGATTATGATAGAAAGAATAAACAAGTTGAATGGTCATGACACACCAAATAACCGGTTCACAGAAAATAACAGCCATATATTGAAAACGTGGAATTAAGAAGATAACAAAGATAATCTTTCCAAAGAATTCAATCACACTTGAAATTAAAGGAAGAAGTTTTTGACCAATTCCTTGAAGTGCATAACGTGTTTGCATCAATATTCCAAGCACGGCATAGAAAGGTCCAACAATTGTGAGATAAAGTGTCCCATTATGTAAAACAACTTCTTTACTTGAACCAGATATTAATTTCACTAAAGAAGAACCAAATAATAAGATAATACAAGTTACAATAGCTGCACCAATAATGTCATAGATATAAGCATAACGAAGTGCTTTTTTAATTCTATTTTTTTGATTAGCCCCTTTATTTTGAGAAACAAAAGTTGAAATAGCAAGAGCCATCGCTGTAAAAGGCATATTAAAGAACATATAAAGTTTTCTTGCAGCAGTATGTCCAGCAATAATTAAATAACCTAAGTTATTAATACCATATTGTAAGATGACAGAACCAGCAGAAACAATACAACTCATAAATCCCATTGAGAACCCTTGTCCTAATAATTCTTTATAAAGATCTTTATCAACTTCAAAATGTTCTTTTTTAGGAAGTAACAAAGGTGTCTTTTTAAACATATAAATGATACACAAAATAACGGAAGTTCCTTGAGAAATAACAGTTGCGACTGCAGCTCCTTGAACTCCCATATTTAATTGAGTAATAAAAACTAAATCTAAAATAATATTTAAAACAGATGAAACAACTAAGAAAACAAGAGGCATGACACTGTTACCAATGGCTCTCATTAATCCAGCACATAAGTTATAAGCAAACATAACAATAATAAATAAAACAATAAAGAAAATATAACTATAAGCTTCATCAATAATGTTTGTAGGCGTATTTAATAAATGAAGAAGTGGTTGTAAGAAAATTAAACCAATAAGTGTTAGTCCAATTGAAACAACAATACCAATGACTAAAGAACTAGCAACTGATTTCTTCAATAATTTTTCATCTTTAGAGCCAAAACTTCTTGCAGTAACAATAGCAAGACCATTTCCAATCCCTAAAGCAAAACCTACAAGCAAGTCATAAATGGAAGTACATGATCCAATGGCTGCTAAAGAAGCGTCTCCTAAAAAGTTTCCAACAATCATGGTATCAACAGTATTATAAAGTTGTTGGAAGATATTTGATATAAATAGTGGTAATGCAAAGATGATGAGTGATTTAAAGATTGGTCCATGAATCAAATCAACATTTGCATTAAATGATTTACGTTTTGTCGAATCCATATTTCTCTCCTATTCTGTAATGTTACGATTAAAAATTTCAACAAGAGTAAAGATGCCATTTTCATATTCATATTTTTGAATACAACAATTATAAAATCTTTCCGTTTTCTTTACTTTTGCATGTTCTTCCCATGCACGATAGAATTGGGCGCAAGCTGCACCGTGAGAAACTGCTAAAACAACTTGATGATCATTCTTACCCATGATTTCAGTTAACGTTTTATTCATACGTTCTCTAAGTTCAAGTTCACCTTCACCACCGAATTGTTTAAAGAAATCCCCATAAGGTAGTTTAGGATTTAAACATTCATCTTTTCCTTCAAAAGCACCAAAATTCCATTCTTTTAAACCTTTTAATCTTGTATAAGGCATATCTGTAATGATTTCTAAAGTATCCGATGCTCTTTCAGAAGTAGAAGCATAAGCGTGATCAAGAGTAATATTTGTAAAGTATTCTTTTGCCATTTGTGCTTGTTTAATTCCTAAAGGTGTAAGAGGTGCATCACACCAACCTTGTATTTTATGTTGTAGATTGAACAAAGTCTGTCCATGTCTCATTAAATAGAATGTTTTTTTCATGATAAATCTCCCCCCAAGTTTACTTTAATCGATAATATTATAAAAGTACAATACCTAAATAGCAATCTTCTATAACTAAAAATAATAGTAAAAATAGGATTTAAAAAGTACCATAAAAAAATACCAAATATAAAATATTAATATGTAGTAAAAAAATAAGAAACAATAGATATAATATTGTAATCGCTTACAGTGGGTGGAGGTGATAGTATGAAAGTGCGAAAGGGAGGAAAAGAATATGAAAAGTAAAAAAATAATAGCAGCATCATTAGGCGCAGCGTTATCGTTATCGATGCTTTGTATGCCTGTTTATGCTACTAGTCCAACAGTTAGTTCTATTGTTGCAAACACACAAGTTGGAGATGGACAAAGAGAAGTATCTTCATTTGAAATTGAGGTAAGTGATGAAAGTATTATACAAAATTTAACAGCAGCAGATTTTGATATTATTAATAATTCAAGCACTGTTCCATTTGATGTAAATACAGGATCTTGGGCAGAAGCTTATCAAGATGATGGGATTGAATTAAGTGTATCAGGAAATAAGTTAGAAATGAAAGTGAATCCATTTTGTTATGCTGGAATCTATAAAACAGATTGGTCATTTCAAAGATTGGATTGGGAAGTTAAATGTTTAACTAATAATGCATTATCTTTTAAGGCAAGTGATGTAACAACAGTTAAAACTAAAGTCTTAGATGATACAGAAAGAAAGACATTTACTTATGCTGGATTAACACGTGAATATGCGTTGTATTTACCAAAAAATGCGGATGGATCAGTTAAGAAAAATGTACCACTTGTTGTATGGAATCATGGTGGTGGAGAATACAAGGGTAATTTAGAAGATACTCTTGTAGCGAATAAAGGATTAACTGGTTGGGTAGATGCTGGCTATGATGTTGCAGTATTACAAATGCAAGTTGGAAATGAAAACTATAGCTATGGTGCTGCAGAAAATGAAGATAAGAAAAAATTAATTGACCAAAACAATGCATTACAAGCACAATTGATTAAAAATCTAATTAATGATGGAAATGTGAATAAAAATCAAGTATATGTTGCAGGTGCTTCTAGTGGAGGAGGAGCAACAATGAGATTTTTAATGCAATATCCTGAAATATTTGCTGGAGCTATAGCTTGTTGCTCAATGGATCCAATTGTTCCTGTACATAATCAAACATTTGCAGTATTAGGTAGAGAAAAAGATCCTTTTGATACAATTGTTTCGAATTTTGAAGAAGCATTCCAAGGAAATGTATATACTTGGGATGAGAGTACACAATCGATGGTTTCTAAAAAAATTGATACTCAAAAATTATTAGATATTCCAATTTATTATACGCATGCTGAAAATGATCCAACATGCAATGTAGATAGTTCAAAAGCTATGTACAAAGCTATGGAAAATATGGGAGATAAAAATAATAAATTATCTATATGGTCAGATGATGAAATGAAAGCTGTAGGGATCAGCAATGGTATGGGAGGTGCATTATTGCATTGGTCATGGGTAAAAGTTCTTAATGATAATACTGATGGTAGTCCAATGAATTGGTTGTTCAAACAATCTAAAGTGGAAACAGTGTCAAAATCAGAAGATAAAGTAGATGATAAAAAGGAATCAACAGTTAATAATAAAGTTGAACAAAGTGTTAAAACTGGAGATAATACAATGATTGGTTCATATGCTATTATCATGTTGTTAGCAGCAGGTGCCTATACAGCTACTAAAAAGGTAATTAGATAATAATTAAGTAAGGCGGAAAATGGTTTCAATTTTTCCGCTTTTTATATTATAATATTTTTGTTGTAGGAGGGTGTTTATTGTGAGCAAAACAAATTTAAAAATAGAATATATTTTAAAAGCATCTAATAATATAGAATTTGATAATATTGATACATATATATCTAGAAAAATATTTGAACACTATAATAAAATACCAACCTATACATTAGAAAACATTTTAACAATTTTAAATATATCAAAACTTAAATTTAAAACATATCTTAATCAACTGGGATATAAAAATTATACAGCGTTTAAAGATGAGGTTATTTTTGAAAGAATAGTAAGACTAAAACAAATCAGAGATAGATATGAAAGTTTTGAAAAAAATAAAATTATTCAAATTATAAGTCAATTAAGACATCATCTAATTAATATGGATGAAATAGATAAAATTTGTAAACAAATAAATGAACATGAAAGATTTATAGCTTATGGATCACCAACACTTTTAAATTTATTATTTGATTTTCAAGTAGATATGAAAATATTTGATAAAACGGTTTTGTTAAGTTCAGTAAATAATGAAAAAATTTTAGTACCAAAAAATAATGATCTTATTGGTCTCTTTACAGCAACAGGAAGATTATTAGGCTGTTGTGATGCAAAATTTCAAGAAGTTGTTTTAGATACAAAGAATACAAAGATACTTTTTAGTAAATCTCAAATAAATAGTGAATATATTGATTTCAGCTTTTCTATGGATACGGATAATGATTATTATGAAATGCATTATGTTTTTTTATTTCTATTTGATTTAATTAAAACGAGATACTATGAATTATATATAAAGGAATGAAAATATGATTATAGGAAAAATAATGATGATACAAAATAGTAGTTCAAAAGAGAGTGTGGAATATTTAATTAGTAAAAAAATAATGGAATTAAAAGGTAATATTAAGGATTATACATTAAATAGATTTATAGAAGAAGTGGGTGTGTCTAAGACTTCGATGGTCAGATATTTAAAAAATATTAATATTAATAAGTTTTCTTATTTTAAAAATGTTATGTACGAAGAATATATGCATGCGGAAGTAGATATGAAAAAGATGAAAAAGGTTATTAAAAATAATTTTCCTCACATACAAACAAAAATTTTTAAAAAAATCATGGTATGTAAAAGAATTGTTATATTAGGCGATGGAAATAGGTTTGCATTGTTACTATGTCAAAAAGCGTTGACATATTTGGGATATCCTTGTGAGATACCGGTTTATCTTGGAAGTGAAGAAGAAATTATTGATCAGTTTCACTTGAAAGAAGATGATTTGGTTATTATTGTAAGTTTACATGAAACATATGATGATTTTTGTACAAATAGATCTGTTTTTTATCAAAATGCTAACTATTTAGATGTGAAAATAAAACCTAAAATTGGGTTTATAGGAGTTGCTCCTAAAGATAATCATCTTTATTTTAACTACAATATAAATCAAGAAAGCTTTGATAAAAGCATGAATGAGTTACAAGTATTCTTTTTAAATCTTGTACAATATATTCTTTATAAAAATGGAATATAAAAGGCGTAGCACAAACTACACCTTTTTAATTATTGAAACCAATAATCTAGATAATCATATTTAAAGACGCGGTAAACGAATTTACCACCTGTTGTTTTAAATGTTTTTAATAAAGTTCCATCCTGATTGTATTCGCTCCAAGACATTGCGATACCACTATCAATAATCACATTTCCATCTAATTCTTGAATACTGCTTACATATCCTGAATAAGCAACAGGAATACTACTTACAAGTTCAACTGTACGATCATTTTCATTAACTAAATATTTATAGTAATAAGATGTTCCTTTCTTTAAGTTGTAGTAAGCATTTGAGTAATTTGAATCACTTTTCCAATCATAATCAGGTCGTGTTGTACTTACAGCTAGGTTAGTTATTATTATAAAGATAGAGATAATATTGACCTTGAGGTAGGGAATTATCTTCTACATAAGTGACACAATGTTGACCAGCTTGCATTGAAAAATCACTTGTTTTATTTAAAAGCAGTGAATCATAACCGCTCTCTTGCCAAAAGTTATCAGAACCAATCATGTAATCAATTGTTGGATTTGAATAGATATTATCTAATTTAATAATTGTGGATGTTTCTCTTGAACTAATAATTAAACTTGTTTTATCAATAAGAGCCAGTGAATTAATATGCATCCAATCAAGATCTTCTGCACTATCAGGTAATGAAGTTGTTGAATAATAATCAGGTAATAAATCAATAAGATCTACAAGTTCTGTTATGTTACCAGAATCTTTTTCAATCATAATAATTTTATCTTCACTTGTTTTTGCCTCTTTTTCACTTGCAAGAACAAGAATATTATTGTTGCTATCAAAGATGTAATCATGATGTAATTTATAATTACCTGTATCATAAATTTTAGAAACATAACCAGTTTGTTCCATACCAACTATTTTTGTACTAGAAATACTAAAGTACATGGTGTTGTTTTCAAAAAGAATATGGTGACTTCTATAAGAAACGATAGGAATTTCACTACGAATGATGCCGTAATTATCATAAAGTCTCATATAAGCTTGTTCTTCACTATCTTCAGTAACATCGTTTCCAAGAACAGTATAAAGACCGTTAGATAAGGATGATGTATTTGAATCATCACATTCTACTGTAAGATATTGATCACCGCCTTGTAATGAAGGGGCATTATATGACCATGATAAGGTATCAACAACTTTACCTTGTTTATTTGTTGGAGTAACTGTAATCGTATTTGTTTGATTAGGAATTGCTCCAATTAAGAGATATTCATGTTCTGTTGTATAACCGCTTAATGTATTAGAATTCAAAGTTTGTGAAAAATCAGCGTAATTATTACAATGAATTGTGTAACTTGCTTGTAATTCTTCTGTGGTTTTAAAATACATATAAACAGCTGTTGTATTTGTTCCATATGGATTCCTTATTAATAAAGGATGTTGAAAAGTATAATTATTTAATTTCTTTTGTTTATTAATTTGATTATGTATACGAGTTTGATATTTTTCATTATAAATAGTAGAAAGGGATGTACTTTTATTTTTTAATTTTAAGTAATTTATTGAATTATTATCATTACTTGAAGCTTCTATTTTTGTAGAGTTAGAAAACATGAGATAGAGTGAAGCTATAGAAATAGATAATATTAGTAAAATTAATTTTTTTAATTTATGCATAATCTTTACTTCCGCTTCCATTATGTATGTGAATTATGTGAAAAATGTAGCTTTCATTTAAACAATTATAAAAAAGTAATGATTATAGAATGAAAAAATGGCTTATATAAATAATAATTTAAAAAAAACAAAAAAATACAGAAAAAAAGCTTTACAAAAGGGAGAGGGGATGGTAATATAAATGGGCACTCGACGAGAGAGTCAAGTGAGAGGACATTGAAAACTGAACAGGAAAGAATAAAACACAACGTCAATTAAGTTAAA